>Ga0194113_10001712_pt1 | contig 29995 bp, 28 predicted proteins | sample TA2MahC200mmetaG_FD_146193 | JGI IMG/M metagenome (GOLD analysis project Ga0194113, IMG submission 146193) | Freshwater microbial communities from Lake Tanganyika, Tanzania - TA2015017 Mahale Deep Cast 200m | ecosystem: Environmental > Aquatic > Freshwater > Lake | place: Tanzania: Lake... | reverse complement strand
TTTAATCCGGCTCGGCGCATGGCGTTGCGCAGCGCGAAACTCCGGTTGAGCGTGGCCGCTTGCGCGCGCGACCAATCGGCTGCGATATCGCCGGTGCGTTGCACCTTCCATTCCAGCTCCAGATACCGCGCTCCAACCGTCACGACGCAGTCATCCAACTTGGCGCGCGCCAACGCCTGTCGCACATCCTCCGCAGCCGGCTTGGGACTTGCCTCGATGAACCGGCGGACAGTTTGTTCGCTGCGCTGGCCGGTGTCCGTGCGCGCGCCTGCCGCCGCCGCGAGTTGCGCCGTCGGCGTCGCGTCCACCACCGCTTTCGCCACAATAACCTGTCGCCCGGCGTGATTGACGATGACCACGCCGCAAACGCGGTCTCCCTCCAACACCACGCCAGCCGGCATCGAGAAAAACAACACACGGATTCTCGGCTGGGCCGCCACGCGGCTGTGGGTCAAGCTCTTGAAACGCTCCGGAGCCGGCCCGGCGTTCGAGGTGACGCCCTTCGGGGTCAGGGCGCTGAGCAAACTGGAAGCCACCGGATAATCCGCTGATAGTTTGGTTTCGCCCAACACGCAATTCCACGACGCTGTTGCCTCGTGCGCGAGGCAATTCCGGTCTTCGACCAGAATGACCGAGCGACCTTCTTCCGCTGCCCGCAACGCCGCGCTGACGCCGGCCAAGCCGCCACCCGCGACCACCACGTCCGCCTGCGCAATCACCGGCAACTCCCGCGCGCTTTGCTCGATGGCCGGCAGGCTCGACGGCAACCGGTTCAGGCTGCGGATTGGCGGAGCCGACAGAACGCTCGCTTGCGCGATGGCGAAAAACAAGCAGAACAATATCGTCGTTGGCGTCATGATGGGTTCTTTCTCATGGTGTACACTGTCATTCCGTCCGGCGCCGTGCGCGGCCCCGGCAACAGCAAGCTCGCCAACCAGCCGAGCACGATGCAGGCGGTGACGCCGACGGCGGCGTAACACCAGAAACTGGCGAGTTTGTTTGCCGAAATCCAATAGACCAACCCCGCGCTGAGCAGCGCGCCCACCAGCGCGCCGTACCCGTGCGCGCGCCGGCTGAACAGGCCGAGCACAAACAGACCGGAAATCGTGCCGCCAAACAAACCGATCACCGAAAGGAAAGTTTCCCAGAGCGACCGGATATCCGAGCGTGCCAGAATCAGCGCGACCGCCGTCCCGGCCAGGCCGATCACGCCGGTCAGGATTTGCGCGAGACGGAGGCAGGACTTGTCCGTGGCGTGCGGTCGGAACCGGCGATGAAAATCGGTGACGTAAGCCGTGGCGACGCTGTTGAGGCTGCTCGACAACGTGGATTGCGCCGCGGCGAACAACGCCGCCACAATCACGCCGGCCACGCCGGCCGGCATTTCGCGCACGATGAACAACGGGAAGATCGCGTCGTTCTGCATGGCGACATCAAGCCGCTGGGGGTGTTCGCGGTAGAAGACGAACAGCGCCGTGCCGATGGCGAAAAACAACGCCTGTCCCGGCAGACACATCAGCGCGTTGGTCCAAATGGCGCGGCGCGCGCCCCGCTCATCGCGGGTGGTGACATATCGTTGCACCACGTCCTGACTGGCCGTGTACGGAAACAGATTGATGAAGATGCTGCCAAGGATGATGATCCATGCAGCGCCCACCGTGTAATCCCAGCTCCACGGCAAGGTCTGGAAGAATTTGCCGTGTTCGTTGGCAATCGCCACGATCGCAACGGGTCCGCCCTCGACCTTCAACAACACTGTCACCAGCGCCAGCAATGCGCCGCCCATCAGGATAATCGTCTGCGCCGCGTCCACCCAGATGACGGCTTCAATGCCGCCAAACATCGTGTAGATGACGCACATCACGCCCATCAGGATGATCGAGGTGGTCACGTCGAGGTTGCTGACCGTGGCCAACGCCAACGCCGGCAGGTACAGCACAATGGCGATCCGGCCGCATTGAAACAGGATGAATAGCGCACTGGCGATCAAGCGCGTAGCGACGTTGAACCGCCGCTCCAGATATTCGTAGGCGCTGGTGACATTGAGCTTCCGGTAAAACGGCAGATAGACCGCAATCACCAGCGGCGTCAGCAACAGGTACGAATTCGCAACAAAAAAATTCCATCCCACGAGGTACGCCTGCGCGGGAACCGCCATGAACGTGATCGAACTCAACAGCGTCGCAAAGATGCTCAGCCCGGCGGCCCACCACGGCACGCGCTGCGACGCGCGAAAGAAATCCTCGGTCGTCTTGTTCTTGCTCGCAAACGACAACCCAAACAACACCATGCCCACCAGATAGATCGCCAACGTTGCGTAATTCAACCACCCGAATCCGGCCTTGCCGGTGGCCGCAGTGAACGCCCACATCTCCGGTGAACGCACACCGGGCCGCACTTCGCCGCTGGCCACCACGCAGCGGCCTTTCCACCACGTCGTTGGCGCCGTGACGTGCGCCGCCGTCACGCCGCCGACGGGCGCCCACGTGTCGGTGATGACGTGATACGCCAGAATTGTCTTCGGGAATCCCGGATGTTGCTCGATGGGCTGGAATCCCGCCTTCGAACCGTCATCGCCGCCGAGCAGCAACAGATGCGCCTGCCCGGTTGCCGGTGCCGGCGACGGAGCGCCCGCCACCGGGTGCGGCAAATCGGCGATGCGTTTCCAGCCGGATTTGGGGTTGTAGCAGTAGGCGTCCTTGAGATACGCGCGCGCCGGCTTGCCATCCGGCCCGGCGGACAAGTCCACGCCGCCCATCAAATAGAAATTCCCGGCTTGCACACCCGCCGCGGCCAACATCCGCCCCGGCCCCGGCCACGGCGGCAGTTCCTGCCATTGGTTGTTGGCAAACGCAAAAAAAGTCGCCAGCGTGTTGGTCGCGTCTGGTGTTTCCGTTCCGCCGGCGATGTAAATCGTGTCGCCCAACAATGCGCCACAAGCGTTGGCGACCGGGCGCGGCAAGGGCGGCAATCGTTTCACTTCACCGTGGCTGTTCAGCAGGAACACATCGGCGTAATGTCGAACAGCATCGCTGCCGCCAATGCACACAAGGCCATCCTTGGCGGTGATGGAAACGCCGTAGGCCAATGGACGCGGCAGTTTCCCGGCGACACGCCACGACCCGGCAGGGTCGGTCAGGACGTAGGCGGTATCGTGCCAGATTTTCTGTCCACCTTCCCACGGCAAACGGTCAGGGAAGTTGGCGCCACCGGCGACGATGAGCGCGCCACCGCTCACCCCGGCAAACGCGCCCGCCACGCCCAGTTTGTCCGGCAACGGCGGGAGTTGATTCCACGTGAGCAAACTGGCGCCACGGACAGAAGCCACACCCAACAAAAGGCCAACGATGAAGCACCTGAACATGACGCAACCTTACCTTTTTCGTTCTACCGGGTGAAGACAAAAGAGCTTGTCTTTTTCGCTCACTCAACAAATCGAATCGCGTACAGGTCCGCGTCCTTCAACACGAACCGCAACCGCACCGGTTTGCCGGCGAGGCTGCTGACATCAAACGGCAACGCGCGCTCGACAGAGTCGCCGAAGATCGGCTTGCAATCGTCCAGCGCAAAACCGGGAAACGGCTTGCCGTCCACATCCTGAATCTCGACACGAATCTCGCCGGCGGCTGAGGTGGCAAAATTCAGCGTGAGCTTGCTGCCCGTGAATGTCAGCGGCTTGGTGATGAGTTCGCCGCCGGTCATCGGCGCGTTGACGGAGACGAAACCGTCGAGACGCAGCGTGTAGCGGCGCAGTTCGCTGCTGGTGCCGGTCCAGTAGCTTTCGCTGGCGTAAAGCGATAGTTCGTTCGGCGCGCCTTCGAGCGCCGACTTGGTCTCGACGATGTGCCAGCCGATGTATTGATGGCCGTAGTTCCACGTGCCCGGGCGCTCAATGCCGGGACGCAGGAACGCGTCGTTCCAGCGTTTGAACTTCACGCCGTCACGACTGGCCATGAGCAATCCTTCGGTGATCGCCGTGCCGTAGCGCAGGCTGGCTTTCGCGCGCAGCTCGCGATGCTCCAATTCCGGCAACGCCCGCATCGAGTCCGACCAACCGCGCTCGACATAGCGCGCCGGGAAGCCAATGAAGATGTGCGGCGCGCGATGGTACGGTTTGATCTGGTTCGTGTAGAGATGTTCCGACGGCGAGTCCACGTAGGTTAGGTCAGCGTGCGGTCCCCATTTCAGGAAATCCTTCGAGGTCGCCGTACGGATGGCGCGGACTTTGTTCGTGAAAATCCGCCAGTAAGCGCGATACTCCCGGCGCATGGGATCCCAGAACGCGAGGTTCTGTGAATCAAATGCCCCCTCGATGATCACCGGCCCGTCGCTCATCGGCGACCAGTGAATACCATCGGGAGATTTGAACGTCAGCAGACCGCGCGGTTTGCTGGAGCGGATGATGGCCTTGTAACGCGCGTCGGGTGGCGCGTTGGGATTTTCGTCTTTGAACACCGCGGGATGGCCGGGATCGGCGACCGCCGAGCCGGCTTTGCCGGGGACCATGACGATGTTGTTCTTCTTGGAGCCGTTAAACTCGTGCAGGCCAAGTTCCGGTTTGCGCCAATGAATGCCGTCGTCGCTCTCGGCGTAACAGCAGAAAAGCGGATGCGCATCGGTCCTGACCTTGCCCGGCGGCTGCACGTCGAGATGCCACGCCTTGTAATACATCCGGTACAGGTTGCCATCCTTGAAGATACTGTGGTAGCCGCTGCCCGTGCCTTCCCACGGCGCATCGTGCACCAGCGCGATCTCCTGCGACACCGGATGATGCAGCCGCAACTCCGCCTTGCCCGCTAGTTTCTCGATGAGAAAATCGTCCACGAACAACTCACGACGCGAGCCGATGTCTATTGCAGTTGTGCGCTCGGAAGCCTGAACGCGCGCCACCAACGGCAAGACAAGAGCGGCAGTGGCAGATTGCTTGAGAAAATCCCGGCGGGAAAAACAAGATGAGTTCTTCATGCCGTTATTTCATCATGGATTCAACGAATTGCCCAGAAGGAAATCAGCGGTTCAAGGTCGTGACGCCGACGGATCGTCTTGTTGCGCGGCGAGCCAATCGGTGTGGAGTTTTGTCAGGCGCTCGACGATGTCGGGGTGTTGGCGGGCGAGATTGGTTTTCTCGGAGATGTCGGCCACGAGGTTGGAGAGGAACAAGCGTTTGTCTTCAGCGGCGAGGGCGTCGCCGTCGGGTGACCGGAGGTTGCCGATCAGTTTCCAGTCACCTTCGCGCACAGCCCATTGCGGTTGTTTGCCGCCGCCAAGATGCCAGTGCAACACTTTGTGCGGCGTCGGCGCGGCAGCGGAACGGATCACGGGCACGATGCTCTTGCCGTCAATGTCGGTGTTGAGCAGTTTGACGCCGGCGAGTTCGGCAACGGTCGGCATCCAGTCACAGGCGTGGACAATCTGGTTCCGTGCTTCGCCCTGCGGGAGGTGGCCGGGCCATGAGATGATTGCGGGGAGGCGGATGCCGCCTTCGAACAGGCTGAACTTCGCGCCGCGATACGGTCCCGCGCTGCCGCCGCCGAAGTGGGCGCGTTCCTCGGTGGAGTGACCGTTGTCGGATTGGATGGCGATGATGGTCCGTTGGCGCAAGCCGAGGCCGTCGAGTTTCTTCAGGAGCATCCCGATCCGCTCATCGCACGCGGAGAGAAACGCGGCGTAGAGATTGCGCGGATACGGCAGGTCCTTGTAACGCTCCAGCCATTTGACGTCGCCCTGATACGGGTAGTGCGGCATGTTCAGGGCAAAGTAAATGAAGAACGGGCGTTTCCGATTCTGTTCCATGAACCGCGAGGCTTCTTCCACCATCAGGTCGGGGAAAAACCGTCCCGGATAGTGGACCTCCTGTCCGTTGCGATGGAGGTCATGGAGATTCGCTCCCTGCCAGTAGAAGAAATGCGAGAAATTATCAATGCACCCGCCCATGTGACCGAAGGAGTAATCGAACCCTTGCGCGTTCGGCATCTGGTCCGGCTTATAACCAAGATGCCATTTGCCGATGTGCGCCGTGGCGTAGCCGGCGGCCTTGAACATCTCGGCCATCGTAACCTGCTCGGTCGGCATCCCGTTGCCGCCGGGCTGCGAGCCGGCGTTGTTCGGCAATCCTGCCCGCAACGGATACCGTCCCGTGAGCGACGCCGCGCGCGACGGCGAACAGACCGGCGCGCCTGAGTAGAATTGCGTGAACCGCACCCCGCGCGCCGCGAGTGCGTCCATCGCCGACGTGACCAAGTCCTTCGCCCCGTAGCAACCGGCATCAACTGAACCTTGGTCGTCAGTGACAATGAAAATGACGTTGGGTTTGTTCACATCGGCGGCGTGAAGTGACACCGCCGCCGCCAGCAGCACGACGGCAAGAATTGGGATTTGTTTCATGTTCAACACCTCACGTTTATTCGTAAGCCCGTTTCTCGAAATAGGATAATGAGGCACAGCGCATCAATCCGGCCGGAATCCAGCCGCGCCGGTGACATTCCAAGCCGATCTCCATCAAACGACCTTTCCACGTCGGATGCTCAGCAGCCTGCTGCATCGCGGCGAACCGGGCGCGCGCGTCGCGCTCGGCGAGGTCGCGCGGCGACTCGGATTGCCCCAGCAACCGAGCAACGCGAGCGCCAATCTGCTGGTCCACGAACCGCTCGATGGTTTCGCGGCTCTGCATCGCGAACTCCATCGTCCCGCCCAGCACACCGCCGCTGTTCGTCACGAAATCGGGCAGGCACAACACGCCGCGCGCCTCCAACATCCGCTCCGCCTCCGTCGTGACCGGGTTGTTCGCCCCCGGCGAAATCAACTTGGCCACGATGCGCGCCGCGTTGCCCGCGTGAATGCTGTCGTGGCGGGCGCACGGGCAGAGCACGTCCACGGGCAGTTCGAGCAGCGCGGCGCGATCCAAATGTTCGGCGTCGCGGTATCGCTCGACGAAATCGCTGCCGGTTTGAGCGCACAATTTTTTCATGTCGAGGCCGCGCGGATTGTAGAGCGCGCCGCGCGATGTCGAGACGGCCACGACGCGCACCTGTGCCGCCGCCAGCAGGCCGCCGAGTGAGCCGCCGACTTTCCCGAATCCTTCAATCGCGACGCTGACGCGGGACAAGTCCAGCCCGATGTGCCGGGCGCCCTGTTTGATGCCGGCCATCACCGTCAATGCGGTGTAATAGCCGGAAGCCTCGACGCGCAGTTCGCGGTGTTTGACGGTGACGCCGGCAGTTTCGAGCAGGGCGCGGATGTCGGTGTTGTTGGTGCCCATGTCCGGGTGCGGCGCGTAGCGGCGGCTGCGCAACATCGGCGCGATCTCGCGTCCGAAGGCGAGCAGCCGTTCGCGGCGGAGTTCGGGTGGTGCTTCGGGATCGCCCCGCACGCCAGCTTTCGCGCCGCCTTGTGGCATCGAAAGCCAACCGTATTTCAAGGTCATGGCCCGCGCCAACCCGGCCATCTCGGTCTCCGTAATATCCGGCAACATCCGCAGTCCGCCGCAGCAGCGGCCGGCGATGGTGGAGTCAACAGCAACGTAGCCGAGCACTTCGTTGCGCGGTTTGACGGTGATGATGTCCATCCGTCTAGTCCTCGCGGCCGAACAAGCCGAGCGCCCTGACCAGCTTGGTTTCAATGGGAAAACGGGCGTCCATGTTCCTGACGCGATATTGTGCCACGGGAAGATAGAGTTTGCCCAGTCCGTTGACGAGCGGGTGAACTTTCTTGTACTGGAAATTCGTGCCGAGAAACATCAGCGGGAAGTCAAGCCCAGCAATGAGTTTCTTCGTTTCGGGAACAATCCATGGCGCATCCTTGGGAACGTGCCGGTAGTTCAGCGGCGACCAGTCTTCGAGACGCTGCGGTTCTTTCAGTCCCATCTTGACAGCAAGCTGATACAGCGATGTTCCTGGATACGGCGTGTAGACGTTGAAACTCTTGGCTGCTTTCGGGTTCTCGTCGAGAAGTTGCTCGGCCAGACGGATGCTCTGCGCCAATTCGTCGGGCGTTTCCGTCGGCAGCCCCATCATGAACAGGTACACGGGCAAAAACGGCCGGCCGACGAGTCTGCGAGAGACTTCCAGAACGTGCTCGACGTTGAGGTTTTTCTCGATGAGGTCAAGGACTCGCTGCTTGCCGGATTCGACGCCGGTGGTCAGCCGCTCGACGCCGACGCGGGCGAGAAGGTCAAGAAACTCGTTGTCCATTTTGCGAATAGAATCAATCCGGATGTGGAGCTTGCCAATTCTGATCTTCATGTCGGCGCGCGCGATCAGTGCCATGAGCCGGTGTGCGTGGTCGAGGTTGGTAAACAGATTGTCGTCGGTGAAATTGAACCCGTGGATGCCGTAGTCGCGCATGAGCCGTTTCAACTCCTCGACCACCCGCTCCGGCTGCATGGCGCGCCATTTCCGCTTGTGCACGACGTTGTCGTAACAGAACCCGCATCGAAACGGACAACCGCGACTCGAACAGAAACTCACGTGGTCTGACTTGAAAATCTTTCGCCGGTAGAGGTTGATGTCAACGAGATCGTAGGCCAGCGGCGGCTGGGCGTTCATGTCCACAAAAGGGCGCGCCTCGTTCAATCGGATGCTGCCGTTCTCGCGGTAGCCGATCCCGGCGATTCCTTGCAGCGAGTTGACGTTGGCAAGCGCCTTGACCAGTTCCAGCAGCGTGGCTTCGCCTTCGCCGATCACAACGATGTCCACCAAGGGGTGCTTTAGCGTCTGCTCCGGCAGGATGGTCGGATGAATGCCGCCCCAGACGGTCGGCACATCCGGGTAACGCTCCTTGACCGCTTTGCACGCAGCGAGGGCGCGGATGATCTGCGGTCCCGTCATGCACGAGACGCCGAAACAGACCGGCTTCTCGCGCAACGCCTCCTCAAACTTCCGTTCCCAATCGGGATCGGCGAACTGGTCAACGATCTTCACTTGGAATCCCGCGTGCACCAGTGGCGTGGCCGGGTGGAGCAGGTTCAGGGGCAGCTCGACGCGTCGGTGGGCTTGGAATCCCTGGCGCGGTGATGGATTGAACAGGACGACTTTCATCGTTTCCACCTACTTCCTCCTCGCAAACAGGCCCAACGACTTGACCAACCTCGTCTCGATGGGGAACCGCGCATCCAGATGCCGGATGCGGTGCCGTGCGAGCGGCCGGTAGGCCCTGACCAGGAGGGCTGCAATGGGATTCATCTTCTTGTAGGGCGCCATCGCCTTAGCCCACGTGTTGCACATCAGCGGGAAATCCAGAGCGTCAATCAGCCGCTTCGTTTCAGGCGGGACCCACCCGGCATCCGGAGGAACCTCCCGATAATTGAGCCGCGTCCAGTCCTCAAGCCGCTCAGGTGGCTTGAAGCCATACTTGGTCAACAACAGGTCGTACAGCTTTGTTCCGGGATATGGCGTGTAAACGTTGAAACCCCATTTCGCTTCCGGGTGCTCTTCGACAATTCTGAGGGCCAGATGGATGGTCTGGGCAAGTTCGTCCGGCGTCTCATCGGGCAGCCCCATCAAGAACGTGTAGGACGGAGCGATGCCGTGGCGGCGAAGCCGCCGGTTCGCCTCGATGACTTGGTCAACGGTGATCCTCTTGTTGACGAGTTCGAGCAACCGCGGGCTGCCGGACTCGACGCCCATGCTGAGCGTCTTGACTCCGGCCCGAACGATGAGGTCCAGAAACTCACCATCCATCTCACATACGGTGTCTGCCCGGGCGTGGAGCTTGGAGATGGAGATGTTCAGCCCGGCCCGGACTATCCCCTCAAAGATGTCGCGTGCCCGCCTCAGGTCAATGAAGAAGTTGTCGTCGTTGAACCCGAACCCGCGGAGGCCGTAGTCCCGCATCAGGCGTTGGATGCGATCCAAAACGGTCTCGGCGCGCAGGGGACGGAACCGCCGCCCGTGCAGCACCGGGTCCCAGCAGAAACTGCAGGCGAACGTGCAGCCGCGGCTCGATTGGAAGGTGACATGGTCAACGCCAAACATCCGACGGCGATACCGGTTCACGTCCACGAGATGATAAGCAAGCGGCGGCAGCGCATCCAAGTCAACAAACTCGCGCACGCCCGTCAACCTGACCCGGCCATTTTCGCGGAACGCAATACCCTTGACCTGCGCCAGCGGCGCGCCGGACTCCAACGCCTTGACGAGTTCGATCAGCGTCACCTCGCCCTCGCCCACGACGACGATGTCAATGTTCGGGTTCTGAAGTGTCTGTTCGGGCAACATGCTGGCGTGGACGCCGCCCCAGACGATGGGCACGTCGGGCTGCCGTTCGCGGACGAGTTTGCAAGCGGCGAGCGCGCGCCGTATCTGCATCCCGGTCATGCTCGTCACGCCAAAGCAGATGGGCTTCGTTTTCAGTGCGTCTTCGAGTTCACGCCGCCAATTGCGATTGACGGACTGGTCAATGATGGTGACACGATACCCGGCGCGGTCGAGCGGCGTGGCTGGGAAAAGCAGGCTGAGCGGAAGTTCGAAGTATTGGTGCGGCTGCCAGCCGCTCAACGCTGCTGGGTTGAATAAGACAACATTCATCATTTCACCTCACGTAGCCACGGACGATCCAGTTCGAACATCTCGCCGAGCCGGCAATACTCGTTGCCGGCCAACCGCGCCACCGGACGCAACCGCGCCACATCAATCGTGCCGTCGCGGTAAAGATCATCGCGCACGTGCACCAGCAACAATTCACCGATCACCAGACTGTTTGATCCCACCTCAACGATCCGAGCCAGCCGGCACTCCAGATTCACCGGCGACTCCGCAATCCGCGGCGCCTGCACCTTCTCGCTGGCCGCCGCTGTCAACCCGGCCTTTGCGATCTCGCTGACCTCCGGCGGGAAATTCTCCGCCGTCGCATTCATCGCCTTCGCTAATTCTTCGGGCACAAGGTTCACGACAAAATCGCCGGTGAACTCGACATTGCGGAGCGTGTCCTTCTTCGAGCCATCGGGACGCGGCTCGACCGAGAAACAGACCATCGGCGGCACGAGCGCGACGAACGTGAAACAACTGTACGGCGCCGCGTTCGCCACCCCGCCGGCGCTCAGCGTCGAAATCCACGCGATGGGCCGGGGCGACACGCAGCCCTTGAGCAACTCGTGCGATGCCTGCCGGTCGAGCGTCGAGGCGTCAATGCGCATCCAAATCATCCTCCAACCCGATCCGTCGTTCCGGCACTGCCGGTTTCGACGGAGCCGGTCCCGCACCGCCGGTCAATGCGCACAACACCGTTGCGCCGGCGGGAATGCGGCCCCCGGCAATCGCCTTGAGCGCGCCTGCGCCCGCCAGCAACCCGGCGCGCTCCGCAATCTGGCCGTTCACGCGCGTCAACGTCACGCCGGCGGCCTCGACGCGGGCGAGGAACTCGGACGCGAACTGTTCGAACTCGGCCTGATGTACCGCCAGCGCATCGCCGCCCCATCTTTGCAGGAGCCGGTAAAGCTCCGGGTAGGTATGGTCGGGATGGACGTTGTACAGCGCCGGCTCGATCGGCTTCTCGTGCCACTCAGTGTCCGCCAACGGCGGCAGCGTCTCGCGGTGCTGTTCCCACGCGTTGACAATCGGGCAAAGACCGCCCTGCTGGACGGCGAGAAATTTCGGGGCGCTCGGCACCGCCAGTCGCTCGAACACGCGGTAAATGCCAATCGGCCCGTACCCGGCGCAGACGGACTGGACAAGCCAATCAAAATGTTCTCCCCGGAGAATTTGCTCCGCCAGAAACATTCCTCGGCAGCCGGCCGAGAGCATCCGCCATTCGAGCGTCGGAATCACCGGCACACCGAGTCGCTCCGCAGCCAGCTTGGCGGCCTGCTTGACCCGGCGGTCGGAACCTTCGACGGCGATCAGGTGCGCACCGGGCCGGTCGAAGACGGCGCCGTCAAGTTTGTTGAGGTTGCCTGCGGGACAAAAAAAGAACGATTCGAGTCCGGTGGCCGCGCCGTATAAACTCAACGCAGCGCCGGCGTTGGCGCCGGAGGAGAACACCACGCGCCGGATTCCTTCTTTCCGGCACAGCGCCGTCGAAAGACAGCCGTCGAGGCTCTTGTAGGTGCCGCTGGCCATCAACGACGATTCGTCGAGCAGCTTGAGATTGACGCCGCGCCACGCGCCGAGGTCGAGGATGCGGATGCCCTCCTGACGGGAGATGTCCGTGAATTCCAAGCCGTTCAGCAGCGCCGGCGCGTATCGCAGCGCGACGCTTCGGTCGGCGGAATATCGTTCGTCAACCGTGAATTTCATGAATCAATTTCAATATCTGCGACTCACTCCAATCGGGTTTGTTTCGCAGTTTGTCCAGCAAGTTCTGGATTTGTTCCGGAGAAAGCGTGACGCCGCTTTTTCGCAGAAACGGTTCGAGCGCGCCAGTGTAATCCACCGGCAGGCCAAATCCGTACGTGCGTTCCGCGCCGACAAGTCGCGGCTCGAACGGCTCGAACGCGTCCGGGTTGCCGCCCGCGATGCAGCGGACGTGCATGACCGGCGCGTGCGCGAAACAGTAACGCCCCGAGATCGCCTTCAGCGGCGAGTTCAGAATGCCGGTCATCCGCTCGACAAACGCCGACAATTCACGGAGTCGCTTGGTGTCCACGCCGGTCGAGACGCCACAGAGTTGCTCGGCGGCCATCACGACTTCCTCCAGCGCCGCGTTGCCGGCCCGGCCGCCGAGGCCGTTGACGGCGACGTCCGCCGCGATCGCGCCGGCATCGAGCGCGGCGAGCGTGTTCGCGGTCGCCATGCCGTGGTCGTTGTGACAGTGGACAAGAATCGGGATCTTTGTTGCTTGGCGGACTTCGTTGATCAGTGCGCTCATCCGCCACGGCAACATCGTGCCGACGGAGTCATAGATGACGAGCCGTTCGGCGGCGAGCTTGGCGACGATGCCAAGAAGCCGTTGGCGCGGCGCGCGACTGGCGTCCATCAGCGCGGCACCCGCAGGCACGCCGCGGCTTTTCGCATGGGCAATGACTTCCGTAAGGCGCGGCAGAATTTGGTCGGCAGTCATCCGGTAATGGTCGGCGTCGCGCAGCAGGCAGTCGGACGTGGGGACGAGAACATCCACGCGCAGCCCGCAATCGGCGGCGAGGTCAATTTGCTGTCGCCAGCGCGCGCCGTAGCAGGGCACGAGGCCGGTCGGTTTAATGCGGAGGCGGCGGTCGCGGATGAAACGGGAGAGGTCAGCGCAGGCGTTGACGCCGTCGGGCAGGCCTATCTCGATCTCCGGCACGCCGAGTTCATCGAGCAACGCGACGAAACCTTGTTTGTCGGTGTCGGCAACGCGGGACCCGGGAATCTGGACGCCTTCGCGGAGCGTGGTATCGCGGAGAATGACGGGGCGTTTCATTTCCGGAGCGAGACGACCCGGTTGTAGATCCAAGCGACGAGCCAGCCGGCGACGTAACCGATCACGAACCCCCAGACCAGCCCGATGAACGCGCCGCCCGTCGTCACGCGGTAACCGATCAGGAATTGGGAGAGCAGTTTGAGGTGAGGGCCGACATTCTCGCCGCCCTTGATCACGAGCCAGATCGTGGCGAGGAAGATGGCCAGGCCGCAGAGCGTGCCGCAGGCGAAACCCCAGACGTTGCCGTTGAGGCGAAGCACGGCGCGGGTGAGTTGCTCTTCGTTGTTTTTCTCAGGTTGTAACAGCATGGGGTGTCCTCCTGTCTTGAATCTCTTCGTGATACTCCTGCTCGTCGTTGACGCTCCAGAGATCGTGATGCGCGCCGCGGATGTTTTCCGCCGCGAGCATCGCCGTCAACATCGAGTGGTCCTGGTTGTTGTACCGGTGCATCCCGTTCCGTCCGACGAGCTGCAAGTTCGTGAGCGCGCCAAGAAACTCGCGCACCGCGCGCAAGTGTTCGCTGTAGCCGGCGTCGTACACCGGATATGCTTTCGGCATCCGCACGACGCAGCCGTCCACCACGTCGGCGGCGCGCGCCAAGCCGAGCGTCTCGATCTCGCGTTTGCCCAGCGCGATCAGTTCCGCGTCCCGCATCGTCCACAGCCCATCGCCGGCGAAACAGAAATACTCCAAGCCGAGACAGGTCGCGCCGGCGTCGGGCACCATGTCGGGCGACCAGTTCTTGTAGTTCTGGATCCGGCCCATTTTCACGTCGGGATCGTGGATGTAAATCCAGTTGTCGGGAAACACGTCGCCCCGGTTCAGGATGAGGGCGACCGTGAGAAAATCCCGATACTTCAGGCCGTCCGCCGCCGCGCGCACTGCTGCCGGCGCTGCCGGCGAAAGTCCCCCGATGAGTTCGCGCAACGGCATGCTGCTGATGAAGTGCGCGCCCTCGACGCGATGGCCGTCGCCGGTCTCGACGGCGTCAACGCGGCCGCCGTTCTAGACTATCTTTTTCACTTCCGCGCTGAGCCGGACTTCGGGGAGACGCGCCGCGACGGTCTCCCACATCATGCCGGGGCCGAGGCGCGGATAGTCGAACGCGTCAATGAGCGTCTTGATGACTTGGGACTTGCGCGGGGATTGCTGCTGAAGGAGCGCGTTCTTGACGGCGCTGAGCAGCGAGAGTCCCTTGATCCGTTGGGCGGCCCACTCGGCGGAAATCTCGTAGCACGGGATACCCCAGACTTTTTCGGTGTAGGTCTTGAAGAACGTCCGGTAAAGCCGCTCGCCAAAACGGTTCGAGACCCATCGCTCAAAAGTGTCTTCAGGGCGTTGCGGAAAGAGCTGCGCCTTGATGTAGCTGGCGAGGATCATCGCGCTGTTCCAGAGGCCGAGGCCGAGCAGCGCGTTGGCCGGGCGGAGCGGGTAGTGGAAGAAACGTTTGTTGTAGTAAATCCGCGAGAGCCGTTGACGGCGCAGGAAATCGGCCTCGGCCAGCACCTCGCGCCACATCGCCTCGACGGCAGGCGCTTTCGTGAAAAACCGATGGCCGCCGATGTCGAAGCGGTAGCCGTTGTGCGTCGCGGTGCGCGAGATGCCGCCGACGACGTTGTCCTTTTCGAGCACGACCGAAGGCATGCCGGCCTTGGAGAGTTGGTAGGCCGCCGTCAAGCCGGCCGGGCCGCCGCCGATGATGACTGCGCGATTCATCACATGTTGTCGAAAAACTCCCGGAACGACGCCGAGGCGGCTTTCATTTTCACCGTCAGCAGGTAACACCAGAGCGAGGCGTTGCGCACAAACGCCAGGAGCCAGCCGGCCACGAATCCCACAAGGAACCCGTAACCCAACCCGATGAACGCGCCCGGCCACGTCACGCGGTAGCCGGGAAAATACTGCGCCAGCAGCCGGAGGTTTTGCCCGACCGTTTCACCGCCTTTCACCAGCAGAATCGCGGTCACCACAAACAACCCGACGCCGCACAACGTCCCGACCGCGACGCCAAACGCAACGGCGTCGAGCCGCGCAAACGCGCGCTGCAACAGTTGTTCGGTGGATTCAGTTGTCTTCATCGCATCCAATGCCGGGCCAGCCCGACAGCGAAGCCGAGGCCGCTGTACAAGTTATACAACCACAGCCACGGCAACGCCGCCAGTGTGAACATCAGTCCGCGTTTCGCCAAGAAGAATTTCAACAAGCCCGCGTGCATCGCCAGCATCACGGCCACCAGCGGCGGCACAAGCAGCGACAGCCAACCGAGCACGACGGCGGCGCGCGCCTTCCACGTCAGGTTCAGGTCATTCAGCAGTTCCCGATGACGCTGGATGAGTTCCGTCCACGGCACCGCCCGCAACCAGAAATCCGCGTACAACAACGATCGCGCCGTCCAGCGTTTCAAATGTTTCACCTGAAGCGTCTTCAGCAACCGGATCCGATGCCCGGCCCGACGGATTCGATAGCCAAGCTCGATGTCTTCAATCGAGGGGCGGCGATAGGTCTCGTCGAATCCACCAAGCGCAAGGAAAACATCGCGCCGCACCGCGCCGCATCCCGCCCAGAACGTCGAGGCTTCCTCGCGGGCGTTTTGGTGGACGTAATGGTGAAACAGGTTCTTGTACTGCGAAAGAAAATTTGGTTCCGCCGGGGCGTCATCGTAAGAACCGAACACGGCGGCAACGTCCGGTTCGCGCTCCAGCACCTCGCGAATCTGCCGCAACGCGTCCGGCGCAACCGTCACATCGGCGTCGAGGAACACCAGCACGTCGCCCTGCGCCGCGCGCGCGCCGGCATTGCGGGCGCGGGCCGGGCCGCCCGCTTCGGGAAGACGGATGACTTTCGCGCCGAACGCCTCCGCCGCGCGCCACGAGCCGTCGCTGTCGCCGTCCGCCACGACGATCAGTTCCGAGGGTGACGCCGTCCTGATGCTTTCCAAGCACCGGCGAAATTTCTCGCCGCCGTTGTGGACGGGGACGATGACGGAAAATGTTGCCGTGTCCATGCAGCCGGGATGTTAGCGAACCACCGTGACATTGGCCAGCCGATAAGCAGCGTCCCTCAAGGACGGGAGGCGAACGCCACGCTCTGGAATCCGGCGGATTGAAGGAAAGCGCGCAAAGCCGTCTCGGCATTGTGCTGCGCGTTGCTGAGGATGCCGCTCTGCGTCGCGGCAAGCTGGACGGATTCGAGGGCAGCTTGCCGGGCTTGTTGCTCCAAGGCCGGATTATTCGGCACCCACGGAGTCCACCACGTTTTCGACCGCTGATAGACCTTGGTCTCCTTGTCGTCAATGTAGATGTCCAGAATCTTCGCGGGCGGCAGGCGAAGGGTGATTTGTTTGTCGGCGGCCAGATGCACGTCCTGCGCCGTCACCGCCTGCAAGTCCACGCCGGCCTTGACGTGCGCCAGCACCACCATCATCACGTTCTCCGAGCCGAACGGGACTTTTCGTTCTTCGAGGCCGATGACTTTTTGGAGGGTGTGCTTGACGGTGGCCAACTCCTGAAGGGCCTGGATTTGTTTGAGCACCGCGGGAGCGTCCACCGTGCGCACGACCTGGGCGGGACCGGTCCAGAAATAACGCTGGTACAACACGACCATCGCCAGCGCGGCCATCACGCCGGCCACGGCAAGGTTGCGGATTTTTTTCATCATGTCTTCCTTTACCAATCGCGGCGGTGAAAGGTGACAAACTCGCCGTCGCTCAAATCAGGACGGTATGGATGCCGGCTTTTCACGAGGACAAAATATTGATGACCCGCGAGCAATGTCAAGACGCCTTCGAACGTGTCGCCCGGCACCGTATATGAGAACAGTTCGCGCTCCCGCGCGCCATGCGGCGGAATGCGGATCAGCGCCGTCTGGGCGCCGTTGGTCGAAGGCAGATAGTAATCGCGGTCGTGGTCCATCAACACGAACCAGTCCCGCTGCAACACCACCTCGAACGGGTTCGGGTTCTCCAGCCGGGCGGCGAGGATGACGAGGTGGTTGGTGTTGACGCGCCCAACCGTGGTGGACGCCAGACGGATGACGTAATTGGCGCCGGCAGAGGTGCGGACGCGGTACGGCTGCGAGAACTCGCGCGCCTCGTTGATGCGCAGCCGGGCCAGCACCGCAGCCAGCGCAACGACCACGAGCGAGACGATGACGAGCAGCCATTTCACAGTAACCGCACCTGCAGATTCAATGCCCCCGCGCTCAGCAATCCGACGGCCAGTGCCAAGGCAAAGGCCGGCGCCGCGCGAACCAGGGTGGCGACAGGTGACTCCATGTGGTTTACTTCTCTTCGGGTTTCTTGTCTTTCTTTTCGCCGGTGGGCGCTTCGCCGATTGTCTTGTCGGTCCAGCGCGGGCGATCCGCGTAGAGGATCTGTTCGCCGGCCGGCGGAAAGAGCGTGACGGTTTTGAGCGGGAATTTCTGCGGGACGCGGCCGCTGATGACGGCGAACCATGATTTGTGTTCGCCCTTGGTCAGGTCGCTCTGGAAACGCCCGTTCAGCAGGTGGGGCGTCAGCAGGATGAACGACACGCCCTTGGGCGCCACGTAATCATGGATCATGGCCAGTTGTTCGGCGGTTGTCGGCAACCAAACGGTGCGGAGGTCGCCGACCCACGCCATCGCCCACGGCAGGTCGCTGGCGCCGACTTCAGTCTTCTCAAACCAGTTGGCTGCCAGCGAGGTGTAGTACGCGCAGTACGGCGGATACGGATACGGCCCGCGCCGGGGCGGCGCCATCGAATAGAGAAGCGGGGCCGCATTGAGCAATCCGAAAACAGCGATGACCGCCCAGCGCAACAACCGCGCCGGGAACGCAATCCGGTCCAGCAACAAATAGAAGAACGCCGTGCCATAGACGGCGATCAACGGGAGAAACAACACCAGCAGGTTGCTGCCCTGCACGAAGCGGCGCGGCCCTTCGTTGCTTTCGGGCGCGAGCCACAGGCATGACAAGCCGAGGATCGCGCAGAGCAATCCGATCCAGGCCACCCGACGCAATCGCATTGCCGTTGCGCGACGAAAACCGTACAGCAAACTGACGAGGAAGAAGAACACCAGGAAATCCGAGCCGATCTGTTTCAACCCGTCAACCAGATAACCGCGCGACTGGGTCATCAATCGGTTGCCCATCGGCCCGATATCGAATGCGCGGTCGAAGTTGGGCCGGTACATGGACGGCGAGATGCCGCTGGCAAAATCGCAGTAGGCAATCCCCAGCGGCGACCCGCACAGAACGGTGTTGCGCACCAGCCAGGGCGTGATGATCAGCGCATAGATCAGCGCGTACACCAAAATCCCGACCACGACGCCGCGGCCGCGGCAGACAAACGCCGCGTACACCAGCACGGGCACGAACAGAAACGACGTCGTGTAGCGCGTCAGGAAACACAGCCCCATCAACACCGCGCTGGCCATCACCAACAGCCAGCCGGACACGGCGCGGCGGGGCGCTGTCTCGGGAAATTCCGGATGCCAGCGTTCATCCGCCTGCCAGAGGCAGTACAACGATCCGAGGAACAGCAGCATCAGGAAATTCGTGGGCAACCCGGAGATGCTGAACGACCAGAGCGTGTCGGAAAACAACAACAGCAACGCCGTGGTGACCGCCACGCGCTGGTCAAACAACCGGCGCGCCCACAGATAAACCAGCAACAGGCTGGCCAGCAGGCAAAGCTGATTGAACGGGAGAATGACCCAGCGTTCGGGCTTGAACACCATGTCGGTCTGTTTGTACTCGAAGAGCGACGCCGGCATCATCTTGAACAGCGCCGCCAGCGCGAGCGGATAGAGCGGCGGGTTGTAGAGGTCGGGATGATTCATCAAGCGCGGCTGATGATCGGAGGCGTGCGTCTCCAAGTGCCAGAGGCTCAACGGGCGAACCACATACGTCGTAAAACCTTGGCCGCGGGCGATGTTGCGCGCCAATTGCGCCATGTCCATCGCCTCGCCGCGGTCCAAGCCGCGGAATTGGTCCGACGTGTACAACAGGCTCAGCGCCACCGCCAGCAAGATCGCCCCGCCCCACAAGACAAACCACTTGCCGGCGCCAATATCAAGCGCCCAGACGGCTCTCTGGACCTTCAAGTCCTCCGATTCACCCACCGGAATAAAACCGGTCGTTTCGTTTTCGCTCATAATTCTTCCAACCCGTATCGTTTCAGTTTTCGGTGCAGCGTGCGCCGGCTCATGCCGATTTTCTCGGCGGCCTTCGTCCGGTTGCCCTTCAGTTCCTTGAGCGCCTGCACGATCAATTCCTTTTCGGCCTCCTCGACGGTCATGCCGGTGCGCACCACGGCGATCTTGGTGAGGTCCGCCCCGCCGCGAATAACGGCCGGCACGTCGCGCAACGTCAGTTTCTCGCTGCGCGCCAACACCACCATCTGCTCGACGGTGTTGCGCAGTTCGCGAACGTTGCCCGGCCAGTCGTACGCCATCAACACGTTGATCACGTCGGGCGTCAATTCCGTCACGCTCTTGCCGTTCTCCTCGCTGCACTGCCGCAGAAATGCCGCGACCAGCAGCGGAATGTCGTCACGCCGCTCGCGCAACGGGGGCAATGGGATGGTGACAACGCTGAGCCGGTAAAACAAGTCGTCGCGGAACTTGCCTTCGGCGACCTGTTTCCTCAAGTCCTTGTTTGTCGCCGCGATCAACCGCACGTCCACCTCGATGGTTTTCTGGCCGCCGAGCCGCTCGAAGGCGCGCTCTTCGAGGACGCGAAGCAGTTTGACCTGCATCTGCGGTTCCAACTCGCCGATTTCATCGAGGAACAATGTGCCGCCATCGGCCAACTCGAACCGTCCGATCCGCCGCTCGACGGAACCGGTGAACGCGCCTTTTTCGTGGCCGAACAATTCGCTTTCCAGCAGCGTGCTCGGCAGCGCCGCGGCGTGGACGGCGATAAAGGGGGCTTTCTTGCGCAGCGAGAGATTGTGGATCGCGTGCGCGATGAGTTCTTTGCCGGTGCCGGTTTCGCCGGTGATGAGCGCGGTGGCGCGGGTCGGGGCCACCTGCTGGACGATGTCAAAAACCTGCTGCATCGCGGACGATTTCCCGACGATGGTTTCCATGCCGAACTTGTGGTCGAGCTGTTCGCGGAGGCTGACGTTTTCGACTTCAATCTGCCGGGTGTTGAGGGCGCGCTGGATGACGAGTTCGAGTTCGTCGAGGTTGATGTTCGGTTTGGTCAGGTAATGGTATGCGCCCGCCTGCATGGCCTCGACGGCGCTCTCGATGGAACCGTAGGCCGTCATCACGATGCAGACAGGTGGTTTCTGAAGTGCCATCGCGCGTTTCAAGAGTCCCATGCCATCGAGGCCGGGCATCTTCAGGTCGGTGATCAACACGTCCACGTGACGGCCTTCCAAGAGTTGGAGCGCTTTTTGTCCGTCCTCGGCGACGAGCACCGCGTAGCGGTCCTGCAAGGCGCGTTCGAGCCCCTCGCGGGTGCCGCGTTCGTCGTCGGCCACCAATACGATTGGTTTGTTCATTTGTTTTTCTCTTGCAGCAATCTGGTTTTCTTCTCGTAGATCGGCAGTTTGATGCGAAACGTGGTGCCCCGGCCCATGTTGCTTTCGACCTCGATGGCGCCGCCATGTTCACGGACAATGCGTTGGACAATCATCAAGCCAAGACCGCTGCCGTCTTTTTTGGTCGTGAAGTACGGGTCAAATATCCGGCTGATCTGCTCGGAGGCGATGCCGTGACCGGTGTCAATGAAGGAGATGATGACATGCGAGTCGGTTGCCTCCGTGCAAACGCGGAGGATGCCGCCGTTGCGCATGGCTTGGAGGGCGTTTTTCAGAACGTTGAAGAACGCCTGCTTGAGCTGCGCGCGGTCCACGAGTGTTTTGGGCAGATCGGGGGCGAGTTCCGGCTCGACAAGGATGTCGCGGTTGGCCAGTTCGCGCTCCAGCAGCGTCAGCGTCTCGGAGACGACGTCGTTGACGGAAGCGCGCTGGAGGTCCGGTTTGGTGGGGCGGATGGCGCGGAGAAACTGGTTGATGATCCGGTCGAGCCGGCTGACTTCCTCGCGGGCGACCCGGATGTCTTCGCGGAGCCGGTTCGCCTTGGCGGCGGGCAGGCTCTTCAACTCGCGCTCCATCAACTGAAGATGGATGTTCAGCGAGTTCAGCGGATTGCCGATCTCGTGCGCGACCCCGGCGGCGAGAAGCGTGAGCGCGGAAAGTTTTTCCGACTCGATGGCCGTGGCCGTGTGGCGGCGCGTTTCCGTCACGTCGCGCAGAATCACGGCAAGCGCGGTCACGACCGATTTCCCCTCGCCAAGCAACGGCACGAGATAAAAACTGATGAAGCGCTGGCGCGGGTAGAACACTTCGAGTTCGTGGGCGAGGACTTTGCTCCATTCCTCCTTGTCGGCGGACCAGATTTTCTGCCAGTCGAGGTCGCGCAGGTAGCGGGTGAGCGGTTCGCCCTCGGCGGAATCGGCGGGGATGCCAAGCAGGTCGCAGGCGGCGGCGTTGACGTAGCGGATCCGCCCCTCGGCGTCGGCGACGATGATGCCTTCCTGGATGGTGTTGAAGAGGGTTTCGAGAAACCCTTTCTCGCGCGAGAGCTTCAGCACGACGCTCTGGAGGCTCTGCGGGTCAATCCGGTCAAGCCGGCCGATCAGCTTGTCGAGAAATGTCGCCTTCATCGGCTCAGAACCAACCCTTGCGTTTCAAAAACAAATATAACACGCCCGTGGTGACGGCGGTCAGACCGAAGACCCACGCGTACGCAGTCAGCGGGTCGCTCATCTCGCGCGGATAATGGCCGAAGTTCATCCCGTAGAAACTGGTGATGAGGAAAATCGGCATGGCCAGCGTCGCCATGACCGTGAGGACTTTGATGACCTTGTTGACCTCGCTTTGCTGGAGGTTGAGGTGGACTTGAAGCACGCTGGTCAGCGAGTCGCGGTACGTTTCAATCGCGTCGCTGATGCGCATCAGGTGATCGTACAGGTCGCGGTAGTACGGCACCAGATGGGCACGCACGAGGCTGAATTCGCCGCGCGCGAATCGGGCAATCACCTCGCGTTGCGGGGCGATGATCTGGCGAAGTTGCTGCACCTCGTTCTTCACCTTGAGCACCTCACTCGGAATGTTCTTGGGCTTTCTCGACAACACTTTTTGCTCCAAATCCTCGATCTCGGCGGACAACTCCGACATCACGGGGCGGTAGTTTTCAATCAGGAGATCCAAAATCGTGTGCGCCAGCCGGTCCGGCGCCTTGGCGACCGCCAGGGAGTTCTTCTGTACCCGGTCCATCGCCGCTGTGATGCTGCGCAACGGATCGTCGTGATAAGTGACGAGGAAGTCTTTGCCCATGAAAATGTTCAACTCGGTCGTGCGAAATTCCTCCGTGGCGCGCGTAAAATCCACCGCGTGGATCACCATGAACAAATAATTCTCATACTCGTCCACCTTCGGTCGGTCGCTCGGCTGAACGCAGTCCTCAATCGCCAGCGGATGGAAGTTGCAGACGCCCTCCAGAATCGGGCGCGCCTCATCAGCGGTAACATGTTCAAAATCAATCCAGACGTGCAGCCCCTTGTCAAACATCACCAGCTTCAGGCTGTCAATGTCCAAGTCCTGCCCGACAATCTTGCCGTTATTGAAGACGAATGATCGGATCATGGTGTTGTGCAACTTCGTCACGCCACCGCGTTTTCAGCTTTGACAACGCGCTCGGCTGTGTGCCACGATGACGCGGCCTTGGGATGTTTGCAAGGCTAAATTATCAAAGGAACCAATTAACCATGAACCTCGATAACGTGTACAAAAATCTAACCATCGCCAACAACACCAAGCTCGCCCTTGTCGTCTTCGACGGCGTTGGCGACATCGCCACCGCGTCCACCAACTGGCAAACGCCGTTGGAAGTTGCCAAGACGCCCAACCTCGACAAACTCGCCAGGCAATCCGCCATGGGCCGCATGATCCCGGTCGCCCATGCCATCACCCCCGGCAGCGGCCCCGGTCACCTCAGCCTCTTCGGGTATGACCCGCTCGAAGTCGAAGTCGGTCGCGGCGTCATCGAGGCGCTCGGCGTCGGCATTGACCTCCAAGCCGGTGACGTTGCTGCCCGCGCCAATTTCTGCACACTCGACGCGAACGGCATCGTGACCGATCGCCGCGCGGGCCGCATTGACACCAGCATTTGCGAAGCCCAGTGCGCCATCCTCGCCAAGGCCATCAAAAAAATCGGCGACGTGGATGTCCTCATCAAAGCCGGCAAGGGACATCGTTTTGTCGTTGTCTTCCGCGGCACAGGACTCGAAGGCCCGTTGACCAACACCGATCCCGGCCGCGAAGGCATGCCCATCGCCGCCGCCACCGGCCCGGCGAAGACGGCCAAAGTGGTCGCGGAATTCCAGAAACTCGCGCTGCCGCTGCTGAAAGATTGCAAACCGGCCAACGGTTTCCTGCTGCGCGGCATCGCCCACCAACCGAAGATCGAAACGTTCGAGGAACGCTACGGACTCAAAGCCGCCTGCATCGCCGTGTATCCGATGTACAAAGGACTTGCCCAGCTTGTCGGCATGACCAAAATCGAGGGCGCGCATTCGTTGCAGGAAGAAATGGAAATGGCCGTCGAGGCGCTCAAGACCTACGATTACGTTTTCGTCCACGTCAAACCGACCGACGCGGCCGGCGAGGACGGCAACTTCGCGGCGAAAGTTGCCGCCATTGAGGAAGGCGATGCCGCGCTCGGCACGCTGATGGCGGCCAAGCCCGACGTGCTCGTCATCACCGGCGACCACTCGACGCCGGTGCCGGTCAAGGGCCATAGTTGGCATCCGCAACCGGTGATGATCACCGGCGAGATTGCCGGCTGGGACGGCTTGGAGCGGTTCACGGAGCGCGCGGCCAATCTCGGTTCGCTGGGTGTCTTTGAAGCGAAATATCTGATCCGCTACATGCAGGCCAACGCGAAGCGGCTCGACAAGTTCGGCGCGTGAGCCACAAGTCTCAGCAGACAAGCCATTGCTGACGGGCCGATCATGTTGCTGTTTGTAATGCCCTACCACTCCGCTGAAGAGCGCGAGCGGTTTCAGTTGATTCTGGAGCGCTGGAATGAATTGGTGAAGATGGAAATGCCATTCTCATTCCTTTATGTCGGCCCGTCGGCAGGACCCATCAGCGCCAGGTTTCCGCACGCGTGTTTGTTCCATGATGATGTGAAGCCGTTGAAACGATTTCAGCACATTGCGCAGAAATGGGCCGATGTGGCCGAATATGTGCAGCACAACGTGGATTGCCGGTGTTGGTTCTGGTGGGAACCGGACGTGTTGCCGGTCAAGAAGGATTGCTTCGAGTTTCTTCTCCATTTCTGGGGCGGGCAAACCGAAATCATGGGGTATCACGTGAAGGACAACAAATGGGGGATGAAGAACTGCATCAATGGCGTGGCCTTTTATTCCAAACGATACTGGAGCTACATCCGTCCGCGCTTCAATTTGAACGGGACTTTTGACACTCGAAAACAATTCGACCCGGATACTGAGAACGACCGGTTTGTCGCGCTGAACAAATGGTACGCCCTCGTCCACCATGAGAAACGATTGCGACTCACCCCCAGTCTCCGGCTTGTTCATGGAATCAAGGATTCTTCGTTGCTCGATCAACTGCTTCATGGCACACGGCGTTTCCCTTGTGTGCCCGACTTGTACCGCGACACGAGAAACCGGCTGCGGCTGCTTTCCTTGGCTGTCCGTCCCTGGAGCTTGCCAAAAGCAGAAAGCTGAACGCCGGGCGACGATAACGCTTGAGTTCGGACTGTCGGCCTGTTACGGCAGTGCTGCCACCAGATGATGCCAACCAGCAAAGGATCGTTTCGCCTGTTTCGAATCGCGGGGATTACCGTGTACTTGCACTGGCTGTGGTTTGTTGTCGCGCTCTTCATCATCCGGGATCCAACCAGCCGCTATCCATCAACCATCTGGAATGCCGCAGAGTATTTCGGATTGTTCGGCATCGTATTGCTCCACGAGTTCGGGCACGCGCTCGCCTGCCGGTCGGTCGGCGGCCAAGCCGAACAAATCGTGCTCTGGCCGCTGGGCGGCGTGGCTTATGTCAACCCGCCGCAACGCCCCGGCGCGACGCTCTGGAGTATTGCCGCGGGGCCGTTGGTGAACGTCGCGCTGATGGCGCCTTTGACGCTGGCGATTCTCTGGGGGATGACACAGGGTTGGTGGATCAAGGACAACGAAGTCCGCACGCTGTTGTTGTCGTTGTGGGTCATCAACGTCGTGCTGCTCGTGTTCAACCTGTTGCCCATTTATCCGCTGGATGGCGGCAAGATCATCTGGTCGCTGCTCTGGTTTGTCCTTGGCCCCGCGAAAAGCCTGCTGGTGGCGGCGATCATCGGCATGATCGGCGTCGTCGGCGTCATGCTGGTCGCCGTCTGGACCCGCTCCATCTGGCTGGGAATCCTCTCGGCGTTCATCCTGACGAGCTGCTGGCGCGGCCTGCAAACGGCGCGCATGATGATCAAACTGGAAAAGATGCCGCCGGCGTGACCGGTCGAGCCTCTACTTGCCCGGCGGTTTCGACAGCGGCGTGAACTTGAATTTCTGGCCGCCGACGCTCGCTTCAAACATCAGCCCGCCCTTGGCGATGGTAAACACCAACACGCCTTGCTGATACTTGGCGTTGGTCGAGGCGCCCTCAGCGGCGGCCACGGCGCTGGCCTGCGCGCTCATCGCGAACTGATTACTGGTAAACTTCGTCAATGCCGCTTCGTTCTCGAAGAAAATCAGTTCAGCGTATTCCTGCCCGCCCAACTGAAAGCCGATTGTGACCTGTGTGAGCGTGGCGGAGCCGATGAGTCGTCCTTGTTGAAAGACTTCGCCGCTGCCGCGCGCCGCGCCGATGCCAAACGCGCCCTTGGCAACGCTCGGAAAAACGGCGCAACCAAAAGCGCTGGTAAACAGGCCGTCCATTTTTGGATCGGTCTTCTTGAACAACTCCATCGCCTCCAGCGTTTCCTTCTTCGGCTGCGGCGTTGCAGCGGTATTCTTTACCGGCGCAGCCTCCGCCAGGGCGATGGCACCGCAACACAACACGAGCATCCACACTCTCATGACAGGGCCTTTCCGTTTGATGACGACGCCAACGCGTCGCCGGTTACTTGGCAAATCCGCCGAGGGCTTTGCCGACGGCTCCGCCGACTTTGTCCGTGGCGGACTTCGCGGCGGCATCCGCCATCATCTGTTTGATCTGCGCGATAGCATTCTCGATCAAACTCTTTCCCTCGGCGTTGCCTTGAAATTCGGCTGACTTTTGCTGAAGCAGCAACAACGCTTCCTGATACTTGCCCTCTTTGGCCAACGACATGGCCTGCTCCACCACGCTTCGCGCGCCAGCGGCAAGATCCTTGATGGGCGCTGCCGTCACCGGGGCGGGAGCGGGGGCGGGTTTGGCCTCAGTGGGCAGAGGTGGCGGAATGGGTGGAACCTCGACGCCGGGCGGCACGGTGGGTGGCGGTTCTTCTTTCTTTCCGCAACCGGCAAACAACACCACTGCTGCCAGCGCGACCACGAGTCCTGCAACGATCTGTTTCATAAGCGGTCTCCTGTTGTTGTGTTCAACCAATACCACCAAACCCCGCCACGCGCAAACCATCGTTGGAGGGTGATTCCGCTATTCAGTGATTCCGCTATTCCCGCTTGCCACGGCACCGCCGAGCCGCTAAGAAGACAGCGTGCGATTTCTTTTCGCTATCACGGTGTTCCTGGCGGCGGCGCTGCTGTTTGTCGTCCAGCCAATGTTTGCGCGGATGGCGTTGCCGCTGCTCGGCGGCGCTCCAGCCGTCTGGAATACGGCGATGGTCTTCTATCAGGCTGCCCTGCTGGCCGGGTACGGTCTCGCGCATTTCGTCGTCAACCGTCTCAATCCGCGCCAACAGGCGCTCGCGCAAATCCTCCTCATCGCCGCGCCGCTGGCGTTGTTGCCGCTGGGCATCCGCGCCGGTTGGACGCCGCCATCGGGGCAGAACCCGATCCCGTGGCTGTTGCTGTTGATGAGCGCAACCGTTGGACTGCCGTTTCTGGCCATCTCGACGCTCTCGCCGCTGTTGCAACGCTGGTTCGCGTCGTGCAGCGCGCAAAACCCCTACTGGCTGTACGCCGCCAGCAACGCCGGCAGTTTGCTCGGGTTGCTCGCCTATCCGTTGCTGATGGAACCGCTGATGGGACTGCGCGCGCAATCGTGGGGATGGAGCGCCGGCTACGTCGCGTTGGCGGCGCTCGTTGCAGCCTGTGCCGTGGTGTTGTGGCGGCGCGGCGGCGAGGACGCTGTAGCCGCGAGCCTGCTCGCGGCCTCCGGGGAACAAACGCCCCCGACACCTGCCGCGAGCAGGCTCGCGGCTACAGGAACGCAACGATTGCGCTGGGTGCTGCTGGCCGCGGCGCCGTCGAGCTTGATGTTGAGCGTGACGACGCATCTCTCGACGGAGGTGGCGGCGATGCCGTTGTTGTGGGTGGTGCCGTTGGCGATTTACCTCGTGACATTCATCCTTGTATTCGCAGAGCGCCAGTGGATCAGGCTGCGCTGGATGACGGCGGCGCTGCCGTGGGTGGTGTTGCCGTTGACCGTGATGTACGGAATGCGGATCAGCGACCGCGTGGCGTTGGTCGGCGGCTGGAATCTGCTGCTGCTGTTTGTCGGCGCGATGGTGTGCCACGGACAACTCGCCGCGGAACGCCCGTCGCCGGCGCGCCTGACGGAATTTTACTTGTGGATATCGGTCGGCGGCGTGCTCGGCGGCATTGTTAATGCGCTGGCGGCGCCGCTCCTGTTCCACTGGGTGGTGGAATATCCGGCGTCCATCGCGCTGGTCTGCCTGTTGGCGGCGCGCATCCAGCGGCCACAGTGGGCTGACGTTCTTTTACCGGTCGCACTGGGCGCCGGCGGCTGGGCGCTGGGCGAATGGGTGCGCCAATGGCCGGCGGAAGCGGCGTCCTACGCCATGATCTTCAAGCTGGCGGTGCCGGCCGCAGTCGCGTTGTTGCTGCGGAACCGTCCATTGCGCTTTGCCCTGGCAGTGGCGGCATTGTTTGCAGCGGCCACGTGGCTGCCGGGCGAACGGGCGCGCGTGTTGACGGTGGAGCGGAGTTTCTTCGGGGTTCATCGCGTGCGACGGGACGTGGCGGACCGGTTTCGCCGGCTCGAACACGGCACGACGTTGCACGGCATCCAGAACATTCAGGCCGACCAGCGACACGAACCGCTCGGCTACTACTCGCGCATCGGCCCGGTGGGACAACTGATCGCCGCGCGCCGGCAAATGAACCTGCCGATGCGCCAGGTCGGCGCCGTCGGCCTCGGCACGGGCGCCGTGGCCGCGTATGCAGGAGCGGGCGAGACGTGGACGTTTTTCGAGATTGACCCGGTGGTCGAACGGATCGCGCGCAACCCGCGCCTCTTCACGCATCTCGCCGACTGCCGCGGCGAAGTCAAGGTCACGATCGGCGACGCCCGGCTCTCGCTGGAGCGGTCAACGGAGCAATTCGATGTGCTGCTGATGGACGCGTACAGTTCCGATGCGATTCCGATGCATTTACTGACGCGGGAGGCGGTGCAGTTGTACCGTCAACGACTGGAGCCGGATGGCTGGCTGATTTTCCACTTCAGCAACCGGTATTTTGACTTGGAGCCGATCCTGGCTGCGCTGGCGCAGGACGCCGGCCTGGCGTGCCGCGTGCAGGAAAAAGAGCGCGTCAGCGCCGAGAACAAAGCGCGCGGCGTGTTTGCATCGAGCTGGGCGGTCATGTGCCGCGAGGAAGCGCACCTCGGCGCGGTGCTGAAGGATTTGCGCTGGCGGCCGCCGAAACTCAAGCCAAACATGAGACTCTGGACGGACGATTACGCGAGCATCCTCAGCGTGTGGAAGTGACATCCGAGCTTGGTTGCGCGTCCTGAAGGAGTGAGGTAGGATGAGGGCATGAAATGGGCATTGATATTGGCATGCCTGTGGGCCGGCTGTGCGAGAGAGACGGCAAGTGTTCCGGTGTTACCGGTGACGGCGGCGCAACTGCTGGAGGCGGTGCGCGCACCGGGGGCGAAAGCGGTGTTGGTGAACGTTTATGCCACGTGGTGCGGGCCGTGCCGGGAGGAGTTTCCCGATTTGGTGAAGTTGGAGCGGGAGTATCGCGTCAAAGGTTTGCGAGTGTTGTTCGTGTCCGTGGACGACGAGGAAAACATGTCAGCCGTCAAACAATTTTTGGCAGCACAAGGCGTCACCTATGCGTCGTACCGGAAGGCGCAGCAGGACATGGAGTTCATCAACGGGCTGGATTCCCGCTGGAACGGCACGTTACCGGCCACGTGGATTTACGACGGCGCGGGCCGGTCGCGGGATTTCTGGATCGGGGCGGCCGATTACAAAATGTTCGAACAGAAACTCAAACCCCTACTGGAGGAGAAACCATGAAACAGAAAATACTGGTCGCATTGTTGGTTGCGTGCGCGGTGTCCGCGCAGGCGCAGTTGAAGATCGGCGACAAGATGCCGGCCACGGACGTGAAGTTGACCGGCGAAGGCGGCAAGCAGATGACGCTGGCGGAGCTGGCGAAGGGCAAGAGAGGAACGCTGGTCATCATCACGTGCAACAACTGTCCGTACGCCGTGGCATGGGAGAGGCGAATCGTGAACATTGG
>Ga0194113_10001710_pt1 | contig 30005 bp, 19 predicted proteins | sample TA2MahC200mmetaG_FD_146193 | JGI IMG/M metagenome (GOLD analysis project Ga0194113, IMG submission 146193) | Freshwater microbial communities from Lake Tanganyika, Tanzania - TA2015017 Mahale Deep Cast 200m | ecosystem: Environmental > Aquatic > Freshwater > Lake | place: Tanzania: Lake... | reverse complement strand
GTTCTGCTGTGAGCCGGGCGCCACGACCACGGCGAAGGCGCCCGAGACGGCTGCGAAGGGGATGTCGATGTTGCCCCAGTTCTGATCGCGGCCGTAGGGGAACTGCTTGTAGGGCGCCTGGCCCTCAGCGATTACGTTCATGTCCAAGTCGCACACGTACGCTCGCACGAACGTGTTGGCCGGGTCATACCCGCCGCCGTACTGCGAGGCGCATACCTCGATGCGGGTGACATACCACGGCTTGTCATCCGGCGCCTGGAAGCGAACGACATGCCCCGCGCCGCCGAACGACTTGTACGCGTCCGCCGTCCCATCGTCGTACTTCAGGAGAAGCTCATCTGCGTGGAGACCGTGCAACGCCGGAACCAGGCAGGCAACAACAACCGCCACGACGCAGAAACGCCGGTGCATCGCTCATCCCTCCCTTGGTCTCTTGGACGCATGAGTGCCCATGGGGGTTTCGGTCACTGCAGGCGAATCGGCCGGAGACGTCGAAGATGAAGACCATGGCTGGGAACGAACATGCGCTTGAGATCGCGGCGCGGCTGATCACCGCGCGGGCGGCGCCCGAGCAGGTGCTGGACGCGGTCCTGAACGCGGCCCTGGATGCCACGCAGGCCACGCAGGCTCTGATCGCGCTGGTTGATCGGCGCAACGGCGAGTTGGCGATCCAGCGCGTGGCCGGTGAGGGCTGGACACCGGAGAAGCGCGAGGAGCGGCTGCGCACGGGAAGCGGCGTGCACGAGGGGATCGTGGGCCTCGTGGCCACCACGGGGCAGCCGTATCTCACGGGCGATGTGTCGCAGGACCCGCACTACTACCCGCTGATCGAGGGCACGCGGAGCGAACTGGCGGTACCCCTGGTGCGCAGCCGCGACCGGGTGGCGGGGGTGCTGAACCTGGAGAGCAGCCTCGCCGGCGCTTTCACCGAGGAGGATGTGCGTGTAGCGAGTGCGCTCGCGGCGCTGGCGACGGTGGCGGTGTCGATGGCCGAGCACCATCGGCGCGAGCACGAGCTGGCCGAGACGGCGCGGAAGCTGAACCGCTGGGGCAGCACCGAAGACCTCCTGATGGAGTTCACGGAGGCGGCGGCACGCATCCTGCAGGCCTACGATGGGTCGCTGTTCATCCTGCAGCCCGATGGGCGGACGCTGCTGCTGGCGGCCTCGCATGGGCCGCTGCGCGACCAGATCGGGAGGGCCTCCTATCAGGTCGGGGAGGGTGTGACCGGCTCGGTGGCCGAGCACGGGTACGGCATTCGGCTGGAGGACGTGGCCAGCGACCCGCACTGGATCGGCAAGTACCAGGAGATCCCCCACGAGCGGATCGCGGGCTTCCTGGCGGTGCCGGTGGTCGCAGACGACGGGCGGGTCGAGGGCGTGCTGCGGGTCATCCGCGACAAGACGCCCGCCTCGCTGCCGAACGCCTTCGACGAGGATGACGAGGTCATCCTCGCGACCCTCGCGAGCCAGGTGGCAGTGCTGCTGCAACGGAGCCGGCTGCTTCAGCGCCTCGTGCAGACCGAGCGCCTCGCGGCATGGGGGCAGCTCTCGGCGAGAGCGGCGCACATCATCGGCAACAAGGTGTTTGCCATGAAGGGCGCCATGGGTGAGTTGCGACACCTGCTGGAGGCGAGCGACCAGTGCAGCCCCGAGTGCGGGGAGCTGATCGAGATGCTGTCGCGCTCCCTGGGGGAGACCGATGCCATCATCCAGAGCTTCAAGGACTTCGTCGCCTCCCGTGACATCAAGCGCACGAGCGTCAACCTCAACCAGATGGTGGGTGCGGCCGTTCGGCGAGTACACGGAGCGGCCGAGGGGATTCGGTTCGTCACCCACCTGGCCGCCGACATGCCCTCGGTCCCGGGGGACGCGTCCCGGCTGGGCGAGACCCTCGATGAGGTCATCCAGAACGCCATCGCCTGGCAGCCGGAGGGCGGCGAGGTGCGGCTGACGACGTCGGTCGTCACGAGCAAGGAGGCGGCAGACCTCGCGAAGGTGGGGCGCGCGTCGCAGTATGTGCGGGTCGATGTAGAGGACGAGGGCCCGGGCGTTCCGGCCGAGATGAGGGCCCACATCTTCGAGCCATTCGTAAGCACCCGCGGTCGCGGCCTGGGGCTGGGACTCCCGATCTGCCGGGAGGTGGTCAGGGCGCACGGCGGCGAAATCGTGGAACTCGGCACGGGCAGGGGAGCGCACTTCGTGATCCTCCTGCCGGCCGGCGATCAGGAAGGGGTACCGTAGATGTGTCGTATCCTACTCGTGGATGATGAGCCCGATGTCCGCGCGGTGATCGGGCGTCGGCTGACGCGGGAGGCCTTCAAGGTCGATGAGGCGGACAGCGCGGCGGCCGCCGCCGAGAGGATTCGCGAGGCCGAGCCTCCTTACGACGTGATCATCGCGGACATGGTCATGGAGACCGAGGAGAGCGGCCTGGACGTGCTGAAGGCCGCCTTCGCGCGCGACATCTTCGCCGAAGTCATCGTGCTGACGGCCTATGGCAGCGTGCAGAACGCTGTGGAGTGCATGAAGCGCGGGGCCTTCGACTACATTGAGAAGAACATCCCCGGCGTGGATGTGCTCGACCTGCTCGTGCTCAAGATCCAGAACGCCCTCGAGCACCGACGCAGCGCAGTGGACTTCCTCCAGCGGATCGACCTACGGCGCCGGTCGGAGGGCTGACCGAAACCCCCTGGGGGACGTCCGCTGAACTCCGACCGGACAATGGTGTGGCCGGAGACACCGAGCCGCTGTGCCAGACCTTCGCGGAAGAGCCCCGAAGAACCGTGTGGCCGACGGAACTACCCCGGAAACGGCGAAGTGACCTCCTCCTCCGGCACGGTCTTCAGCGAAGCCTCGTACTCCTCGATCCTGCGTTCCAGGTCCGCCAGATGCAGACGGTAACCCTTCAGGATCGCCTGACGGGTCTCCTCGTCAAGGTCAGCTCCTAGGTCGCCGGGACCCTGCAGGACCTGCCGGAAGCGCTCGCGCCATTCGAGCGCTTGCCGGTACCCTGGGTCGTCGGTGATCTCCCACACAAGTGGCCTACGCATTGGGTCGCACCCCTCTCACCAAGTCCCTACGGATTCAGCGCTTCCGCGCCCGCCTTATGCAGCCGGAGGAGGACCACACCTTTCCGCCGCTTCGCCGGCGCCCTCACTTGCGACAGCCAGTCCACCGCGAGGATTCCGCCAAGAAGGTCGGCGAACAGGTGCAGGCCGGGAATGTCAGCCTCGGGCCGCAGCGATCCGGCCTCGTCCAGGAACTCCGGTCCGAGCCGCCCTCGGTCGCACCGCGATCCGGGAAGCCACACAGCATCGATGTCGCCCGGGTACTCCCTCGCAGTGACGAAACTCCCGCCTACGTAGACGCACTCCGCCCCGGCAGCGCTCAGTTGCTTCAGAGCGTAGGACAAGCAAGCCAGGAGCATCCGTCGGCGGTCATTGTGGCCGAACCGCCGAACGACCTCCGCGAACGTTGCCTCATGGACTCCCGGCGGCAGTTCGCCGAACTCGTTGAAGGGCGGGATCATGCCGCGGGTATGCTAACACCGGCCTGGGGGGCTGTCAATCCGCGTTGATGGTCCAGAGGCGGTCGGGGATCTCCTTCATCCACTTGGCGTGGGCATCGACGAAGAGGACGTTGAAGCCGTCGTGGTGGCGGCGGGCGGGCTCCTCGGTGCCGAACTCCAGGCCGCAGCCCCAGTACTTGCCGAAGTCCACGACCCACACGGTCTCCGAGGGCTCCGTGACCCAGGATTCATGTACCGGGTACATGTCCTGGACGCCGTGCATTCCGTCCTTCACGTCACCCGCGCCCCAGTAGGCGATGTTGTAGCCATAGCCGTAGGGGTCGCTGCCCTGGTCGGGGCAGCGCAGGACGGCGGTGTTCTTCAGGTAGGGCTCGATGGCATCGGTCCAGAGGTGTACGCTCGTCCACGGCCAGTACTGACCGCGCGTGTAGTAGCCATCGTAGTCGTCGGCATACATGGTGAGGGCCGCGCCGATCTGCTTGAGGTTGGAGAGGCACTGGGTCTGGCGCGCCTTGCCTCGCGCACGGAAGAACACGGGGAGGATGATCGCCGCCAGAATCGCGATGATGGCGATCACCACGAGCACCTCGATCAGCGTAAACCCGCGTAGGCGTCTCATCGGGCTGACTCCTGCTCCCCGATAACCTCAACATCCATCAGCTCGACATCATCCAGATCGATGCGCAGATCGCGCGGCACACTCTTGGGGGCCTCGAGGTAGATGCGCGTGATCTGCCGAGGGTCGAGCTTCGCGTCTTCGTCGGTGCCGCCCTCGCGCAGGCTCATGCAGTCGAAGGCGATCCGAATCCGCAGCCAGAGGGCGCGGTCGATGCGCTCAGGAGCGACGGCCTGCGCAATGCAGGGGAGCGAGAGGGCGAACTGGTAATCGGAGCCGTCGGCTTCGACCACGCCCAGCTTCACGTCCCCGAGGGGTGCGGAGGCGCGAACGTTGAGGGCGAGGCCGCCGCCTCCGGCGACGGACACCGGGCGGGTGATCCGGGCGCCCTCGGCGCCGCGCGGGATGTACCAAGCGACGTAGCGCGAGGGCGCCGTTGGTGCTTCCGTGGGTGTGAGGCGCGCGGCCGAGGCGGGGGGATCGCACTCCCACGCAACGGGTCGCGGGTTGTTGAAGTCATCGATCACCCGGCGAAGGCTGAAGACCCGCTCGCGTCGGATCGCCGCGCGGAAGCGGCCGATGTTGAGCGACTCGTCAACGGCGGGTACGCCGGGCGTCGGGCCGAGGATGCTGCCGACGTCGGTGTCGGGGCGGATGCACAGGAACACCGTGCGGCGGCCATCGTCGCGGTAGTAGCGGTTCTGCAGCTTGCCGACTTCACGGCTGCACTCCCACCAGCAACCGAAGTCCGAGCGCCGGTCCGACAGCAGGGGGATGAGGTCGCCGATCCACTCCTTGTTCGTGTGGACGACGTCGCCCGGCTGCGTATGTTGCTCGACCCACCGCATCGCTTCGTCGCAGTCGGGCAGGAGGGCCTCGCTCTTCTCGCGATCGCTGGCCATGATCGGCTTGCCGGTGACGGCGAGCATCACGATGGCATGGGTGGTGGTGAGCGGCAGCAAGGCCGGCGAGGGGAGCAGCGTCGCCGCGGTCAGCGCCGCCGCGCGCCGCCAGGTGGCCCACGCCGGCAGCAGGCGCACGAGCACGGTCGAGGCGCTGATGGCCCAGAAGGGCGCCGAGTGCATCGTGAAGCGCCCGCCGTAGGAGAAGAGCAGCGGCAACATGCCCAGCAGCAGCCAGCGGAGGATGGCCTCCTGGGCCCGGGAGCGGCGCAGGTTGCGAATGCCCCACAGGCCGCAGCCGACGAGCACCAGGTTGAACATCTGCAGGCTCATGATGCGCTTCACCAGCCCCATCGGCAGGCCGGCGTTGAGGGCGGCGCCGGCAACCCAGCCGCGCTCCATCCACGTGCGCACCACCCACGGCAGGGCCCACAGAAGCGCCACCAGGCCGACCTTCAGCACCTCGCCGCGATAGCGGGGGTACTTCCACGCGAACAGACCGAGGCCCAGGACGATCAGGTAAGGGATCGCGATGTGGGAGTACAGCATCAGTGTGAGCAGGATGATCGACGGCCAGGTCCGGCGGGTGAGGAGCGTGATGATGAGAATCGGGGCGAGGAGGTTCACGAAGCAGCTTGGGATGTAGATCAACTCGACGAGAGCGTGGGACACGTCGAGACTCAACAGCGCTACGGCCACACAAGCGGCCCGCGAACCGAAGATCCACCGCGTCGCGAACCAGCAAGACAGGAAGGAGGCGGGCAGGAAGAGCACCGCGAGCACCTGGCCCGCCGTCAGGACGCTGCCGGTGAGGCGCGCCAGGCCGGCGAGGATCAGATGGATGAGAGGCGGGTACAGGTGCGGCCGCCCGACGGGCGCGTAGTCCCAGTCCACCCAGGCGGGGAGTTGCCCCTGGAGGTTGATCTGCTTGGCGATGGCCAGGTGATAGTACGTATCAGACACGAACGGCTGTAAGCCGTTGGCGCGCAGCAGCAGGACCAGCGCAATGCCCCCGATGAAGCCGAGCGCGACGGCATCGAAGCCATCGAGCGGTCCGCGCCACAACCGGCGGTCGCCGCCCGAGTTATCGAGGTCCACCCAACGGTAAGTTGTGAGCAGGCCGAGTAGTCGGCGCCGCCACCGTGTCTGCATCGTCCGACCGATCAGAACATCTGGCTGTCGTCTGTGCTCTCCGGCTCGGGCTCGGGCTCCGGTGGTGTCGGGACGGCGGGCGACGGCGGCGCTGCCGGGGGCACCACCGCCCGCCTCAGCGGGGCCTCGTCGAGACGCCGACCGCCGAGGAGAGCGAAGAAGAAGGCGCCCATCGCCGCCCAGGAGGCCACGACCCACAAGACCTGACCTGCGCACGGGACGAGGATCATCACCCAGCCGAGCAGGCTGCTGCCGGCGAGGACCTCGACGATGGGATGCGCGGGCGCCTCGGAGCCGATCCGCTTCAGCGCCCACCGACCGGCCAGGAGAGAGACGCCCACCCCGCCCATCGTCGCGACCAGAGTTCCGAGCATCACGAACGGGAAGCCCGCCTGCTGGTTGCCGCCGGCCGCGGCGTTCGCCATGGCTGCGAGGAGTGCGACGGCCAGGAAGGCCGCCAATCCGACGAGCGGCGTCTGCCAGCGGTAGCGGTCCACCGCGGTTGCACAGCGGCGCGCAAAGCGGGGGAAGACACCCATCACGGCCATCTGCAGGCTGGCGCAAACGAAGATCGCCAGAGGCAGTAGGAGCAGCAGTACTGCCCCCTCCTCCTTCTTCTTCGGGCCCGGGCCTTGGGCGAGGGCCACGGCGCACCAGGTGACAGCAAGGAGAATGGCCGCCAGGACCATTGCCCAACGGCGAAGCACGGCTCGTCGCACGTCCTCGGGTCTGAGCTTCGGCAAGATGCACACCTCCTGGGCGTCGCGTCGTACCAGGGAGGCGTACAGCATCCGGCCCGCTCGTGTTTCGCACGCGTCGGACGGGCGCTGGCCAACCGTCGCCTCCCACGTCCCGAAAAAGTGGGCGGACCAGGAGGTGTGAGCAACACACGCGGGGAATCCCGTTCGTTCCGCAGCATGACGCCATGCGTGGGGTCGGGGCATACAGCCTGGCGGCACCGGTCGCATGGGTAACTGAAGGAGGCACGCGCTTTGCCCACCGAACACGACTTGTGGCGACAGAAGATGAAGCCCCTTGGGTTCACCGAGTTCGGCGAGCTTCACTGGAACGCGGCGACGCCGGAGCTGTACGAGCACGCCCTGAGCCACGGCGAGGGACTGATCTCGCATCTCGGACCGTTCGTGGTGAACACCGGTCAGCATCGCGGCCGGTCGCCGAACGACAAGTTCGTCGTCCGACAGCCGCCGAGCGAGCCGGACATCTGGTGGAGCGAGAACCAGGCCTTCTCGCCGGCGAACTTCGATCGGCTGCGGGGTCGCGTGATGGCGTACCTGCGCGGGTGTGACCTGTACGTGCAGGACTGCTACGTCTGCAACCACCCGGACTATCGGATGCCGATCCGGGTCATCACGCAGAAGGCGTGGCACAGCCTGTTTGCCCGCGACATGTTCCTGCGCATCTTCGACCGCGAGGAGTTGCTGAAACACGAGCCCGAGTTCACTGTCATCCACTCGGGCGACTTCCGGGCGGATAAGGAGCAGGACGGCACCAACTCGGGCGCGTTCATCATCATCAACTTCGAGGAGAGGCTCTGCCTGATCGGCGGGACGCTGTACGGCGGCGAGATCAAGAAGGCGATCTTCACGATCCTCAACTACCTGCTGCCCGGCAAGGGCGTCCTGTCGATGCACTGCTCCGCCAACACGGGGGACAAGGGCGACGTCGCGCTGTACTTCGGGCTGTCAGGGACGGGGAAGACGACCCTCTCGGCCGACCGCGAGCGCTACCTCATCGGCGACGACGAGCACGGATGGTGCGATGACGGCATCTTCAACTTCGAGGGCGGCTGCTACGCGAAGGTGATCAACCTCTCCCGCGAAGCCGAGCCGGCCATCTACGAATGCACGCGCCGCTTTGGGACGATTCTGGAGAACGTCGCGATGAGCCGGCGAACGCGGCGGATCGACCTGGATGACGACACGTTCACCGAGAACACCCGCGCCGCATACCCCGTGAACTACATCGACCGGATCGTCGAGGAGGGGCGCGGCGGGCACCCCAAGAACATCGTCTTCCTGACGTGCGACGCCGACGGCGTCATGCCGCCTGTCGCCAAGCTCAACCACGCGCAGGCGCTCTACCACTTCCTGTCGGGCTACACGGCCGACGTGGCGGGAGTGGAGGCGAGCCTGGCCAAGGGCGAGACGCGCCCGCGATTCAGCCCGTGCTTCGGGGCGCCGTTCCTCGCGCGGCCGCCGATGTTCTACGCCCAGATGCTGGGCGAGCGCGCGAAGAAGCACCGGGCGAACTGCTGGCTGGTCAACACCGGCTGGGTCGGCGGGCCGTATCACACCTCCGACCGCGTGAAGATCCAGTTCACGCGGGCGATCATCCGCGCGATTCTGACCGGTGGCCTGGCGAAGGTGGAGATGGTGCGGGACCCGTACTTCGGTCTCCAGATCCCGACCGAATGCCCAGGCGTGCCCCGGAAGGTGCTGAACCCGCAGGAGTCATGGAAGAGCAAGCGCGGCTACCAGCAGTCGGCGAAGATGGTGGCGGGCCGTTTCCGCGCGAACTTCGAGAAGCGCTTCTCAGACGCGCCCAAGGCCATCCTGGCGGGCGGGCCGCCGGAGCAACCGTAGGAAGCGACAGCAAGGACTGTGCTTCGGCGTATTGCCTCACCCCCTGCCCCCTCTCCTGAATGGAGAGGGGGAACGGCACGGCCCTGCGTTGTCGGTGTCCCCCTCTCCATTCAGGAGAGGGGGCAGGGGGTGAGGCACCAGAGCCGCCGGGCCCTGACAGCAGGAGAACGAGCACGTACCGCGAACTAACCGGGTAGCGCGGGCGCTACCCCATGTGCCGGTTGTTTGAGAGGAGATCACGATGTCCAGGACCGCAACCATTGTCATCCCCGGCGACGCCCGGCCGACCGCGAACAGGTTCTGGTGGCCGAAGGCCGAGGAGGGGTTGCGGGTCCTGGTCGGCTGCCTAAAGGACCTCGGGTGGAAGGCCGACATCCCGTTCCGGGGCCCCATCGACTCCCAGGCGCTGAGTTCGAAGGTCTTCGCGAAGGCGAAGGGCGATGTCATCATCGCCTTCTTCACGGGCTGGTCGTTCACGGGCCACCTGACCCAGGGCCTGCTGTCTGCGGACCACGCGGACAAGCCCGTGCTGATGCTCAGCAACTTCCTGGGAGACTTCCCCGGCCTCGTCGCGCTGCTCAACACCGCCGCGGGTCTGCGGATGTTCGGGCGGGAGCACAGCCGCCTGTGGACCAATGAGTACTCCGCCGATCCGGCCTTCATGAAGCGGTTGCAGGAGTTCCTGACGACCGGCAAGGTCGTCTGGGACCTCGACCCCTACGTCTCGCCCGGCAAGCCGACGGACTACTCCAGGACCGCCATCCGAATCGGGACGCAGGTCGCCGAGCGGATCCTGAAGGAGCGGCGCCTGGCAATCATGCTGGGCGTCTGCTCGATGCAGATGTTCAACGCCCTGATTCCGCTCGATCTCCTAAATCGGGTGGGGTTCGGCACGGAGATGATCGACCAGGCGGAGCTGCTCCGGCGCACGCTCGAAGTGCCGGACAAGAAGGGCGAGGAGGCGCTGCGCTTCTGCCAGAGCAAGGGGGCGCAGTTCCACTTCGGCTCGCTGCCCAGCCGCGACCTCACGCCGGATCAGGTCATCAAGCAGTTCCGCATGATGCGGGCGGCGCTGGACCTCATGGAGGAGTTCGGCGGTGACTGCGGCGGCACGCAGTACCAGCTCGGCCTCATCGAGAGCTGGCCCGCCACGGACCTATGGGACGGCCTGATGAACAACCGCTGCCGGCCATGGGGCAATGGCGACAGCATCGCGTGGTCCACGGAGGCGGACTACGGGAACCTGCTGCCCATGCAACTGCTCAAGGAGATTCAGCTCGCGAAGCGGCAGGATCCAGAGGTGTACTTCCACGACGTTCGCTGGGGCAAGGAGATCGACGGGGAGTTCGTGTGGGTGCTGCTGAACTCCGGGTGTGTCGCGCCGTACTTCTTCAACCGGAGCGCGGACACGCTCAAGGGCATGCACTCCTATCGCCAGGCGGCGGTGTACTTCAAGAACGGCGGCGGGACCTGCGCGGGCGTGACGCTGCCGGGCGAGATGACCTACGCCCGCGCCTATGTCGAGGGCGGCCAGCTCAAGATGATCGTCGGCAAGCAGCAGGTGAAGCAATGCAGCCCGGCCCAGATCCAGCAGCTCCTGGATGCCACGACGCCCGAGTGGCCCATCGCCGCCGCCGTGAAGGAAGCGCCGATGCACGTCATCATGGCGGACTTCCCCTCAAACCATGAGGCGGGCTGCTACGGCGATCACGTCGGCGAGATGGTCGCGTGCTGCGACCGTCTAGGCATCCCCACGCGAGTCTACCACGCTTAGGCGCGACACTCCCTCGTGGCGTGAGACCATCGGGCCGGGCGCCCTTCGCCCGGCCCGTGCCGCTTCGTCGGGCCCCTCAGAAGCGCCATAGTGTGACACGCCGGCAACATTGCGTTACGCTCTGCTGATGGCCGCGCGGTATAACGCACCAAGGATCAGCCCCCGAAAACGGCTGCATCCGGCTCCCGTGGGGTGCACGACCATGCGCCGTCGTCGAGTCGTTGCCATCCGCCGACGCGGTTCGACGCTCATCGAAGTGTTCCTGGCGGCCACCATTGTGGCGGTCGGGTTCATCGGTGTTGCGGGGGCCCTGTCGTACGCCGCGAAGATCAGCCGTGTGGCCAAGGACATGGCGGTGGCCGAGCAAGTCGCCTCCGATCTGTTGGCCCAGGCGCGGCTGGCGAGCACGGGGGACCTTGCGAGTTGGTACACGTACGCGGGCGAGACCAGCACCAGTGGAATGGAGCAGGCCTGCAGCAGCGCACTGCGCGACTCGGGCCTGGCCAAGGCGGAGACCTGGTTCACCGTGACGGACGTATCGAGCACTCTCAAGGGCGTGAGCGTCGTCGTGTCGTGGGGTACCGGCTCCTCGAGGGGCCGAGTCGAGACTCAGACGCTCATCTCGCCACGCTTCTAGGCGGGCAGTCCCGGGCGCATCAATCAGACTCAGGAGACGCGGCGCGTGATGCACTACCCGCTCAGGGGAAGGCGAGCCAGCCGACGGGCCGGCGTGACCCTCATCGAGCTGATGATCTCCGCCGGGGTAATGTCGATCATCCTGGGGGCGGTGCTCGTGCTGCAGCTCCAGGGGTTGCGGATGTACCAGGATGTCTCTGCCCGGGACTGGGCGACGTTCAAGGCGGCGACGGCGGTCGGGCGCATGGAGGAGGAGATCGAGGGGTGCTACCGGGTGATGGTCGGCTACCCCTCGGACATCACCCTCGCCAACCCGCTGACCCAGCAGAACACGGTCCTGAATGTGGCGATCCCGGTGCAGCCGCTGACGGCGGGCGATACGGTCCGCTACTACCTGTCCGACAAGACCGGTCAGTTCGGCAAGTCCGGCAGCTGTCTGTGGCGTGCCGTCAAGCCACCGAGCGCCAAGAGCTACACGGCGACGCTGCTGGCGGATAACATGACGAAGCTGAGCTTCACCTACACCATGGGCGCGGTGCCGCGCAACTGGTCCGTGCAGCAAGTCGGTCTGGAAGCGGAGGCGTCGGTCCGCCAGGGCGGGACCACCCGCCTGTGCTCGCACTCAAGCAACATTGTCCTGCGCAACGCGCGCCTCGGCCCGGTCACCGCCGAGGCGAAGCCCGCCGGCTAGGAGGGGAGCCCGTGTCTGCACATCGCAACCTGCGTCGGCCAGGGGCGGGCCCGCGAGCGGGCTCGATCATGCTCCACGCCATCGCGGGCCTGCTGCTGCTGATGTTCCTTGCAGTGACCCTCCTGATGATCTCGCGGTCGATGGTGGGGCACTCGGTCCGGCGGAGCCGCGAGCTGCGCGCCCTCGCCGCGGCCGAAGCGGCCTGCAGTCGCGGGATGGCAATGCTGGAGAGCGGCGCCATCACCACCGTGCCCTACAAGGAGGCCAACGTCCCCATCGGTCGCCAGAAGATGGACGTCGAGGTCGTGGCTGCCGAGACCGGGGTGACAAGCCCGTACAGCGTCGCGAAGTACGAAATCCGCGGTACGGGCTATGCCGGCAAGATCAAGCGGACCATCGCTCTCGGCGGCAGCCACGACTCGTTCCTGAGCTATTCGCGCTTCCTGGAGAGCGGGACGCTGTCCTACGCTGCGGGGGCGACGCTGTCCGGCCAGGTGTACTGCGGCGGCGACATGAGCCTGAGCGGCAGGCCGGTCACCTTCAAGGATAACGTCGAGGTCAAGGGCAAGATCCAGAATAAGACGTACGGGGTCTACGAGAAGAGCGTGACGGAGAATGTGCCGGCGGTGCAGCTGTCCGGCTCCATGGATCCGGCCACCTTCAGGAACCTGGCGAAGGCGGCCGGTCTGTACTACAGCAGCACAAGCACGACGCCGGTGATCGACCTCTCGCTCTTCGACTTCGACGTCAGCCCGCCCGTGTACGGTTCGACGAAGCTGCCGTCCAACTTCAACGGCGTCGTGTTCGGGGAGGGCGATGTCGCCGTGAAGGGGCTTCTGGAGGGCCGGTCGCTCACGATCGCGGCCAACAAGAACATCATCATCAACGGCAACATTCGCACCGGCTGCAGCCGCAAGAGCGCCGCCCTGGCCAGTCCGTCGCTGGCGTTCAACGCGGCCTCCGGCACGGAACTCGTGTCCTCGGTCAGCCTGACCCCGCTGTTGAGCACGCCGAGCGACTGCGCGACGATCAGCATCAGCGGGTCCAAGTGGAAGCGCGTCACCACGTATCTGTATGAGGACAGCCACCTGCTGGGTGTCGAGACCGTCGAACGCCCGCCCACCGACACCGGCAAGGCGATCGCAGAAGCAGCGGTGCTCTCGGATGTAAAGATGAACCCCGCCACACACTCCTATCGCGCGGAGGTTCACTACTGGTCGGACGGGAGCGGGCAGACCAAAGTCGATGTGGGCGTGGCGGCCGGCGACCCGGTCAACGTCGCTCTGCTGGCGACGAACACGGTGAACATCAGCCAATACGCGTGGCGCGTCCTGCGGATCGACGCGGCGCTGTTCGCTCGCGACGGGAGCTGGCAGGCGCCGAGTTCGGGCAGCAGCCAGTGGGCGTGCACGGGAGTCTACGACCTGGATGAGGACGGCGTGATCGAGACCAACAACCAAGACGGCTGGAACGAGAGCGCAGTGAACAGCAACACCTGGATGCTGACCATCAACGGCCCGATCATCACGAAGACGGGTGGTTCGGCGGGGGAGTGGAGCAACCAGGCCACCGCGACGGGCAAGGGCACGCGCCACTACAACTACGACGACGACATCGTGTACTTCCAGCCCCCGAACTTCCCGGTCATGCTGTCTCGGTGGGCGCTCCTCTACTGGCGGGAGGCGTAACCGTGCAAGCCAAGCCGCGCGAGTCGCAGACCCTAGATGCGAAGGCGCGTCGGGACCGAACGCTGCTGTTGGGTGCGTTGGTCCTGGCGCTTGCGGTAGCACTGGCGGGAGTCGCGCAGCCGCACAGGCGGCGAGCACCCCAGCCACCGACGCAGCAGGCGACCGTCGGCGTGGGTGCCCCGGCACCAGCGCCCTTCTCGAGCGTGCCCGCCTCCCCTGCCGACGCGCGCGCGGCCGCGGAAACGCCTGCGTCAGCCACCCAGACGTCCGCACCCGCGCCGGGCGCGCCGCCCGTTGACCCCCCGAGCCCGGCCGACAGCAGCGCGTTCAACGGCGCCGGCTTCGCGCCACCCGTGGTCCCCCCGGAGGCCAAGCCCGTGGTCGTTGCCGTGGATCCCCAGCAGGCCGCGGGGGCGAAGGGCCCCCTGTACTACCAGACCGAGGGCCAGATGCAGCGCGCCACCGCGGACTCGCGCAACATCGCGCAGCGCCAAGGGGGCTTCGCCTCGACGCGAGCTGGCGAGTAGCAGCACGCGGGCACGCCGCTCGGAACCCACTGGGCCCACAAGGCGTTGCGGCCCTCAACGTCGAATTCCCTCTCAGCCGGTCTGACGTCTCACTCAGGCCATTACGAGGCCCCTTGATGACCTCCCAGTCGTCGCCCACGTTGGTGGCGCCTCCCCTCGAGCCCGATCCCGTCACGACGCGGATCGAGCGCCTCAAGTCCCGCGTCCTGCATGGCCCGTGCACGCCGACGGGCTGGCGGCTGCTCGCCTTCTGCCGGGCCGGACTGGACCATGCGGGCGCGCCGCTGATGCAACGCCGGGCGGCGGGCCTGGCGCTCACGGTGGAGCTGTTCCCTGCGACCATCCACGACGATGAGCTGATCGTGGGCGAGCACCACTTCGGCGAAGAGCCCGGCGTGAATGGCGCCATCGACTTCCCCGACATGCACCCCCACTTCTTGACGAGCCACTTCGGGGAGCTCGAAGCAGAGCTGCCGAAGACAAGCCTCTCGGCTGAGGACCGGGAACTCATCGAGAGCGTCCGGGGACGCACGGAGCTGTTCGTCACCACCAACCATGCGCCGGAGAAGCCGCCGGAGGTGCTGGCGGCCGAGGAGGCCGGCGTGCTGTTCGGTTGGGGTGTGTCGCTCAACCACAGCGTGCGCGACTTCGCCAAGGTCCTGCGCGTCGGCTTCGAGGGGATCGAGGCCGAGATCGACGAGAAACTCGCGAGCCTGCGGATCGAGGAGCCGGAGGACCTCCCACGCCTGACCTTCTTGCGCGCCGCGAAGACGGTGGTCCAGGGGTGCATGCAGGTCGGCCGCAAGTACGCAGCGGAAGCCCGCCGGCTCGCGTCGAAATTAGGGACAGGCACCAATTTTCGACGTCCAAAATTGGTGCCTGTCCCTAATTTCGACCGAGACGAACTCCTGGAGATCGCGGAGGCCTGCGAGCAGGTTCCGGCGCGCCCCGCGCGGACGCTCCGCGAGGCGATCCAGAGCCTCTGGTTTGCGCACATCCTCACGTGCGCCGAAGACCACATCAACGCGAACTCGATCGGGCGGATCGACCAGCTTCTCGGCCCGTACTACGGGGCCGACCTGGCGGAGGGGCGCCTCGACGAGGCGGGGGCGCTGGAGCTGCTGAAGCACCTGTGGCTGAAGCTCTGGCGGGCGTACGACGTGCAGCAGATGCAGCTCGGCGGCCTGACGCCCTCGGGAGAGGACGCCACGAACCCCATCAGCTACCTCGCGCTCCAGGCCACCGAGGAGTTGGGGCTCGTGCGGTGCCTGTCGGTGCGGCTGCACCGACGCACACCCCGGGCGTTGCTGGAGCGTGCGGTGGACCTGGTCAGCCGGGGCGGCGGCGTGCCCTTCTTCTTCAACGACGAAGCGATCATCCCGGCGCTGGTGGACAAGGGCATCCCCATCGAGGATGCGCGCAACTACGCAATCATCGGCTGCGTGGAGGTGACGATCCCGGGCCGAACGTCGCCCCACGCCGTGAGCCACCAGACGAACCTCGCGAAGTGCCTCGAACTCGCGCTGAACGAAGGGCGCGACCCGTTGACCGGCATCCAGGCCGGACCGCCCACGCGCTCGGCGCTGGAGTTCGCTTGCGTCGATGATCTGTGGGAAGCGTACACCACGCAGGTCGAGCACGCCGCGCGGGTGGGCGCCTTCATCTCCAACGCAGGCCAGCTCCATCAGATGGAGGCCTGGCCGCTGGTCTACTGCTCCATCCTCACGGACGACTGCATCGCGCGTGGGCGCGACATGAACGCGGGCGGCGCGGTCTACAACTACCACTCGGTGTCGGCCATCGGCATTCCGAACGTCGCTGACGCGATCCATGCGATCGACAAGCTAGTGTTTCACGAGAAACAAGTGTCCATGGCGGCAGTCCTGGAGGCGCTTGCGGCGGACTTCGAAGGCGCTGAGCCGATCCGCAAGCTGCTGCTGAACCGCGCGGAGAAGTACGGAAATGACTGCCCGGAGGTCGATGGCTGGGCCGCCCGCGTGGCGGAGCACTTCTGCGACACAATGGGGTCGCTGCGCACCTGGTTCGGGGGCACGTTTCACGTGCACCTGTTCTCGTTCCTGTGGAACGTGGAACCGTGCGGCGCGAAGACCGGCGCGCTGCCCGACGGCCGCCGTGCACACGAGCCGCTCGCGTACAGCGTGTCGGCGACCGCGGGTCGCGACCGCGAGGGCCTGACGGCCTTCCTCAACTCGCTCGCGAGAATCCCGCACCACAAGGCGGCGGGCAGCAGCTCGGCCATCGTGGAGCTATCGCCGAGCTTCTTTCGGGGGAAGGGGCGGCAGAACCTGATCGAGGCGATAGAGACCGCGGTCGCGGCGGGCGTCGGGCAGCTGCAGTTCAACGTGGTGAGCGCCGAGAGGCTCCTGAAGGCGCAGGAGGACCCCGAGCGCTACGGCAACATCATCGTGCGCGTGTCGGGGTTCAGCCAGGAGTTCGGCCTCGTCGCCAAGCCCCTCCAGGACCACATCATCGAGCGCACCAAGCACGCCCGGTAGAAAAAGAGGGACACCATACCTATTTCGCGTGACGTCTGCCAGATAGGTATGGTGTCCCTCTTTTTCTACCCTTCCCCCACAGTCAGGAGCAGCGGGCCGCTTGCCCCATCGCCGACGCTGCAGTTCGCTGCGGCGATGTCCCCGACCGACTGCACCTCCTGGCGATGGCGATGGCCGCAGATGACCAGCCGGCACTTCGGGTGAGCAAGGAACGTGCGGCCGAGGACCGCCGACCCGAGGAAGGCGCGCACGAAGGCACTCTCCACATCAGTGGACGGTTCGCCCGCCAGCTCGGCGAAGGGCACGCAGTGCGTGACGCCGACCCAGTAGTCCACCTGCGCCTCGACCGCCTGGATGTCACGCGCCAGTTCGTCGGCGAGGTGCTGCGCAACGGCCGGGTCGGTGTCACCCCAGGCGACGTACAGCGAGTCGTTCCAGACGAGCTGCTTCCACACGCTGTCCTGGCTCCACATCAAGGCCTGGCCCTTGTAGTCGGCCTCGGTCAGTTCCTCCCAGGGGACGTCGCGGCGGGCGAAGTCGGCATCGAGTTCCGGGCCATGGGGCGTGCGGCGCGCGTGCAAAGGTGTCACGCGCACGCCGGGCACGGGCGGCTGGACCTGTCGCAGCGAGTAGTCGTACCACCCGATGCTCCCCACGAAGCCAACATCGCGGAACACGAACGGATTGCCCGGCAGGTAGTGGAAGCCGTTGCTCTCAGCGATGTTCCGGAGGGTTCGGCGATAGCGGCGCTGGGTATCGGGCCGGCGCGCGATGCTCCACAAGTCGTGGTTGCCCGGAACGAGCAGCCTCGGTCCCCCGAACCCCCGAAACAGCCGCAGGAGCTTGTGGTAGTGCTTCTCCGGGCCGGTGGACAGGTCGCCCGCGAGCACGAGGACGTCCGCCTCGGATTCGCACATCGCCTCGGCGATCGCGACGCACCGCTCGTGGTCGGTTCGCGGGTAGTGGATGTCCGCTGCCGCGCAGATTCTCACGGCCCACCACCTCATTCGGGCTTGATCGTGGCAACCAGTACGCCGTTCTTACGAACAACCACCTCGGTCGTTGCGCTCCCAGCATAGGCCCCATCGGGCAAGCGGCGCAGGTGCGCGAGGGTTGGGACGCTGAACGCGTCGCCCGCCTGCACATCGAGGATCGCGAACTCGTCGCCGGCGCCCATGCCCTGCGTGCTCTCGACCTCGCAGCGCATCAACTGCCCGAACTGGGTGCGGATGATGCGGGTCGCGAAGCCCGGCCCCCGGATCAGCTTGCCGCTCAGGAACTGGGTGCCGGGGACGCTGTCGCTGCGCGCGTACTCGTGTGCCAGCAGGCTGGTGAACTCGTGCGCATTCGGCGGGTCATCCTCCAGGATGCCGGTGCCCAGCACGAAGGAGGGGCTCTCCAGGACAACGCGCGAGCCGTCCGGCAGTGGCTCGATGCGCGCGATCCGGTACGCGGTGTTGCGGCTGTATGCTGGGTTCGTGAACAGGATGACCTGCCCGTCCAGACGGCCGTCGGCAGGGAGCTTCGCCGCCGTCTCGAAGACCGCGCGGTTGGGGTCGGTGGCGCGCACCGCGCCCTGGTGTTGGGCCTCGGCACACGTGAGTTCGAGGTCGCCGAAGGCCAGTCGCCGCGTCGCGACGAGGTGCACGTCGGCAGGCTCGCCCCCCTCGGCCCGCACATGAGCGAAGGCCCCTTGCAGGCTGAAGGTGCGCGTCCCGGCGGTGAACGCGTGCTCCGTCCCGGCGTCAGCCGCGGAGAGCAAGACGTCGTAGCGGCCCTCGCCGAGCATCACGATCGCGCCGGTGGGCGCAACCGGCCCGTCGGCGGCGCATGTGAGGCGCTGCGCGGATCGGATGAACGGCTGCGGCTCCGTCAGCGCGGCGGTCCCGCCGGGCAGCAACCACAGCGCCCGGAACCCGAACCAGTAGTGCCCCGCGCCGTCGTCCTTGATCGCACGTAGCGTCGCCTGGTGCTCGCCCGCTGACAGGTGGACCTGCCCCAGCCGGGCCAGCGGCGCCGCACGGACTGCTTCCCCGGTACCCACCAGCGCCTCGCCGACGGGCCGTCCATCGACCAGCAGTTGCGCCTGACCGTAGGAGGGCGACTGGTAGTGGTCGAGGGCGATCAGGTAGTCTCCCTCCGTCTCGATGCGGAACGTCCACCGCAGCTCATCGCCCGCCTGCGTCGCCTTGTGCAGCAGCACGCGCAGCTCGGCGAGGTACTTCATCTCGCCGGCGGTCACCTGTGCCGAGCGACTGATGGTCTCCGCGTCGATCTGCGTCCCCGCGAGGCGCCGTGCGTAGGGCTCCAGGATCGCGACGAAGGTGCTCGCGAGGTTGTCTCCCCGGCGCCGCGCGATGGCATAGCGGGCCTTAGGTTGGTTGGGCAGGATGCCGGGCGCCCAGGCGCTGAAGACCTCCGTGTCCGGCTGAGCGAGCATCGTCAGGCGGAAGAAGCCGTCGCCCTCGGGCACGGGCCAGGTGGCGCTCCAGTCGGCGTCGGTCTGTCCGCGCCGGGGCGCCATCAGGAAACCGAGACCGTTGCGCGGCGGCGGGTTCCAGTAGGGCTTGTTCGGGTAGCCGGCCATGTCGCCGTCGTTGAGCTGTGACTCGCCCCACTTCACGTCCGGGCCGGCGAGTGAGCCCGCTTCCGGCGCGCCCAGCTCGACGCCGCCGAACTGCGCCTCGGCCCCGATCGAGTGCAGCAGGTAGTCGTGCTGCTTGCCGCCGACGACACGGAAGATGTCCACCAGGTAGGTCTCCGGCCCTTCCCCGATGAGCGCGTCGAGGCGGCGATACGTTGTCACGCCCTGGCGGACGTAGCTGCTCTCGGAGGAGGCCTCCATCAGCTTCAGCCCCGGCAGATCGGCGAGTAGGTGCAGGCTGCCGCCGGTGCCGCTGCCCTCGCGGCCCTGCGAGGTCTCGTCCACGAGCACCAGGTTGTGGCTGGCGGTCTGGTGGGACCAGCCGACCTGCGTGTGAGTGCTGCCCAGGCCGTACCCCAGATCGTACGTCAGCTCGTAGCCCAGCGCGTAGTAGTTCAGATTGAGATCGTCGAGGTGGCCGTGGTTCAGTGTCGGCCCGAACCGGACCAACGCCGCTTGCGCCGCCGGGCCTCGCCCCGTCCGCAGGATGCCGATTCCCTTCTGGCCCAGGAAGTCGCAACGGTGGATGCGGCGATCGAGGATCGGATCGAGGGCCAGCGCCTCGCCCGTCGGCGGGTCGGCCGCGTGGAAGACCAACCAGGGCAGCTCCGCGCTACCCTCGCGCGTTCGGGGTACGTCCCCATCACAGAGCGAACTCAGCAGCGGGGCGAACCTCGCCTTGTCCTCCGGACGCGAGACGCGCGCGTAGAGACGCTCCGCGAGCTGGTAGTCGAAGGGCGAGGTGAGCGTGTCCGGCAGGAAGGAGCGCCCCGTATCCGGCCCGGAGTCGCCGTAGCGCGGCTCCTTGCCGAGGCAGTTGAAGCTGAGCTGCGGGAGGACGCAGAAGCTCTGGAACTGCGGGTCATCATACAGGTTGATGCCGTCGGGGTACTTCGCGCTGCGGTAGTTGAGCAGCGGCTCGGCGAACGTGAGGTAGAGAGTGCGCGTGTGGTCGGCGTACATCATCGAGGTCTCGAAGTACTGGCCGTCGCGGTCCGCGTTGTTGCGCACCATGTTCAGGATGCCATACGGGCCGTCGTAGGCCCAATCGATGTAGGACAGGATTCCGAGACAGCACCCGACCGCCAACGCGCCGCGAATGTAGTCGGCCTCGCCGTTGTGCAGCCGCCCGTGGAGCGACTGCTCGTAACAGTACCACGCCCCGTTCTGCAGCAGGTTGACCTCGATGTTGTGCCGTCGGGTCATGCCCTCCCGGACGGAGGGTTGGTCGAGCGACGGGCTGCCGAAGAGCTGGTCGTACCAGTCAGCGAAGTAGATGAGCACCCGCGCGACCTGGTACCACGGTCGGCAGAAGCGCCCGCTCGGCGGGTTGCTGGGATAGTCCCACGAACCCTTGTCGCAGCTTGGGTAGAGGTCGGCCAGGAGGTCGAGGATGGTCGCCGCCTTCGCCGCGTACTTCTCGTCCCCGGTCAGCGTGTAGGCGTACGCGAGAGGCTGCAGCGCCTTGAACTGCAGCGTCTCGACGACCCACGCATTGTAAGAGCCGACGAAGTAGTGGATGCGCCCGTCCGGGCCGACGTAGCCGGTGCCGGGATCGGGGTGCTCCGCGTCGGGCAGCACGTGTCCGTTCGCGCATGTCACATGCGCGGGGTTGTCGAAGCTGCAGCGCGCGCCGCCCCACTGCCCCCATGATGCCCGACAGATCGGGCAACCTGTGAAGCCATAGGCGAAGCACGCGCCCTTCGGCGGGATGAGCGAGGCGATCCATGCGTCGTCCTTCGCGACCCACTCATCCGCGCTCGCCTTGGTGGAGGCGAACCACTTCTTCGCCCACTCCTCCGTCACGATCCGCTGCCGCGCGCGCTGGACGTCCGCCGGGGTCATGTAGACACACGGGTGCTGCGTGCGGCCTTGGGGAGTGAGGTCAGGGTTCTTCCAGGCTTCCGTCGGCGGCATCTTGATGGTCACCTTCCGGTCCGGGTCGTTGAAGGCCATGACCTCCCGAAGCGTCACGTAGTTCTTGCCGGGGTCGTAGGGCTCGACGATGGAGACCTCGATCCACCCAACGGTGCGACGCTCGAAGCGAAGAACGACCGGGGTCGGGGAGTCGGCCAGTTCCTCCTCAGCCGTGCTTCCGTCCGAGAACGTCAGCATGACCGTCTTCCAGTTCGTGTAGATGGTCGGGTTGTCGGCCTGGATGAAAGCGAGGGTGTCGATGGCGGTCGGCTGCGGGAGGGTCAGCTTGATCTTCACCGGATAGGTCGGATGGTCGCACGAGGCCCACCAGGTCTCGAGGTTGCCGTCGCTCGCGCTATCGATCCCGTACTTCCCGCCGACCGCGCCCGCCGAGCACGAGGCCTCGATCTGCGCGCCCTGCGCGAGGTTCTGCGTCCCTCGGGTGCGCAGATCGCCGTCTGCCCAGGCCAGAGTGCCCATCGCCAGCAGAATGCCTGGTCCGATCATCATGTCACCTCACGCCGTCTTCCGGCGCCGTGGGCATACGCAGCCTCGCCGCCCCGAGGGGGCTGCACACGCGCCGGAGGTTCGATGGCCGGAGGTAGCAGGCCTCCCTGTCTCGGCGTGCACGCGAGGGCGCTGGCGGAGCGCCGGCGAACGTGGCGCGACATGCGGCAACCTGGACGCTCTCGATTGGCGACCGAAAGGACTTGCGCTGATGAAGCTCTGTGATGACTTGCATGAGTTCTCGGATGACCTGATGCGGTTCCTCCGCCAGCTTGGCGTGGAGTGTGTCAAGATCACCGGACAGAAGCTGATGCCGCCCAAGGGCTGCGGGGTGGTGCCCAAGGACGACCTGCGGGCACTGCAGGACCGGCTCGCCAGGCACGACCTGACGCTGGGTGTGTTCCTGTTACCCCAGGGGCCGGAGACGCAGTACTGGAACGCGCGCCTCGGCAGGCCGGACCGCGAGATTGAGGAGGTGTGCCGGACCATCGAGGTCTGCGGCGAGTGCGGCGTCCCGGTGGTGGAGTGGACGTGGAGCCTCATCGATGTCTGGGGCAGCGAGTCCGGCCCGTGGGCGAGAGGCGGAGCCATCACCCGGCGGTTCGACTACGACAAGGTCAAGGACGTGCCGCCCGAGCCGGGCTGTGGCGTTGGGGCTGACGAGATGTGGGAGCGGCTTGAGTACTTCCTGGTGCGGATCGTGCCGGGGGCGGAGCGAGCGAGGGTGAGGCTGGCCTTCCACATCCAGGACCCGCCCCAAACGCCGCAGCTCAAGGGCGAGGCCCGGGTTCTCAGCGACTTCGCGGGCATGAAGAGGCTGATCGAGCTATCGCCGAGCCCCGCAAACGGCCTGAACCTGTGCCAGGGCTCGCTGGCCGAGCAACGGGGGGCGGACGTGTTGGGCACGATCCGCTACTTCGGCGAGCGGGACCGGATCCACCACGTGCACTTCCGCAAGGTGCGCGGTAGCTGCCCGCGGTTCGAGGAGGTCTTCATCGATGAGGGCGACGTGAACATGTACGAGGCGATGAAGGTGTACCACGAGGTCGGCTACCGGTACGCCATCATGCCGGACCACTGGCCGACGCTGACCGGCGACACGCCCTTGGGCCTCGCTTCGCGGGCGTATGCCCACGGGTACATCAAGGCCTTGATGCAGGCGGTCGGGGCCAAGCCCGCGGGCCGCCAGAGCGCCGCCTGAACCGCGACCAAGGGCGCCCTCGTCTACTGCGCGCCATCTCTGGTCTCCGCCCCCAACGCCTCCACCGCGAACCTCGCGAAGCGAATGCGCTCGTACGCGTGCGCGTCGCCGCACTCGTACAGGCAGCCGATCAGCCCGTCCGGCAGCACGGTCAGGCAGGAGTACGCTGCCGGGCCTGCGTACAGCACGAGCTTCCCCGGCCAGGTGCGGCCGTCGTCGAGGCTCAGCCGCACGGTCATCTGCTCGCGCTTGGTGCTCGCCGGGTTCGAGAAGAGCAGCCGGCCGAGATCGTAGCGCAGGAAGCTTGCCTGGCAAATCGGCTCCACCAGGACCGCATCGTGGCTCGGCCCGGACCATGTGAGGCCGCCGTCGGCGCTGCGTGCGACGGCGCGGCGGTTAGCCTCGGACCGGTCGTAGTTGCGCATGTTCAGCAGGAGCGAGCCGTCGGTCAGCTCGACCACCTGACACTCGTTCAGCCCCGGCCCGACCGCGCCGCCGAGGCGCCAACTCGCTCCGTGGTCATCGCTGAAGATGACGTGCGAGCGGTACTCCTTAGTCACCGCGACCATGTGGTCACAGGGGATCACCATCCGCCCGCTGCGGAGCTGGATGCCAACGCCCGGGCCGGTCGCATACCAGGTCCAGTTCGGCGCCTTCGCCTGGTCGGTGATGTCGGTCGGCTTCGCCCAAGTTGCGCCGTCATCGTCGCTCTTCGTGAGCCACACACGACGCGTGCCCTTGCTCGTCCGGTCGATGATCCGGCTCTCTTCGTCCTCGCCGAGGTTGTGAGTCAGCGGGAGCCATATCGTGCCCGTGTCGCGGTCCATGACCGGGCACGGATTGCCGACCGTGTTCGGGCCATCCTCGGCAACGAGCTGCAGCGGCCCCCACGTCTTGCCCCCGTCGAAGCTGCGCTTCAGCACGAGGTCGATGTCGCCCGCATCGCTGGCGCTGTTCCTCCGGCCCTCGCAGAGCGCAAGCACCGTGCCCTTCGGCGTGACGATGACCGCGGGAATGCGGAAGGTGTCGTAGCCCTCCTGTCCGCTCACGAACACGTCGGTCTGCTCGGGTTGCATGGGAGCCTCCCGTTCAGGATCAGCGGCAGTGCTCCGGTGGCCGAGCACCGCAAGAAGCACAAGGAAGAACAGGTGGCGGCCGTTGACGCGCATCGTCGTACGTTCCGCTCTCATCAGCTACTGCAGCTCCGGCTCCGCGATGACCTCGCCGCGCAGTTGCTTTGCCTGCTCGGCGGGGTCGAAGGTCCCGTAGAACACTGCGTTCGCGTCGATCCAGGTCGCCAGACGCTCCAGGCTCTCCGCGTCGAGCTGCATGTCGTGGTGCCCCGCGAGGAGCATCCGCATCAGCCGACTCCCCCGCGATCCGTACAGGCCGCCGGGCGCCGTCAAGTGGACGGGGTTCCACCCTCCATAGCGCGGCACCAGCGCGGCGGCCGCGTTCTGGTCGTTGGTGTCCCCTTGCCAGAACGTGCGACCACCCGTGAGGCTGACGTACGACTTCGTCCAGCAGTCCTGAATCGTCGCGGTGAGGCTTAGGCCGCCGTCGGGCTTCTCATCGCCATGGCAGCTCACGCAGTAGCGGTCGAGTACGGGCTGCACGAGGCGCACGAAGGAGAAGGGGCGCGTGCCGTCCGGGCCGGGCGCGATCGCGGAAGGCGCACGCCTCGCAGCGAGAGGCGCGAGAGCTTCAGGAGTCGTGGTGCGCGGCTCGTGGCAGCCGACACACGACGCCTCCTCGCCGGGCTGCAAGTAGGCGATGCTGCGCATGGTCTGGACTGCCATTCCGCGCTCGTCGAGCGCCTGGAAGAGCAGCGGCTTCCTCGCGGGCACGGTGAAGTGCGCGGAGCCGTCCGACTCGACCGGCACCGTCCCCAGGACCATCTTCCCCGGTTCCTGCCCCGCGAGGCCGATCGGGGGAGCGTCCCCCACCGGCGTCGCCTTGGGCAGCACCTGAACGACCCTCAGAGCCTTGACCTGCCCCCGGTACTCGTCGGGGAGACCCCGGTGCACGTTCAGCAGCAAGAGGCGGCCTTCGTCCTCTGCGGCCGTGGGCAGCGCGCTGGGCCTGATCGGCGGCATCGGGGTCGCGTGGAGCGGGATGGGGCTCGTGCAGCCGATCTGCGGATCGCAGTAGAGCAGCTCGCGGTTGCCCCACCGATCGAGCAGATAGAGACCCAGCGCGTTCGGCAGGTTCGGATCGGGCTCAGGGATGAGGCGCTCGTGGCTGTAGGACACGAGGTAGTGGTCCTCGGAGAGCGGCCACGGCGTCGCGTAGTAGTGATCGATCCAACCCTCGGCCTCGGGGAAGCGGACCTCGGGCGTGATGCGCTCGACCGCCGCCTGACCGTCGTAGTCCACGTTCGGATCGACGACCATGATCGAGCCGCCCGTGATCGAGTGGTGGGGCGAGGCGGTGCAGATGATCCTGCTGCTACCGGGGATCGGCTGCGCCTCGAAGCTGCAGTGCGGGCTCTCGGTGTGGTTGCCCCAGAGGACCGCGGCGCCGGTCCCGTCCGGGTTCGTGCGCCACAGGTTCTGATGCAGGACCGGGTGCCGGTCCACGTAGTCCCAGCGCGCGTAGGCGATGGACCCGTCGTTCAGCACCGTCGGGAACCACTCGTTCGTCTCGTGGAACGAGAGCGTCCGCAGACTGCCGCCATCCGCGTCCATGCGGTGCAGCGTGTAGACGTGCCAGCGGTCCTCGAACTGCGCCCCGAAACACCGCGCATACCCGCGTCTCCTGGTCGAACAGAAGACGATGCCGCCGTCCGGCAGGTACTGCGGCATCAGGTCCTCGTACTCCCCGGAGGTCAGTTGCCGCAGGCCCGTGCCATCCGCGCGCACCTCATGGACGTGGAAGTAGGGATCCTCAGGAGTGCACTTCGAGTACGAGAAGACGATCCGCTGGCCATCCCAGTGCAGGCAGGGATCGAGCACGCTCCCGCCCTTGAGCTGATTCGCGAGTAGGTCGCGCGTCTTGAGGGATCGGCCGGGCTCGTCCAACACACAGAGGCCCTCGCCGGGCCGCGCGCGCCAGCCGAAGTACTGCATCACGAGGTGGCTGTAGCTGGTCGGGACGCGCTTCACGAAGAGCAGCGGACCGAAGTCGAGGAGGGGGTTCGCTAGCGCGATCTTCCGCTTCAGCCAGCGCGCCTGCAGATAGAGGTCACGCTGCGCGGCGCGGTCACCGGGGTCGAGCGAGGCCTGGCGGGCCTTCAGGCGGGTCAGGTCGTCGGCCTCCGCCCGAAGGCTGAGACGGCGCGCGAGGTCGGCGGCGCTCGCGAGGGCCTTGCCCGTCGCCGCGCGCCAGTCGGCGTCCGCGCCGGTCAGCCCGTCGGAGCGGAACCAGTCCTCCTCGACCATCGTCCAGAGCGCGGGTTCGGGCCGCTGGTCCGCGTTCAGCGTCGCCAGCACCGGCGCCGACCGCAGGAACCCGCGCTGAGTCTGGATGGCATAGCGGTGGGGTTGCGTCGCGTCGGCGGACTCATCCAGGCACTCAGTGCCCTCCACGTTGGTCGCGATCACGTCGCCATCGCGCCACACCACGTACCCCCGCGCCTCGGGGGCGGCGCTCCAGGTGAGCCGGACGCCCGCCGGATCGGGCTTCGCGCTCACACCCGAGGGAGGCTGCGGTAGCGCGGTGCTGGGCGCCACCTGGCAGGTCTGGTAGACCAGCGCAACGTACCCGGCGTATGGCACGGCGAGCGGCAGCCCGCTGCGCATCAGGTCATCCCCGGTGCGCGCGGCCTCGTCCGTTCCCATCGCGTCCTGCACCCGGTAGACCGTATCCGGCGCCAGACCCGTGAACCGCTCGGTTTGCTCGGGGGTCTCGCTCTTCCCCCGCGAAGCGTACAGCAGACCACGCAAGCCGTCCGGCGAGGCCCACTGCCATGCCTTCCAACCCTCGGCGAGCGGGCTGGCTGCGCGAGTGTCCGTCTCCATCTCATAGGTCCACAGGCCCTGCGTGTCGGAGAAGCCCTCCGAGGCGCGGAAGGTCGTGCCGTCCTCGTAGGTGACCGTGGGGTCCCAGTAGGTCGTGTCGCACGAGATCTCGGCGCGCCGATGGAGGACGAACTGCAGGCGGTCGTCAGCAGCCAGGTCGGGAGTGAGATGATGCTGAGCGCCGGTCGTGTCGGGGGCGTCGATCTCCCGCCGCCAGAGGGTGCGACCGTTGTGGCGGACCATCGTCACGACGCCGTCGCCGCAGTTCGTGTCCGCCTTGTACGCGTGCCCGATCACGTGGACGCGCCCCGACTTCGGCGCGTGGAACACGCGAACGCTCGCGACCTGCGTCCCGCTATGCTGCCAGTCCTTGCCGACGCGCGTCCAGTCGGGGCCGGTCCAGAAGGTGGAGCCATACCACGTATCGGCGGAGTACTTCAGCGGCTCGTACGTATAGCGCAGGGACTCGCCGCCGCTGACGGGGCGCCAGTCCTCTGCGACCAGCGCACGCACGCGCTCCGGGAGCGCATCGCGCCCCGTCGGCTGGGTGGGCTGCGCGAGACACAGCAAGCAGGCGGCAAGCGTCGTCACGGTCCGGTGACCTCCCTCTACTTCGCCCGCAGCACGGGCTCGCCCCAGACGGCCCAGTCGTAGAAGTGCGAGCCGTCCGAGTCGGTGATCAGCGAGAAGAGCGTCGTCTTGCCCGCCCACGGGGAGAGGTCGGCCGTGACCTCGCGCCACTCGCCGGGCGTGATGCGCTGGCGCAGGACCTCAACGCCGTTCGCCTCGACGATGAACACGCAGCCATCGGACTTCGAGCCGTCCCGCAGGCCGATGTAGGCATGGAACTGCGCGGGCTGCGCCGGCAGGTCGAGGAGCAGGCTCGCGATGGTCTGCCCGTGGTCGGGCGGGTGGGCCGCGATCCCGCCGCGCGTGACTCCGCCGACCATCTGGCCAATCGCCTGCGCGGCGCCCGCGTACTGAGGCTTGATGAGCACCTGGCCCCCCTCGCCCACGAAGCTCACGCGGAAGGACTGCGCCGCCAGGTCGAGCGGGAGGGTAGCCGCCTGAGGCCTCGCGTTGCTCAGCAGAATGACCGCGCCCGGGAATGCCGCGCGCGCATGGTAGCGGCCGCCCTCTGCCGTGGGTGCGGCGGCCTGGGCGCCTGAGAGCGCCAGCGTCCACGTCTGCGCACCGCCGACCACGATGTCGCCGGTCGTGCGGATGTCCTGCTCGACACGCGGTCCGTACCAGCGGGCCCAGTCGAAGCTCGGCTTGCGGTCCGGGCCGGGATCGACGCTGAGTTCCAGCTCGATCTCCTGACCGGCGAGCTTCGTGAGATCAAGCGTCAGCTCGACGGGCTCGGCCACCGCGTTGTGCACCTGCGCCTTCGTCTCGACACCCCCGTCGGTGACCTTCACACCGAAGGTTACGCCATCGGAGTCCGGCTGGCCGACGGCGCCCTTGTCCATCCCGACCTCGCTCACGAACCGTAGCGCGCCCTGCGCCGGGAGCTTCACCTTGTAGCGGGCATAGGCGATCCCCGTGCCGTTCGCTTCGATGGCGTTGGTCGCCGGGTTGCGCCGTTTCGCCCGCCACGGCGGGTGTGCGCGCAGGATGCTGCCATCGGCGAGGAAGTGCGAGCCGTCCTCGGCCTGCAGCGGGCCATGCACCTGCACGGCCTCACCCTCGAAGGGGATGGAGCCGCAAGTCGCCTCGTTCAGCAGCGCCGCGAGGTCAGCAACAACGCCGCCGGTCTGTTCGGTGCGGATGTAGGCCATGTCGGCCATCGGCACGATCCGCGAGCAGCGGAAGCCCGTAGGCAGGCTCTCGACATGGAAGGCGGTCATGTCCCGCGGATCGGGGACATAGGGGTACCATGACTCGGGCAGCAGGCCGAAGAGACGGTCCGCGTCATACTGCCGCCAGCCGGGGATGGAGCCGGGCAGCTTCACCTCGGTGACGTCCGTGATCGTGCGCGACACCTCGTGGTCGCCGGCGAGCAGACGATGGTCCATCGTTCGCACGACGCGTTCGCCCGAGGCCGTGCGCAGCGCAAAGGCCACGTCGGCCGGCCAGGCAGCGTCCATGTCGGGATCGACCCGCTGCCTGAGCCACAACTCCGCCTCGTCGTAGAACTGGCGGCTGAAGCCCGTCGGGCGGTCGATCTGCGCGGGGTCGGGCTTCAGCGTGGGGATGACGCCCCAGTGCTCGTAGGCCTCGTTCCACGCGGCGTACATCTGCTCGTCCGTCGGCGCCGCGCAGCCGAGGTAACCGTAGATGGTGGTGAACGGCCGCAGGAGGTACGACGAGATCGGATGCGCCATCGCGAGATGCGCTCGGCTCCAGGTGCCGTCCGCGTGGTTCAGACCGTAGGCATGACGCTGGGCGAAGGCCTCGTAGACGCAGGTGACCTCATCGAGACCCTCGCCGCTGATCGCGACATTCGGCAAGGCCTCGCGCAGCTCCCGATGCAGCGCGAGGTTGCCCTGCAGCATCGACATGCCGTCGATCAGGCCGTTGTTGTCGTTGAAGATGCAGAGCGTCTGATCGAGGTGCAATGCGTCGACCTGGTAACGCTCGCACAGCTCCTTCATCCGCGCGACGAACAGGTCGCGGAACGGCTTGTGGGCCGGGTTGATGTACGCGAACTTGATGATCGGGTCGGCGCGCTCCCAGAGCCACCACTCCCTGTCATGGTTGCCCCACGCGCTGCGGACCTGGAACGGTTCGAACTGCGCGTACAGCTCGTTCAGCGGATCGACGCCGAAGTAGTTCACATGGGGCATCACGCGGAAGCCCAGCTCGTGGGCGCGCTTCACGAAGGGCTCCCACTCGGGTACGACATCCGTGTAGTTCGGGTAGTCGCGGTCATAGCCCGGCTTGCGCCAGCCGGGGATGTACAAGAGGGTCTGCTTCGGGTCCAGGCGCTTCGCCAGGGCCTCGATGGTGGGAATGTCCATCCCCATGATGACCACGCAGCGGATGTCCTTCACCCACGCGGGCTGCTGCTGCTGGACGGGGGTAGGGTGCAGGTTCGCCTGCATCCAGTCGCGATACCGCCGCGCGGGCACGCGCCAGTCGCCCTCGTAGACGTTCAGGTGCCAAGGGACGGACGCGCACTCCTTGAGCGCATCGAAG
>Ga0194113_10001700_pt1 | contig 30074 bp, 31 predicted proteins | sample TA2MahC200mmetaG_FD_146193 | JGI IMG/M metagenome (GOLD analysis project Ga0194113, IMG submission 146193) | Freshwater microbial communities from Lake Tanganyika, Tanzania - TA2015017 Mahale Deep Cast 200m | ecosystem: Environmental > Aquatic > Freshwater > Lake | place: Tanzania: Lake... | reverse complement strand
ATCGTCAATCATCAATCGACAATTCAATCGTCAATCATCAATCGACAATTCAATCGTCAATCATCAATCGACAATTCAATCGTCAATCATCAATCGACAATTCAATCGTCAATCATCAATCGACAATTCAATCGTCAATCATCAATCGACAATCAACAATCCTCTACCTCCTTCTCCACCAGACAATGAGTCCAAGAATGAACACCAAACGCGGAATAAAGAATATAGACAACAACAACACCGTCCGCACTTCCCTGTCGGACATTATTCGTAAGTTTCGTTGTTCAGGCGGTTTTGGGCGAATGGAAATCAGGTCTTCTTCCATAAGAAGCCAGTTGACCGAATTTAAGAAGAAATCAAGCCCGCCTGTCATTGCGAAATATTCATTATTGCTGGCAAAATCTGAGTCACCTACGACCACTAATCGGGTATCTATTTGAGTTAGTTCTCCTTCGGTAGAGCTAGTTTTCTCCCGCTCCCGTTGCACGGCGACTGCCAAAGATACCGGCGCTGAGGAATCTTTGCCTTTGGTGTATCCATCGTCAATAAATTCGCCTCTTTCATTTCTACTTGTTTCTCCCCAGCTAAATCCCTCGCGGTCAGTTGTGCGCGCTATGGATATGGCGGTTAAATCTGGACCTGGCTTTTCCTTAGGAGAGACAGAACGCGCCCAGGGAAACGGCACAGGCAGTTGGACATCTCTTGTGATAGGATGATAAAATTGTTTCACATCCACGTAAGGCACTGATTTGCCAAAAGGATAAGTAAATCTTTCTGAATCAAAAACAAGGTCGTTTTTAACTTCAACACCCCATTCATCCAAAAGTTCTATCAATTTCTGATTCGGGTCAGAAACGGAAGCGGACGGGTCTAACATGATTAAAGCTTTCCCACGCTTTTTATCTAAATATTCTCTTAAAGCATTGATTTCATGTTCCGAAAAAGGAGATTGGGGACTGGCGATAATTATAGCCGAACAATCGTCTGGAATTTGTGGCTGTGTTGCCAGTAACAGTTGTTCAACCTGATAATTTTGTTTTTCAAGCGATTCCTTTGCTCTATTGAAACCTTGCTTATCATAGTCGTCGGTTGACCTCTCTCCATGCCCGGTGAGAAAATAAATCTTTTTAATTTCACCTCTTGTAACTTTCATAATCGCGCTTGTAAATTTTTGCTCATCAACGCTGGTCGCAGATTCGCGTTTGCCTTCATGCTCAAAAACCGTCGTGCCGTTAAATTCTATCTTGTATTCTTGAGCTTTGGGCGGGTTGACATAAGGGTCAATAAACTCTAACTTAATCTTTTTGGAGTCTCTTTGATACCTTTCAAGCAAATCTTCCGCCTCTCGGAGTTGATTTTGGGCTCTATAGTCTGTTGAATCTCGGCTGAAGAAGGCTGTAACTTTCACCTCTTTGTCAAGGTTTTTGAGAAGCTTTTTGGTTTGTTCGGAAAGGGTGAACGTTTTTTCTGCAGTCCAATCCACCTCTTTATCAAAGAATATAGCGGTGATGACATTCACAACGACAGCAATTCCAATAACCAGGATGGCGGCGATAGTTACATTCATGCCATAGACTGCCTGTCTGCTACGAACTGCATTTATCACACGTTCTATGCGCATAACGCAAAAAATACCGACAAACACAATAGTTAGACCAAGCGCAATCCAAAAGTATAATGATGTGCGCATTGCTAAATAAGTTACTAACGCGTCTAACCCAAAAGATAAGCCAATAAGGCCAAGTAATTCACCGATTTTGTTGGTTGCCATACTTGATTTAACAGTTTCTATCATAATCTATTCCTCTTCTTTTCTTTATGATGGAACTTTTTCTTCCAAACTTTTCTTCCAAACTTTTCTTTAGTAAAGAAAAGTTTAATCAAAAGAAACACAGAGGAAGTTCCATAAAAAGAAACACTATGGAATTGCTTTTTCTTTTAGGAAAAGAAAAAGTTTGATTCCTCCGTTTCGTCCAATCTCCACCACCAATGGCTCAGTGGAATATCATCACAAGGTCGAAATGTACCCAGTTCCCTAAGCACTTCAGACGCTTTTGCAATCAGTTCAGAATCTAATGCTTTAATTCATTCTCCAACTGTTGCTGTAACGATAGACGCTGCATTTTATGTATTTACTCCTTCCCCTATGGTTAAGTCAACTTTCTTCCTCTCAGCGCGCGGGGCGATTGACACGAATGAGTTGTCCTGAAAATTTTGCCTGCGACTCAATAGCCGCGTGGATTCGACCAGCCTGGCCCACAAAGTCCGGGTCGTATGTGCATACAATAATGCCCGCATGTTTCGGTTGTTCGCGGTGCAAGCGGATGAAATGTCTACGGTTAAGAGTCAATACTGCCCGACCATCAGCACTGGCAAAAGCTAACACCTCCTCGTCAGTTACAGATTGTCCAGCCTTGCCTGCTTCGCGGGTAGTCAGTACGTCATGCCCCAATCGACGCCGTTCCTCAACAACTGGTAACGGAAAATTCTCGTTCGCGTACAGCCATGCCATAGCCTATACTTCCTCATTTTCGCGGATTTGCCGGTCAATCTCATCACGGTGCGAACGGACGTAAGCCCAAGCGTTGGCTAAGTCTTCAGCTCGCAACGTCGGATAGCACCGCAACAAATCTGCTTCACTGGCTCCCAGTCGACGGGCTTGTTCCAATACCCAAACTGGAATCCGCGTGCGGACGATACACGGTTCGCCTCCACAGACACCAGGATTGCTCTCAATACCTGGAAAAGCCTCGCCAAGGTCACGCACTAACCATTGCAACAATTGTGCTTTTTCTGCTTGCGTCATGCCCAACAACTGTTTCTCAGCTTCTTGAAGTGTACTTATTGTTCTCACCTCTTTCTCATTCCCTAAATATTCGCGGATAGGAACCAGTCAGGCATTTGCTCGTTCGCTAATCCGTGTGCGTCTATCAAATCCGCGGTATCTCACCGCCACTTCGCCGACTCCACAGATTTCACCGTCAAAAAAAGACATACAGCGATGAAACTCAAATAGTAAACAACATGTTTTAATCCGACGATGCCTCTGGAGAAATACTCAAAGTGTTCAATCAATGAAATATAGCCGAAAATACTGCCCAAAACACCGGCGCGGTTAGATATAAAACCGATGACCCATAAAAATAAGAGGGCTCCGAAGCTTACGAATGCGGCGACGATTTGATTTTTAGTCATCGAGGATATCATAATCCCTAACGAAAGGAAGCATGACCCCAAAAGCATCAAGCCTAAATAGCTACTGAATATTGGGCCAAAATCGGGATTTCCATATTGGGTCATCAAAGCAGGGAAAATAAAGCTCAAAAGAAGCATAACCGCTAAGAGCGCCCAACTGGCGAGAAACTTGCCGATGACTACTTCGGTATCTCTGATAGGCGCAGTCATCAACAATTCAATCGTCCCAGATTTCTTCTCCTCGGCAAAAAGCCGCATCGTCAAAAGAGGTGTGATAAAAAGCAACATCACGCTCATATTGCCAAAGAGTACAGCCGTAACAAATTCAACAGAATCCTGACTGAAGCTATATCTGGCTAAAGCTGATGTAAAAAAAAGACCTGAAAGGGCGATGAAGCCAATAATTACGATGTATGCGATTACTGATACGAAATAGCTGTGTAACTCTTTAATACAAATTGCCGCTATATTTTTCATGATGGATTCTCCTCATTATTTGTACCCTTGAGCGACAACAACAATTATTAACTACTAAAATCATTGCACATCTATATCTTACTCAAAACATCCTTTGCAATCCGTGCCACCTCACCAACGGCATCTCGTGAAAGAAACTTCGCCACTGCAAGGCGGTATTGGCGACCAGCGATAGGGAGAGAACACCATTGCACAAGCTTAAATCTCACCCACATATCTTGACTGAAGGTAAGTTGTTGCATCATCTTTTCTGCGACTGCAAATTCTAAGGCATCAAAGTTTTGACAAAAGAATCTTGCTTGATTTCTCTCATTCCAGCAATTGCGAACATGGTCCAATATGAAAATTCGACAGGACTCACCTGCGCTTTTAAAATCACGTATGCAAGCCGCAATAGCCCCCTGTCTAACAATTGCGGACTCATCCTCAAGAAGCTGGCGCAGTAATTCCACCGATTCTTCCTCACCAAGAGAATCCAAGCCTAGCCTAAGAATACACTCAATAACACATACTCTAATCCATAATTCTCGCTTAGATACTAAGATTTGCAAAGCATTCTCCACATCAAGTCTTGTTTCAAGATCAGTTTTTACAAGCCCGATAAATGCCTCTTCATAACTTGGATGACGCATTATGAGATATTTGGAACCAAGACCCGAAGCGGTACCAACATAACGATCCAAACGGGAACGGGACAATTGCCACGCATCCGTGCCGCACATCTGAACTCCTGATGCACATACATCGTGAAAGATTATTTTGGTTTTGGATTCGTCTATGTCAAACCCTGCAAAGAATATCACTGCAAAAAGAAATGCTTTATCTTTGGCCCCCAAGCGCGAGAACTCACCAGCAATTTCGACCTCTACATCCCTGCTAGTTGAGCCAAAGCATTTAATCTCAGAAATGCTGCTAGCATGAATCGAAGCTCGTACAAAAAGTTCGATATTGTGGGGTGCGCCGAGAAGCTCCGCCTGTCTCATGGCAATATCCTCTAGAGTTGGTTGACCCATCCAGTGAGGTCTATAAAGCTCCGCATACCTATGTAGAATCTCCTTAAGATCATCATTAGAGTATGTTCCACCTAACTGCATGAATCTTCGAAGGTATACAACGTAATCACGAACACCTATCTTTAGAACAGAATCGAACTGTGCTGTACGAGAGGTAACTATTATTCTTAAATTTCGCCTCTTGGCTTCAATTACAAGATTGTGAATATTCGCTACGAATTCATGTATATTCAGTGGATCAGTACGTCCAAAAGGATCTTCAATATATATGCAATGCTTATCAAGAAGATATTCCTGATAGAATCTTTCAAATGCACCTGGGCCGCTAGCGAAGAACTGCTGAAGTTGACTGGTTGTAACCCAGATAGGATTAAATCCATCCAAGAAATTGCGCCACAATAGCATGAGTGCTGTATAGGTTTTCCCCATGTGTGGATCGCCAACTATGAATACAATATGCTCTTGCTCCAGCAATGGAATAATCTCGCTGTTTAGTTGTATTGGTTCTACGTAAAGTCTGGGAAGATTCAGATAATAACTTTGGGGATTGTCTATTTCTCCTCGCATGCCGAGCAAATCAAGAAAATTCTCGATTGTTCTGCCTGATAATTCCCTCCAAAGTGATTCAAAAAATTCATCGAATCTGCCAGGTTCCCCAGAGATGACATTATTTTCGGACCCACGTGCCACCATGAAAGCGAATATTTCGCCTTCAGGTTTTCTAGGATTTACATACCATATCGACCCACCATCCGTATGCATACATCTAAGGATATCAAGATCGTGCACACTGTGTCCTACTATTAACAAGTCTTCGGATAGGACATTTTCGATGACAGAAGAAACTTTACTAGAGAACTCAAGGATTTCAGTATTGGTAAAGGCGAAAATCCTTGAAAACAGATCACCATGAAGTTTTACAAGAATTACTGGTAAGTTCTTGTATTTAAGGACGTCGCGAATGAATTCCTCTCTATCCCTGCCTACGATAACTCTTTCCACCCCAGGATAAATAGAAACTTTTTCAAGTGATTGTTCAACAAGTCTGTCAAAGTTTGTTGATAGAATTACACGAAAATACCCTTTATGTACAAGGTCAGTCAGGTATCTATACCCCTTCGAAGGAGATTGCGCCTCCAAATGTGGTTTAAGAGTAACATACCTCTCGGTAGGACTCATACGCTCGAGCAAATTAGAAAAAACAAGATATTTCTCTTCAAAGCTACCCTGTTCTAGTTCGGGAGACCAACTTCCGAGTTCTTTCAAAATCGTCTCTACAACCGCTATTGTTGAAGAGCAACCTGAAGAAAGAGAAGCTCCAGCGCCGAGAACAAGTACATATGGGTTTTCTCCCTGGGTTTTTCGCTCTCGCATATGTTCAGCCAGTCGCTTTAGTACCATTCTTTTATCGTGTGACATCAATGTACCTCCTTGCGTTAATACAAAGTCTCCAATACTTCGCTTTGGAACTTTGATTCTGATATCGAAAGCCTAAACCGAGAAGCCAAATAAGCTAAAGAAGGTAATGTGTTCCCAAATGTATTAAGTGGTTCGAAAAGTGTAAAATGTTTTTTGAAACTTGCTTACAGCATATTCTTTGGATTATCTTTCTGCTGTTTAGCCAATGCTACTATTTTCTGTTTGGCTTCGTCAGAATCAGATTCAGAAATTACTCGATTAAACCATTCGTGCGCTAGTTCAATTTCACCGACACGCCTATACAATTCTCCAATGAGATAAGTCACAGTAGTCCGAGAATCGTCCGAAAGACATCCCTCTTCATCTAGTGCTCTTTTGAAATATTCAATTGCGGAGAGACGGTAGATTGATTCGTTCTCCATGTCTCTTTCGTCGACACAACACCACGCGGCATGCAAATAGAGATTGGCAATTGTTTCCGGATCTTTCCCTTGCCATTCCGCGATTCTCGCGGCAAATTCATAGCGCGTCCCGCCATCGGGCAGACCGTCACGTACTAATGGTCCAATCTCATTTGAAATTCTCTTTGCGAGTTGATTCGAAATTTTCTTTGGCTTTTCAAAATCTCCTAATAAGCCAGTAAAACCGCAATGAGTACACGTATGGATATATAGTGGAAGTGCTTGAAAACCAAGGGATATTGGATGAAAATCCGTTTCCTTAAACCCAACGGTAGTGGACATTAAACTTCTTGACTCAAATTTCGTGTTGCAGCAAGGGCATTTCAATTCGATTTTTATTGGTGTAGTCATGTTAATCCCCTCCCAATTTTCTCGGTTCGTCTTGGACTATCTTTTTTAGTATCATTCTTTTTGAGAAACGGTATAGGACTAAAAGACTATTGGACAAATGAACTATTTTAAATTTTCTTCTTGTCATTTTCCATTTAGCCTTCCTGTCCTTCTGTGTTTTCGGATTCCTGTTGTTCCGTAGTAAGTCTGAGAAACACTTCTTCCAGAGTCATTTCAACAGGGCGCATTTCCAATAGTTCCCAGCCTTTGTTAATTATTACGTTAGAAAGTTCTTCGCGAATGTCCGTATTCAATTCATAATCTATGTAAAACTGCGGATAGTTATCTCCGTTCTGTTTAGCGACCTGAACGTTTATCACATGCGGAATACTGGAAACCGCAGCGATGAAATATTCGGCTGGGGCTCTGGCTTCCACGTAGAGTTTTTCGCTTTCGCCCAGAGTTGTCGTTTCGCCTTCACGCGATTGGATAGACTTTATCCGTCCATCGCTCAAGGTGATACTGCCCGCGATGCTGCCGTTATTTATCACGATAATTCGTCCACAAATCATGCTTGCTTCCGGTAAAATATGAGTGCTTAAAAGGATGGTATGTTCTTTGCCAAATTCTTTGATTAACTCGCGGATTTCTACGATTTGCTTAGGGTCAAGCCCGATTGTCGGTTCATCTAAGATTAAAACATCCGGGTTATGGATTAACGCTTGTGCCAAACCTACTCTCTGACGGTAGCCTTTGGAAAGTTGCCCGATAATTCGATTCCGCATGTGGGTCAAACCGCAAGCCTCCAGAACAGCGTCAATCCGAGAATTTCTCTGAGTTCTGGGAATTTTTCTAATCTTTGAAACATATTTCAGATAAGAAGTCACTTTCATTTCTGTATACAGCGGAACACTTTCGGGCATGTATCCGATATGCCGTCTAACATCCAACGATTGTGTAAACACATCATATCCAGCGACAGTTGCTCGCCCGCTCGAAGCGGGCATAAAACAGGTTAAAATTCGCATTGTCGTTGTTTTCCCAGAACCATTTGGCCCTAAAAAACCCACTACTTCTCCTTTTTCCACACGAAATGTAACATTCTCAATGGCTCTAAGGTTGCCATAATATTTTGTGAGATTTTCAACTTCTATCATGTTTTTAATCTCCCCCAAGTGAAAAGTCGTAGACAATTAAACCAAAAGAAATAAGAGGAATTAAAATTAGTGGTGCGGAATATAGATAACAGTTTTTATAATTATATATTAATAACGAAAAAGTTGTCAAGACACAAATTTCTCGTTGATATTTTGGTGCAGAAATGCTAAAATTTATAACCGTGAAATTTGAAAGGAGTTACCTTGAAAACTACCTAGATTGGGGAAAAGTATAAACCAAACTTTCCACGCTTTTCTTTTCCAAACTTTTAGAAAAAGTTTGAGCAAAAGAAACACTGAGGAAAAAAAGTTTGAGCAAAAGAAATAAGAGGAAGAAGATGAAATTAGTACAATTTTATTTACCAGAAAAAGGGGAGCGTGTTGGGGTTGTCGACCGCGAGGGTAAAATTATAGATGTCACCAGCGATGAAGCGCCATCAGTTTTAGAATTAATCCAGTTATCTTATGAGCTCCGTATAAGTTTAGGTGTTGTCATTGCGGACATCCAGGACCGACTCGCGGCGGCTACTCCGTCGCTATTGCCTGGAGAACCAACTGAACCTGAGATATATTATGATGATTTAGATGTTCTGCCCGACAAGTCTGTTGCTCATTTGTTGCTTCCAATTACCCCACCTGAAGTGTGGGGTTGCGGTGTTACCTACAAGCGTAGCGCTGACATGCGAGACGAAGATAGCATTCAGAATATTTACAACCGCGTATATTTTTCTGAAAGACCCGAGATATTTTTCAAGGCGACGGCATCTCGATGCGTTGGACCTAATGATTACATCTGCATCAGGCGGGATTCCAAATTGACCGCGACAGAGCCTGAATTAGCTTACGTTTTGGGAGCGGATGGAGAGATTGTCGGATACACCCTTTGTAATGACGTTTCTGCATGGGACATTGAGCGGGATAATCCGCTCTATCTGACACAATCAAAAATCTTTTACGGTTGCTGCGCTATAGGCCCGACTCTGGCTACTACTTCTGAGATTACCGACCCTTATGATTTGGAGATGCAATGCCGAATTGTTCGCAATGAAGAAGTTATCTATGAAGATGAAGTTAATACCTCTCAACTGAATCGCAAATTTGAGGAGTTAACGGAATATCTCTGCCGTGATAATCCTATCCCCATCGGAACAGTAGTATCAACCGGAACCGGCATCATCGTCCCTAACGATATGCCATTGGCGCCTGGAGACATTGTGGAAATTAGTATCGAAGAAATTGGCACGTTGTCCAATACCGTGAAACAATTAGGATAAGAAAAATGATGCGTGAAACGTGAAACGTGATGCGTGAAACGTGAAGCGTGATTTTGGGGCTTACTAATATTCATAAATCAGAATAGTTATCTAATTGAGGAGAAAAATGAAATCAACTAGTAATGTATTTATTGGCGTAGACATAAATGAAATTGACACACCGGCTTTGTTACTCGACCTGGACATTATGGAAGCTAACATCGCCAGGATGGCGGATTTTATCAAGGGCGTCAAGGCAGAACTGCGTCCGCATGTCAAAACCCATAAGACACCAATTATTTCACATAAACAGATTGAAGCCGGCGCAATTGGCATGACCTGCGCCAAGTTGGGAGAAGCTGAAGTGATGGTGTATGCTGGCATCAAAGACATTTTGATTGCCAACCAAATCGTCGGCACACAGAAGCTAGCGCGCTTGGTCAACTTCGCCAAGCATGCGGATATAATGCTGGCGGTGGATGACCTACAGAATGTTGATGACCTTTCTGCGGCGGCGGTGGCCAAAGGCGTAACATTGCGAGTTCTCATTGAAGTCAATACCGGTCTAAATCGCTGCGGTGTCGAACCGGGCGAACCGGTGCTGAAATTAGCGCAACACGTAAGCAAAGCCAAGGGTCTTTCTTTTGCTGGTTTGATGGGCTATGAAGGACATACCGTAATGATTAAAAGCAAAGCTGAACGCGAACGTGAAACGCTCAAAAGCGTCCAGATTCTGGTCGATATGAAACATTTGCTGGAGGAAAAAGGCTTCCCCGTAAACATTATGAGCGGCGGCGGCACAGGAACATACAACATCACAGGGGCACACCCTGAAATGACTGAGATTCAAGCTGGCTCGTATGCTACGATGGATACAAAATATCGAAGCATTGAGGGAATCGGCGATACCTTTGGCTGTGCGTTGAGTATTCTTACAACTGTAATTAGCCGCCCCAAGCCAGACCGTATCGTCACCGATGCCGGCATGAAAGTAATGACTCAGGAATTTGAACTACCGCAGCCGAAAAACATCGCTGGTCTGGAATTAGTCTCACTTTCCGAAGAACATGCAAAACTTAAAGCAGATGCGAGCGTCAAACTGAAAATCGGCGATAAATTTGAGCTTTTGCCGACGCATGGCTGCACGACCATCAACTTGCACGATAAGTTTTACTGTGTGCGGAATGGAAAATTAGAATGCGTATGGGAAATTCCCGCTCGCGGTAAAGCACAATGAGGACGCATGTTTCGCCGTTGTATTATAATTGTAGTAACGACTTCAGTCGTTTAAGCGCAAAATTCGTATGAGGAGGTAACTTATGATAATCACAACCACGCCTTCTATCGAGGGCAAACGCATCACGGAATATTTAGGCGTCGTTACAGGCGAGGCCATCATGGGCGTCAATATTTTTCGGGATTTTTTTGCGAATATCCGAGATATTATTGGCGGACGCGCAGGCTCCTATGAGGAAAAATTGATAGAAACTCGTCAAATTGCATTAAAGGAGATGGAAGATAATGCTGCCCAATTGGGCGCTGATGCTGTCGTTGGAGTGGATATAGATTATGAAGTCCTGGGCGCGGAAAACGGTATGCTGATGGTGACTGCTTGTGGAACAGCGGTACGTATTGAATAAGAGCAAAAAAGTGTGGCTCTTCCGGATTTCGTACAAAATCTATACGAATTCTAAAGGAGCATGGAGATGTTTTCTGACAGAGACGTTGAGACATACTGGGACGGTTATTTTCACCTGCCTATGGTCTTTGCCCGAGGCAACGCCCCCTTTGTATTGGGGCAGGAAGGTTTCTTCGATGCCTTTGACATCGCCTTTGAGAAGACAAACCGGCGAATGGTGTTCGCTTTGCTCACCAACGCCTTCGGCTTATGGTTCAAGTTGATTGAATTCTGAGAATGGAGTCAAAAAATGTCAAAAAAATCCTTAGAAGAACATCGTATCAGCGATATCAAAACACTGAAAGTCACAAGCCGCTATCCACGAACAATTGGCAAAAATGCCCGGATTGGAATTCACGGCACAGGCTCCACTGCTCAAGTCCGCATAATTACCACCAATCAAGGCGCAGTCGGCTGGGGACTTTCCTGGGCAGAAGCAAAAGACATGCCCAATGTAATCGGTAAGAGCGTGGCAGAATTATTTGCCCCACAAATCGGTGTCATTGATGAAGCGGCTATGCCACTTGATTTTCCGTTGCATGATTTAGCTGGTGTTATCCTTAATCAGCCAGTCTATCAGATGCTTGGTTCGAATGGGGAAACTGCTATCCCATGTTACGACGGCGCTATTTATATGGATGACCTACTCCCAGAGGATAATCCGCGCGGTATCGAAGCAGTCTTGACCAATTGCCGCAGCGATTACGATTTGGGGTATCGCGCATTCAAGCTAAAGATAGGGCGCGGTTATAAATGGATGGAAGCAGAAGAGGGTTTACGACGCGACATCGAAGTAACCCGGAGAGTGCGTGAAAATTTCCCCGATTGTCAAATCCTGGTTGACGCCAACAACGGTTACGCCTGTAACGGATTTCTTCGTTATCTTGACGCTGTTGCGGATTGTTCCATCTTTTGGGTTGAGGAGCCTTTCCACGAAAATCGCGAAGATTTAATCCGGCTGCGAGACTTTCTGGCAAAGCGTAGCCCAAATACACTCATCGCAGATGGCGAAAGTGGATACGATATAGAATTGCTGTTGAAACTCGCCAATGAATCACTTGTGGACGTTTTGATTATGGATATCGCCGGTTTAGGCTTTACCAACTGGCGAAAATTGATGCCGCAATTGATTGAAGCAAAGGTGCAAGCATCGCCCCATACGTGGGGTAATCCATTGAAAACGCTTTACGCATCTCAACTTGCCGCTGGATTGGGAAATACTGTTACACTTGAAGGAATTCCCACTGAGACAAGTGATGTGGATTGGAGTCTGTATGAGCTTGAAGATGGATTGCTTCATGTGCCAGCAGAGCCAGGGTTTGGTATGAGTATAAAAAGTTGATTTCGGTAAGAACGAAAGGTGTTCACTTCGTTCACCAACGACTTCGTCTTATGGTTACAGAAAGACAGGTGTATTCATGGAAAAAGAACTCGAATCTGACTCCCTATTTCAAGTGCTTCTCAAATCTTTTACCTTACCTTCGGTATTGAGAATCTGGGACAAATCAACACAGAACTTAAGGAAATACTCGCAGCATCGGTGCGAATTGACGCTATTGTTACTTTTGATGATGACTTCGATTTCACTAAGCTGAGAAAATGTATCTTCCCATGGTTAGGAAAGAATAATGTTTTTGAGTACAAAGGTAGGTCCGACCTCTTAAAAGTAGGACAGTATTGCCAATATATTTTTGTGGAATTGGGGTTGATACTTACACGATGTCTTAGCAAGGAGCGAAAAGACCAGGCGGGTAGAGAATGGCTAAGTCAAACCAAACTTTTCTTTTAAAAAGAAAAGTTTAATCAAAAGAAACACTAAGGAATTTATTTAATTCCTTAAGGTGTTCACGACTATTGGAACAAACTGCAAAGTCAAGGCGCCAAACATTTGTGTACCACAACTATTCTGAGCACAAGTGACCCAAAGGGTGTTCGCGAGGGTTTTGGGTTTGAGCCGGTGAAAGAGTATCCCCACTTACGAGGTGCGTTGTACCGGAAGGTTATTTCCAGAGACGACTTCCTTGGCACAGTTGCCGTTTATTTGGTAGTGTTGAACAAACTCAAAGTTTGTGCTATCAATACGTCATTGCTTTTACTTTCAACAGGCGAAAAACAGAAGGAATTTTGCCGATGGCTTTTAACTGACGCTGAAGGACTAACAATAGAAGAACAAGTTAGTTATAAAGCCTATATGATTGCCTACAATATTGTCGAGGATGAGGAGGTGAAGAAAGAGATGGGAAGGAAAATTTGGAGACCGAATTATGACCAGTTAGCTGAATATCTACATGAGGGTATGCCGCCAGAGATAAGGAGTAAATTTGTTCAAAAATTTCTCCATGTTGATTCGCCAGAGGAAGGCGTTCAAAAACTTCTTGGAGTTGATTCGCCAGAGGAAGGCGTTCAAAAGCTTCTTGGAGTTGATTCACCAGAGGAAGGCGTTCAAAAGCTTCTTAGAGTTCATTCGCTTGATGAGGCGATACTCAAACTTGAAAAAGCGAAGGAACAACAAAAAAATGAGAGCGCCCAGTGACCTCCGAAAAATCTCGGCATTGATTTGCTGTAGGAGACGATTCTCAAATTGTTACATATCTAAAGAATATAAGTAAGGAGCCAAATATGCCAGATAACAAAGATATTTTAAAACTCTGTATGATTTCTGGTTCTTTTGAATACGACTCGGAGGAGTCGTTAACCATTTTCCGCGATTACATAGAGCAAAATTATCCGGTCAAATCCACCATGATTATTTATCGGAATGAGAACGATGACCAATCACTTGAACCTTTGGAAGATACGGATGTATTGTTGGTATTTACCCGGCGGCTTAATGCTATGGGCAAAGAGCTTGAGCGATTCAAGGCGTATTGCGCACAGGGCAGACCCGTTGTCGGTGTACGCACAGCCAGTCACGCCTATCAGAATTGGTTGGCTTTTGATAAAGAAGTTCTCGGGGGAAACTACCAGGGGCACTATGGTTCAGGGCCAGCAGTTCACCTTGAAATTGCCCCGGATGCAAAAGAACACCCGATTCTACGGGGAGTCTCAGACTTCAAATCCCATGGGAGTTTGTACAAGAATACTCCCCTTGCCGCAGATACATCTCTGTTGTTGACTGGAAAAATGGCTGAATACTCTGAGCCGGTGGCGTGGACTCGCTTGCACCGAGGCGGTCGAGTATTCTACACATCATTGGGACATCAGAAAGATTTTAGGGAGGGGAATTTCCTGCGACTCCTTGCTAATGCGGTGTTTTGGACCGGCGGGCGTTTATGATGATAAGCACAGCTTTGTATTAATCCGCAGTGGTTTTTGAATAGATGTTTTGATTTTGCAATTCCACGCAAAATCAAAACGACAAAGGAAAGAGGGGTAAAATGGTTAAGCGGATACTCGTGCCTTTGCCCTCTTGCCATCTACATTTTTTTCTTGATATTGTTACTGAGTTAGAATATAATTACAAGACGAAAAAACGAAAGGAGAATATTATGGAACTTTATCTTGTAGTCCTGGCCTTTGTTACAGGCTTTGGACTGCCAATAGTGGCAATTTTCGCATCGATAGCGCAGGGAAAATCAACGGTTACTGCGCTCGAAGCCATCGGCCGGCAACCTGAAGCTGCGCCGAGAGCACAGCTTGCTCTGGTTATCGGGTTAGCGCTTATTGAAGCGTTGGTAATTTATACGCTCTTAGCGTTTTTCTTGGTGCTGAGTAAATTGCCGAGTGTCGAAGATGTGTTAAAATTAAGCGAGACTCAAGCTATCGCAAAAGCTATGGCAATACCTGTGGCACCGGCGAAAGTGTTGGTTGAAACTCCTTCCAATACTACTCTTGATGCCAACGGTACAGCATCGACAACTCTCACTGTTCGGGTGTTTGATGGAAATGGTAATCCGTTGAAAGGACAAGTCATTGCCATGACAGCAGACAATGGTACTATTACATCACCCGCAAAAGATAACAGGGATGGTAGTTATACAACGCTGTATACTGCATCCAATCAACCTGGCAAAGTCGATGTTCGCGCGACTGCTATCAATGGTGTGTTCGGGGGGGTTACTCTCACCCTACAATAGTGGTGAATAGCGGTGAGGCAAAATTACTTGTCAGAGATAAGAAACCGAGTTTTTCCGAAAAGCTCGGTTTCTGTTAAATTTGTGAAAAAAATACTTGACAAATATTGATGGTTATGATATAATATTTTAAACTCGTTTTGAGGATTATCAGGAATATCCGAGTGTTGAAATCAAAGTGAAGTTTATGGCAAGAAAATCTATTGAGGTTTGTGATAATGGTTAAGAAGCGAAAAACTTCAGAAATTTTGAGCCGTTTTGTGACTTTTGTTTTTCTATATCCTACCTGGCTTCTCCTATCTGGTTACTATGATTTTTTCCACCTTTCTTTAGGGGTATTATGTTGCGCCTTAGTTGCTTTCCTTTCTCATGACCTTCTTTTTGAGAATATAATGGATAAAAATAGAGCTATTATTATAACAAGATTTTTAAGTTATTTACCCTGGCTTATTTATCAAATAGTTTTAGCTAATTTTCACGTTGTCTATTTGGTGCTAAATCCTAAAATGCCAATTGAGCCCAAGATTATTCGTTTTAAGACAAAATTAAAGAGCGATATTTCGAAAGTGACTCTGGCAAATTCTATTACACTAACTCCAGGCACTATTACGATGGACATTATAGATGGAGAATTTTATGTTCATGCGATTGATGAAAAGTCGGCTTCGGACCTACTAACGGGTGAAATGGAAGAAAGGGTTGCTGATATCTATTTGGAGGAAGAAAATTCCCCTAAATAAACTTTTTTAGGAAAGATAAAAATGATAAATTTCTTCTTGGCAATCAGTATAGTAATCTTATTCCTGGTTTTTCTATGCCTTTATCGGGCGTTATTTGGCCCGGGGATAATGAACCGAATTATTGCGGTTAATGTAATTGGAACAAAGACTATTGCGATTCTATTGATTATCGGATTTCTATTTAATAAAATAGAATTTTTTATCGATATATCACTTGTTTATGCCGTGATTAACTTTATCGGCACAATAGCTTTCTCAAAATATTTTGAAAGGAAGGGAGTTCAATAGATGGATATCGTCTCAATTATTTTTATTATAACCGGAACTTTTTTCCTTTTTGCCGCAACTATCGGGCTTATTCTTTTACCAGATTTTTATACTCGAATGCACGCGTGTGGAAAATGCGATACTTTGGGAATCCTTTTAATCATCATTGGCCTCGGTTTATATAACGGGCTGTCGTTGACGAGCGCCAAAATATTATTAATCGCGGCATTAATATTTTTAACTAGCCCAACAGCTACACATTCGATATCAAGAGCAGCGCTAAAAAATAAACTTCCTCATTGGACAAAGGAGAAAGGAAAATGATTTGGCAATTAGATCTGATATTACTAATATTCGTTGTTATATCAGCAATAGGCGCAATTGTCATTAAAGATCTTTTGGGCTCAGTGATACTCTTAGGCGCGTTTAGCCTTTTCATGTGCCTTTTGTGGACCGAGATGGGAGCCGTTGATGTTGCTTTTACAGAGGCGTCTGTTGGCGCAGGAATAACAACTGTTCTCTTTGTAATAGCAGTATTCAAAACTGAGAGGAGGGCGAAAGATTGAGACCTTTCTATTATATCTTAACATTCATAACAGGCGCCCTATTAGTTTACGGCGCTTCTGACATGCCCAAATGGGGAGACCCTAACTCACCTGCAAGTACTCATGTATCTCCAAGATATATTGAAAGGGTCCTTGAAGAAACTGAAGTCCCCAATATGGTAACAGCTATCCTTGCTGATTATAGAGGTTACGATACACTTGGAGAGACAACGGTTATATTTACGGCCGGTATTGCCTGCATTCTTATTCTAAGAAAAAGGAAAAAGGAGAATAATGAATGATTATCAAACATGAAAGTATAATAATAAAAACTATTGTAAGAGTGCTTACTCCTTTTATCCAAATTTTTGCTCTTTACGTGATTATGCATGGCCACAGCAGTCCTGGGGGAGGTTTCCAGGGTGGCGTCATTTTGGGCGCAAGCTATATCTTGCTTGGTCTCTCTTTTGGAATGAACGAAGTGAAAAAGAGATTTAGCGAGAGGTTGTTAATGCTGTTTACCAGCCTGGGCGTTTTTATTTATGCTGGTATAGGATTTTTGTGTCTGATACTTGGGGCTAATTTTTTAGATTACGGTATTCTTCCAATAGCAGAGCCACGCGGTATGGGGATGCTTGGTGTTGAGATAGGGGTAGGTATAACTGTTATGGCAGTCATGTTATCCATTTTTCATAATCTTTCAGCTGAATAGGATGTAAGATGATAGAATTATTACTCGGTAAAATTAATTATTATATCTATATATTCCTTATGATGATTGGCTTTTATGCTATGATGGGAAAAAAGAACCTGGTAAAAAAACTCATTGGTATGAATATTTTTCAATGGTCGATTATCCTCTTTTTTGTCTCTTTAGGGGCCAAAAAAGGTGGTAAGATTCCAATCGTGGAAGGAGTAGCAGACCATAGTGCACATATAGTTTCTCATGCTATTGAATATGTGAATCCTTTACCACACGTTCTTATGCTAACTGCTATTGTCGTAGGAGTTGGTACTACAGGGGTTGCATTAGCATTGCTTCTTATGATTTATAAAAAATACAAAACACTGGAAGAAGATGAAATCTTAAGGAGGATGATTCTTCCGCCTTCAATGTGGGAGTGATTTTTGTAAATGCCTTAATTTATGCAGTAAACTACTGAGTGAAGCAAACTGCTGAACGAAGTGAAGTAGTTTACAAAAGCTAAGCAAGAAAGCCCCCGCATTCATGCGTGGGGATGAATTGCTAATTGTAGACAATGCTTCATTTGAAATTCTTTTTGGGTGTGGTTGCGAGGAACTGATTGCTTCGTTCCTCGCAACTCAAATCTCCCACCCAAAAAGCACATTGTAGGCAATTTAATGTGTAAACTATTGAGCGAAGCGAACATAGAGACACTTCCTTATTGCGCACTTTTCATTCCCAGTTAACTCTGAATAGCCAGGAAATTAAAGTGAATTTATCTCAACTTCCTTTTCCAATCATATTAATAGTCTTACCCTTAATTACTGCTTTCCTTATACCTGTTTTAGGATGGTGGAAGAAGAAATTATGCTATCCTATCGTTATTATCACTATCTTCCTATCGTTACTCTCATCTTTAAAAATCATGAAATTAGTATTGGACCAGGGGCCAGTAAAATATCATCTTGGTGGTTGGCAACCACCCTGGGGAATAGAATACCATCTAAATCATCTCAATGCACTCTTGATAATATTAATCTCTTTTATCTCTCTTATTACTGTAATATATTCCAAAAAGAGTATTGAAAAGGAACTTCCCGATAAAGAAGTTTATTTTTACTGTTTATTTCTTTTGCTTTTTACCGGTCTTTTGGGAATTGTAGTTACAGGCGACCTGTTCAACCTTTATGTGTTCCTTGAGATTTCTTCCTTATCAACTTATGCGCTCATCGGAATTGGAGAAGAGAAAGCGCAATTTGCAAGCTTTAGATATATAATTATAGGTACAATAGGAGCTTGCTTTTATCTACTTGGCGTTGGTTATCTTTATGCCGCTACTGGGTCACTTAATATGATGGATTTAGCCCAAATCTTACCAAACCTATTTCACTCCAAAACAGTTATAGTAGCTTTTTCCTTCTTTTTAGTGGGAACAGGAATAAAAATGGCGCTTTTTCCTTTACATGTTTGGCTTCCAGATTCCTATACTTATGCACCTTCAACTGTTAGTGCTTTCGTTGCCCCACTTATGACAAAAGTTGGAGTGTACATAATGATAAAAATTATGTATGTGGTGTTTGGACGTTCATTTTCCATAGAATTGGTTCATACAGATTCCATTCTTAGCTGGATAGCTGCTATTGGAGTAATTGCAGGATGTATATTGGCTCTTGCTCAGTCAGATATAAAAAGAATGCTTGCATATATAATTATTGCTGAAGTGGGCTACATAACTTTGGGTGTAGGAATGGCCAATAGGAATGGTTTAACAGGAGCTATACTCCATATTGTCAATGATGCGTTTATGATGTCCTGCTTATTTTTGGTGGTGGGGGCAATAATGTATAAAACTGGCGTGAGAAATATACATCAATTTAAACATTTTAATAAAAAAATGCCCTTTACCATGGGAGCCTTCACTATTAGTGCACTATCTATGATAGGTGTACCGCCCGCGTGTGGTTTTTTCAGCAAATGGTATTTGATATTAGGAGCATTAGATGCTGGTAATTTTATCTTTGTGGCAGTCATATTAATAATTGGATTATTTAATGCTATTCTATTTTTTAGAGTTATAGAAAATATATACTTTAATCATTCTTCCAGTCATGATGAAGGAATAGATGAGATAATATCCCGTGATGAAGCTCCTTTAACTATGCTTATTCCGATACTTATCATGGCAATTGGTATAATAATACTTGGTATATTTAGTGGGAAATTAGTTACTACAATAATTCAATTTGCTGTTCCTGGGAATTTTTAATAAAAAGGCATGCTTCAAATTTTCGCAAAAATTAGTTGACAACGTGAAACGTGTTGCGTATTGCGTGGTGCGAAAAAAGGTACTTAACACGTAACACGTCCCGATTCTCGGGATAAACTATTTTCTGAAACATGCCAAAGGGGCTCAATTATAACCATTTCTAAACTGACTCCACGTATGATTTCTCAATCGCGTGTGATTGCCAAAGGCAATCGCATACGTGATGTACAACGCCTGGTAGATAGTTACGGTGGCAGGAGATCCAAGTGGGTCAAGAAAAGCAGCCCACGTTTCGAGATGGGTAATCACCACTACGAGTATCATTGGTATGAACATCCCGGCATCGGCCGGGTTGAACTTAAGCGTAAACGGGTGAGTTAAATATGATTGTGAAGTTGCGACGTAAAAATTCGCGTTATCCAGATTTGACACCTGGGCAAGGTTATGTGGTGCTCGGCATTGAAGCCGATGATTTTCGGATATTGAACAATCAAGGTCGGCCCTATTTGTATCCCTCCCGACTCTTTGGGATTGTCGACCCCCGCGAGCCGGAGGATTGGATTACAGAATACGGCGATGACAATGAACGCTATGCCTATCCGCCTCCGTTAAACAACTGTGGATTTTTTGAGGATTTCTTTGATGGCAAGGCGGATGCCGTTGCAACCTTTTGGCAAGTTGTTAATCAACGCCTTGCCACTGCGATGGTGACAGTTAAAGTTACTCGTGAATCGTCATCATTCCAAACGGAATTCAAAAATGGTCAAGAGTCCGTGAAACTATCTACCACCTAATAAGCCGTTGCAGTTGACGGCGGGGCTTGGGTTTTACAAAAATCCAGCAAGAAAGCCCCCGCATTCATGCGTGGGGATGTCTCCGACATCTCGGAGAGATGAATTGCTAACTTTAGACACTTTAGGCACTTTAGGCACTTTCTTCACGATTATCATTTTGCAAATGGCGGGTCCTGGTTTGTCTCAGTATTTCGGCAACCCCCCGCCGCAACTGAACTTTTTTCTTATAATATGAAGCGATAAATGGAATGGATATGATATACTCTATAAAACCTTTATTTGTGATTCTAACACCGATTATTGCAGGCGTGCTCATTCTCCTTTCAGGGGAAAGACATAAAAATATTAGAGAATTTTGGACTATTTTAGCCTCTATTATTAATTTTTTATTAGTCTTGTTCATGATTCCTGTTATATTGAAAGGAAAATCAATAGAATATACTATTATCTATCTTAGCCAAAATGTTTCTTTAGAATTTAGAGTAGACGCTCTAAGTATGATTTTCGCATCCTTAGCATCTACCTTGTGGATTGTAGTATCTGTATATTCCATTGGTTACATGAGGGGTTTAAAAGAGCATGCCCAAACCAGATACTTTTTCTCTTTTACCTTAGCCATCTGCGGCGCAGTTGGAGTCGCCTTTTCCGCAAATTTGCTTACACTATATATATTTTATGAGATATTAAGCATATCCACTTATCCATTGGTAGTTCACAAAGAGACTCCAGAGGCGATAAGGGCAGGTAGAAAATATTTAACATACATGTTAATTGGAGCGGCATTCATACTTTTCTCTATTGGCCTTACTTATGCGCTTACTGGAAGTTTGGATTTTGTAGCAGGGGGTTTTATTGAGGGTAGTGGTTCAAAAAATTTACTTCGTATTTTATTCATTACTTTTATCATTGGATTTGGCTCAAAGGCAGCAATTATGCCTATCCACGAATGGCTTCCATCAGCTATGATTGCCCCAACGCCTGTTAGCGCATTACTTCATGCGGTGGCTGTAGTGAAAGCTGGAGTGTTTTGTTGTATAAGGGTGATGCATTATGTATTTGGCCCACAAATTTTATCGGCCCTTAATTTGTGGCTAATGTTGGCTTATGTTGTATCCTTTACAGTTATTGTAGCAAATATGATAGCTATTGCTCAAGATAATTTAAAGAGGAGGTTGGCATTTTCGACTATAAATAGTCTTTCTGTTATTCTTTTGGGTTCTGCTTTACTTTCTTCTGATGCCATTAGAGGCAGTATGCTTTTTATAGCATTCCATGGTTTTATGAAAATTACCCTCTTCCTCTGTGCTGGCGCCATCTATGTAAAAACTCACAAAGAACTTATTAGTGAAATGGATGGCATAGGAAGGCAAATGCCCATAACTATGGCTGCCTTTACAATTGGCGCATTAGGCCTTATTGGTATTCCGCCAGTTTGTGGATTTATCAGTAAGTGGTATCTTTGCCTTGGCGCCGTTGAAGCAAAGCAAATTATATTTCTTTTTGTATTTCTAACAAGTGCGCTTTTAGATGCTATATACTTTTTCCCCATTATTTATAGCGCCTTTTTCAAAGAATCGAACAGCGGTAATGTACATTTTAATGAGGCGCCAATGCTGGTACTTGCTCCAATTGGCTTTACTTCCATCGTTTCGGTGATTTTGGGTATTTTTCCTAATTTCTTACTACATTTTTTGAACATAGCAAACATTGCGGTACAAAATATTTTACGGGGGATTTAATGTTGAAAATCTTAAAGTATCTGTTTTTTACTTCGATTGGGATTTTGGTTTTATTGGGTTTTTTCGTTGTCCCTGAACATCCCCATTTTTTCTGGGAGAAAATACCAGCATTTGACGCCATATTTGGATTTCTGGGATGTATTGTTATCGTCTTAATCGCTAAATCCCTCGGTCACTATTTGTTAGAAAAAGATGAGGATTATTATGATTAAACCCATACCGCCAGTTTTCTTATTTATTTTAGGCGCCCTTATCATTCCTTTCCTTAGATTTCGGAAACTTAAACAATTCTTTCAGATTTTCATTCCCATTATTGCCTTTATAAACCTCCTATATATGCCTGAAGGTACTTATTGGATATATAAATTCATCGGATATGAACTCATCCTTGGCAGAGTGGATAAACTATCGATGTGTTTTGGTTATGTGTTCGTTATTATAGCTTTTTTGGGGATGGTTTACGCACTTCATGTTAAGGAAGATGGTCAACACACAGCCGCTTTTCTATATATAGGAAGCACTTTAGGAGTAACTTTTGCCGGTGATTTATTTTCTCTTTTTATTTTTTGGGAGGTAATGGCTGCTTCCTCGGTGTTTCTGATTTGGTATCAAAAAGATAAAGCTGCCCTTGCTGCTGGATTCAGATATATCTTGATTCATCTGTTTGGCGGTACCTTGTTATTAGCTGGCATAATTATATACGTCGCAAATACAGGCTCAATACGTTTTGACCCTTTAGAATATGGAAATTTTGCATCGCAACTCATCCTACTTGGGTTTATAATTAATGCTGCCGTTCCGCCATTTCATGCCTGGCTATCTGATTCATATCCACAGGCTACGATTACCGGGAGTGTATTTTTAACTGCATTTACTACAAAAAGCGCTGTATATGTTTTGCTTCGCGGCTTTTCTGGTGTTGAACTATTAGCCTGGTTAGGGGCAATTATGGCTGTTTATGGTGTGATTTATGCGATACTTGAGAATGATATTAGAAAATTGCTTGCTTACCATATTATCAGTCAGGTAGGATATATGGTCTGTGGAGTGGGATTAGGTTCAGAAATGGCCAGCAATGGCTCTACGGCTCATGCTTTTTGCCATATTTTATATAAGGCCTTGCTTTTCATGGGTGCAGGAGCCGTGATTTATGTAACAGGACAAAGAAAGATAACTGATTTACAAGGAAGGAACCTGTACAAGAAAATGCCTATTTGTTTATCATTATATATGATAGGCGCATTTTCAATATCTGCTGTACCACCTTTTAATGGTTTTATAAGCAAAAGTATGGTGGTTGCTGCAGCAGGAGAATTGCACCGACCTATAATACATATTCTCCTACATTTAGCTTCTATTGGTACTTTCTTATCAGTAGCTTTAAAACTTCCTTATGGAACCTGGTTCGGTAAAGTTTCAAAAAAAGATAAGTATGAAATTCAGGCCAAGGAACCTCCATTGAATATGCTGATTGCTATGGGTATGACCGCTTTCCTGTGTATTTTTACTGGTATTTATCCTAAAGCACTTTATAATCTTTTACCTTATCCCGTCCATTATCATCCTTATACATTATACTATATAGTGGCAACGATGCAATTATTACTGCTAACTGCTGCTGCATTCTGGTTGCTTATAGATAAAATTGGGGTGAAGGCTACTATTAGTATCGATACAGACTGGTTTTATCGGAAAGCGGGTAAAAGTTTTACATGGTTTTGTAGTCATCCTTTGGAGCAATTAAGGACTAGAATAAAGGATGCTTTTACAATCGAAGTAGATCTTATTATTGGATTAGCTCGGAATCCTTTTACTGTACCTAAGGCGCTATTTTGGAACTTCTGTTTATATTCTACCAAAATACTCATGCCCTTGTTTGGAAGTCGTTTGGTCGAGCTTAAGAAAGAATATGAGGATAGGTTAACATCCTTAAAAGCAGAAGGATATGATGAAAATATTTATAGAACTCCAATTGGTTGGGGTATTATATTAGTATTAATATCTTTTTTATTATGGATAATTATGAATTTGCACACGGTCTCCTGATGGGGGAGTCTGAGAGAGAATACGAAATCTAAGAAAAGGAGATATATCGGTGGATGAACTTATAAATAATTTGGGCATTGACCCGAAAACTATCATTATTCAAGCTTTCGGCTTTTTGATTGTGTTGTTCATACTGTGGAAATTTGCTTTTGGGCGGGTTGGCGGAATCATAGAAAATCGCCGTAATGAAATAGCCAATCGCATGAAGAAGTTGGAAGCCGACCAGAAAGAATTAGAGCGGCTTCAATCAGAAACGCAGAAGCGATTGGATGAGATAGAAGCAGAATCACACGCAAGGATACAAGCGGCTATTGAGGAGGCCAATGCGGAACGACAAAAACTTTTGGAACAAGCGCGACGGGATTCTGAGCAAATCTTACAACGTGCTGAAGAAGAGATTCAGTGTGCGAAAGAGAGTGCAATTATGGAATTGCGTTCAAAAGTCGCAGACCTGGCAATAGAGGCGGTAGGCAAAATTTTCGATGTCGCACTCGATGAAGAACGACATCGAAAATTGGTCGATGATTTTATTAGTCGATTACCGGCCAATAGCCCCAACTGATTTCGTTAGAGACCGACCCTTCACTTCGTTCGTTTTATGTATCCTCATACGCATAAATAATGGCTAACATTTTATTACACCCCATACGCATCAGTTTAAGCGTCTTTTTCAATTCCCCTCCCTTGATGGGTGACTTTTAGCCACATCTTTGGTCAGTCAGTTGCAACAGCAAGTCAGAAACGAAAGTGATGAACGTCGTGAAAGATGGACACTGGCGTTAAGATAATTTGCCAGGGCAACTTGCAAAATGAAACTTTTACCTTTTAACTTTGCCATTTGCCTTTTGCAATTGACGTAGCATTACTTGTTTAGCACTACCCCCTAAAAATGTGGGTAAAAGTCAGCCCTTGATGGGAGGGGCAGGGGAGGGTGAGGGAGGCTAGGTGGGGGTGAAAGGAGAAAACAAGCATACGCATCAACTTAAGCCTCCTAGGCAATGGTTCTCTAGCCCCCTTGCCTCCTCACTCATTCACTTTGACCACCACGAGAGTGGCATCATCCTCAAGAGCTCCTGCCGAGAACTCTTTCAACTGCTTAATAGCTTCGACAATTTGTTGCGCCCCAAGAGATGAGTTTTCAGCGATTAATTGATGTAATCTTTCTTCGCCAAATAGTTCCTCTTCGGCATTCATCGCTTCTATAATTCCATCGGTATAGAATATCAATGCGTCGCCAATTTCAAGGTTTATACGTTCTGTTTCGTAGGAAGCGTCAGGCAAGATGCCAGCCACAGGCCCGCCGATACTTAGAGTAGATATTTGTTGTGAATGGCTGCGATACAGAGCAGGTGGATTATGTCCTGCGTTGCAGTATTCAAACCAAACTTTTCTGTTAGAAATCCCCCTTCCCCCCTTTGGAAAAGGGGGGAAAGGGGGGATTTGTTCAACCGAACCATTAATGTCCAGCGTACCGACAAATATTGTGATAAATTTATCGGACGCGGTATCTTCATATATAGTGCTATTCACCTGAGAGATTACTGCTTCCAGCGGTAATCCATGTTTAATCTTGGCCCGTAAAATTGACCGCGCTTCCGACATTAATATTGCTCCGCCGATGGATTTTCCTGAAACATCAGCGACAGCAATCCATAATTTTTGACCATCAATAGGAACAAAGTCGTAATAATCCCCTGATACTCCTCTGACGGGAATAGTATATGCAGCAATATCTAACCCTGGGAACTTTGGAATTTCGGCTGTCAAATGCCGTTGGACTTCAGTGCCGACTATTAAGTCAAAGGAGAATCTATCCTCAATACCGGGAGAGCGAGGCTCCTGCTGAGTTTGCGAAGTCAACCATGGCAGTTTTAACCCACCCTCTACCCCATCCGAGGCGGGGAGTAATTCCTTTTCTTGAGATTCTGATTCCTGCCCCGCTTTGCCCGAAGTCTTAGCGACTTCGGCTACAGCCTTAGTGGCTTCGGCTACATCTTGATAAATTTTATATACCTCTTCGATACAGGATAACCGTCTTTTCGCTGCTTCATGATTCGGTTCGAGTTCCAATGCCTTTTGAAAATGCGCAATAGCTTTTTCCCATTGTTCGGTAATTTGGTAGACTTTTCCCAAATCCGCGTGAGCAGAAGCGTTATCCGGTTCTATCGCAAGCCCTTTTTGAAAGTGCGCAATCGATGGTTCATAATCTCCTTGATGAAATTTGATGACGGCTATATTGAAGTATGGGCGCGCAGAATTATCGCCTAATCGAATGGCTTCAAAAAATTCTTTGGTGGCGCTAGCCCAGCGTTTTTCACGTCTTAGCGACAAGCCGCGATTGAAATGTTCCAGGAAATTATCTGAAGGAATGACTATATACTGTTCTGTAATTTCAAAGCGGAAATTTATTTTGCCGGCTCTATCAAGTGAGATAATATCGTTATTCGTTATCTCCGCGACTTCTATGCGCTTTCCGTTGAGGTAAGTTCCATTTCTACTGGATAAATCCTTTAAGATAAATTTCCCGGCATCGGCAATAATTTCAGCGTGATTTCGCGACACTGTCAAGTTTGATACAACCATATCGTTATCCTCGCGTCTGCCGATGGATGTTTTGGGTTTGGTCAAATGGTAGATTTCCTTTGCAGTTATTAAGGACGCCAGAATACTGGAATTCGGAATGCGGATTTCGGATTGCGGAATTAAGGAATTCTGGTTCATCTAAATGATTTCACTTCCTTTCTTTCACTATGGCAAAATGGCAAGGGGGCAAACGGAAGGCGAAAGGCGAAAGGCGGAAGGAAAAGAAGATAATTCTTCTTACTTCCGACTTCCCAATTCCGTATATGGCCCGGCAATCACCAATGAACATTTCTCTGGGTGAAGATATTCCCTGGCGGCTTGCTCTACTTGCTCCTTTGTTATCGCGCGATAAATTTGTTCATGCCTTTTGGGATAATCTAATCCTAATTCAAACATTTCTGAAGTCAACAAAACATTAGCGATTCCGCTACTTGTCTCCATAGAAAGTGAGAAGTTGCCGATGAGCATCTCTTTGGCATCTGCCAATTCCTGTTCTGTAATGCCATCATTTCTAAGACGCGATATTTCATTCAGAATGCTTTGAATCGCCTGTTCCACGTTTTGGGGATTAACTCCTGCTGTGGCGATAAACGGGCCTTCTCCAATGCCTGCCGAAAATGAACTCCAGACGCCGTAGGCTAACCCCTGAACATCACGCACGTAGTTGAATAATCGACCCAGGCCGGCGCTTCCGCCGAGGATTCGGTTCATCAAATCTACGGCGTAGAAATCTGGGTTAGTTCGGCTGATACCTTTGTGTCCAAGGAAAATCTCTACCTGCGATTTATCCATCATTGACACAATCTTCTTTGATGCTTCCCGCATTTCCACAGGAGGGATAACAAAAGCGGCAGGAGGGTCCACAACACTTCTCCAATCTCCAAACAACTCTCTAATTTTAGCAATGGCTTCATTAGCGTCTATGTCTCCAACTACAGCCAATATTGTGGCCTCCGGTCTGTAATAGCGGCGATGAAAATCCAAAAGATTATAACGACCAAATTTAGATATCGTTTCCTCATATCCCTGGAGCCGTCGATGATAGGGATGTCCGGACGGATAGATGGAAACTCTCAGTTCTTTCTCGCCAACTTGCGCAGGGTTATCATCCCACGATTTGAACGAGCTTAACATCTGATTTCGATGCTTCTGGATTTCTTCTTCGGGGAAAGTAGGATTCCGCAGGACATCTGATAATATATCCAGTGCCAGGGCGAAATCCTTAGATAATGAGCGCGCGCTGAAGCTGGCCGCATCCATTCCACATCCAACCCCTATACTTGCGCCCACCGATTCTGTTTCTTCGGCTATTTGCTGCCATGTCCGATTTTTCGTGCCTCTGGTTAGCATATTTGCCACAAAATCCGCGCAACCAGCTTGTTCATCCCCCTTATCAAAGGGGGCAGGGGGTTGTGAGTCGTACATTCCGCCTGCTTTGACAAATCCCGATATGGAAATAGCCGGGATAGCGTGATTTTCCTGAACTATTATAACCAATCCATTATCCAGAACCTGACGAAAAGGATTGTTTTTATGAATATTCCATGTCATGAATGACCTCCTTTTCTGATGCGTGAAACGTGAAACGTGAATATTCACGTATCACGCATCACGTTTCAATTTAGGAATGAAATAGCCGACAGTGCGATTATCAGCTTGGAGATATTTTTGAGCCACCCGTTGAACATCCTCTTTGCTCACAATCCGAATGTTCTGGAGATATGAATCAAGGAATTGGTGAGAAATGATAGATTCATAATAACCAAGTCTATGAGCCTGATTGGAGACGCTATCTTGTTGGTACACAAAACTTGCTTCAGCTTGATTGATAGCTCGATTCAACTCTACATCGCTGACCAATTCCGATTGAATTTTAAGAACTTCACTTAAAAATGCCTGCTCTACATCTTCAGGTTTTACGCCATGGCGCACCTCCGCGAATATCCAGGCGAGGCCGGGGTCTTTATTCCAATTAGGATAGAAGCCTGCAGATGTCGCCAACTCCTTATCCACAATTTCCTTATAGACTCTGGAAGTTCTGCCATACGAAAGCACCATCCGTAGGACATCAAGTGGGTAAACATCCCGGTCATCTATGGCGGGTATATGGTAAGCAATATTTATGTAGGCGATATTCCCCTCTTTCCGCACTATCACTCTTCTTTCTCCATATTGTTGTGGTTCTATTGTGCGAGGCTCTGATATATCACCTCCGGCGGGAATGTCTTGAAAATAATCATTCACTTTTCTCAACATTTGTTCTTTATTAAAATCGCCGACCAGCACAAGAATAGCATTATTGGGCACATAGTAGGCGCGATAGTAGTTGTACAAATCCTCTCTGGTGATAGACTGCAAATCCGATTTCCATCCGATTACACCCCATTGGTACGGATGGGCTTTGTATGCAGCCGCTTGAACTTCTTCACGTAACAGAAATTGTGGGTGGTTTTCAGCGCCTTCTCTCTCCGAAAGAATTACTGTCTGTTCAGATTCAACCTCCGATTCGTCAAATATGCTGTTTTGCATGCGGTCAGATTCTAACTTCAGCGCGATTTCAATTTTCTCAGCAGGTAGAACTTCAAAATAAACTGTGTAATCTGTATTCGTAAAACCATTCCACCGCCCGCCATTTCGTTCAATTTGCCGCTTCAACTCTTCCTTCGGCAAGCTGGGAGTACCTTTGAACAGTATGTGTTCTACCCAATGTGAAATGCCGGTGATACCCGGACGCTCATTGCGCGCGCCGACTTTATACCAAATATAGCAGGCAACAACTGGCGCGGCATGAACTTCTTGGAGTAAAACTTTTAGTTCATTAGCAAGTGTAAATTCGGCAACTTCCCCGTTAGCAGAATTATTTTTAGACATTTTTATACCTTTCTACAAAATAGTTTGTTCCCCCAAATAAGCCTAAGCCTAATTTTGAAGATTGCAGCATGCTTGTTAGATGCGATATGAGTTCAGTGTCTGGTTGATATCGTCTTGTTCTTCGTAATTAAACTCAACTTTGCTTTGTTTGATTATCTCATCTAGAATATCCTTCAAATGACCTTCACGCACAGCCTGGTTGAATCTGTCCTTTAGAACTGCAATATTTATCACCTCTTCAACACAATTCATGTATTTTCGGACGATAGCCTTTACCGAGTATTGCTTTTCCGCGCCCTCTTCGAGCTTTTGTCGAAGGGCTTCTATCGATTCTTCTGACTTAATGACGAAAGATTTTACTAACCTTCAGTTGTCCAGTTATTTGGAACTGAGGTTTGATGAGGCTTTTTGCCTCATTGCCGGAACTTACAGAAAAGCAGTTTGACCCTTGTGCCGATTCGGGGTAAGGCATAATGAGGCAC
>Ga0194113_10001695_pt1 | contig 30121 bp, 16 predicted proteins | sample TA2MahC200mmetaG_FD_146193 | JGI IMG/M metagenome (GOLD analysis project Ga0194113, IMG submission 146193) | Freshwater microbial communities from Lake Tanganyika, Tanzania - TA2015017 Mahale Deep Cast 200m | ecosystem: Environmental > Aquatic > Freshwater > Lake | place: Tanzania: Lake... | reverse complement strand
TGCGCTTTCCGGGACCTTGGCGGGGAGCGTGACCGTAAACACCGATCCCGTCCCGAGTTCGCTCTTGGCCGTGACGCGTCCGCCGTGGGCCTCCACAAGGCGCCTGGCCGAGTAGAGCCCGACCCCTGTTCCGGGGATGTCGCTCCCGTCCGGCACCGCCCGCTCGTACCGCTCGAAGACCGCGTCCAGTCGGTCGGGCGGGATGCCCATGCCCTGGTCGGTCACCCGGACGACGGTGACCTGCGGGAAGGGGGCCACCTCCACCGTCACTCGTCCGCCGGCCGGCGAATACTTGATCGCGTTCTCGATCAGGTTGCTGAGGACCCGACCGATCAGTGGCGGATCGCCTTCGATGATGACCTCGCCCTCCCGCGGGTAGACCACGACCTCGTGGACGCTGCTGGTGAGCCCCAATGCGAGGCCCAGGTCGCGAGCCAGCGCCGCCACATCGAACGGTTGTCGGTTCAGACGAATGGGGCGGTCGGGGTCGGCCAGCAGGAGGTCGTTGATGCCGCCCAGAGCCGCACCCACCTGATTCTCGATCCGCCTAATGATCTCGGGCGCGTCCGACAGCCGTCCCTTCTCCTGTAGCTGGCGAAGCGTCGCGGCCAGCGCGTTGATGGCCGCTAAGGGCTGCTTCAGGTCGTGGACGGTAGTGGCGGTGGCCCCGTCAATCGCCCGCAACTGGCGGCGTAGCTCGACCTCCTGGCGCGTCGCCTTGGTGTAGCCCCAGACCGCGCAGACCGCACCTGACGAGACAAGCGAGAGGATGGGGATGACCGTGAACAGCCACAGGTTGTGGACGACCAGGATCCGCGCCGCGACCAGCAGGCCGCCCACCTCTAGCGCCAGGAAGATGAGTGTTCCCGGCGTGCCGGCGCTGCGGAAGACCACGATCGTGAGGAACACGGTGACCAGCATTACCAGCCAAGTCACCGGATGGGACACCGGGCGCACAAACCGCCCCCGCAGCATCGTGTCCAGCACGTTCGCGTGAATCTCCATGCCGCTCATCGTCGAGTCCCCCGCCTGGTCCACGAACGGAGGGGCTGCCGCTCGCGGTCTGCGGTTGACCGGCACGGACTTGCGCTCGATGGCCGACCCGATGATTACGGCCTTCCCCCCGAACCACTCCGCCAGGCGCTTTGGGTCGGCCTCGCCCAGCACTGCAGAGACGGCGTACATCGGGAACGTGCCCGGCGGCCCGACCCAGTTGACGAGCAGGGCGTGTGCGCTGCTCCCGGCAGGGGGCTCCCTGAGCGGAAGAGGGCTCAGCAGGTAGAGGGTCTCCCTCGGCCACACAGGGAAGTGAGCGCCCACACAGGTGACCAGGTCATCCTGGATGGTGTCGGGGATCTCGCAGGACTGGCCAACCATGCTGGCATAGGCCGCCGCCCCCAGCGCCGGGAAGACCTTGGTGGGGCTCTCGAGTGGTTCGAGGTCCTTCTGCTCCTCCTGCGACAGTTGCCCTGTTTGCACGAGACCGACGCTTCGGATACCACCGTGGGGGTTGTACATGACCGGCGAGGCCAGGATTGGCTCCGGCTCGCCGACAACCGACAGGGCGGGCGGCCGGTAGTACATCGTCTCCGGCGTCGGGTTGGTCTCGATGGCCACGATCACGTCGCAGCGGCCCCCGCCAAGAGCCGCCTTCAGCGCAGCATCGTGTCCCTTGACGGGGCACGAGTTGGTGACGTACATGTCCAGGGCAACCGTGCGGGCCCCGGCGCTCCGAATGCGGGTGATGAGTCTCGCAAGGTCTACCCGCGAGATGCTGTCGCACACGCACTCAGCTGGCTTCGTCTCCTGGTAGCCCTCGATCTGCGAGCGTTGCACCCCGACGAGCACGATGTCGGGGTCGGGCGCAACCGGCCCCCGTTGGCGGATCAGCCGGTCCAGCATCGAGAACTCGAGCGGGGAGAGGAGGGGGGAGAGGCGGCACGCCGCGTAGGTCACGAGAAGCGTGAGGAGGAGGGCGGCAAACGCCTGGCGACGCACGAACTGGCACGCCGCCGACACGTCCGTCCGGATGGCCTTCGCCAGCGCAGAGAAGAGTCCCATCGAACTCACTGCTTCCCGCTTGTCGTTTCGGCAGTCGTCTGCCTATCCGGCGGGCCTGCGCTGGCGGCGTCGCCAGCGCCCTAGGGTGGATCGTGATTGGCCGCTCTCACCGCACCGTGCCACCTGTATCGGATGATAGCCACGCAACTTCGAAGGTCTACTTCGTGCCTGAGCGACGCGAATCCTGCCGACCGGCGCTTTGTGCCGTGTGAGTTCCGTCACACCTCCTTGCGCGTTCGGGGTCGTGCGACGCGGAACCCGATCATTGGGCTGCGGTTGGCGGGCGCGGCGGCGAGCCGACACGAGCACCGGCACTCAAAGTCGCCGGACCCCCAGCCACCCCCACGCAGCGACCGGCGAGCGGCGGCGGCCGGCGGCGGCGCCGACGAGTCAGCCTGGTAGGCGTCCTGGCACCACTCCCACACGTTCCCGGCCATGTCCAGCGCCCCGCACCAGCTCGCGTTGCGCGGCAGCGTGCCACAAGGCAGCGTGCGCTCCTGGCCGTGCAGGTTCTCCTTGCACTGGCACAGGCCCGCGTCCCACGCGTTGCCCCAGGGATACACGTGCCCTTCTCGGCCCCGGCCGGCGTACTCCCAGTACTGCTCGGGGGGGAGTGCGAGGTGGGTACGCTTGCAGAACTCCTTCGCCTCGTCCCAGGTCACCGCGGCCACCGGGTGCTGGGGGCCCTGGTCGTTGAAGCGAGGCGGCACGGACCCCATGACCAGTTGATACTGCCGAACGGTGACCGGCAGCCGGCCGATCCAGAACCCCTCGATCGTCACCCGCCTCACCGGCCTCTCATCGTCGCGCCCGCGGACGGAGCCCATCATGAAGGTGCCGCCCGGGACCCATGCCAGTTCGATCCCGCTCTGCTCGTTGATGATCGACACCGGCCCCCGCTTGCTCACCCACTGCGCATACGCCAGGGGATCATCGACCGGGCAGCCCTCGGCCGGCTCCTCATACCACGAGCATCCGCTCGGGAGGGCCAGCCCCGTATGGATCTCCGGCGGGGCCTCGACCGGCGCTGCCGCCGCCTCGACCGGCCGCGGCGCAGCTCCCGGTGCTCCCGCCGGCTTGATGTCGTTCGCCGCCAGCCCCGCCGCCAGCTTCTGGCGGACGCTCTCGATCCCTTCGGATGTCGAGATGTCTACGGCGGTGCCGATCGCCGCGAGCCACTCCCGGCCCGGGGAGCCCGACATGACCTCCGGGCGGGTGATGTTGTGGAGCACCGGGATGAGGGGCTTGCCCGCGGCGATCGCCCAGTCCACTTCCCGGTCCACCTGGGCGGACTGCAGCGACGCGCGGGAGATCAGCAGCAGCACGACCTCCGACTCCTCGATCGCCTGCAGCACCCGCCGCCACCAGCGCTGGCCGGGCACCCGGCAATCACGCTGGTAGTACCACGTGCCGTAGCCGTGGGTCTCCAGACCCCCGGCGAGTTCGCCCACCAGGTGCCCGTCTTCCTCAGCATAGCTCACGAAGACCTGGGACATCTTCCCACCGCCCGTGGTGCTGACGGCTCATGCGCAACAGTCGGCCCGTAGTTCGCGGGGCGCCTGCCCGTCACCTCCCCCGCCGCCTTCTCAGGTGGTACGTCGGGCACATCCCGGCCGACTTGGCCAGCGGCGTCTCTCCCACGTACTCACAGGTGAACTCCTCCACCCCCTCGGCCGCGGCGATGGAGGCGAAGCCGTACGTGGCGTACACGTGACCCGGGGGCGTGCTGGGCTCCAGTCGCGCGGCGCGAGTCACATGGGTCCCGATGTAGTCCGACTTCCCCGTCACCGGATTGGTGTAGGACCATACCGGGCCGGCGTGTAGGGCGACCCGCAGGTTCAGGTCCTCCGGCAGCTCGCGCGCGGCCCAGTCCGTCTGCGAGATCCAGTCGGTCAGTTCCAGCGCCAGACAGCCTGCGTCGCGAACGGAATGGAAGATCGCGAAGAGCCCGTCGCCCCAGGTGTTCATCGTGACCGGCGCTCGCGGCGAGCCCTCGACCAGCTCCGCGATCCCGCCCAGGAAGTGCTCGACGAAGCGCCGCACCGCCACGTCCGTCAGCCGACTGAAGCTCACCGTGTCTGCAAACAGGATCGCCATGATCTCGCCCGCAAAACCCCCACTGCCCTTCGCTGTCGCACGGCCCTCCGGTGGCTCCGCAGCAGCGGCGACGCCCGGGCTCTCGATGAAGGGCAGGTCGATCACTTGGACACGGTACCCCCGGTCGCGCCACCGCTGGATGACCCGCGCCGTGGCCCCCAGCCCCGGGAGGGACGTGTCGCAGACCGCCACCGGCACCAGTTCCGTCTCCAGCTGCACCGCCCGCAGGCTGGACAGCCCGAACAGGATCAGGTCCGCGTACTCCAACGCCACCTGGCCCCCTTCGAGCTTGCCTTGAGAGGCCGTGACCACCTCGGCGGCCCTCCCGAGCACCTGCTCGAAACGCTCCCGCCAGCCATCCTCCGCCATCGTCTCCAGCGTATCCTGCACGAACTCGTCCTTGTCGTACGGCAGGACGATGTGCGCCTCACCGTCCACGTCCAGCAGCGCCTCGGAGAAGAGGATATCAACCTCCGAACCCGTGGACGCATAGCCGATTAGCGCGCCCGTATCGCGCAACCGTTGCTGAATCTCCCGGCGCAGCGCCTGTTGGGCATGGGGCGGGAGCGTTCGTCGTTGGCCCGTCGCCGGGTCGCTCATCCGGCCTGCCAGCACCGCAATGCGCGGCACCGGCAGCAGTTGGTCGATGGCCGTCGTATCGCCCCGCAGGTGCCCCAGCAGCAGCCGCGCGTTCCGCCGCGTCGAGCTCAGGTCCCCATAGCGCCCGCTACCGACTCCCGCCGCCTTGCCGTACCACTCCTCCGCCTCGTCGTACGCCTCCAGGATGAGCGCGGCCTCACCGAGGGTCGCGTACAGCCAGTAGGGGTCCTCGTCGGCCGCCAGAGCCCGCTCCAGCTCCGGCAGGCACTGCTCCCGCACTTCCCGCGCCCAGCCCTGTCCGCGGTCGGTCTCCCCCAGCAGCGTCGCCATCGTCGCCGCGTTGATGCCGGTCCAGTACCCCCCGCTGGCCCGGTAAGCCCGCTCGTAGCCCTCGCACGCGAGCTGCAACTGGCGCCGCCTCTCATCCGGGTCGGCCGCCTGCTCCGCGAGGTCCTTGTGCGTGCGCGCCAGCAACCCCAGTGTCTCTTCATCCGCGTGGCCCTCCTCCGCCAGCTCCTGCAGCACGCCGTTCGCACGTTGAGTGGCGCCGCTCCGCGCAAGCGCCAGGGCGATGAGTTGTCGGAAGCGCACGTTCCCCGGCCAGCGTCCCAGCCCGTCGGCAAACACCTCGTAGGCTACGAGGGGCGCACCGCGCCGCAGCACCCACTCCCCGAGCTTCTGCTGAGCCTCCAGCGGGAGCAGCTGCCCGCTGGCCCGCTGCATCCGCCAGAGGGCCAGCAGGGACGTCAGGCCCATCCCCGAGCCCTTCTGCAGGGCCTCCTCGATAGCCGAGGCGCTCTCCGCATCGGGCCGCACCGGAGGCGCCTCTTCCTCCGCCGACCCACGGTCCAGGCGGAAGCCTAGCGCCGCGATCACCCGCAGCGTCTCCAGAGCCGTGTTCCGGTCGTACTCCTTCTCGGACTCGGGGAGTTCGTCGTAGGGGATGAGGCAGGGGTGACGCTTCCCCTCGTCATCCCGCTCCGGGCCGTACGTCCAGCCGTCCTCCAGCCGCTGCCTGGCCCACACTTCGTGGGTGTTCTCGGCCAGCAGCTCCGTCAACTCCAGCAGACTGTCGGTCAGCCGGACTCGCGATGTGTCAACCGGCTTGGGCTCGTACGGCATGGCACCCCGTCATTGACTTTGTAGGTCGGGCTTCCCAGCCCGACAACGCCTCAGTTCAACGCCGCCCCAACGAGCACCTTCGGCTCCGCGGAAGGAGCCGCCGTCCCCGACGTCGAATCCTCCGATCGCTTGCTGCGGAACCCGTCGGGCACGCAAGCCCGGAGGTGCAGTCATGCGTCGGCACGTCTCCGCCCCTACCCGCCTGCTCTCCTGCCTCGCTCTCCTGGTTTCGCTCCCAACCGCCGGACCTGCCCAGAACAAGACTTATGGGCCCAAGAAGCCCGACGCGGAGACCCCGGCTACTCCGCCCACTGCCCCCGCCACCACGGCCACCGCGCCGGGGCAGTGCCCGAAGTGCCAGGAAGCCGTCGCCCCCTCCGACGCGCAGATCATCTGCCCGCACTGCGGCGTGCCCCTGATCGCCATGCCCGGCCAAGGCGGAGAGAGGGTTCTGGCGCCGGGCCTGCGTCTGAAGCCGTTTGTGTACATGGACACCCAGGGCACCGGGCTCGAGCTCTTCCGCATGACCACTCCGGTCGGTTGGGATTTCCAGGGCGGCGTGCGGTGGGACCTCAGCAACCCCGGAATGCCGGCGACCGTCGCGGGCGTCGTCGCCAACCCGGCCGGGCCGCAAGCCCTGGAGATCTTCCCCAACATCAACTTCGTGTGGAAGAACGATCCGCTGTCGGCGATGCTGCAGCCCATCGGCAGCAAGTCGTTGGGGGCCGAAGTCCGCCCGCCCATGGACGCGCTGGAGATGCTCAAGAAGGTCGCCCTACCGCGCTACCGGAGGCCGGCGCAGAACCTGCGGATCACCACCGAGCAGCACCTCCCCGACCTGCCAAAGCAGATTCTGGCGAAGCCTCCCGAACCGGGCACTCAGTTCGACGGCGCCAAGGTGCGGTTCGAGTACGACTGGCAGGGCCAGAAGCTCGAAGAGGAGATGTACGGCATGGTGATGGTGGCCCGGCTCCCCATGGCCTCGGCCTTCGGGCAGGCGGAGACGGTGGTGTGGATGGCCCTCTACCTCTTCTCGGCGCGGGCGCCGGCCGGCCAGCTGGACCCCGCCGCCGACCTCTTCCGGACCGTCGCCAGCTCGACTCGTGTGAACCCCGCGTGGTCGGCCCTCTATGAGCAGATCACGGTGGCGCTCTGCCAGAACCAGATCCGGAACATCCGCCAGATCGGCGAGATCGGCCGCGCCTACGCGCAGCAGGGCAGCGAGATCCGCGACGACAACCTCAGGAGCTGGTATCAGCGTCAGGAGATCAAGGACGGGATCATGGACAACGTCAGCCGCACGATCCGCGGCGTGGACGCCTACTATGATCCGCACAAGGGGGAGACGGTCGAGTTGCCCGGTGGCTACGGGCATGCGTGGGCCAACAACCTCGGCGAGTACATCGTCACCGAGAGCACGGACTTCAACCCCAACATCGGCTCCAACCTCCACTGGGAACCGATGGAGGCGCGGTAGGTCTACCCCTCAGCGCAGAAGCTGCACCCGGCCCAGCGCTCGGGTCTGCCGGCCTTCAGGGGTCCGGGCAGTGATCGACACCAAGTACGCGCCGTTCGGGACCGCCGTCCCGCTGTCCGCGAGACCGTTCCACAGCAGCGTGTTCAGCCCCGCGCTGCACCCTCGTTCCGCCAGCGTCTTCACCGGCCGCCCGGCGATGTTCGTGATCTGCACGGTCACCGCCGCGCCCGTCGAGAGCGTGAAGGTGATCGCCGCGCCCGCGCGGGTCGGTTGGGCTGAGAGCGCGGTGATGGCCGCCGTCCCCGCAGCCGCCACGCTCGGTCCCGGGAAGAGGGCGGGGTTGTACACGACACTGGTGTGGTCGGTGTCGCCCTCGCGGAAGCGGATGCGCGCCTCGATTCCGGGATCGTTGTAGACGCCCCAGTCGCAGTTCTGCGCGTAGATGATCTGGTTCGAGTGCGCCTCGTAGGCGTCCACGGCGTGGCTGGTGGCGTCGCCGAAGAAGTTGTGCCCATACTGCCAGTTCGTGCTGGCCGCGCCATCGCGGCCGAGGCAGCCGGCCGAGTGCTGCGCGAACTGCACGTGTCGCGTGTTGTCGTAGAAGCCGCACTCCTTGAGGCCGACGTAGGCGTGCATCCCCAGCGCCTGGACGCCGATCTCCCGCCCTGCGATCTCGTTGTCCTCCAGGTAGGCGTAGCACTCGGCGACGAAGACCCCGATCCCGCGCGCCTTGGGCACGGTTGCGGCCGAGAAGCCGATCTTGTTGCCCACGATACGGTTCCCGTAGTTGAGCTGGCCGATGGGCCGGTTGAAGGTGAGGTCGGCGAACCACACGCAGCGGTAGGCGCCGTAGATGCGGTTGTTCGTGATCTGCGTGTCCTCCGGCCCATACGTCCCCAGCTCCCCGCGCACGCACACGCCGGTGTCGTACAGGCTGCCCTCGCCGTTCGGCACCAGCACCCGCTCCGATCGGTTCACCCCGATCAGGTTCCCGTCCACGAGGTTCGCGTCCGAACCCAGCCCGCTGATGATGACCCCGAAGCCCCCGTTGCCCGAGATCACGTTGCCGCCCTTGACCTGGTTGTGGTTCGCGCGCTCGATGATGGCCACACCGGACTTGCCGTTGGCGAGCTTGTTGTGCTTGGTGGCGTCGAGGCTCGCGTTGCCCAGCGGGTCCACGCCGATCAGGTTCCCGAGGATGAGGTTCCCCATCGCCAACCGCCCCTGAACCAGCACGCCGTAGCTCGTGTTGCCCGAGATCACGTTCGCGCCGCGGAAGGTGCCCTTGCCCACGGAGTTCCCCGCCGAGTTGACGATGCGGACCCCCTCGGCGCCGTTGGGCAGCGCGTTCCGGCCGTCGGCGGTCGTGCCGATCAGGTTGGCGCCGACGTAGTTGAGGTTGGTGTCCTCATCCTGGATCAGCACTCCCGCGCCCTTGTTGTTCGAGATCAGGTTGCCGAAGGCCGGGTTCGTGCCCGTAGGCAGATCCGTGCCCCCGACGCTGTTGTTCTGCGCCTTCTTGTTGATCTCCACGCCCGTACTCTCGTTCGCCCACGGGCCCTGTGTCAGCGTCCCCATGCGGCTGGACGAACAGACGCCGATGGCGCAGTGCCGGATGTGGTTGCGGTTCGTGTTCAGGCCCGCAAGGAGAACGCCGTTGAGCTTGTTGGCGCAGATCATCACCCCATAGTCGCCCGTGGACGGCGCCCCGATCACGTTCTCCTGCGCGCCGTCGCGAATGCGCACCCCGTGGCCGTGGTTGCCGTTCGGGTAGATCGCGCTAGTCCGGGGGTCGGGGATGTCGAGCGAGCCGATCATGACGCCGATGTACGAGTTCTGGACCGTGTTCCCGTTCGTGCCGGGCCCGGCGATGTCCACGCCCGGGCCCTTGCTCCCATTGATCCAGTTGCGCCGCAGCTCCTCGGTTCCCGCGCCGATGCGGTTGTCGTGAGCGCTGCCGGTGATGAGAACCCCCGCCGTGGAGTTCCCATAGATCAGGCGGTGACTGAAGTCCCAGTCCCGCCGACCGATCCAGTTGCCGAGCAGCGTGTTGTCGTGGGCCTCGCGGTCGATCAGCACGCCCGGCCCCCCGTTGCAGGCGATGTAGTTCGTCGGCCGGGTGTACGTCTCGCCGATTGCGTTGTGGTGAGCCTTGTCAGTGATGAGAACCCCGCCCAGCCCGTTGCCGGCCGGTCGGAAACTCACCGTGGCCTGCGACACCGGCTCCACCCCGATGTAGTTCCCCTGGACCCGGTTCGCCCAGGTCTGACGGCCCCGCAGTTGGATGCCCCAACCGCCGTTGCCGCGGATCTCGCTGGACGGGACCAGAGGGTCGGCGCTCCCGATCTGGAACCCCGAGACCTCAGCGGACACGCCGGTGAGCCGCACGCCGTCGCCGACGTTGCCCACGATCTCGCTGTTCGCGATCACGCCACCTGTCGCGGGCCCGACGATCGATACGCCCGTCGCGCAGTTCGTGAAGAGGTTCCGGCGCGTCACCTCCGCGGTCACGGCCGCCGGCGCCGTCGGCGCATCGACCCCGAGGTAGATCTCGCTTGAGCCGATCGCCCGCACCGCCGCGCCCCCATTGGGCATCGCGAGGTCGCCCGCGGGGTTCACGCCGACCCGGTTGGACTGGATCGCGATCGGCCCCTTGCAGCCCTCCAGCCGGATCGCGTCCCCCTTGCACCCACCGATCAGGTTCCCGTTGTCGCTCGCCGCCGACTCCCGGACCCCGCCGATCAGCACCCCCTTCCCCCCGACCACCACCACACCGTGCCCCTGGTGGATGCCCTTCAGATCGCAGTCAAACCCGATGTGGCAGCCTTGAATCTCCACCTTGTCCGCGCCCGGCTGCACCAGGATCGCCTGCTGCGTCTGACCCGCGATCCAGTTCACGTAGTATGCCGACGAGCCCCCGATCACGTTCCCCGTCGTGTTCGCCCCGATGATCACGCCGGTCTTGCCTCGCGGCAGATCGAGCCGACCGTTCGGCTTCAGCCCGATCAGGTTGCCGCCCATCGCGTTGTTGTTGCAGCCAGGCCGGAAGACCACCCCCGCCTCGGTGAAGTGGCTGATGATGTTGTGGCTCAGGCCCGGCTGGCCGCTGGGCCCCCCGATGTAGTTCCCGGTCGTCTTCCCCTCGGTCGGCGGCTTCAGCTCGATCCCGTATTGGCACGTCTGGCCCGCGGTGTTCCGCCCGATGGCATTCGAGCGCACCACGTGCCCCTGTCCGGTGATCTCGATGCACGTGCCCCTCGCGAAGATGTGATTGGAGCAGTTGGCCTTGTCCCCGATCCGGTTGTTCTTGCCGCCGACGTACAGGCCGACCTCCGGCACTCCCGGCTGCGGGGTCAGCAGGTCGTTCTGCAGACCGATGACGTTGCTGTACGCCCAGTTGTCCTCACCGCCCACGCTCAGGCTGCCGCCGCCGCCATCTACCGGGTCGGCGCAGAAGGTGTTCTCGTAGACCCGGCCGTGCTTCCCGCTCAGTGCGATACTCGGCCAGAACACGTTGGAGAGCGGCGTCGTCTTGTCCCAGTCGAAGCCCACGTAGTTGTCGTGCACCTTCGCGTTGTCGCCCGTGACCTCCAGGACCCCGTCCACGAAAACTCCGGAGACACTCCCTGCCTCGCCCCACCGACCGCCGGGCCCCCTGATCAGCTCGCGCCCCTGGAACGTGTCCTCCGGGCTCGGGAGGGTGAAGTAGTCGTAGGCGATCGTGATCTTCCCGAAGCCCGGATGGAAGTAGATCGTGTTCGGGCCCGTGTCGTTCCGCGCGTAGATCCGCGCCTCGTACAGCGAGATGATCCCGTCATCCGGGTCCCACGAGATTCGGTTGTCGTTCAGGCTCGTGATGACAAGCGTGGCGCCAACCGGATCGGACCGGGGCCGCTCCCCCGCCAGCTCCGCCTGCGGGCCGTCGGGGAACTCGGCGGTGATGGTGCCCGGCGGAGCGTCACGGACCTCGGAGGGCATGGGAGCCAGCGGAAACCAGCTCTGGCCGCTCACGAGAGTAGCGTTGAGGACCACCACAGCCGTCGCCGCCAGAACGCCTGCTCGGGGCTTGCACATGATGGGCTTCCTCCTCGTCAGACCTCGTCTACCTCTGGAGCACGCACGCGGCCAGGGCCCGGCTCCGGCCGCCATCGGCCGCACGAGCGCTGACCTGAACCAGATACCGGCCGGTGGGGGCGGGGGTGCCGAGATCCGAGAGGCCGTTCCATGCGAGAGTGGTGACTCCCGCGGGGCACGGGCGATCGGCCACCACGGTGCGGATGGGCCGCCCGGCGATGTTCAGGACCTGCACCGTGACCGCCGCGTCCGCGGATAGCGTGAGCGTGACCGCCGCCCCGGCGTTGGTTGGCTGGATGGTCAGCCCGACGACGGTCGCCGACGATGCCGTCCCTGGCGTGCCCAGCGGGCTCACGCCGCCGAGCAGCGGATCGAAGTCCACACTGGCCTTCTGCGCATCGCCGTCGCGGTATCGGATCTCCTTCTCGATAGTGGCCCGGACGTTGGTCCACCAGAAGCAGTTCTCCGCCAGGATCGTGTCGGCAGGGCGGATCTCGAAGGCGTCGATGGCCCAATGTCCGTTGAGCGCGAAGTTCGTCCGGTAGAACTCATTCTCCCCCCAGTTCCAACGTGTTCGGTCGCCGCTCCCCTGGACGTAGCGGCCCAGCATCCCGGAGGCGTTCTGAGTGAACTGCACGTGGATTCGGTTGTCATGGAACCTGCAGCGGCGCGCGGCGGCGTAGGCTCCGGCGCCGAGGGCTTGCACTCCGATGTCGGTACGCGCGATCTCGTTCTGGTCGAGGAAGGCCTCGCAGCCGGTCACCCGAATGCCCACGTCACAGGACTTGCCCGCGCCCCCGCTCCTGAACCCGATCTTGTTGCGTGCCGCGCGGTTCCAGACCGTCGGCTCCGCCCGGTCGCTCGGCGCGGCGACGTCCACGAACAGGATCCCGACCTGCTCGGCGTAGATCCAGTTGTCGGTGACATCGTTCCGCGCGGGAGGCGCACCGGCGCCGCCAACCGCCGCGCGGATGGCCACGGCCGTCTCTGAGGAGCCTGCGGCGCCGTTAGGCAGGAACCCCGACTTGTCCGCCCTCAGTCCGATGACATTCCGGCTCACGGTGTTGTCGTTGACGGCGCCACCCCACAAGTACACCCCAACCTCCCCGTTGCCCGATACCGTGTTCCCGGGACCGACCTCGTTCCACGAGGCCCCGTCCGAGACAAGCACCCCGTGCCGCCCGTTCGCGAGCTTGGCCGTCCCCTGAGAGTTCGTCCCGATCAGGTTGTGGGCCACCTGGTTGCCGGTGGCCTGGGGCCCCTTGATCTGCACGCCGTCTAGAGCGTTCCCCGAGATGGTGTTCGGCGCCGCCGTCGGACCATCCATGAGCCCGACGCGGTTCTTGTCCGAGTCCACGATTCGGATGCCCTCGGCCTTGTTGCCCAGCGCCTGCGCCCCGTCCTGGTGGGTGCCGATGAGGTTGCCGAGGATGTCGTTGTTGCGCGTCTCAGGGCCCGCGATGAGGATCCCAGGCCCGGTGTTGTTGGCGATCTGGTTACCGCGGCGTGTGCGGCCGCCGATGACGTTCCAGGCCGCCCCGTCCTTGATGGCGATGCCCGGGCCCTCGTTGTCCCAGGCGGCGCCTCCGGCAGTGCCGTCCGGCGTGCAGCCGGTTCGGCAGCGCATGACGCGGTTCCGGTCGCTCGCGGCGCCCGTGATCGTGATTCCGGGCCCCCAGTTGCCGGAGACGACGACACCGTAGGTGGCCTCGGAGTCGTCGCCGATCGTGTTCTCGTGCGCACCCCCTGAGATCAGGATGCCGCCGAGCGTGTTGTGGTCCGGGTATGCGCGAAGGCCATCGAAGCTCCACCGCCCGTTCGCGCCGATACAGCCGCTCAGGACGGCGTTGCCGTACGTGTCGGCGCCCGTGATCTCGACGCCGTAGAAGGCATTGGCGGCGATGAAGTTGCCCCCGACGGGGTTCTGGCTGCCCAGCGTGTTGTCACGGGCACCCGAGTCGATGAGGACGCCTGAGCCGCTGTTGCCGGGCACGCTGTTGGCAGCCCGCTCGCGACCGATCCAGTTGTTGACAACCAGGTTGTTGTTAGCGCGGCCGCCGAGGTGGACGCCTGGGCCGCCATTGGAGCAGGTGCGGTTGGTCGGCAGGTCGGGACCCTGGCCGACCGTGTTGTGGTGGGCCCGACCCGTGATCTGGATTCCACCCGCCCGGTTGGGGCCTGCCTCCCAGCGCTGGGGGATAAGCGTCGTGGGACTGGGCAGCACGCCGACCCAGTTGCCCAGGATTGAGTTCCCATGCGCCTGGGCGCCCTTGACCAGAATGCCAAAGCCGCCGTTGTTCACGATCTCATTGGGATCGGACTGCGAGTTCAGGTTGCCGACCGTCATCCCTGTGACCTCAGCCCGCGAGCCGTCCAGGACAATCCCTGAGCCCGCGTTCCCCTCAATGCGGCTGTTCGCGATCACGCCCCCCTGCGCGGGACCGATGATCGACACGCCGGTCGCGCAGTTGGTGAAGAGGTTCCGGCGAGTCACCTCCGCGGTCACGGCCGCCGGCGCCGTCGGCGCATCGACCCCGATGTAGATCTCGCTCGAGCCGATCGCCCGCACCGCCGCGCCGCCGTTGGGCATCGCGAGGTCGCCCGCGGGGTTCACGCCGACTCGGTTCGACTGGATCGCGATCGGCCCCGTGCAGCCCTCCAGCCGGATCGCGTCTCCCTTGCAGCCACCGATCAGGTTCCCGTTGTCGCTCGCCGCCGACTCCCGGACCCCGCCGATCAGCACCTCCTTCCCCCCGACCACCACCACACCGTGCCCCTGGTGGATGCCCTTCAGATCGCAGTCAAACCCGATGTGGCAGCCCTGAATCTGCACTTTGTCCGCACCCGGCTGCACCAGGATCGCCTGCTGTGTCTGGCCCGCGATCCAGTTCACGTAGTACGCCGACGAGCCCCCGATCTCGTTCCCGGTCGTGTTCGCCCCGATGACCACACCTGTCTTGCCTCGCGGCAGATCGAGCCGACCGTTCGGCTTCAGCCCGATCAGGTTGCCGCCCATCGCGTTGTTGTTGCAGCCATTGCGGAAGACCACCCCCGCCTCGGTGAAGTGACTGATGATGTTGTGGGTCAGGCCCGGCTGGCCGCTCGGCCCCCCGATGTAGTTCCCGGTCGTCTTCCCCTCCGTCGGCGGCTTCAGCTCGATCCCGTACTGGCACGTCTGGCCTGCGGTGTTCCGCCCGATGGCGTTCGAGCGCACCACATGCCCCTGGCCGGTGATCTCGATGCACGTGCCCCTCGCGAAGATGTGATTGGAGCAGTTGGCCTTGTCGCCGATCCGGTTGCCCTTGCCGCTGACGTACAGGCCGACCTCCGGTACTCCCGACTGCGGGGTCAACAGGTCGTTCTGCAGACCGATGACGTTGCTGTAGGCCCAGTTGTCCTCCCCGCCGACGGTCAGGCTGCCGCCCTTGCCGTCCACCGGGTCGGCGCAGAAGGTGTTCTCGTAAGCCCGGCCGTGCTTCCCACTCAGGGCGATAGTCGGCCAGTAGACGTTCGACAGGGGTGTCACCTTGTCCCAGTCCAGGCCGACGTAGTTGTTGTGGACCTTCGCGTTGTCGCCCGTGACCTCCAGGACGCCGTCCACGAACACGCCGGACACACTGCCCGCCTCACCCCACCGACCGCCTGGGCCCCGGATCAGCTCGCGCCCCTGGAACGTGTCCTCCGGGCTCGGGAGGGTGAAGTAGTCGTAGGCGATCGTGATCTTCCCGAAGCCGGGGTGGAAGTAGATCGTGTTCGGGCCTATGTCGTTCCGCGCGTAGATCCGCGCCTCGTACAGCGAGATGATCCCGTCATCCGGGTTCCACGAGATCCGGTTGTCGTTCAGCGAGGTGATGACGAGGACCCCGCCAACCGGGTCCTGAAACGGCCGCTCCCCCGGGGTCCAGTCCGGGAACTCGGCCGTGATGGTGCCCGGCGGGGAGGCCTCTGTGGCGTCTCCGAATGGCGGCAGAGGGAAGAGGTTCTGGCCGAAGGCGCAGCCTGCACTGAGAGCGACGATGGCGACCGTCAGCCAAAGGCGGAAGCGTGCTCTGACCACGGGGCTCACCCTCCTGACACCTGAGGCTTCACGTCGCGGAAGTGTGCGCCGCCCAACTTCGCCGCGATACCGGACTTTCCCTTCCGGAATCCCGGGCTAGCCGTCGCGCCCCAGCTGGAGGAACCGCTGCACCCGGGCGAGGGGTGTCGAGGGGGTGATGGGGCTGCCGGCGCAGACGACGAACCCGCGCGCCCGGCGTCCTGCAGCCTGCTGGCGCGCGACCTCCGCCTCCAGGACGCGGTCGCTGCCGTTCTGCAGGACGCCGATGGGGTCAAGGTTGCCGAAGAGGGTCACGCGGCTGCCGACGGCGTCCGCGATGGCCGCGATGTCGTTGACATAGCCCTTCATGCTCGTCTCCATCGCGAATCCGTCCGCACCGATGGAGGCGATTTGCTCCAACCGGTCCATCACGCCGCCGTAGTAGATGATGATCGCCTTGTGCCCGAGGCGGTGGATTGCCTCGACCATATCGATCATATGCGGCAGGCAGAACCGCTCGTAGTGCGCGACCGAGATCATGTCCGACGTCGCGATCGCATCGTCCACGAAGATCGCGTCGCCGCCGGCCGCGGCCAGCATCCGCACGTGCTCCAGATTCTGCTCGTGACACAGCCGGCAGGTGGTGTCGATCAGGTCGGGCTTCTCGATGGCCATCGCGAGCAGGTTCATCAGCCCCACGTAGAAGTGAGACTGCCAAAACGGCCCGGCCACGCCGCCGGAGAGGATGAAGTGGTCTGCTCCGAGCTGCGCGATGGCCTCATCGAGGTAGTCGTTGTGCCCCGCCGCCAAGGCGTCCTCATGCCGCCCCACCACGATGTGCTCGCGCGCGTCGGCCTCATCGAAGACGACCTGCCGCTCGTTGTGCGTGTAGTCGGTCGGGTGCCCGCTACGCGTCGCGACCGGCGTCCACGACTCGTGCTGGCGGTTGTGGATGAACCACGCGCCGTCGCGCTGCACGATCTCCGTGTGTTCGCGCTCGTCGCGCGAGGGCGCGTGCTGGGGCTGCAGCAGCTCGAAGGGCGCGAGATCGATCATCTCGCGGTAGACGCGCACGTGCTCAGCCGGCTCCGCGAAACGCCAGCGCCACTGCTCATGCGCGGGAAGGCCGGTCAGCTCGGGGAAGTGGTCCTGGTAGTACAGGTGGTTATAGAGGGCCGTCACCGGGAAGCGATCGACCGGGCGGCCCTCCAATGCGGCGTGGACGCGTTCCTTCTGGGTCATGGTCCTGAACCACTGGTATCGGGTGACGTAGGAGCGGCTTCAGCCGCGATGTCGTTCCTCCCCCTGGACCACATCGCGGCTGAAGCCGCTCCTACGACGGCTACGGTACCAGCTTGATGACGCCCGCGCTCTGAATGTCCCAGGTGTGGGCCTCCGTGCCGACCCACATCAGCCACTGCGGCTCGGGCGAGGTCTTGCGCACGCTGAGGTTGAACTCGAAGCGCGTCTGCTTCGCGGGATCGATGCCGAGCGACGCGAAGGGGATGCGCCACTCGCTCACCCAGTGCTGGTTGCTGACGATGTTCGCCTTGTACGCGACGCCCTGCGCCGCCTGCTTCACCGCGGCGGCCGGCGCGCCCGCCTCGTCGCTGCTTTCGAAGTGCCCGGACGGGTATCCGCGCAGCACCAGAATCGGCGCCCCCTTCACCGCCGTGTTCCGGATCGCGACCTCCACGGCATCGTCCTGCCCCCAGGTGTTCCCCTTGAGCAGCGGCTTCGAGGGATCGAGCGTGTTGTCGATCGCAACGTAGAGGGCCTCGCTGTCGTAGGCCAGCCAGGCCTGGCTCGCCGGCTTCACTGGCTCGCCCTGGATGCCCTGGGCGATGGCCACTCCCTTGGTCGCATCGAGGCCCGACCACTCCGCGGCGTTCAGCGTGCCGTCGATGGTTATGGGCGCGGCCACGGGCGAGACCTTCGCCGTCGGCGGCAAACCCGTGCGCGGGGGCTTGGGCGGCGGAGGCGGCGGTACTTCGGCCACTTCGCTCGTTACCGGCCACGAAGCGCGGTCCGTGCTCTTGTACAGGCCGATCTCCTCTACGGGGATCTTCTCGAACCCCAGCGCGTAGGCCGGCGAGTCATCCCGAAGCTGGAAGTTGAGATGCTCTGTATCGACGAAGTGCGGGTCCTCGTCGAGCAGGTTGTCCTCCATCCTGAGCATCGGCTTCGCCTTGCCCTCGATGCCGTCCCACTTCCCTCCCCAGTGGAGGTTGTGTGAGATCACGTTGCCCTCGGGCGCGTAGGGATCGCCGGTCGTGAGCGTCGCGATGGCCGGGTAGCGGTCGATGTACGGCGGCTTCAGCAGCGGCACGCCAAGGTGGGTCTGTTTCTCGGTGAGTTCCTTCACCCACCCGTCCGTGTGGTACTTCGCCCAGCCCATCGCGCGCGCATCGACGTGCACCGACGGGTTGCACTCGACGAAGATGTTGTTCTCGATGGTCACATCCCGCCCGCCACCGATGAACGCTGCGTTCGTGACCCGGTAGAAGACGTTGCCGGAGATCTCGGTGCCGCACCACATGTCATCCAGGTAGACGCCCACACACCCGCGCCCCTCGAAGCCATTGATGTGGTGCAGGTAGTTGTGCCGGACTGCCGTGCCGCGCATCACCCAGTTGCGCCCGGCGTACATCGCGCCTGCGTCGTTCGACTCGAGACAGACGCTGTGAATCTCGTTGAACTCGATCAGGTGATCGTTGCCCCCGAAGAAGATGGCCGTGTGGGGCGCGTTGTCGATCAGGTTGTGTGTCGCGCGATTGCCCACCCCATAGATGTGGATGCCCCCGTTGTACATCCGATACCACCGCGCGAAGTGGTGAATGTGGTTGTTGTCGGCATACAGGCCCGCCGGGGTGAGCGTCGCCAGGTCGCCCGCGCTGAGCGAGATGCCGCCCTTGGCCGTCTGGTAGATGTCACAGCCGACCACGCCCGACTCCCTACCGCCCGACAGGCTGATCGCCTGCCCACCCACGTTGCGGATCGTGCAGCCGACGATCTTGCACTGCGTCGCATTGCTGCCGACGATCGCGGTGTCGCGGCTTCCCTCCAACAGCAGCCCGCGGATCGTGACGTTCGACGTGTCCTGCAGCTTCATGAGGCTCGGCGTCACCGACACCATCGCGTCGCCCTTCTCGATGGGCGACGGGGGGTAGAAGTAGAGGATGCCGGTCTCGCGGTCGAGGTACCACTCACCCGGCGCGTCGATCTCCGAGAGCGCGTTGAGCGCGTAGTACCACTGGCCCTTCCGGTAACCATACCCGTGCTGCGGCGGCGCGAGGGAGATGATGCGCTTGTCGGTGTCGATCGACGCCACCTTCATCCGCTGATCCGACCAGTCCCAGAACCAGTAGCCGTGCAGCCAGAGGTCCTTCTCATCCTTCCAGCGCAGCGGCCGGTCGCCGTCGTAGACGAACTTGCCGCCCATGTCGCCCTTCGTGCCGCGCACATCGACCGGCTCGATGTCCAGCACATCCACGATCTTCACGAAGCCCTCGTTCGGCCAGCGTGCAAGAGTCATCGGCTGCCGGTTGAAGAACAGCTCGATCCCGCCGCCCGCCGGTGAGCCGTAGTCCGTGATCCCCAACCACTTGAGGTACGTCTGGTAGACCTTGCCGCGCGCCGACTCCTCGAGCTTCGAGAGCACCGCCTCATCGGTGACGACCTTCCAGTCCTTCAGCACCTTGCCGCCGACGAGCCGCACCTCCTTGCCCTTCTCGCCCTGATAGACGATCGGCGCGTCCGCAGTACCGGAGTCCTCGCCGGTCAGCTCGAAGGGCCCGGCCAGCTCATACGTGCCGCCGCGAACGTCGACGGTCACGCCGCCCTTCGGCAACCCACCATCGGCCTTCAGCTTCCGAATCTCATCCCGGGCGCCCTCGAGCGTCGCCACCGGGCCGTTCTTCCCGGCCTTCGGCTGTCGCCCCGTCGCCGCATCACTCCCGTTCGGCGCAACATACAGCTTCAGCGGCGCAGCACAAGCAGAGAGGGCCAGGGCGAGCATCGCGAAGGCAATGGCCGGGACCCGTGAGACAGCAGTTACCAGGTGGGAGTCGGTGAGCATGGAGTGTCTCCTTCCGTCGGCGGTGGCGCAATGGGAGGGGGTCACCGTTCTGGGCCGGCGCCCGGGTCGCGATCCGCCGCATCGGTGCCCGGTGCCAGCGCGGTCCTGAGTTCGCGGATCAGTGGGGGTAGGTCCAGAGTGACCGTGTCCCACACCCTGTGGGGCCGCACGGTGTCATAGCCGTGGATGAGGCGATTGCGCATCCTGATGAACGGCCGCCACGGGATCCGGGGATAGGCTGCGCGCGTCTCCGGCGAAACGCGGCTGGCCGCCTCCCCGACGATCGCGATGAGGTGCTGTAGACCAAGGCAGAGGAAGCGGTCGGCCTCCAGGTCGCTCCGGCTGCGCCCTTTGGCCGCCTCGACAGCCTCCTCCGCGTGGGCCAGCATGTCCTCCAGCGCGGTTCGGTCACGCTCAGGCAGCATAGACCTCCTCCGCCTCGGCCAGCACGCGATTGCGGAAGCGGGGGTCCAAGGCCTCGGCCTCGCTCAGGTGCGCCTCGCGGCCAAGCAATTCGCCAAGCTCGATCTCGATCCCCGCCAGTCCTATCAGGCCAAGCTGTGTCCCGGGCTCGAAGTCCACCACCACATCCACGTCGCTCTCCGGCCCGAAGTCGTCGCGGAGAACGGAGCCGAAAAGCGCGAGCCAGCGGATGTGGTTTTCGCGACAGAAGCTGGCGACGGCGTCTCGGTTCACATCGATGCGGGGAGCCATGGCGCACCACCTCCCTGGTACCGACGAGTATACCCCTTCCGCTCCCTCGGCCTCAAGCCCGACCGGCACTCGCCGCGCTCGTGTTCCCCGACGGACCTCCGAGGCCCTCCGCCCCACCGTTCTGCGCGCTGTGCTCACGGTCGTAGGAGGGTTCCGCGCATCCCGGGCGAACGTATCCTCGCGTCGAGTCGTCAGAGGAAGCATGTAGGACAATCCGGATCGGAGGGTCTGCTGCGATGGGCACGAGGCAAACGGTCGTCCTGCTGTTGGTCTGCGCATTGCTGCTGAGTACGGCTTGCGTCTTCGCTCAGGACTGGCCCCAGTGGCGCGGCCCGGATCGCGACGGGAAGGTCACGGGCTTCACGGTGCCCGACCAGCCGCCCACTCTGACGCAGGTCTGGAGCGTGCCGGTCGGCTTCGGCGATGCCACGCCCGCCCTCGTCGGGGACAGGCTCTACGTGCACACGCGCCAGGGCGACGAGGAAGTGATCACCTGCCTGAGCGCCGCCGATGGCTCTAAGGTCTGGGAGAACCGCTACGCCGCGGGCGCCGTGGGCGGCCCGGCCGCCCGGCATCCCGGGCCCCGCAGCTCGCCCGCGGTGGCCGAGGGCAAGGTCATCACGCTGGGGGTGATGGGTACCGTGTCCTGCCTGGACGCGGAGACCGGCGCCCTCGCGTGGCGCAAGGACCCCTTCCCGAATGTGACGCCACCCTTCGCCACTGCCAGCTCGCCGCTGATCGTCGATGGCATGGCAGTCGCCCTTCTCGGCGGACAGGGCAACGGGGCCCTCATGGCCTTCGATCTGGCCACGGGTGACGTGAAGTGGCAGTGGACCGCCGAGGCAGCGGAGTACGGCTCCCCCGTGGTGGCGACCCTCGGCGGGACGCGCCAGATCGTGACGTTCAGCGACAAGAGCCTGATCGGCGTGAACCTAACCGACGGTGCCCTGCTGTGGCAGATCCCCTTCGCGCCGCAGGGCCGGACGTACAACTGCGCGACGCCGATCATCGACGGGGACACGGTCATCTACGCGGCCTCCGGTCGGGGCTCCCACGCCGTGCGCATCGAGAAGCAGGGCGACGCCCTCAAGCCGGTTCCCGTCTGGGACAACGCGGATGTCTCTCCCCAGTTCAACACGCCCGTGTTGAGCGGCGGGCTGCTGTTCGGCCAGTCGGACCGAGGCAACCTCTACTGCCTGTACGCTCAGACCGGGGCGACCGCGTGGATCGACGCCACGCAGCGCGACCGGGGCGGGTTCGCGGCCATGCTCGATCTCGGCGGAGTCATCGTCGCACTGCCCACCAGCGGCGAACTCATCGCCTTCAGCCCGGACGCCACCGCCTACAACGAACTGGCGCTCCTGAAGCTCGCCAACACGGCGACCTACGCTCATCCCGTGATCGCCGGCAAGCGCATCTTCGTCAAGGACGAGGGCTCACTCTCACTGCTCACGATGCCCTGAGGCGGCCGGCCGAGGGAATGGGAGCCGCCCGGAAGACTCCCAGCAGGTGCCTCCGCCCGGACGGCGAAGTGGATGGACGCAACCGCGCGCAGTGGGCCGATCGCGAGGGGCCGCGCCGAGCCATACCTGCGAGTCGCGAGCTGGGCATGGTGTCCCCGGAACGGTCGCGAACTGCCGAGGGACCAGGATTGTGACCTGCGACCGCTGAAGGAGTATTCATGCGAGGGGCCGAACGCCGTTCAGGAGTAAGGGTCTGCACCCCCCTCGCGACAGGAGGCAGAACACGTGAACACCGCACAGCTTTCCAGGGAAACCGATGTGCGTCCCCCACTTTGGCCTCCGAACCCCATGGGCCACCCTCTTCCGACGGCCTCGGCCATGCGACGGCAGACGCGGGACTGTCCGTACTGCTCGGGCCTGCTGGCACACCGGAAATCGGACTCACGTCCCGTTTGGGACACGGTGCTCCTCAGCAGCGACCGCTTCGTTGTGACACCGACGCTCGGCTCGCTCGTGCAGGGGTGGCTGCTGGTCGTGACTACACAGCACGTTCCCTGCATGGCCGCTCTTGACGACGAGGCACTTAGCGAACTCGATGCCGTCCTGGCGCAGCTATCGTTGCGCGCAACCTCCGCGTACGGCGTCGCCCCGACCCTATTCGAGCATGGGCCGTCCGGCCCAGGCCACCCTCTCGGATGCACGGTCGATCACGCGCACCTGCACATGGTACCTCTGCCGTTCAGTCTATCGCGCGCCGCGGAGCGCTACCCCGCTCTTAGGTTCAGGGGGGAACCGGCGCACGGGCTAGCAGCGCTCCAGGCCCTCCACCGGAGAGGCCAGGGCTACCTGTACGTTCGTGAGCCTGCCGCCCCTGGGCTCGTGATGTCGCCAGTTCCCGGACCTCGTCAGTACTTCCGCCGCGTCATCGCGGCGGAACTCGGAGTCAGCGGGGAGTACGACTGGCGCTGCCATCCACACATCGCAAACGCCGCGGCCACAGTGGCGTGGTGGAGTAACACAGATGGCGACCCATCGGGAGGAGGGTCGGGGTGACTCAAGCGGACGACGCCTTCGCTCCCTGGGATCCCACGGATGGCGGCCGCTCCCTGTTCGAGTGGGAATCCCGCTATGGGCCGAGTGCAAGAAAGGGGATCGCCATCGAGGCCCTGTACGTGATCGTCATGCTTATCGCCTCGGCGGTGCTGATCTTCCTTGTGTGGCTTGGCACTCCTAGAGGCTGGCTGCGGCTAGACCCGGAGCGCTACGTAGTCCTATCTCGCTTTGCCTATGCGGGGCTCGGCGGCGTATTCGGCGCGAGCCTTATCGATCTCAAGTGGCTCTACCACTTCGTCGCAAGGGGGCGGTGGCATCTGGATCGTCGCCTATGGCGTCTTTGCGTGCCACTCATAGGGGGCGGCCTGGCGGTCACCTTCTTCACACTCGTCCGGGCGGGCGGATACGGGATGATTCAGCCGAGGATCACCGACAGCGGGTACTGGGTCCTGGCCCTCGGCATCCTCGTCGGTCTCTTCTCCGACAGTGCCCTTGCGAAGCTCGCCGAAGTGGCTGAGGCGCTCTTCGGGGGCACAAAGCACACCCCGTCGGCGAGCAGTGAGAGTCCACCCTCCGCTGAAGCTCCCGAGAGCGAGCGGTGAGTTACTCCGATGGACTGGCCGGGGCTGGTGCTATCAGGCGACGAAGGCCCCAAAGGGGCTGATGTGGTTGGCCGTAAGGGGGCCGGCCTGTTTCGCCTTCCGGACTCATGGGTTCCCCCTCTCGCCGCTATCACGACTTCGGCCTTCAAGCGGTACCACGCCGCCTCGCTATCGAAGACGCGCGCGATTTCCCCCAGCGAGATACTGCAGGCGACCGACCAAGAGCGACTGGAGCTTTGGCTGGCCTGCGTTCGCGCGCGATCTAGTGACGATGTGATAGTGCGGTCCAGCGGCGCGCTCGAGGACCTCTCTTCCAGGGGCCTGCTTGAAAGCAGGATCTGCGCGCCCGACCTCGTAGAGGTACTCCGCACGGCCTCCGCCCTTTGGGACCGCCACATCTCCGCCTTCCCGGCAGGAACGCCCACGTCAGCGAGCGGACCGGGATCCGTGGCGCTCCTCATTCAGCCACTACTAAGAACCCACGCGAGGGGACATCTCTCCAACGAGCGGCGCATCGCCGAGGAGGCCAGGAACTGGGTCTATGAGGTGGAGCCGCAGACCGGTCAGGCAGGTGGACGTTGGGGCTTCAGGCTTCGAGGCAGCGGCCCTCCCCTCAGGGGGGAACCGCTACGGTGCCCGTCGAAGGCCGCCCTGGCCAAGCGTCTAAAGGAGATCGCGCAGTTCGCGCGCCAGGCGGACGGGCAGCGGTCCCACCTCGAATGGGTGTGGGATGGCGAGAGGGTGTGGGTGGTGCAATGGGACGCAGAACGGGCCGAGAGGGGTCAGCCCCCCGGCCATGTCTGGCTTGCCCGCCGGGGGGGGGCTCCCCCTCCGCCCAACCTCCGCGTCCTCCGGTCCGATCCATATCGCGAGGAGACTGCGTGGCCGAAGGTCGAGTGTGTGCGAGCCTTCTCGCTGTGCGGGCTTCCCACACCCTCCATCTACCTGTTGGACGATCCAGGCCTCCTCACCAGCGTGGCCAAGGGGGAGATACCCGAGAGCCTGCAGCACGATCTGGGCCAGCTCCTTCGACGGCCAGTGGTTGTCAGGACCGACGCCAAGCGCGGGCAGAACTGCTCACGCGAACTGCTGCCTCGGAGCGACGCGCATACGGACCTCGCTGGTATCGCGGAGTTCCTCACAAGGATCGCTCGTCAGATGGCTACGGCAGGCCTGCAGCCCGACGGATACAGCTTCATCCTCCACCAGTTCATCCCTGCTCCCGCCGCCGCCTTCTCGTACGCCTCGCCGGCAAGCAGCTCCGTCCTGGTCGACGGAATCTGGGGCTCCCCCGATGGGCTGCTCTGCTACCCGCACGACACGTTCGCGGTAGACGTGGCTAACGACCGCCTGACACGTGTCCTCCGGTGCAAGGAGGAGTACCTCGACGCAGATGCAGGAGGAAAGTGGGTGCGGAGACGGGCAGGGCGGCCCTGGGACTGGAGACCATCGCTGACGCCCACTCAAGTGAGAGAGATCGGGCGCATGAGTCACAGGATTGCCCAGCGCCTGGGGATACCGGTGCGCGTCATGTTTTTCGTTGGCGTCGCGCGCGACAGAGCGGGGAGCGACTGCCTACCGTGGTTCTCAGAACCGGCTGAAGGCGTGCCGGACGTCACCAGGGAGACCCTGGCTGAGCGGTTCCGCAAGTCAGTGGTAGTCCGCAACTACGACGACCTGGACCTTCTACGCCAACTGCCTGCGGCGCAGCGTTCGCTGCGGCTCAAGCTGAGGCCCGACGAGGAGCTTCTCCGCGACCGCACCTTCCTGACCAACGTTGGCAACTTGGCGTCCGAGCGGGGCTGGCACATCAGCCTGGAGGGCAGCATCCTCTCGCACGGGTACTACATCCTTCAGCGGACCGGAGCGCCTGTGCATTGTGCGGACCCCTATACGCCCGAGCCCAAGAGGGAGCAGTTCGGCAAGCTAGTGCGCGACCTCATACCGGTCCGCATCGAGCGGCATGGGGAGGTGGTCCACCTCGCCCGGTGCACCGGACCTGAACTGGTGCGCCTGCTAAAGGCCAAGGCGGTTGAGGAGGCGCTCGAACTCGCGGCGAGCGAGAGCGTCGCTTCCGAGATGGAGGAGATGGCGGACCTTCAGGAGGTCATCGCCGCCCTGTGTGAACTCATTGATCGTACGGAGGATGACCTACACGAACTCACCGAACGGAAGAGGAAGGAGCGCGGCGCATTCCGCGAGGGGTATGTCCTGGTTGAGACCAAGGAGCTTCCACTGGTCCGCACCCAGCGGCGGGCCGATGCCGCGCTCGAACTCCTCCACGTCGACGGTACTGAGCGACCTAGTCAGCATCTCGAAGTCCGCTCGAAGATCGGTACCGCTCCGGCCATCACCTCCCGTCCGGATGGTATCTACGTCCCCCTCGTACCACCCGTGGGTAGTGGCACAACAACGAAGGTGCGTCTGGCCCAGCCCCAAGTCGAGGTCACGGTGCGCTACGAACCGAAGGAGGTCGTGGTATCCGTTGGCCCACTGCCGCCCACAGCCAGCACCCCACCTTTGCCCTTGGCCGACGTCCCCACGAGCGACGGTGCAGATCGGCCTCAGGAGGGAAGCGCGTCGGCTGAAGGTACGTCGGGCCAGTTGCCTCCTGCCGACGCGGCCAAGTGCAGCTGTCCGTAGCCAGCTTGGGGGCCTGGCAACAGCGGCAGCAGGTTCCGCGGAACCCCGTTACCAGTTCACGACCCTCGGCGGGAGTTCCGGCAGCATCATAGCATGTTGTGCCGACGGAGGCCGGGCGTGGGAAGGTGTCACTGCCCTGCGGGCCGACGAGGATCGGCGAGCCGGACTCCGGGGCAGGGGGCGCCGCTCACGCAGTCCGCGCGAAGGTGCCGCCGGACATGCGCTTGATGATCTGCTTGACTTCGAGGAGCATGAGGGCTGCCGAGACGCGCGCGGCGGCCATCCCGCTGGCTGCGACGAGCTGATCGAGCTGGCGCGGGCCGGCGGCGAGTTCGTCCACGATGGACCGCTCGTCCGGTGACAGGTCGGCGGTCACCTGCTCCGCCGGGCGGCGCTCGGGCACGGCCTGCAGCATGATCCCCAGGCCGTCGATGACATCCTCGACGGTCTCCACCAGCTTGGCCCCGTCCTTGATGAGCGCGTGGCAGCCCCGCGAGTTGGCCGAGTTCACCTGGCCCGGCACCGCGAACACCTCGCGGCCCTGGTCGAGCGCGAGGTTGGCGGTGATGAGCGCGCCGCTCTTCGTGGGGGCCTCTATGACGATCACGCCGAGGCTCAGGCCACTGACGATACGGTTTCGTTGGGGAAATATTTCGCGCAGCGGGCTCTGGCCCAGCGGCATCTCCGAGATGACGACCCCGCAATCGGGGATCTGTTCGCGCAGGTCGGCATTGCTCTTCGGGTAGTCGATGTCGATCCCGCAGGCCATCACGCCGATGGTGCGGGTGCCGGCCTGGAGACAGGCGCGGTGGGCGGCCGCATCGATCCCGACAGCCATCCCACTGGCGATGGTGAAGCCGCGCCGCCCCAGGCCCGCCGCCAGGTTTTCCGTGACGATCTCACCGTAGCGCGTGCTGTGGCGGGTTCCTACGATGGCGACGCAGAGCTCGTCGGCCCGCGTGAACCCGCCTCGCACGTAGAGGATAGGCGGCGAGTCCTCGATCTCCACCAGTCGGCCCGGGTACTCGGGCATCCCGTAGCCGACCACCGTGACGCCGAGTTGCTCCACCCGGGCGACCGTCGCGCTTACATCGATGGCGCCGGCTGCGCCGAGGCTCTCAACGTCGGAGGGCCGGAATTGGGGGCAGCGGTCGCGCAACTCGGACGGGGACGCCGCGAGCGCCGCGGGGGCGCTGCCGAAGGCCTTCACGGCGGCCGTCTGCTTGCCGAGGCTCAGGCCACTGGCCTGAAGCTGAATGTAGGCCCTGCGGGTCTCGTCCATCGCGTCGGCCCGATGCCGTAAGCCGGTCGGGGGCCCGGAACGCCGGACCCCCGCCTCGTACCTGCTGTCGTCTCTGTCGGCTGGCCCCTCAGATGACCTCCGGGTCGTCCTCCGGGCTCGCAGTGTCCGCCTTCTCCCCCTCGGGCGCGGAGTCCACTTCGGCAGCCGCCGCCTCAACCTCGGGCGACAACTTGGACGCCGAACGTGCCGTCTCGGCCACGTCGGCCTGCACCATCTGTTCCTGCAAGTCTCGGCTTAGCTCCTTGATCTTCTCCTGCTGCGACTTCAGCTTGCTCTTGGCCCGCTGCACCAGTTCCCTCTGCTGCAGCTCGGCGGCCTTCAGGTTGTTCCAGGGGTTCCAGAGGGCGAGGGCCATCGCTCCGGCGCCCACCAGCACGCCGACGATGAACAGCAACCCGATCGGCATGGCCTGCTCGTACTTGCTCCCACTCATCTGCAGCATCGTGACCGGCTGCGGCGTCGCGTTCCACGACAGGAAGAGCGCCACGTACGCGCAGACGACTACCAGGAAGAGCACGATCAGCACGGCTCGTAGCATGAGCAACCCTCCGACGCCGCTCCGCTGTGGTTACTGACCGCTCCCACCCTCGTCAGGGCATCCCCGGCATTCCCGGCATTCCGGGCATCCCAGGCATTCCGGGCCCTCCGCCCGGCATCCCGGGCATTCCGGGCATGCCGCCTTCGCCGCCCATCATGCCGGCGCCTGCCGCCGCCTTGCTCTCCAGAGGCGGGAGCGCGTTGTCGACGGTGAACGAGACCTGGGCCACGGCCTGATTGCCCACCCAGTCGCGCAACTTCAGGACGAAGTTCAGCGCTCCATTCGGCAGCGGCCTCGCCGCGCCGCGCTCCGGGTCCATGATGTACCAGACCTGCGATCCCACCGAGTCGTAGAGAATATCCAGCTTCTGTCCGTTCATGGTGAGCTCGACCGACGAGGGGTTCACCCCCGTGCCCTCGTCCGTGACCTTGAAGGTAAGGTGGATCGGCGGCAGGCCGGGAACCGTCAGCGCGTCCGCGTGGAAGTTCGCCGGATCATCCACGCCGGCAACCACCAGACCGTACAGGAAGTGGTACTTGTCCTTGCCCGTGATGTCGAGGACGGACTCGGTGATCAGCGGCGGTTCGTCATCCACGGCCCGCGTATCGAAAGCGTACACCGCGCCGCAGTTGCCCAGGACATACATCGCCCCGTCGCCGATGATCGGGGAGGCCTCCAGGTTCTCGTCGAACTTCTCCGGCGGCACCTCCTCGATGGTGGTGCCGCCGAGCCCTCCCCCGATTCCTCCGCCTATCCCGCCGCCCGCCAGGCCCCCTCCGGCGCCGCGGCGGCCGCGACCGGTTCGCCCGCCGCCCCCGCCCGGCTCGCCGGGGGCCATCCCGCCACCGCCCCCCGCGCCCGGCATCCCCGCGCCTCCCGGGGCGCCCATCGCACCCGGGCCGCCCATCAAGCCGCCCTCACCCCCGGGCATGCCAGGCATTCCCCCAGCACCGCCCGCTCCGGGTTGCGCCCCGGCGGCTTTCGGCCTCTCGGGCGGAGTCGCCAGGCGGTACTCCCACAGCAGGTCGCCCGTCTGTCGGTTCAGGGCCGCCACCAGCTTCGGCCCGGTTCGCACGAGCAACGTGTCGTTCCCCAACAGGCTGGGAGAGGACAGGATCGGCTCAATTCCGACGCCCTCGCCCTTGGGGTACTTCCACACCGCGCGGCCATCGAGCGCGGACACGCAGTAGACCGCCCCGTCCTTCGACCCCACGTACAGCTTGCGGTCGCTTGCTGCCAGCGCCGGGGAGCCCACGATCAGGTCGCTGGCCGAGAAGGGGGGCCACCGTGCCTGACCGCTGGCCGTATCGAAGCAGTGGAGGTACTGATCGGAGGTCACAAACACGAGACCCCGGTCGCCCTCAACCACCGGCGCCGAGAAGTTGTTGGTGTTCTTCAGCTTCGCGCGCCAACGGAGGGTGCCCGCGGCATCGAGGCAGTAGAGGTGCTCGTCGCGGGACGCGAAGTAGATGTTGCCTCGCGAAAACGCCGGCGCAGCCTTGATGTCGTCCCGCGTGCCAAAGGCCCAGACCTGGCCCTCGCGCGCGAGGTCGATGGCGTGCAGGCTGTCATCGTCCGAGCCGACGTACAGCATGTTGCCCACGATCAGCGGCGGGCAGTCAATCGGCCCTCCCACCCTGAACCGCCACTCCGGCTGCCCCGTACCGGCGTTCAGGACCCAGAGGTTGGAGTCCTGACCGCCGAAGTAGAGCTTCCCCTCGTGGTACACGGGGGAGCTGAAGACCTTCGTGCCCGTGTCGAACTGCCACTTGATGTCGCCCGTCAGCCGGTCGAGGGCGAAGACCTTCTGCTCCACGCAGAAGTACACCGCATCGGGCCCGAGCGCGGGCGTGGCGATGATGGGGTCCTTGACCAAGTCCGTGCTGTGCTTCCACAGCAGGCTGAGGGGCGGCTTCAGTGCGTCGTCCGCAACATACCCGGTGTTCTCGGCATCGTAGCGGTACCCCGTGAGCGCGAAGGCGGGGAGTGAGGCGACCAGCACCGCAACCACGATGAAGGTGTACTTCGAGAATCGGCTCATGGGAACGCCTCCTGAGTTCTCCATGCGGAACACGAGGCTCGCGCGGGGGATCCCGCGAGGACGCCCTTCGCGACCGCAGTCTGACACATCCTCCGGCACTCTTGCAGACGCCCGACCTCGGCCTCGGGTTGAGCGCCGACGGATCACGACGGCAACACGCGCACCCGCACGCGCGTCTCGAACATCGCGCGTGCCGCGTCGCGTACTTGCTCGGGCGTG
>Ga0194113_10001692_pt1 | contig 30129 bp, 20 predicted proteins | sample TA2MahC200mmetaG_FD_146193 | JGI IMG/M metagenome (GOLD analysis project Ga0194113, IMG submission 146193) | Freshwater microbial communities from Lake Tanganyika, Tanzania - TA2015017 Mahale Deep Cast 200m | ecosystem: Environmental > Aquatic > Freshwater > Lake | place: Tanzania: Lake... | reverse complement strand
GGGGAAGTCTGCGAAAGACCTCTGCCGCGGTAGTTGGAGGAGCATGATCTGGAACTCAGGAAGGGAAGGGAATCTGGAACTCAGGAAGGGAATGTGGAACCAGAGAGGGGAGGGGGGAAGGGGGGGGTACCCGAGCCGCGGATGCGGTCGTGCGGCTACGGCTTCGGGGGAGCGCGCAGCATGCGCAGGCCGTTGGCGATCACCAGCAGCGACGCGCCCATGTCGGCGGCGATGGCCATCCACAGCGTGGCCAGCCCGGCCGCGGCCAGGGCCATGAACAGGGCCTTGAAGCCGAGGGCGACGGCGATGTTTTGCCTGACCACGGCCAGCGCGCGCCGCGCGTGCCGCACCAGCCAGGGGATCCGGGCCAGATCGTCGGTCATCAGCGCGATGTCCGCCGTTTCGATGGCGGCATCGCTGCCGGCGGCGCCCATGGCGATCGCCAGGGACGAGGCCGCCATGGCCGGCGCGTCGTTGACGCCGTCGCCGATCATGGCCACCCGGCCGTAGCGCGAGGTGAGTTCCTCCACGGCGCGCGCTTTTTCCTCGGGCAGCAGCTCGGCCCTGAACTCCGTGATGCCTGCCGCCCGCGACACGGCCTCGGCGGTGGCCCGGTTGTCGCCGGTGAGCATGACCACGTGCTCGATGCCCAGGTTGCGAAGGGCGCGCACGGCGCCGGCCGCGTTCTCCCGGATGCCGTCGGCCACGGCGATGAGCCCGCAAACGTGCTCCAGCGAGCCCAGCGCCACGAGCGTATGGGCCGCGTCCTCGATCCGCAGCGCCCGGTCGTGGATCTCGGGCGTCTCGGCGCCCTTCTCATGCATGAGGCGATGGCTGCCGATCCAGTAGTCCTTGCCGCCGATCGCCGCCTCGGCGCCCTTGCCCTTGAGGTCGCGCACTCCGCCGGCCGCCTTGAAGGCGATGGCGCCGCGGTCCGCGGCCCGCACGATGGCGCGCGCGACGGGGTGGCCGCTTTCCGATTCCAGCGCCGCCGCGCGCGCCAGCACTTCCTCGCGCGTATGGCCGTTGAAGGGGAGCACGCTCTGCACCTCGAACGCGCCGTGCGTTACGGTGCCCGTCTTGTCCAGCGCCACGCAGCGCAGGCGCGCCGCCGCCTCGAGGAAGGCGCCGCCCTTGATCAGCACGCCCGCGCGCGCCGCGGAGGCCAGGCCGGCCACGATGGTCACGGGCGTGGAGATCACCAGCGCGCAGGGACACGCGATCACGAGGATCACCAGCGCCTGGTAGAACCAGCGGCCCCAGCCGCCGGCCACGAGGGGCGGCAACACGGCCACGGCCAGCGCCACGCCCATCACCGCGGGCGTGTAGTAGCGCGCGAACGTCTCCACCCACTGCTCCGTCCGCGCGCGCCGGACCTGCGCTTCCGTCACCATGCGGATGATGCGCGCCAGCGTGGTATCGTGCGCCGACCTGGTGGCCGCGAACTCGAAGGCGGCGTGATCGTTGATGGTCCCGGCGAAAACCCGGTCGCCCTCGCGCTTTGCCACGGGCACCGACTCCCCGGTGATGGGCGCCTCGTTGATCGTCGTGCGGCCCGCGGTCACGACCCCGTCCAGCGGCACGCGCTCGCCCGGCCGCACCAGCACCGTCGCGCCCGGGGGCACGTCGGCGACCGGCTTCTCCATCAGGTCGCCGCACTTGGGGCAGATGTAGCGGGCCGTGGCCGGCGAGAGGTCCATCAGGGCGCGCACGGCATGGCGCGCGCGCTCCGCGCTCCAGCTTTCCAGAACCAGGGACAGGGCGAAGAGGAAGGTAACCGCCGCCGCTTCGAACCATTCGCCGATGGCCATGGCGCCGGCCACGGCCACGGTCATCAGCAGGTTCATGTCGGCGCGCCGGCTGCGCAGCGCGGCCCAGGCCTTGGGCGCGATGAACCAGCCGCCGGCAATGACGGAGGCGACGTACAGCGCAATGGAAGGACGCGGGAAGGCTTGCGCGCCGGCGCCGCAGCTGCCGGCCAGGGCGTGGAGCAGGCCGCGGTGCAGCAAGGCGTGCCACGCGAGGCCGGCCGCGGCCAGTGCGCCGCCGGCGCCGCAGGCCAACAGGTGCGCGGTCCGGCGGCGGCTTTCCGCGGCGGACGGCTCCCGCGCCGAGGCCGTCCGGAGCCCGGCGCGCGCGACGGCCCTGCGGATGGCCGCGTCGCTCACGCGCCCTTCGTCAAACCGCACGGTCATGCGCCCGTTCAGAAGGTCGAAGCGCAGGTCCCGGACGCCCTCAAGGCGGCCGACGGTCTTGCGCAGGGCGTTGACCTCCTCCGCGCAGTCCAGCCCGCGGATGCCGTAAGTGTTCTCGGTCACAGCCGCATCCTCCTCAGACGCAAAGCGTTGGGCACCACGGAGACCGGGCTGAAGCGCATGGCGGCCGCGGCGATGTCGCGCGCTTCCGTCGCCCCGCGGATCCGCTTCAGGGCCCTGAAACCGGTATCAGAACCACGTACGTCGGCAGGCCGATCACTTCGAAATAGCTCAGGACGCGGTCCACCTCGGGATCGCGCGCGTCCTCGGCGCGGTATTTCACTTTAATGAAAGGCTGCATGGCGTTGCGGACGGCGGGTTCCCTGAACGTGGTTTTGTCCATGACCAGACAGCTCTTGCACCAGCTCGCCCAGAAATCGATCAGCACGGCCTGTTTCCGGCGCGCGCCCAGCCTGAGCGCGTCGGGCAGGGAGTTCAGCCATCCCTCTTTCATTTCCTCCGCGCGCGACTCCGCCACGCGTTCCCTCGCCGCCGCGCCGCGGCTCATGAAGAGCGTTGCCGCCAGGTGTCCGTAGTAGACCGCGAAACCGAGGATGATGACGCCGAACCCCTGCTTGACGTATTTCATCCACTTTCCGGGCTTGGGCAGGAACGAGAGGCCGGCGCCGGCCGCCGGCCAGGGCAGGGCCATGCCGATGCCCAGCAGGAACGGCAGCAGCAGCGCCGCCGGACGTCCGGCCGCGTAGAGACGCGCCGCGAACAGCAGCACCGAGACGACCACCGGCGCGACGCAGGCGCCGGCCAGCAGGGCGACCACGCCGCCCATCACGAAGGCGGCGGCCGGGCTGCCCTTCTTCGCGCCGCCGCCGCCCCCGGACTGGAAACGCGAGAGGTCGAGATGAATGACATCGAACATGGCCGCGGCCATCGCCAGGAACAGGGCCGCGATCGTCGCGTTGAACGCCGGCGAGGCGTTGAGCACGCCGAACCGCGCCCCGGTGAGTATCACCACCAGGCCCAGCGCGCCGTAGACCGCGGCCATGCCGGCGCCGTAGGCGCCGCCGAGCAGGAAGCCGCGGCGACGCGAACCGGCCTGCGCGCCCGCGCCGATGATGGCCAGGTTGATCGGGATCATGGGCAGCACGCAGGGCGTCAGATTAAGCGCCAGCCCGCCCGCGACGACGAGCAAGAAGGCGATGATCCAGCCGCTGCGTTCGACGGCGCTCTGCAGGCTCTCCGCGCCGCCCCGGCCTCCTTCGCGCGCCGAAGCCAGGAATTCGAGGAAGGCCTCCGCATCCAGGTAGCCCGCGGCGCGGCCGCCCACCCTGAAACGGCCCAGCAGCGCCTCCCAGTCTTCGCCATCCCCGCTTTCGGCGCGCGCGGCCGGGACCGGCGGCGCGGGGCCGGCCGCCGGCGCCGCGCCCAGCGCCAGTACCGCCGTGGCGGGCAGGAAGCAGAAAGTTTCGTTGCAGCCCTGGTAGGCGACGCGGACCTTGAGCGGATCCGCGGCCGGGCCGTCCAGGGCGTAGGTCAGCGTAACGTCGTGCTCGTAGACCGGGACGGTCCGGCCCGAGAACGGGTCGTCCTTGGGCTTCGGCTCCGGGGCATTCAGCGGGCGGAGCGTTGCGGCTTCCGCGTCGACGCGAACGGCGTCCGCGTACAGGTAGTGCTTTTCCGGCACGATGATGGAAATCTCCAGGCGCCGGACGCCGTTCGACGACGGCAGAAGCCCGCCCGTGACCGTGAACGGGCCGGACGGCCGGGCCGCGGCGATTCCGGCGCGCGAGTCAGCCGGATCGACTTCGTGTTCTTCGGCGCGCGCGCAACCGGCCGCGCAAACGGCGAGGATTGTCGCCGCGGCGCATGCAATTCCACCGCGTTTGCCGTTCATGGCGCCTCCCGTCAGTATCTTGAGCCGGCCTTAAGCATACATGCCGGCGGATCGGGAGGTCCAGCGCGCAAGTTCGCGGACCGGCGATGCGCGTCGCGGCGTTCGGCCCGCGGAGCGCGGCAGTCCGGCCGCGGCCGGACTGCCTACCATTTCTCGCGGCGGACCTTGGCTTCGTCGTAGCGCGTGCGCGCCGCCTGCTTCCCGGCCGGCCAGCCCAGGGAGATGGCCGTGCTTTTCCCTGTCGGGGCCGTGCTTTTCCCTTGCGGATGCGGCAGATGGCGGATACGGTACGCGCTTTTTGTGTCTTACGGGGGACGGCTCCCGGCAACCTGCGCGGCAGGAAGAAAGGCATAACATGACGGATCCCACGGCAGCGGAGGGAACGGCGGTCGAGAATCACGGCTGGCGGGTGGCCATTGCGGGGCTGGGCATCAACCTGGCCCTCGGCGTGCTGTACAGCTGGAGCATCATCAGCGGCGGCATGGAGAAGGCGGGGTGGGGTTGGTCGCAGTCCCAGATGAGCCGTCCCTATGCCTGGGCCTGCCTGGTGTTCTGCCTGGTGATGGTTCCGGCCGGGAGAATGCAGGACAGGCTGAGCCCGCGGCTGGTCGCTTCGCTCGGCGGCGTGCTGGTGGGTCTGGGCATGATCATGGCCAGTCTCATGGGCAACTCCCCGGCGGGATGGGTCGTGGGCTTCGGAATCCTGGCGGGGGCGGGCATCGGTTTCGGTTATGCCTCGGCAACGCCGCCCGCGGTGAAGTGGTTTCCCGCCTCGAAGACCGGGCAGATCGCGGGCATCGTGGTCTGCGGCTTCGGGCTGGCCAGCGTCTACATTGCGCCCCTGGGCAACTGGCTGATCGCGCGGTTCGGGCTGCAAGCCACCGCCATGGCGTTCGGCATCGGCTTCCTGGTGGTGGTGGCGGGCCTGGCCCAGCTTCTGCGGTCGCCGCCCGAAGGCTACGTCCCGGCCGGCCGGAAGCCGGCCGCGCCGGGCGCCGCAGTCCGAAAGGAAGACTTCTCGCCCCTCGAAGTGCTGAAGACGTGGCAGTTCTACGTGCTGTGGTTCATGTACGCCTGCGGCGCCGGGGCCGGCCTGATGGTCATCTCGGTGGCCAAGAAGCTCGGCAAGGCGGCCGATCCCACCGGGCGGGCCGGCGTGATCGCCGTGACCACGCTGGCCGTCGGCAACGGCGCGGGACGGATCATCGCCGGGGCGCTGTCCGACAAGCTCGGGCGCCGCGCCACCATGTTCATCTACTTCGTGTTGCAGGCCGTGATGGTGGTTCTGCTTTCGATGGCGGCGCGCGGCGGCGCGCTGACCAGCGCCGGCGCGCTGGCAATCATCGCCGCGATGGTCGGCGCCAACTACGGGGCCAACCTGGCGCTCTTCCCTTCCGCAACCAAGGACTACTACGGGCTGAAGAATTTCGGCACGAATTACGGTCTGGTTTTCACGGCCTGGGGGATGGGCGGATACCTGTTGTCGGAATTCGCCGCGCGGGTCTACGACGGCAGAATCGTGGCCGCCTGGAAAGGCAGCTTCGATTTCGCCTTCTACTGCTCGGCGGCCCTGCTGGTGCTGGCGGCCGTTCTGACGTTCGTCGTCCGCCCGCCCCATCACGTCGAGAAGAGCGCCTGAACCTGAAATCGAGCGTTGACCCTCGGCGCAGCGTTCCGGTAACATTCCCCGGCTTTGCGTGGCGTTGCTCCGCATGCATGCGGCAGGCGGGCTGAAGTCTGCAACAGCCGGCGCGGGCCGGACCGAACGGGACGCTGTGGAATGGCCGGGAAACGCTCAACCCGCCGCGGAACGGTTCTGGTTGTCGGCGGCGGCATTGCCGGGGCAACCGCCGCCGGATGTCTCGGCCGCGCCGGCATCGAGGTCCATCTCGTCGAGAAGGAAGAGGACATTGGCGGCCATGCCGCCGCGATGGGCTGCAAGGCCGCGGACACCTGCCTGCGCTGCAACGTGTGCGTGGCCGGCGAGACATTTCGCGGCGTCCGCGGGACACCCAACGTCAGGCTGCACACCTCGACGCGCCTGACGGCGCTGCAGCGCAACGGCGGTCCCGCCCGGTTCAAGGCCACCCTGACTCCCGGCGGCCGGCCGCGACGCAAGCCGTTCACGATCCGGGCCGACGCCGTGGTGCTTGCCGCGGGCTACGCGCCCTACAATCCGGTCGAGAACAGCGCGTTCGGATACGGAAGCATCGCCAACGTGGTCACGGGCGTCGAGGCGGAACGCCGCCTCGCCGAGCAGAACCGCATCACCCGCCCTTCCGACGGCCGCGTGCCGGAACGCGTGGCCTTCATACAGTGCGTGGGCTCCCGCACCGAGGAGCGCTACCGGCGGGCGGAGGATACCGACTACTGCTCCGCCGTATGCTGTTCGTATGCCTTGCGCATCGGGCGACGCATCGTGCAGCAGGCCGCCGAATCGAAGATCACCTTCTTCTACATGGACATCCAGAATTTCGGGAAAGGCTTCAACGCGTTCTACGCGCGGTGCAAGGACACGATGCGCTTCGTCCGTTCCCGGCCCTGCGAACTGCGCGCGGGCAGGGACGGCGCCGTGCGGGTCAAGTACGCGCCGGGCGCCGGCGAAGGCGACGAAGGCCGCAGCGTGCGCGAGGAGGAATTCGACCTCGTCATCCTCGCCGTGGGCATGCGCCCGCCGGCCGATGCCGCCGCCCTCTCCGCAATGCTGGACGTACCCCTGGACGAACACGGCTTTGTCGGCCGTCAGGGCGCGGACGCTTTCCCCGCGCTGCACGGCGAAGGGATCTACGTGGCCGGCGCATGCGAAGGGCCCAAGGACATCGCCGGCTCGATCGCGCAGGCCGAGGCGGTGAGCGCCGTGATCCTGGGCAGTCTGGACGGCGGCGGGCGGGCCCCGGGCGATATCCTGATGAACAGGCCGCTCGACCGCCGGCGCCCCGGCAAGGCCGGATTCATGCGCAGGGCCGTGCGAGGCGATGTGGTCGTGGCCGGCGGCGGGGTGGCCGGCATGCAGGCCGCCCTGGGCGTCGCGCGTCTGGGCCATCCGGTGACGCTTGTGCACGCCGGCGGGGACCTGGGGGGCGCGGCCGCGGCGGCGCCCGGGATGCTGGCCTACCTGGGCGGCGATCGGAAGGCGGCGGCGGACGACGTGCGCCGCGTGCTGGCCGGCCTGTGCGACGAGCTGAAGGGCGACCGCAGGGTCAGGATACGCCGCCGCACGCGCGTGACCGCCGTGGAAGGCGAGTTGGGCGATTTCACGGTCACGGTCTCCGCGAACGGCAGGTCCGCGAACCTGCGCGCCGGCGCGGTCGTGCTGGCCACGGGCGCGGGGCTCGAGCCAACGGCCGCGCGGCTCGGCGCGGGGGCGCGGAACATTGTGGACATGACGGGCCTGAGCGCCCGCATGGCGGCGGGAGACATACCCGAGCGCGTGGCGCTGGCGACCGATCTCGCCTGCGAGCAGGGCCGGGCCGTAACGGCGCAGGTTCTCTCCGCCGCCGAGGCGCTGCGGGAACAGTTCAAGGCGGAAGTCAGGGTGTACTGCAGCAGCGTGCGCGTGGCGGCGTCCGGGCTGGAATCCCTTTACCGCCGGGCCCGCGACGCCGGCGCGGTGATCACGAAGACCGACGCCAGGCCGAAGATCGGCCGGCGGGACGGCGCGGTGGCGATCACGGCGGAGGATGCGGTGACCGGCGCGGCCGTGACGGAGGAGTTCGATCTCGTCGTTGCGGCCGACCTGGCGCCGCCCGCCGCCGGCACGGCCGGCGGTCTCGCGCGGGGCCTGAAAGCCGGCCCGGAAGGCGCGCTGCAGTACGATGACGTGTGGATGCTTCCCGCGCTGACCAGCCGGCCGGGCGTCTTCGCGGCCGGCGCCGCGCGCGGCAACAGCGAATACCGCGACGCGCTGACCGACGGGCTGGCCGTGGCCCAGCGCATTCACCGGCTCCTGGGCGCGAAACGGATCGAAGCGCGCGATGACGCGGCCGGCGTGGACGCGGACAAGTGCGTGCTTTGCCTGACGTGCGTGCGAATCTGCCCCCACGGCGCGATCGGCATAGACCGGGAGGCCAGGGCGGCGTCCGTATCGGCGGTTGCCTGCCAGCGCTGCGGCCTTTGCGCGGCGGAATGCCCGGCCGGGGCGATTGCCCTGCCGGGATTCACGGACGCGCAGATGGCCGCCAGGGCGTCCGGCAGACGCAGGCTGACCGTTTTCGCGTGCGAGAACTCGGCCCTGCCGGCCGCCGAAGCGGCCGGACTGGGGGCGAAGGCGGATCTGATCCGCGTGCCTTGCGCGGGCAAGGTGGATCCGCGCACCGTGCTGCAGGCGCTGGAAAGCGGCGCGCGCAAGGTGCTGATCGTGGGGTGCCATCCCGGCAGTTGCCGCTACCTGCAGGGGGCCGGTCGCGCCTGCCGCAGGGCCGCGCGCCTCGGCGCAATGCTCGCCAAGGCGGGAGTGGACGGGTCGCGCGTCGAATTCGCGGGAATTGCCGCGGTCGAACCGCAGCGCATGAAAGAGCTCGTGTCGACATGATCGTTGCCGAACAGAAGCCCATTGCAGAGATTGCCGGCTACCTGGACGGGCATAAGCGGGTCCTCGTGCTGGGTTGCGGCACGTGCGTGACCGTCTGTCTGGCCGGCGGCGAACGCGAGACCGCGCAGATCGCCTCCGTGCTGCGGCTGTCCGGAAACGGCCGCGAGATCCTGGAGAACACCATCGAGCGGCAGTGCGACGCGGAGTTCTTCGACGCCGTCGCGGACCAGGCCGCGGGCTGTGACGCCATCCTGTCGCTGGCCTGCGGCGCGGGCGCGCAGATGGTCGCGCGCGTCTTCCCGGAGAAGCCGGTCTACCCTGCGCTGAACACGAAGTTCATGGGAACCAATGACGGCGCCGGCGAATGGTCGGAGAACTGCCTGGCGTGCGGCGACTGCAAGCTGGGCGTCTTCGGCGGCATATGCCCGGTGACAAGGTGCTCGAAGTCGCTGGCCAACGGGCCCTGCGGCGGGTCCGCCGACGGCAGGTGCGAGGTGGATCCCCAGAACATCGAATGCGGGTGGCAGCTCATTCATGACCGGCTGAAGGCCCTGGGGAAACTGGATGCGCTGAGCGAAATCGCCGCGCCGCGGGACTGGTCGAAAACCCATTCGGGCGGGCCGCGCAGGCTGTCGCGGGAGGATGTGGCGGGGCTGTGAGCGTCCTGCCGCGTCCGACGTGTCGGACAGGTCCGACAGCCCACTGGAGCGAAGCGCCATCGCGATGAGCGAGGAGAAACAGTCCAAGTCCGGCAGCAGGCTCGAGCGGAAGCTCGCGGCGGGCGGGTTCGCGGTGACGGCGGAGCTGGGCCCGCCCAAGAGCGCCGATGCCGATCTGATCAGGAACAAGGCGGCGCTTCTCAAGGACTGGGTTGACGCGGTCAACATCACCGACAACCAGACGGCCATCGTGCGCGTGTCCAGCATCGGAACCGGCAAACTGGTGCACGACATGGGCCTGGAGCCGATCATCCAGGTGACGTGCCGCGACCGCAACCGGCTGGCGATCCAGGCCGATTTGCTCGGCGCGTACCTGATGGGCATCCGCAACGTGCTGTGCCTGACGGGCGACCACCAGGTTTTCGGAAACCATCCGACGGCGCGATACGTGTTCGATCTTGACTCCGTGCAGTTGATCGCGATGGTCAGGGACATGCGCGACAGGAAGGTCTTCGCGTGCGGGGACGAGATCCGCAATTCCAAGAAGGCCGGGATCAAGGAACCGCGGCTGTTCATCGGCGGCGCGGCCAACCCGTTCGGCGACCCGTTCGAGTTCCGTGCGACCCGTCTCGAGAAGAAGGTCCGGGCCGGCGCGGATTTCGTGCAGACCCAGTGCATCTACGACATGGAGCGTTTCGACCGCTGGATGAAGGAAGTGCGCGCGCGGGGTCTGCACCGCAAGTGCGCGATCCTCGCGGGCGTGACGCCGCTGAAGTCGGTCGGCATGGCGCGGTACATGCGGGACCAGGTGGCGGGCGTGACGGTGCCGGACTGCTACGTGCAGCGCATGGCGGAGGCGTCCGATCCCAAGGCCGAAGGCATCGCCATCTGCGTGGAGCAGATCCGGCGTCTGCGCGCGATCGAGGGCGTGGCCGGCGTGCACATCATGGCCATCGAGTGGGAAGAGAAGGTGCCCGAGATAGTGGAGCGCGCCGGACTGGGAACAGGGGGGTAGAAGTGGATGCCGGCCCTTCAGATTGCGAGGTGGATCAAGATGCAGAAGATTGATGCCAAAGACCTGGATCCGCGGTTCAAGTTCGAGGTTGCGGCGCGGGCGGGCGGCGAGAACATCAAGCTGTGTTTCGCCTGCGGAACATGCACGGCGGGCTGTCCGGTCTCGGAAGTGGATCCCGAATTCAACCCGCGCCTGATCATCCGGCAGGTCCTGCTCGGCATGCGCGAGGAAGTGCTGGGTTCGCCCGTGATATGGCGCTGCGTGCAGTGCTACGCCTGCACGGCGAAGTGCCCCCAGAACGTCAGGTTCCGCGAGGTCACCCGCGCCCTGCGCGACATGGCCGTGGAGCAGGGATACGCGGACGCGTCGCTGGCGGCGGAAGTCGACCGGCTCGGCCGGATCTCCCAGAAGCTGCGGCGGGACATGGCGCAGGCCATGGCGACCGACCGGGCGGCGTACGAGAAGATGAAGGCGAAGGTCGAGGCGCTGGCGGGGGAGTAGCGGGATGATCGCGAAATCCGGAGAGCCGTCCTCCGCGCCCGTGGGCGCGGTCCTGGTGCTGGGCGGCGGCGTGGCCGGCATACAGGCCGCGCTGGACCTGGCCGAAGCGGGCCAGAAGGTCTACCTGCTGGAAAGCCGCGCCTCCATCGGCGGAACCATGGCCAGCCTGGACAAGACCTTTCCCACGAACGACTGCGCGATGTGCATTCTCTCGCCGAAGCTCGTGCAGGCCGGGCGCCACCTGAATATCGAGCTGATCACCTATGCCGACCTGGAGAAAGTCGAAGGCGAAGCCGGACGTTTCAGGGTCCGCATCAAGCGCAAGCCGCGCTACGTCGACCCCGCGAAGTGCACGGGTTGCGGCGACTGCGCCACGGTGGACGTCCCCGACCCCGCCGAGCTTGTTGAGCACCGGGGCGAGCTCTGGATCAGGCGGCTGGACATTGACGAGGTCAAGTGCACGCAGTGCGGCGACTGCGTGCGCGCCTGCCGGAAGGAGAACCCGGAAGCGCCGGCCATGGGCAGCGTTCACCACCGCCAGTCCGAAGAAGCGCAGCCGGGGCGGCGCACCGCCGGCGCGGATCTGCGCGACCTGCGCAACATGGACGGCGCCGGGCGCCTGGCCTACTGGCGGCGTCACATGTCCAGGTGCATCAAGTGCTACGGCTGCCGCGACGTGTGCCCCGTGTTCGTCGAGAGCGAGTGCCGCATGGAGGAATGGGCCAGGCCGGGGCGCCTGCCTCCCGACGCCCCCCTGTACCACCTGGCGCGCGCCTACTACATCGCCGCGCGCTGCACGCATTGCGGCTACTGCGAGGACGTGTGTCCCGGCGATCTGCCCCTGCGGACGCTGGTGGACCTGGTCCGCCACGCGGATCCCGGCGACCTCTTTGAGTTCGTCCCCGGGCTGCCGGCGGCCGCGGGCCGGCGTATGCGCCGCGCATTCCCGCTGCCGAAGAAGGCGGAGGGCACGGCATGAGCCCCGCGTTCATTCTCACGACCTGCCCGTTCTGCGGCTGCGGCTGCGGCTTCTACCTGGTCGTGGTGAACGGCCGGGCCGTGAGCGTGGCCCCCTGCTTCTCCGACCGCGTCAGCCGGGGCGGGCTGTGCATCAAGGGCCGGCGCGCGCACGAGTTCATCCACAGCAAGGACCGGCTGCGCGTGCCGCTCATCCGCCGCAACGGCGGGTTTGCCGAGGCCACCTGGGACGAGGCCCTGGATTTCGTGGCCGGGAAGCTGAGCGCGATCCGGTCCGTTTCGCCCGATGCCGTGGGGCTGCTCTCCTCCGCCAAGTGCACCAACGAGGAGAACTACCTGATGATGAAGCTGGCGCGGGCCGTGATCGGGACCAACAACGTCGATCACTGCGCGCGCCTGTGCCACGCCTCGACCGTGGCCGGCCTGGCCGCGGCCTTCGGCAGCGGGGCCATGACCAACTCGATTCCCGAGGTCGCCGAGGCGGACTGCATCCTGGTCACCGGCAGCAACACCATCGAACAGCATCCGCTGATCGGAACGCGCGTGCTGGAGGCCAAGGAGCGGGGGGCCACGCTGATCGTGGTGGACCCGCGCGAAACGATGCTCTCGGACCACGCGGACATCTTTCTGCGGCAGAGGCCGGGAACCGACGTGGCCTGGCTGAACGCGTTCATGAACGTGATCATCGCCGAAGACCTTCACGACAAGACGTTCATCGCGGAGCGCACGGAAGGCTTCGAGGAAATGGCCGCCCTGGCGGGGCGATACCCGCCGGGACGGGCCGCGGAGATCACCGGCATCCCGGCCGGCGACCTGGCGGCGGCCGCGCGGGCCTACGCCCGGGCCGGGTCCGCCATGATCCTCTATTCGATGGGGATCACGCAGCACACGTCGGGCACCGACAACGTGAAGTCCGTGGCCAACCTGGCGATGCTCACCGGGAATGTCGGCAAGGCCTGCTCGGGCGTGAACCCGCTGCGCGGACAGAACAACGTGCAGGGCGCGTGCGACATGGGCGCGCTGCCCAACGTCTATTCCGGCTACCAGAGGGTGGCCGACCCCGCCGCGCGCGCGAAGTTCGGCCGGGCCTGGAACGCGGAGCTGCCCGAGCGGCCCGGCCTGACGCTGTGCGAGATGATGGAAGCCGCCGCGGCGGGCGCCCTGCGCGCGATGTACATCATGGGCGAGAATCCCATGGTGTCCGATCCGGACTCGAATCACGTCCGCCGCGCGCTGGGGAGCCTGGATCTGCTGGTGGTGCAGGACATCTTCATGTCCGAGACGGCCGCGCTCGCGCACGTTGTGCTTCCCGGCGTCTGCTACGCCGAGAAGGACGGCACGTTCACGAACACCGACCGCAGCGTGCTTCCCGTGCGCAAGGCGCTCGACGCGCCGGGCGAGGCCCGGGCGGACTGGGAGATTATCCGCGACCTGGCCCGGCGGCTCGGATCCGGGGCTTTCTCCTACGCGAGCCCGGCGGCGGTCATGGACGAAATCGCGGCGACCACGCCGTCCTACGGGGGCATTTCCCACGCCCGCCTGGAGGCGGGCGAGACGCCGGCCTGGCCCTGCCCCGACGCCCGGAGCGCGGGCACGCAATTCCTGCACAAGGACCGCTTCGCCCGCGGTCGCGGCCTGTTCCACGCCGTGGAATACCGGCCGCCCGCCGAGGAGACCGACGCCGAGTACCCGCTGATCATGACGACCGGCCGCACGATGTTCCACTACCACACCGGCACGATGACGCGCCGCATCGGCCTGCTGAACCACGAGGTGCCGGCCGGCTACGTGGAAATCCATCCGCTCGACGCCGGGCGCCTGAAGATCGCCGACGGCGACACGGTGGACGTGGCCTCGCGGCGCGGGGAAATCGCCATCGCCGCCCAGGTCACGGAGCGCGTCCCGGAAGGAACGGTGTTCATCCCGTTCCATTTCGCCGAGGCCGCGGCCAATGTGCTCACCAACCGCGCCCTCGACCCGGAGGCCAAGATTCCCGGACTGAAGGTGTGCGCCGTGCGCGTGACGGGACGGAACGGCAGATGATCGCGACCGCCCAGACACCCGAACTCGAGCGCGTGACCGCCAGGGCGCGCGAGCTGCTGCGGCAGGGCTGCGACGGCGTGCTCGGACTGCGCAAGCGCTGGGGGCACGTGGGGCCCTGCGTGTTCACGCGCGAGGACGAGCTGGAAACGCTCGTTCTGGAACCCCGCTATCCCGTGGCCACCGTTCTGCGCCAGATCCTGGAGGCCGCCCGGGGCAGCAAGCTGGGGGTGGTGGCGCGCGGCTGTGATGTCCGCGCCATCAAGGAACTGGTAATCCACAATCTTTCGCTTCCCGTCGGCGAACGCGCGATCGGCCCCTATTCCTTTGTCGCCATTCCCGTCACGTGCGGCGCGGAGCAGGCGGCGGAGTGCAACTGCGAGAAGCCGGTGTACGAGCTGACCAGGTGCACGGGCTGCTGGGAATGCGTTGAGGCCTGCCCCGAGGACGCCCTCAAGGTGCGCAGCGCGTGCCCGATCGTGTTGCCCAACGAGTTCGACCGCGGCCTGGCGTCCCGCCGGGCCATCTATTGCCCGTACCCGCAGGCCGTGCCCCGCTGGCACGTGCGCGACGCGGAGCATTGCCTGGCGCTGAGCGGGAAGATGGAGTGCAAGGGGTGCGCGAACATCTGCAAGGCCGAGGCGGTGATGCCCGAGGACGCGCCCAGGGAAGAAGACATCGACGTCGGCGCCGTCGTCCTGGCGCCGGGCTTCGAGGAATTCATGTCCCGCCTGGAGTACGACTACGGATTCAGCCGCTATCCGGACGTGGTCAGCAGCATGGAGTTCGAGCGTATCCTGTCGGCTTCGGGGCCCTGCGCGGGGCATGTCCGCCGGCCGTCGGACGGAGAGGAACCGAGGAAGATCGCCTTCCTGCAGTGCGTGGGATCGCGGGACATCGCCTGCCGCAACCGCTACTGCTCGTCGGTGTGCTGCATGTACGCGATCAAGGAGGCGGTCATCGCCAAGGAACACTGCCGGGACCTGGACGTCACGGTCTTCTTCATGGACATCCGGGCGTTCGGCAAGGAGTTCGACCGGTACTACGAGCGCGCGAAGACGGAGTACGGGGTGCGGTTCGCGCGGGCGCGGGTCAGCGACGTGAACGCCGCGGACGGCCGGCTGCGGGTGCGGTATTCGCCGGCCGAGGGATCCGTGGCGGCGGACGACTTCGACATGGTCGTGCTTTCCTCCGGACTCGAGCCGCCCGCCCGGATCAGGCAGCTCGTCAGGACGCTCGGCGTGAGGGTCGAGGCGAACGGCTTCGTGTGGACGGATCCCGCGCGTCCGCTTGAGACCTCGCGCCGGGGCGTGTACGTGGCCGGCGCGGCTTCGGGCCCCAAGGACATCCCCGAGACCGTCACGCAGGCCAGCGCCGCCGCGGGCCGGGCCGGACAGCTCCTGGCCGGGGCGCGGCACACGCTCACGAAGGAGCCGGAGTTCCCGCCCGAACGCGACGTGAGCGGCGAAGAGCCGCGCATCGGCGTGTTCGTCTGCCACTGCGGAATCAACATCGGCGGCGTGGTGGACGTGCCGGCGGTGGCGGTGCATGTGCGCGGCCTGCCCTACGTGGCGCACACGGAGGACAACCTTTACACCTGTTCGCAGGACACGCAGGACCACATCCGCGACATGATCGCCAAGCACCGCCTCAACCGGGTCGTGGTCGCTTCATGCTCGCCGCGCACGCACGAGCCGCTGTTCCAGGAAACGCTCCGGCGGGCCGGCCTCAACCCGCACCTGTTCGAGATGGCCAACATCCGCGACCAGTGTTCCTGGATCCACATGCACCAGCCCGAGGAGGCCACGCTCAAGGCGCGCTGCCTGGTCCACATGGCGGTCGCGAAGGTGGCCATGGTCGAGCCGCTGGCGGCCGCGCTGCTGGACGTCACGCCTTCCGCCCTGGTGGTCGGGGGCGGCCTGGCCGGCATGACCGCGGCGCTGGCGACGGCCGGGCAGGGCTACAAGGTGACGCTCGTGGAGCGGCGCCGCCGGCTGGGAGGCAACCTCGACCGCGTCAGGTACACCTTTGACGAGCCCGACGTGCGCGCCTACCGCGACCGCCTGATCGCGCAAGTCAGGGGCCATCCCGGCATCGCGGTCCTCACCGGCACCGAGCTGGACAACGTGGAGGGCTTCGTCGGCAGCTTCGAAAGCACGCTCAAGACCGGCGCCAGGCGCACGAAGGTGGCGCACGGCGCCCTGATCCTGGCCACGGGCGGCAGTGAATCCAGGCCGGACGAATACCGCTGCATGGACGATTCGCGCGTTGTGACCCAGCTCGAACTGGAGACGATGCTGGCCGGGAAGTCCTCGTCCGCCGGCGCGCGCGCGCCGCGTTCCGTGGTCATGATCCAGTGCGTGGGCTCCCGCGAGGAGGGTCACATGTACTGCAGCCGCGTGTGCTGCAGCACGGCCGTCAAGAACGCCCTCCGCATCCGCGAGACGTGGCCGGAAGCGCAGGTCTACGTGCTGTACCGCGACATGCGGACGTACGGGTTCAGCGAGGATCACTACCAGGCGGCGCGCGACCGCGGCGTGCTGTTCGTGGGCTACGAGCCCGAGGCCAGGCCGGTCGTGACCAACGGGCGCGGGCTGAAGGTGACGGTGCGCGAGCCGTTGCTGCAGCGCGAACTCGTGCTGCGGCCCGACCTGGTGGTCCTCAGCGCCCGGATCGATCCCAGCCCCGACAACGCGCGGCTGGCCCAGATGGTCAAAGTGCCGCTGACCCAGGACGGCTTTTTCCTGGAGGCCCATGCCAAGCTGCGTCCGGTCGAATTCGCCACCGAGGGCGTGTTCGTGGCCGGGCTGGCGCACGGGCCGAAGAACATGGCGGAGACCATCGCCCAGGCCGAAGCGGCCGCCGCCAAGGCCTGCACGATCATCTCCAAGGACAAGTACCGGGCCGAGGCCACCATCGCGGCGCTGAACGAGGAACTGTGCGACGGATGCGGCATCTGCGTGCCCGTTTGCGAGTACAACGCCCTTGAAGTCATCGACCGGCCGGGCGGCAAGGAGGGCGAGAAGATCGTGCGCCTGAACGAGGCCATGTGCAAGGGCTGCGGCGGCTGCGTGGCGGCGTGCCCCAGCGGCGCCATGGAACAGAAGGGGTTCAAGAACGAGCAGATGCTGGCCATGATCAGGGCGGCGTTGGCGGAGTGACGGGAGAGGTTTCAGGTTCCGGGTTTCGGGAAGGGATGCTGTCGGACCTGTCCGACCGGTCCGACATGTCCGACCCCGTTCCTGAAACCTGAAACCCGGGAAGAGAGTGCGGGAAGACAAATGACGGAGGAATTCAGACCCAGGATCCTGGTTTTCTGCTGCAACTGGTGTTCGTACGCCGGGGCGGACCTGGCGGGGATCGGCCGCTACCAGATCGACCCGCACTTCCGCGTGGTCCGCACCATGTGCTCCGCGCGCGTTGACCCGGAATGGATCATGGAAGCGTTCCGGCTGGGGGCCGACGGCGTCATGGTGGCGGGCTGCCATCCCGGCGACTGCCACTACATCGGCGGCAACTACCGCACCCGGCGCCGCATCGCGCTGCTGCGCTCCCTGCTCAGCCAGTTCGGGCTCGACCCGGAGCGCCTGCACCTGGAGTGGATCTCGGCCGGCGAGGCGGAGAAATTCGCCTCCAGCGTGAACGGATTCATCAGGCGGGTCGGCGCTCTCGGCCCCAGCCCATACCGTGAGACCGCGGCCCGGACGGATGGCGTCGCGGCCGAGGAGGCCGCCCATGCCTGAGAAGATCAAGATCGCCATCGCCCAGGGCGCCACCTGCTCCGGCTGCGACATCGCCGTTCTCGACCTGGACGTGGAACTGCTCAGGCTGTTCGAAGTGGCCGACCTGACCTTCGCCCCGCTGGTCTCGGACGTCAAGCTCAAGGACGTGGAGGCCATGGAGGACGGGGCGATTACGATCTGCCTCTACCACGGCGCCGTCAGGAACAGCGAGAACCGCCATATCGCCGGGCTCCTGCGGCGCAAGTCCAGGATCCTGGTTGCGTACGGGGCCTGCGCCGCGTTCGGCGGGATTCCCGGCCTGGCCAACGTGACCTCCCGGAAGAAGATCCTGGATACGGTCTACGACGACACCGCGACCACCGTGAATCCGGAGCACACGCGGCCGCAGACGAAGTACGTGACCCCCGAGGGACACGAACTGCAGCTGCCGGAGCTGGACGAACAGGTCAAGGCCCTGGACGATGTCGTGGAGGTAGACTACGTCATCGGGGCCTGCCCGCCCACCCGCGAGATGAACGTCAAACTTCTGCAGGTGGTGCTCGATTTCGTCAACGGCAAAGCCCCGCTCCCGCCGAAGGGCATGATCCTCGCCAGTGAGCGCACGCTGTGCGAGGAATGCCCGCGCGAAAAGCCGGAAAAGGTGACCGTGGACGAGATCAAGGGCGTCGACTACATCCAGCCCGACCCCGACAAGTGCTTTCTCGAACAGGGCATCATCTGTTTCGGTCCCGCCACGCGCGGGGGGTGCGACGCCAAGTGCATCAAGGTCAACGTGCCCTGCCGCGGCTGCATGGGCCCCACCGCGTCGGTCATTGACCACGGCGGCAGCATGCTGAGCGCGTTCTCTTCAATCCTGAGGGTGAGCGGAAGCGAGACCGCGTTGCCTGAAGAAGAGATCCAGAGACTGGTCGCCAAGATGCGTGATCCGCTGGGCACCCTCTATCGTTTCACCTTGCCCAAGTCGCTGCTGAAACGCGTCGTGAGCGAGCGGCCGCCCAGGAAGGAGTAGAGACACCGGATGTCCGCCTCAGAATACCCCAAGCTGGAAGACAGGAAGTACAAGGTCAAGAGCCGGGTGATCCGGATCGCGCCGGCCACGCGCCTGGAGGGCCACGCGCAGATCAGCGTGTTTCTCGACGACAAGGGCGAAGTGGAGGACACCTATTTCCAGGTTGTGGAGCTTCGCGGATTCGAGGAGTTCTGCAAGGGGCGGCCCCTGGAGGAGATCCCGCGCATCACAACCCGCCTGTGCGGCGTCTGCCCCTGGCCGCACCACCTGGCCGCCTCCAAAGCCGTCGACATGGCCTACGGCGTGGAGCCGCCGCCGGCCGCCCGGAAACTCCGCGAGATGGCGTACTGCGCGCACATCCTGCACAGCCATATCGCGCACATCTACGCCTTGGCCGTCGGGCCGGACCTGATCTGCGGCTGGGCCGCGGCGCCCGAGGAGCGCAACGTGGTCGGCGTGATCAACGTTGTCGGTCTGGAGATCGGGAAGAGGGTCCTGGTGAATCGCGCGCACGCCGAACTCATCCAGGAGATCGTGGGCGGCAAGGCCACGCACCCGGTCTTCGGCCTGCCGGGCGGCATCTCGCATTCCCTTTCGACCGAAGACCGCGACCGGATTGCCGGCATGGCCGGGGAACTGCTGGAGTTCTCCAAGTTCACGCTGCAGGTCGTGGACGATTTCATCCTCAAGAACGACAGACTGGTGGGCGTCGTGGTGAACAAGGACCTCTTCTACCACGAGACCTACTACATGGGCATGGTCAACGCGAAGAACGAATTGAACTTCTACGACGGCGATATCCGGATCATCGATCCCGCCGGCAGGGAGTGCGGCCGGTTCGGGCCCCGCAACTATCTCGAATACATGGCCGAGCACGTGGAACCGTGGACTTACCTGAAGTTCCCGTACCTGCGCAAGGTCGGCTGGCACGGTTTCAAGGACGGCGCGGAAAGCGGGATCGTCCGCGTCGCGCCGCTGGCCAGGCTCAACGTGGCGGACAGGATTCCCACGCCGCTTGCCCAGCAGGCCGCCGACCGCTTCTTCGAAATCCTCGGCGGCAAGCCCGTGCACTACACGCTGGCCTTCCACTGGGCGCGCGCCATCGAGTGCATGTATGCCGCCGAACGCATGCAGGAATTGATCAACGACCCGGAGATCACGTCCAGGGACGTGCGCCGCGTCCCGACCGAGAAACCCACGGCGGGCGTCGGAATCGTTGCCGCGCCGCGCGGGACCCTGATTCATCACTACGAATGCGATGACAACGGCCTGATCCGGAAGCTCAACCTGCTCGTGGCCTCCAGCATCAACTATCCGGCCATGAATCTTTCCATGAAGAAGGTGGCCAAGGCCGTCATTCACAAGTTCGAGGTCAGCAACGGCATTCTCAATATGCTCGAAATGTGCTTCCGGGCCTACGATCCCTGCTTTTCCTGCTCCACGCATGCCCTGCCGGGGCAGATGCCGATGGAGGTCAAGGTCTTCGACAGGAGCGGGAACGTCATCAGGACTCTCCGGCGTCCTTGACTATTCCCCGGGACCCGCGCCCGGCGCGCGGAACGCGATTACCCCATGCCGAACGAATCCGAAAAAGCGACTGTCGGCAAGACGCTGATTCTGGCTCTCGGGAATCCGATCCTCTCCGATGACGCGGTCGGGTGGGAGGTGGCCGACAGGCTGGCCCCGCGTCTGCCCGCGGAGCGGTATGACGTTCTCAAGGAAAGCGGGGCAACGCTGGACCTGCTTCGCCGGCTGGCCGGCTACGACAGGCTCGTCGTGATTGATGCGATCCAGCTCGGGAACGGCCCGGCGGGAACGGTGCACCGGCTCACGCTGGAGGATCTCCGGTCGAGCGTATGCCACAGCTCAGCCCATGACATCAACTTCGCGACGGCCTTTGCGCTGGCCGCAAGGTTCGGATATGTCGTGCCGGCGGACATCCGGATCTACGCGGTGGAAGTCAGGGAATTGAGGCGATTCGCGGAGGGCTGCACGCCGGAGGTGGCCGGGAAACTGGACGCCATTGCCGAGGGAATATTGTCCGACCTCCGCGGGGAGCAATCCACTTGACGCTTGTTCCACGTGCAATTCGTCCGTATAAGAACGCGAACATCGGTCGACGAGAGAGACGCAACGGCCGCGAACAGGAGGGGATGCGAGTGAGCGATTTGAAGGATCTGAAGCAGTTGCTCTACCAGGCGGCGTACCACCCGGTCGAGATCGAGCGGTACATGGACCCTGAGCATCCGGCCATCCTGGAGTTCGACGCGGAGCTGGGGTATCTGCACCGGAACCACTGCATGAAGGACGGCATGGACGGCGCGATCACGGCCGGCACTTATCATCCCCGCGGCAAACATCGCAGAATGATCAACTACGCCGATCAGCCGTGCCGGATCAACACCTACGGCGACAGCTATACCCAGTGCGCCCAGGTCAGCGACGGCGAGACCTGGCAGGAAATCCTGGCCGCCAACTTCCGCGAGCCGGTCCGGAATTTCGGCGTGGGCGGCTACGGCGTCTACCAGGCCTGCCGCCGCGCCATGCGCATGGAGGCGAAGAAGGATTTCGCCGCCGAATACATCGTCCTCAATATCTGGGACGACGATTACATGCGCAATATCGACGCGGCCCGCTGGGTGCGCGTGGCCTGGATGTGCCGGGATCTCCCTCGCGGCCGGAAAGACGGCTATCCCGTGCACGGCTTCCCCTGGATGCACGTGCGCTACGACCTCGGCAAGGGGGAATGGGTCGAACGGCCCGGCATGTGCCGGAAAGTCACGGACCTGCGCAAGCTCGTGGGCAGGGACAACTACTACAACGCGTTCAAGGACGACCCGGTGGCCCAGTTGTACTGCCTGCGCGAGGGCGGCGAGGCGCCCGTGGAGGAGTCGGAGAAGCTGGCCGAGGCGCTGGGCGTGAAGGTCAACCTGCGCAGTCTGAAGACGCGCCGGGCCGATGCGCGCAGGCTTCATATCGCCTACGGCATCCGCTCCACGATGTTCGTCGTGGACAAGTTCCGCGCGTGGTGCCGGGCCAACAACCGCAAATTCATGATCATGCTGAGCTACGACGTGCCGACCGTCCAGGCCTACGTCAGGAAGGGGAAGCGGTTCGACGCCGAGTTCGTGGACTTCCTGGACAGGGAGAAATACCTTTACATCGACACCCTGCCGACGATCGGACGGGAAGCGAAGTCCTTCAAGGGCACGGTCGAGCAATTCTGCGAAAAGCTCTACGTCGAACGGGCCGGCGCCCAGGTTTTCGGGCACTACAACCCGTACGGCAACATGGTCTTCGCCATGGCCATGCGGAAGGCCCTGATCGACTGGCTCGACCCCAAGCCGCCGGCGTACCGGACGCCCGGCGCCTGACCGCGACGCGCCGTATGCGCCGGCCCCGACGCCTGGCGTCGATAACCCTGGAGAGCAACGGTGGGTTGGCTGGACAGGCAAACCAGGCAACCGGCGCCGGAGCTGTTGAAGCAGGGATCCCGGCCAAGAAAGCCGGAACAATATCGCGCCGAGCAGCGTCTATATGCAAAAGCCAAGGAGTCAGACTCATGAAACGGATGGCAATCGGACTGGCAGGCATTCTCACCTTCAACGCGCTGCACGCGCTGGGCGCCGGCGTGCTGATTCCCAAGGATGAATCCATCCCGCCCCTGGCGATCGAGAGCCAGCGGGTGGATATCCGGATCAAGGACGGGGTCGCCACGGCGAAGATCGAACAGGTCTTCCGGAACAGCGTCGACCGCAACCTGGAGGCGGTCTACGTCTTCCCGTTGCCCGAGAATGCGAGCATTTCCGACTTTGCCATGATGATCAACGGCAGGCGCATGAGCGGCGAACTCGTGGAAAAAGGCAAGGCGCGGGGTATCTACGAAGATATCGTGCGCCGGATGAAGGACCCCGGACTGCTGGAGTACCTTGGCGGCAACCTCTTCCGCGTCAGCGTCTTCCCCGTCCCGGCCAACGGCCTGCAGAAGATCGAACTCGAATACTCGCAGACCCTGGAGTTCGACGGCGGTCTCTACAAGTACGTTTATCCGCTGAAAACCGGCGACAAGGCCTCCCGCACCCTGGCGGACTTCACCGTGGGGGTGCGTCTGAGTTCCCGCATCCCGCTCAAGAGCATCTATTCGCCGTCGCACAAGGTCGGCATCTCGCGCAAGGGCGACGGCGAGGCCGTCATCGGATTCGAGGAAGACAGGGCCCTGCTGGATCGCGACTTCGCGCTCTACTACACCGTGTCGAAGAAGGAGTTCGGCCTGAACCTGCTCACCCATGCGCGGCAGGGCGACAAGGGCTTCTTCATGCTGATGCTCGCGCCGTCCGTCGCCACGCCGGAAACGGCCATGCAGAAAGACGTGACCTTCGCGTTCGACACTTCCGGAAGCATGGCCGGAAGCAAGATTGAACAGGCGCGCAAAGCGCTGGAGTATTGCGTGAAGACGCTGCACGACGGCGATCGCTTCAACATCATCGGATTCAGCACCGACGTCGCGCCCTTCAAGGAAACGCTCGTGGACGTCAACCCCGGCAACCGCGAGGAGGCGCTGGCCTTCGTTCAGAAGCTTGAGGCGCGCGGCGGAACGGCCATTTACGACGCGCTCAAGGCGGCCCTGGCCATGAACTACGACCCCAAACGCCCCGCGATGATTCTCTTCCTCACGGACGGACGTCCGACCATCGGCGAGACCGACACGGAGGTCATCCTGAAGGACATCGGAAAGGGCCACCCCGCCGCCGCGCGCGTTTTCGTGTTCGGGGTGGGCGAGGACGTCAACGCCCTTCTGCTCGACAAAGTCGCCGGCCGGAACGGCGGCGTTCCGCAGTACTTGGCGCCGGACGAAGACATCGAGGTAAAGGTCTCCAGCCTGGCGGACAAGATGAGCTGCCCGGTCCTGGCCAAGGTCCGCGTCGAGGTGGACAAGCTCAAGACCTCCATGATCCACCCGACGGCGCTCCCCGACCTGTTCAGCGGCGACCAGATCACCGTCTTCGGCCGGTACGAAGGCAGCGGGGATTCCGCTATTCGCCTGTTCGGCGAGGTGAACGGCGAGGAGCGCGAGTTCGTCTACGAGGAGACCTTCCCCGCGGAGCAAGCCGACAACAGCTTCATTCCCCGGCTGTGGGCCACGCGCCGCGTCGGGTTTCTGCTCGACGAGATCCGGCTGCGCGGCGAGAGCGCGGAGCTCAAGGACGAGGTCATCCGCCTCAGCCGCGAGTTCGGCATCATGACCCCCTACACTTCGTACCTCGTGCTCGAGGACGACAAGGCCTACGCGGATCGCGGCATCGATCGCGCCGCGGCCGCGCCCGCAAGACCGGTCACCCGCGAGGACGGCTTCCTGTATGCCGCCGGGGATCGCCGCAAATCCGAACCCGGACGGAGTTCAGGGGGCGCCGTCCGCGGCGACGAAGATGCGAACGGCTCCGCCATGCGCCAGGAATCCGGCGCGCGGGCCATCGCCATGAGCAAGGCGATCAGTGGCTACAAGGAGCAGGACAATGCCGCGAATGAACCGGCGACCGTCAAGTACGTCGGCAAGAAGGTGTTCACGCTCATCGACGGCCGCTGGATCGACAACGCCTTCAAGCTGGACATGAAGATCGTTACCGTCAAGTTCGGCAGCGAAGAGTACTTCAAGCTGCTCGCGGACAAGCCGGAGCTGAAGGATTGCCTGTCCCTCGGCGTGAAGGTCACGGTTGTGCTCGACGACGGAACGGCGCTGGTGGTTGAGTAGACCTGTTGGTGACAACTGCCTGGGGCGCAAGCGGTTCGCGGGCCAGGACAGAAGGCGAGCGGACGGACGTTTCGCGTCTGCAGTGCAGGGCAAAGGAGGGAACCGAAAATGGAATCCGCCGGGCCAAGTGTTGTTCTCAAGCTGCTTCTCGCGCTGTTTCTCAGCGTTCAGGACGGGCCGCGGGATACGGGGCAGCGACGCAACGTCGAATCCCTGGCGCCGGCCGGGGCAGTGGGCTGCGTCGCGCTCGATGTCGCGCAACTGCGCGCGCTGATACGGGAGGACCCCGAATTGGCCAAGGCCCTGTTCGCCGGGCGCACGGCGGAGGCGTCTTACGGGGAGAGCATTGAAGCCCTGGGCCAGCTCACGAGCGTCGATCCCGCCGCGCTCCGCGAAAGCATCGCCCGCGTGCGCGCGGTCAAGCTCTGGAGCATGGGCATGGGGCGACGCGGGGAACCCCGGTTCCTCGCGGTGTTCGATCGCGGAGACGCTCCGGACATCCTGCCCAGGCTGTTCGGCGCCCGGATGGCGGACGGCGCCGGCGCGTCGCGCGCCATGATCTACGCGGGCCGCATGCTTCACGCGGTCGGCCCGGATCCGGGGGACGCGGTCTGGTTCGCCGAGGCCAACGGGCTGCTGGCGGTGGCCTCGGACAGCCTGACGGCCGAGACATTCATCCTCAAGGCGGGCGCCGAAGCCGGCGCGTCCGTCAATCCCGTAAGCGCGCTCCCGCCGCTCCTGGAGGTGCGCGCCGATATCGGCGCCGTCGTCAACGGGTTTCTGCCGGCCATGTCGCGGGGCGACATGGCGGAGTTCCTGGCCGCCGGCGCGTTCGTTGACCTGCCGGCATGGCGCGGCGCCACGTTGCGCATGACCAGGGACGGCATCGCGCTGCGGGCGGAAATCGATCCGGGCAGTCCGCTGGCGGCTGCGCTCAAGCCGCCCGAGCGCGTGCCGGCGCTGGCGGATGCCATTCCGGCGGACGCGGGCCTGGCGCTTGCGGTCGGCGTCCGCGATGCGGCGCAGGTCTGGGATCTCTTCGAGGCGGGCTTCAGTCACATGGCCATCGCCGGGCGGGGCGAGAGCCCGCGCGAGGAGTTCCTCCGCGATGTTGCCAGGGGGACCGGGCTGGACGTGCGGGCGGACCTCGTCTCCAACCTGGTCGCCGCCGCCGTGGTGGTGATTGATCCGGCCCATGGGCGGAAGCTTGAGCGCCACGCCGCCTTGCTTCTCGAGGGCAAAGACCCCGCGCGCGCGCAGGCGACGGTCCGGGCGCTGGTGACGCAGGCGGAGAAAGAGGGTGAGGTGGCGGCGGAAAACCGGCCGGGGGTGCAGGTCTGGCGAACGGACGATGTGGTGATCGCGCTGAAGGGGAACGTCCTGCTGGTGGCGCCGTCCCGCGGCGACGGGCAGGCCGCGGCGGAACGAATGCTCAAGCACTTTGCCGAAGGAGGAGAGGGGCTCGGTCAGACGCCGGCGGCGCGACAGGCGGGGGCGACCGCTTTTGCGACGGCTGACGCATCGCGCTTGTTCCCTCAGGCGGGCCTGGAGCGGATCACGGCCGGGCTCACCGCGGATGCCCGGAGCGTGACCGTGCGCCTCGATGGCGGCGGCCGCAATCTCGCGGCGGGCATGCTGCGGCTCATGTTCGACGCCGGCCAGGGCGCCACGGCGCGTGCCGCCGAAGCCCGAACGATGAGCGCCCTCCGGCAGGTTGCGCTGGCCTGCCAGATGTACGCAATGGACCACGCGAAACTGCCTGTTGAGATCGAGGACCTCAAACCGTATGCCGGCAACCTGGACGCCATTCAGCGCGACATGGGGACCGGGCAGGCGATCCGGCTCAACCCGGCGGTGGCCGGCCGCGCGCCGGAGTCGGTGAAGCAGCCCGGCGCGACGGTGCTGGTGTACGCGCCGCCGGATCGGGACGGGCAGAACATCTGCGCCGCCTTCTGCGACGGCAGCGTCCGGCTCCTGACCCCCGCGCAGCTCGAAACCGCGCTAATTTCCACTCCGCGAACGGAGTGAAAAGTGACCGTGCCCATCGAGCACATTCGCGCCGTTCAGGTTTCGCTCTCCGGCGGGGCATTCGCCCGGAAAGGGCTGGTCTTGTGAAACCGGCTCGGTTCCGAATATGAGGTGAAACGCGGCAGTGTCGGTCCCGAGGGCAAGTTCAACGCCGGTCGGTTCGTCGAGGGACGCTTCGGGCAGGGCATCGAGCTGAACATGCAGGAGCAGTTCGGGGTCACCTTCCCCGTGGGCATCGTACCGACATCGGCCGGCTGCATCGAGTTCTGGGCGAAACTTGCGGACCTCCCGGAAGCCATGCCGTGGGGACAGAAGCCGGGGCTCATCGGCGTCAACGACAGGGACGAGGGCAACCGGGGCTCCATCCTGCACTTCAACGGCAACGATGGCGCGTCCAATGGTGGACTGCGCGCCGGCCTGGGGGGAATCGGCTCGGCGGGCACGGCTCGCAGAAGACCAAAGACAAGCGGGTGTACACGGCGATCGGCTTCACGGGACCGCCTCTGCCCGATCCGGCGATGGCGCTTCCGCGGCGGCATGCGCCTCCGGGCCAGGATATCCCCGAGGCGGTGGCGGAGCAGGCCGTGGGCACGCTCGGCGGCCATCCCTTCTACCTGCAAATGTTGGGAGCAGAAGGGACGCGGCCGGAGCGTCGGCTATGTGCCTGCCCATGGGGTTGGCAAACCGACCGGCAAGCGCGTCTTCGCGACGAGTGCTCCTCCCGTCGAGGCGGAAGGTTTGACATTCTCCGCCGCCGACCTGAATGTCGCGCTGACCCAACGTCTGCCCCCAATCCTGAGCGACTCGGCGGGCACGCGCCAGATCCAGGATTTGCTCGGCGGGGTCGCCAACACCGCCTTTGCCTCAGACCAGCACTTCGAGTCGGCGCGCAGAGCGGCCCAGGCCGGCGGCGACGCCTCGCTTGACGTGATCCTCCGCTGGCTCCATGTCGCCAGCCGCCGCATGGTCGCATCCGCGAAAGCCGGACTTGACAGAGCGAAAACGCAGGGAATGCGATGAAGAAGGCGATCAGCACTGTGGACTTGCTCGCTTCCATCCGCGATGTGGTCCGGCAATCCCGCAAGGCCGTGGCCTACGGCGTCAACACCGCCATGGTGCTGACCAACTACGAGATCGGGCGGTTGATCGTGGAGCACGAGCAGAAGGGCGTCGCCCGGGCGGAGTATGCCGAAGAAACGCTCAAGATGCTTGCCCGTCGCCTGACGACCGAGTTCGGCAAGGGGTATTCCGTTGACAACCTGGAGCGCGATCGAAGGTTTTACCTGCTATGGTCAAAATCCGCGACAGTGTCGCGGATTTCTGAAGCGCCGACCGCACTACGCGTCCCGACACAACAGGGCGCCATGATTTCCGCGACAGCGTCTCGGAAATCGGTCAGTCCGTTCCGACTGAGTTGGTCCCACTACGTCTTCCTGATGGCGATCGCCGATGAGGACGAACGTCGCTTCTACGAGATCGAAGCCGCCAACGAACAGTGGTCCCTGCGGGAACTCCGCCGCCAGTTCAACTCCTCCTTGTACGAACGGCTGGCCCTCAGCCGCGACAAGAAGAAGGTGAAAGCGCTCAGCCGCCGGGGCCAGATCGTCGAGACGCCGCACGATGTCCTGAGGGACCCCTACGTGCTGGAGTTCCTGGGACTCAACGAGGACCGCGCCTATTCCGAGACGGACCTTGAGACTGCCATTATCAACCGCATCGAGCACTTCCTTCTGGAACTCGGCAAGGGTTTCCCTTTCGAGGCGCGGCAGAAGCGGTTCACATACGACGATCAGCACTACCGGGTGGACCTGGTCTTCTACAACCGCCTGCTGCGCTGCTACGTGCTGGTAGACCTCAAGATAGGCCGGCTGACGCATCAGGACCTTGGCCAGATGCAGATGTACGTGAACTACTACGACCGGAAGGTGAAACTGCCGGACGAGAACCCGACCGTCGGCATCCTGCTCTGCAAGGAAAAGAACGACGCCCTCGTGGAGATCACGCTGCCCAGGGACAACCGGCAGATCTTCGCCCGCAAATACCAACTCTACTTGCCGACCAAGGCCCAGTTGCGCGCGCAGTTGAAGGGGGTCTCCCTGTGACCGGCACATCACGAATGTTCTCGCGCAGAGGCGCAGGGGCGCGGAGTATGAGGACTCAAACCTACACCATGCGAAACCCTCCCCATTCCACCCCCTCAGCGCCTCCGCGCCTCAGCGGGAACCATCTTGCTGCTCGCGTGGTGGACCTTCGCAGCGGGAGCCGCATGGGCAGCTCCGGCCTCGACTTCGACAATATGCCGGAAGACCAGAAACGAGTCATCAACAACCTCTCCGCCATGATCTACCACGGCGTCAACACCGAAGCCGCCGTCCTCATGCGCATGAACGCCGTCCCCCGCAGCATCGCCGTCGGCCTCGGCGAGCGATTCTCCGCGACCGTGCAGGAGACGGACCTCCACAGTGTCCGTTCTGCCCGGTCCTATCTGCGTGGCCTGTCCCCATCCGACTGGCAGCGTTCCACCCCGGCGCATGCGAAGATGTCGGGCGAGGACTACCAGGGTATCTGGCGACTGCTGGCGGGGGAACGCCGTGGATAGCGATGCGGCAACGGACGCGAGAAGCAACGTGACAAACGGGAGACGGAACTCTACCGGCATCGCATCCTGGCCCAAGGCCGAACGGCCGCGGGAACGGCTGCTGGCTGGGGAGAAGTTGTCCGAGGCGGAATTGCTGGCCATCATCCTGCGGGTGGGTCAGGGCACGTTCAAGGCTGGGGTACGGGGACGGAATGCGACGGATTTTGCGCGGTCGTTGCTGAAAGATTTCAACGGGTTGCGGGGGCTGGACCGGGCGCATGTGCAGGACTTGTTGAAGGTGCCGGGGCTGGGGCCTGCAAAGGTCGCCCAGATCAAGGCGGCGTTCGAACTGGGCCGAAAGGTGTGCAGAAAGAAACTGATTGCCCCATCGTTTGAATCCTCCAAGGCAATTGCCAAGCACTTTCGGCCTCGCTTCACGGGCACGGGTCGGGAAGTCGTCATCGCTGTGTTCCTGAACGGCCAGAACCAGCGGCTGGGCGAGAAGGACATCACGGAAGGCACGCCGACCCAGGCGACGGTGTACGTCCGGCGGGTGATCGAAGAAGCACTGCATCTGCCCTCCACCGCTTCGACGCCATCTCGAAGGTACTCTTCATCAAGATGTACATCGAGCGCACCGGCAAGTGGGGCACGTTCACCACGGATTATCTCGACAAACGCAATGCCGTCCGCCTGCCGACGGACAAGCCGGTCCATGAGCAGCTTTTCGACCAGACCACCCAGCATTACGAGGCTGACGAGATTTTCGCCAAGGGGGACAAGCTCGACATCTCCGAAGAGACCTTCCGTCGCCTGGTCAAAGAACTCACGCCGTTCAACCTGTCCGCCACCGGGGACGACGTGAAGGGGTTGGCCTTCGAACGATTCCTTGGCGACACCTTCCGTGGCGAACTCGGCCAGTTCTTCACCCCGCGCCCTATCGTGGACTTCATGGTGGACTTGCTGAATCCCCATGAAGGCGAACTCGTCTGCGATCCCGCCGCCGGCTCCGGCGGGTTCCTCATCCGCGCGTTCGAACATGTCCGACAGGCGATCATTGATGACGTGCAGGCCAAGAAGGACGCTGCGCGCGCTGCCATCGAGTCCAAGCGCCTCAAAGAGGACGAGGAAGTCCGCCGGATCGACGAGGCCTTTCTGAAACTTAACTGCGATCTCGATCCCGAACAAACC
>Ga0194113_10001687_pt1 | contig 30212 bp, 17 predicted proteins | sample TA2MahC200mmetaG_FD_146193 | JGI IMG/M metagenome (GOLD analysis project Ga0194113, IMG submission 146193) | Freshwater microbial communities from Lake Tanganyika, Tanzania - TA2015017 Mahale Deep Cast 200m | ecosystem: Environmental > Aquatic > Freshwater > Lake | place: Tanzania: Lake... | reverse complement strand
GGCGTACCCATAGGACCATTCCAAGAAAGCGGACAGGTTTGGGTTCCCCCCCCCCCTCGCACCTCAGATCACGGAAAATGCCCGGAAATTGCGCAAGCGCGGCAATACCATGTCAGGAGTTCTGGAGTCGGATCACGCCGTCATCGCAGGCGGTGGCCAACGCGCGGCCATCGGGGGAAAAGGCCAGGGCGTACACCGCGCTCGGATGCTCGAAGGTCAGCATGGCCCGCCACGTCGCCGTGTGCCAGAGCGTGACCGTGCCGTCGTAACCGCCGCTGACCAGCGTGCGGCCATCCGGGGCGAGCGCCAACGCCCGGATGCCCGCCGGATGCGCCTGCCAGGCGTGAATCGTTTTCCGGCGTTGAAGGTCCCAAACCACGATGTGGCCGCCGTTGTCGCCGGTCACAAGCGTGCGGTTGTCGGGCAGGAAGACGCACCCGTGGAGGAGGCGCTGGTCGCCTCGCGCAACCGCCCAGTGGTCCGTATGGCTGGCGGCTGCCCTCCACGAACGGGTGTCCCACACGGTCGCGGAGCCGTCGGCGCCGGCTGCGGCGAAATGCCGGCCGTTGGGCGAAAACGCGATCGCGCGGCTTCCCAAGTCGAGCGCCAGCGGCGGCGCGGCTTCCCCGCGGGTGGCCACGTTCCAAAGACGCACGGCACGCCCGTCAATCGTCGCCAGCAGCCGGCCATCCGGAGAGAAGCACAGTGACCGCACCCACGCGCGGTGAGCCGGGAGGGAGGCGAGGTTGGTGTAGGCCGACGTGTCCCAAAGCTTGACCAGCTTGTCATCGCTGGCCGTCGCCAGCAGCTTGCCGTCGGGGGAAAAGGCCAGGCCATAGGTGCTGGCGCCATGTCCGCGCCACGCCGCCACCGTCTGCCGCGCCGCCACCGCCCACACTTCGAGTTGCCGCTCACCACTCGCGGCCAAGAACCGGCTGTCCGGCGCGAAAGCCAGCCCGCGCAGGCCCGGCTGAGACCGGAGCAGGTCGAAGGGTTCAGTGGGTTGCAGGTTGTGGAGCAAGACGCCGCCGGGGACACCCGTGGCCAGGAATCGGCCGTCGCGCGAAAACGCCACACTGTAAGCCAGGTTTCGCCGGCTCCTGCTCACAGCTACTTCTTGCGCGGTCGTCAGGTCCCAGACGCGGCAACCAGACCATCCCCCGCTCGCCAACAGGCGACCGTCGGGCGACATGGCGTCGGCCGGGCTGCCGTGCCGAGCGCGAGGGAACGCGTCGCGCGGGCGTTGCGCGGTGACGTCCCACCAGGTCAATTCGTGATTGTCGCACACGGCGAGCGCGGAGCCATCCGTCGAGAATTGCAGCAGCCGCACTTCGTTGGTCAGCGGGACCGTCGCATTGGCTTCCATCCTGCCTGAGTGCGGATTCCACAACCGCAGTTGACCGTTGGCGCTGAGGGCCGCCAGGCGGCTGCCGTCGGGAGCAAAGGCCAGGCTGACCGCCGGCCCTGAGTGTTCGAGGAGGCCGCTCGGCTGCCCGTCCGCGAGATTCCAGAGGCGCACTTGCGCGTTGGTCCCGGCCGCCGCGAGCGTCCGGCCATCCGCCGTGAACGCCAGACACGTCACGGCGCCGCTCAGTCCATCGAGCAGCCCGACTTCACGTTGCGCGGCCGCATTCCAAAGCCGGACACCGCCCGCGCGCGAACCCAAGGCCAAAGTGGCGTTGACGGGCGCGAACGCGAGGCAAGTGACATTGGTGAATTCGGCTTCCGGCGTGGCCGCGCCTTTGTGGAGTAATTCCCAAACGCGCGCCGTCCCGTCCGCCCCGCTTAACGTGGCCAGGCTGCGGCCATCGCCGGAAAACGCGACCGCTCGGACGTCGCCAGGATGCGGATAAAACACGGCGCGGTCGTCGTCCCGCCACCAGCGCCAGAGCAACCGCCACTCGAAACCGCGCAGGTCCTCGGCGCCGGGCCGGGGCCGCTGCGCGTCCAGCAGGCTTTGCAGCAAGGCGGGATTCTCGCTCTCCCAGGCCTGTTGGGCGACTTTCATGTCCGCCGCGTACAGCAGCCGACGCGTCTCGACGAGCGCCTGTTGCCGTGCCTTCGATTGCCAGAGTACGGCGGCCAGCCCGATGGCGGCGACGAGCAGCAGCGCGACGCCGAGTCCCGCCAGCGCCGGCTTGCGCCGGCCCCAGCGCCAGAGCTTCTCCACGCGGCCGATCGGGCGGGCGAGGATCGGTTCGCCGCGCAGGAATCGCCCCAGTTCATCCGCCAGTTCCTGCGCCGAGGCATATCGCCTGCCCGGCTCTTTCTCCAGGCACTTGAGGCAGAGCGTTTCCAGATCGCGTGGCACGCTGGGATTGAGCTGACGCGGCGGCACCGGCTCGGTTTCGTGCAATGCCCGCAGCACGTCCTCGAACGTCGCCGCCTGAAAGGGCGGGCGACCCGTGAGCAGGTGATACAGCACGGCGCCGATGCCATACACATCGCTGGCCGGTCCCACGACGCCGCGTTTGCCGGTGGCCTGCTCCGGCGGCATGAAGTTGGGCGAGCCAACGATCTGCCCCGTGACCGTCACGCCGAAGTCGCCGCGCAACCGTTTCGCCAAGCCGAAGTCGGTCACGCGCGGTTGGTCGTCGGCGTCAATCAGCACGTTGGACGGTTTGAGGTCGCGGTGCAGCGTGCCTTGCTGGTGGGCGTAGTGAATGGCTTGGGCGATGATTTGCGCGTAACGCGCCGCGCGCTTGCCCGGCAACGGGCCGTCGCGCGCGATGGCCGCCAGGTCGCGCCCCGGCACGTAGTCCATCGAGAAATAATGCTGGCCGTCGTGCTCGCCCGTCTCGTGGATGGCCACGATGTTCGGATGGCGCAAGTTGGCCGCCGCCTCGGCCTCACCGCGAAAGCGCAGCACCTCCTGCTTGCTGGCGAATTGCCCGGAGAGAATCAACTTGAGCGCGACGATGCGATTGAGGCTGACTTGCCGCGCCTTGTACACGACGCCCATGCCGCCGCGGGCGATTTCCTCAAGCAGTTCATAATCCCCAAAGCGCTGCCCCGCGAGAGCTTGGGCCGTGGGGAGCAGGGCGTCCTCGGGCACGACCAGCGTGTCTTCCAGGCCGATGCGCAACAGGCACTTTGGACAGCGATTGCCCGCCGCGCCCTCGGGCAGGGGCGCGCCACAACACTTGCAGATCGCGTTCATTCTCGAGGGGCGGATCGGGAGTGCCCCCGTTGGCTGCTACAGCAAAAAGGACTCATGGTTGCGCGACGGGCCGCGGCGGGCCAACGCAAGCAAACCCAGGGACCGCCCGTCGGCGAGGCGTTCTGGAGCACACCTGGCTTAAAGTCCGCGCTCATCCCGTGCGCATCTTGATACCACCACCATCCTACGCCGCTCGGCGCGAAGGAACGCAGCGTTGACGCTGCGGCACGGGGCGAGTTCCACGCCGCGGCAGTGTCAACGCTGCGTTCCGGTGGGGGTATCAAGATGCGCTCGCTCATCCCTCGGGCCGACTCAACACCGCCACCAAGTGCCGCAGTTCCTCGTCAATCTCCGCCGGCGTGGCCACGGTGACGGCCACCTCCTCACGCAGCCGGTGGCGGTACCGCCGCCGGAGCCGATGCACCTGCGACTTCAGCGTGCCCTCCGCCACCTGCAGGCGACGGGCGGCCTCGCTCTGGGTGCAGGCGCTTTCGCCGCCCGGAAGAAACTGCTCCAACACCGCGAAAACCTCCGCCTTGCCTTCGGCGGCGTACTCGGCCTCCAGCCGCGTCCGCACCTGATCGAGCAGCGTGAGCGCCCAGTTGTGCTCGTAGGCGTGCTCCGCGGTCCGTTCATCGGGCAACTCCAGTGCCCGCCCCTCCGCGCCGGGTTGGACCGCGTCCAACGAAACCGGCGCGGCACCGCCGCCCCGCTTTTGGGCGGCAGCCCGTTCCCATTCGTTCACCAGCAGGCGTTTGACCGCGGTGAGCAGGAAGGTGCGGAACCGCCCGCGCTCGCGGTCGGCCAGTTGATAATGCTTGCGGGCCAGGAAGCGCCCGAAGAACTGCTGCGTGAGGTCCTCGGCGTCGGCGGGCTGGCGGCCCAACCGGCGGAGGTAAGCGCAAACCGGCGGCCAGTACGTTCGGCACAACCGCTCCAGCGCCTCCTGGGCGCCGGGCGAGGCCTCCTGCGCTGCGGCGAGCACCACGCTCCAGTGCGTCGTGGTGAACTCAACCGCGCCGCCCTTCGGCGGTGAGGCGGGTCGCGCTTCGCTGGACATGCCGGGACCATAGGCCCGTGCCCGGCCTGTGGCCACCGCAAAGTGTCGGGAGTGGCAACCACGAAAGACTGGCTGAAGCTGGTTCGATTGCGAGAGGAACACGAACATCTGTCCGTCACCGGTATAGTGAAGGAGTCCGGGCACGTCCGGGCCGAACGGAAACTGGCTTTGCCCGTCCACCGTCGCGGTCCACGAAACCAGCCGCCAGGCGCCGACGAAATCCTCGCGGGCAGGATGCTGCCTGGCATCGGCGCCCGGGGCGTTCGGCGACGGCGCGGTTGCGGGCGGCCAATGACCAAGCTGGGTGAGCGCGGCAAGATTGTCCCACGTGATCCAGATTTCCGCGATGCGGCTGCGGGCGATGCGAAAGACGCCCGCGAAATCCAGGTCCACCCGCCGACCGCTGGCGGGAAACGGCCCCAAGGCCGCGTGCTGCGTTCCCGTGTAACGACCGAACACCCCGACCAGATTCCCCTGCGCGCTGAGTTGCCGCACTTCGAGGCGCCCGGCGGGGAACGTCCGCCAATCCGATTCCGCGAACGCGAGGAAATCGCCGGCGCTCCGCACACTTACGTCCGGCGTGGCCTGGCAATGACGCCGCAGGTTGTCGGCCAGCGTGGCGCGCAACCGCTCGGGGTTGCGTTCGTTATAGGCGCGGGCGTTGGCCAGCACAAGCTGACGGTTCGCCTCCTGCCGCCGCGCCGCACAACCGCTCGCGACCCAAGCACAAAGCAAACAGACGAACCACGGGTGATTCATGCGGCCAAACATGCGCGAACGCCTGTGGCCGGGCAAGCGCAAGCAGCGCAAGCACGCCGACGGGCCGCGCCAACAAGACCGTGCCGGCCTACCGTCGATTCCGACGTGCAACCGACCCAGGGTGGCAGGCTCACACGGCTAACGCGCCGGAACACGGGTCAGAAGCCCTTCCCGCAACGCGCGCCGATCTACCTTGCCGGTGCGGCCACGCGGCAACGCTTCGACGAAGATGATTTCCGCCGGCACGCCGCAGTCCTCCGCGCGCGCGGCCACGAAATCGCGGAGCACCGTCGCGTCCACCGTCGAGCCAGGCTGCAGCCGCACGAACGCCACCGGCACTTCGCCGTGTTGCGCGTCCGGCTTGCCGACCACGCCGGCTTCGACGACATCTGCGTGTTCGAGCAAGGCGTTCTCGACGTGTTGCGGGGAAATCTTTTCGCCGTCGCAGGTGATGATCAGTTTGAGGCGGCCATGAAACCAGAAGTAGCCGTCGGCGTCGCGATGCGCGAGGTCGCCGGTGCGGAACCAGCCATCCTGCATCACGGCGGCGGTGGTCTTTGGATCGTTCCAATAGCCGGCGAACAAATACGGGCCGCGCAATTGGATTTCACCGACTTCGCCCGGCTCGCACTCGCCTCCGCTTTCGCGCGCGACACGGATTTCAGCCCGATCCACGGGAATCCCGATCGAGCCCCGGCGATCGCGGTTCGGAGGATTGCCCAAGGCGGGGAAGAACTCCGTCAGGCTGTAGCCGTGCAGGAGTTCCTGTCCGAAATACGCGGGCCAGGCTTCGAGTAGCGAGGCCGGCGCCGCGTCGCCGCCCACGGGCCAACACACGCAGGAACTCACGTCGCGCGGGCGCGCCTGTTGCGCCCGGAGAACCAACTGGGCGGCGGACGGGGACAAGACAAAGACGTACGTACAACGATGCCGAGCCACCGCGTCGAGCAGCAGGTCCGGATCGAACCGGCGCTGAAGAATGGCCGTGAAGCCGCGGGTGAGGCACTGGGCGAGCACAAACAGGCTGGTGATGTAGCCCAGCGGCGCGACGAGAAAGGCCACGTGCCGCAGGGTGATGCCAAGGCCCCACTCAGCTTCTCCCATCGCGCCAAATGTCGCGTGCGTTTGCATGACTCCTTTGGGAACGCCGGTGGTCCCGGAGCTGAACAGGATGGCCGCCAGGTCCTGCGGCGGCTCGGGCCTCACCGGCGCCGGAGGAACTGCGGACGGAAATCGCACGACCGTTTCTGGGGTGCGGGTTCCGCGCTTCAATAGCAGCGCCAATCGCAGCGACGGGCAGCGCGCGAGCATCGGTTCTCCCACAGGATAGAGGTCGTCGTCGCCGTGATACGCGACCGCTCCGCTGGCGGAGAGTTCCTGTGCCAGTTCGGGTCCCTTGCTGGCGGGGCTCAACAGCACTGTGACCAGTCCGGCCCGCCAGCAAGCAAGCATCGTGACGGCGAGTTCAATCGAGTTGAGCGCGTGAATACCGATGCGTTCGCCGGGCTTCAGCTCGAAGGCGTCGAGCGCTGCTGCGCAGTCCCTCACCCGCTCGGCGAATTCAGCCCACGTGACTGCCTCGCGGTCATCCACGAAAGCGCGGTCGGCAGGTTGCGTTTTCTCGAGCCGTTCCAACGCCCGCAAGAGTGGCGGCAGCGGAGGACTGGGTTCGCGAGTGTTCATGGGCGGCGCATCAGGCAGAGGTTGGACGCAACGAGCCGAGCAGTTGCACAATCGTTCGACGGTAAGTCTTCAATCCAGACGCGAAGATCACGACGGCGCCGATGCCACCGGCTACCTGCGTGAGCAGCAGCGCCTGCGGCAACCATTCCGCTTCGGCCCCAACCGGATAGCCCCGGCCCAGCCATCCGGTCACCAGCGGTCCCAGGCCCATGCCGATCAGGTTGATGAAAAACAGAAACAGGGCGGACGCCTGCGCGCGCATCGCGGCGGGCGCGAGTTGTTGAACCGTCGCTGCCACCAGTGCGAACGGCGCGCTGAAACCAATCACCATGAACACCATTCCTGCTGCGGCTCCGGCGCCGCTGCCCGCCAGCGTATAGAGCGTCGCCGCCGGCAGGCAGACCGCGGCCCCCAGCAGCGCCACACGCAAATTGGCGTCCGCACAACCGCGGCTGCGCCAGGCATCGGCCAGCCGACCGCCGCCCACCGCGCCCAGCGCGCCGCCGAGCGCCATGATGATTCCCAGCACCAGACCGGTCTGCGCGTCCGACCAGCCGTGCCGCGCTTTGAAGAAGAGCACCATCCAGTTGCTGTTAGCGTAACCGGCAAACGTGAGAAACGCCATGCCGAGAAACAGGCTCAGAAACGTTCCCCGATGCGACACCAGAAACGCGGCGACGTCGCGCAACCGCATCGCCGTAGTGGCCGGCGTCCCGCCTGCCGTGGAGGGCGGCGTCCTGCCGCCCAGATGGGGTTTCGAGAGATCGAGCGGGCTGGAGTTTTTTCGGCTGCTTCCGCCGGGCTGGAAACCCGGCTCTACGGCAGGCGGGACGCCCGCCGCCACGTGCGCCCCGTGACGCGGAACTTCCCGCACCGTCAGCAGCAGCAATGCAAACAACACTCCGGGCAGTCCGACGATGAAGAACACCGCCTGCCACGGACGCACCGCCCCGATCAACGGCAGCACGGGGAGTTCCTTGCTGCCGAGGAACTCAATAATCAACCCCAGGCCAACGAGCGACAAGCCGGAGCCCAGGCAGATGCCAAACGAATACACGCCAATGGCCGTGGCGCGGCGTCGCGACGGAAAGTAGTCCGTGATGAGCGAGTAAGCCGCCGGCGACAGCGCCGCCTCCCCCACCGCCACGCCCGTGCGACAAAGCAGCAGGTGCCAGAACCGTTGCGCCAATCCGGACGCGGCGGTCATCAGGCTCCACAACACGAAACCCGCGGCGATCAACCCACGCCGGCTGCGGGTGTCGGCCATGCGCCCGAGCGGCAGACCGAAGAAAGTATAAAAGATGGCGAAGGTAGTCCCCTGCAACAGCCCGATCTCGAAGTTGCCCAGGTTGAAATCCTGCCGGATCGAAGGAATGAGGAAAGCAATGATCTGCCGATCCACGAACGAAAACACATAAGCCAGCGTGAGCACGCCCACGACATACCAGGCGTAAGCCGGACGGGGAAAATTCGTTTCGGCGCTGGGTTCCACAGCGAGTGGCGGAGCGTCGGGCAGTTCAGAGTGGGAGGGAGGTTTCATTCGTTTTCTGGTTTGGAATTCACGTCGCCGACATCCCGCCGTCCACGGTGTAAGTGCCGCCCGTGCAGAACCGGCTTTCGTCGCTGGCGAGAAACAACATCAGTTGCGCGACCTCGTCGGGCGTGCCATAGCGGGAGAGGGGCACGAGGGGCCGTGTCTGCTGCCGGAACTCCTCGCTGGCATTCGGCGACACGCCGTGCGCGATTCGCTCCATCATCCGGCCTTCGACGAATGCCGGATGCACCGTGTTGACGCGGATGTTCAACGGGGCACATTCGATGGCCGCCGTGCGCATCAGCCCGACGACCGCGTGTTTGCTCGCGGCGTAGGCGGAAAGCCCGGCGCCCGCGCCTTTGAGTCCAAGGATGGACGAGGTGATCACGATGCTGCCGCTGCCGCGTCCGGCCATCACGGGAATGACCTGCTGCAAACCGAGGAACACCCCGCGCACGTTCACCGCCAGCACGCGATCGAAGGTCGCCAGCGGATAATCCGCCAGGGGCTGGATGTCGCCTTCGATGCCAGCGTTGGCGAGAAGAACGTCAACGCCGCCGTGCCGATCCACCGCCGCTTGCACGTAACGCCGCGTGTCCTCCGGCGTGGTCACATCGGCGACCACCGAACTGGCGCGGTCGCTGCCCAGCGTCAGCGACGCTTGCCGCAACCGGGACTCGGACACGTCCACGAGCACCACGCTCGCTCCTTCGAGCAGCAACAGTTTCGCCGCCGCCAGGCCGATGGCGCCCGCCCCGCCGGTGATGAGGGCGACTTTGCCTGCAAGACGATTCATGGGGTCATGATGAGTCGGGTGAAGCCCTCCTCACGGTCGGACAAGCCGGAAAAACTCTGCGCCGCCGTTGGCCGGCAAGGTGGCCGTGTTTGTGCCCTCGAAGCCTGGCAGGTCCAGCCAGTCGGGATTCGTGAGCCGCGTGGCGCGTTGCAACCGCGCCGGGCCGAAGCCTTCCCAGTCCAGCTTCACGTTCGCGCCTTCCTTCGCGATGGACTTGAGGTAGGGAGAAATCTCAAACACGGCCAGAGCGCTGCCGGACTCGAAGACGGGACTGTCGTATCGGCATATTAGCTGGCTGCCGCGGACGGCCAGTGGAAGCGCGTCCCGACAGGTTCCGACAAACGGTGGGCGGAGTGGATCAGAAACGTCCACCGCTACGAAACCGTCGCTGCCGACAGTCACCAGCGCGTAATGGTCGAGGAATGACAGACGCGTCCCTCCACCGTGATTCGGAGGGAAGTCAAGCGCCGCCACTCGGCGAGGCTCGGCCGGGTTCGAGACGTCGAGCACAACCAACTGCTCCGCGTACCCTACCCCCCAAAACCCGAAATAATACCCAGCGACATACAGGTAGTCGCCAACACAGGCCAAATCCGTGATCTCATGTGGCTCGCGCGGGAACTTAACCACGCCCTGGAGAACAGGGTTCGAGGGATCGGAGATGTCCAATGCGGCAACCCACGAGCGAGAACCCACGAAGACATGGTTTTTCGCGACAGTAACGGCGTTCGCCGAGATGTTGGTCACGGTCGCGACGCGCGCGGGGGCGGTTGGAGAGGAAATGTCAATGACATGAAGACCTGCGACACTGGTGGCGAAAGCGTGATGGTCAGAGAGCGCGAGATTGCCGGCCCAGATTTCCTCGCAGGCTCCCACCGGCTTCGGCGCTCCCGGCGCGGCAATGTCGAAGACCCACAGCCCTTTCTCGTACGCACTGACGAAAGCGTGCCCTCCTTGAGTCCGCACCCTTACGGCCCAGAAACCGTTAGTCCAATAGTCCCCCACCACCCGCGGCTGGGCATGATCGGAGAGGTCAAGCACCGTGATGCCACTCTCCCCGGAAGCGACGTAGGCTCGTTCGCCGACCAACGCGACATCCCAGACTGGGCCGCCTTCCCATGCGCCAATCAGAGTGAGATTCAAGTCACTGCCGAGCGCCGTGCCGCAGAGGTTCAACGCCAAGACCACGGATGAAACAACGCTGGCGCACTTACGGCCATGCAGGCCAACGGGCGGGCACATTCCTGTCGTCTTGCGTGCATTTGTCTTCATGCGCGACAGTTTACCAGCGCGCACTGGCGCGGACCAAGCCGATGGGGGTTACCTGAGGGTTACCTGTTCAAACGGCTTACCGCTTAACGCTGCGTCGCAGCCTCCGTCACCGGCAGGCCGGCCTGGCGGAGGATTCCAGGCCAAGTCGGATCGTTGTGTAGGTCGCGGTAAGCGGGATGGACGCCGAGTGTGCGCACGTGAGGATCGCGCGCCTGGATGGCCTCGGCCATCAACCGGAGGGCGAGCGCACGGTCACCCAGTGCGAGGGCGGCAAAGGCGAGGCAGGCATCCGAACAGTATTCCCGCGTGCGCAGGTCCAGCAGCCCCGCCAGGAGCTGACGGGCCTCGTCCGAACGCCCCTGCACCGCGCGAACCCACGATTCAACGATATCCGAATAAACTCGTGGACAGCTTTCCTGCGCGCGTCGGATGGCTTCATCCGCCTCTTCCCAGCGGCTCAGGGCCACGAGCGGTCCGATGGCGGCCCAGTAACCCAGCGTGTAGCCCGGATCCAGTTCCACGGCCTTGCGCGCGTTGGCCAGGGCTAATTCGTGCCGACCACAACACGAATCGTTGGCTGCCAATCCATGGAGGATGTGCGGCGAAAGCGGGTCCAACTCTCGCGCCTCCATCAGCCAGCCCCGCGCCTCGTCGAGTCGCCCCAGCGGCGTGAGGAACGACAGGCCGTATTCGCAACGGCCGGTCGCGCTGCTCGAATCGAGTTCCAGGCAGCGAGACAGAGACTTCTCACAGGCGGTACTGACCCAGTGAAAAGCGCTGTGGAGCACGCCGAGGGCGCGATGCGCATCCGCGAGTAAGGGATCGAGCGCGAGCGCCTTCTCGACCGCCGTCACCGCCTCGGGCATGACCTCGCGCGGGCGCGCTTGCGCCCAGAAGGCCTGCAAATGCAGGCAATCGGCCAGACCGCAGTAGGCCGGCGCGAACGTCGGGTCCATCTGAATGGCGCGCCGGAAATGCGCCGCCGGATCGGGTGACTGCTCGGGGCGCCAGCGGTTGAAGAAGTAGCGGCCCAGGAGGTAAGCCTCATGCACGGCGGGTGCCAGCGCGCGCACGGCAGCCGACCGGGCTTCGGCGACCCTCAGTTTCAATTCGCGCCCGACCGTGGCCGCCACGTCATCCGCCAGTTGGGTCGCGTTCTCCAGTTGGCGCTCGAACTGGCCGGACCAGATACACCCGCCGTCCTTCGCTGCAATCAAGCGCAAGTTCACGTTCACCCGGTTCTGAGTCTGGCGCACACCGCCCTCGATGACCGCATCCACCGCGAACTTCTCGTGCAACCGGGCGACGTCGTGCGCTTTCCCGCGCAAGGCCATGGCTGTCGTCCGGGCCAACACCTGCAAACCGGGTGCGCTGCTCAGGCGTTGGATCAGCTCCTCGGTCAACCCGTCGCTGAAAAACTCGCGCTCGCGTCCGCCGGTCAGGTTCGTCAACGGCAGGACGAGCAGGCGGGTTGGCTTGGCCGGTGTCGAACCCGCCACGGGCTTGGGGTCGAACGCACGACGCTCAATCACCGGCACGTAAGCGCCGCTCGGCAAGGAGATGCAGAACAAATCCTGCGCGCCCTCCGTCGCGTAATACCGTTCCAACTTTGTGCGCAAGCGATTCGCCTGAACCCGCACGATGGGATCGGCCTTGGTGTCGTAACCGGGCGCGCGATGGAACACTTCCACGCCGATGACGGACTCCTTGAGCGCGCCGTCGTCTTTGCGCAAGGCGGACTCCACGAGGTAGGTCAGGAAATTCTGGAGGCCGGGAGAGCGTCGGAACTCGCGGCTCTCGCGCACGCGCCCGAGCGCATGGCGGACCAAGTCGGCATCCGGCAACGGGTTCACGGCGGCAGCGTATCCGACCGTTGCCGTGCCTTCAACTTCAGAGCTTTGTCAATTTCACGACCTGCTCCCGCAGCGCACGCCGATCCACCTTGCCGGTGCGCCCGCGGGGCAAGCTCTCAACGAAGTGGATTTCCTCCGGCACGCCACAGTCCTCGACGCGGGCAGCCACGAACTCGCGAAGTGTGGCGCCCTCCACCGTCGCGCCGGGACGCAGGCGCACGAAGGCCACGGGCACTTCGCCGTGAACGTCGTCAGGTTTTCCAACGACGCCGGCTTCGGCCACGTCCGGGTGTTCCAGCAGCGCGCTCTCGACGTGTTGCGGGGAAATCTTTTCGCCGTCGCAGATGATGATGTGCTTGATCCGGCCGCGGAACCAGAACCAGCCATCCGCGTCCCGGTGCGCGAGATCGCCGGTGCGGAACCAGCCGTCCGGCATCACGCGCGCGGTGGTTTCGGGATCGTTCCAATAGCCGGCGAACAGCCACGGCGCGCGGAGTTGAATCTCGCCGGATTCGCCCGACCCACATTCGGCGCCGGCGTCGCTGATCAAGCGGATTTCCAGCCCGGGCCAGGCCACGCCCATGGAACCGGGGCGATTGCGGTCGGGTGAATTGGTCAATGCCGGCATACACTCGGTCAGGCCGTAGCCTTGCAGGATCGCGTGTCCGAAGTGTTCCAGCCAGGCGCGAAGCAGGTTCGTGGGAACGACGTCGCCCCCGACACCCCAAAGGCGGCAGGAACCGGTATCGCGGCGCTGCGCCCGTTGCGCTTCGAGGATCGCCCAGCAGGCCGCGGCGGGCAGCACAAAAACCGATTTGCATTGGTGAGCCGCCACCGCATCCAGCAAAAGTCCGGCGTCGAACCGGCGCAGCAACACCATTGTACCTCCGTTCACCAGACATCGTGCGAGGGCCATGAGGCTGCCGATATAGCCGAGCGGTGCGACGGCCAACACCGGCTGCCAGATCGCGACCGGAAAATCGCGATCGGGCTGGCCCATCGCCGCCAGGGCCGCGTGCGTGTACATCACTCCCTTGGGAATGCCGGTGGTGCCCGAGCTGAACAAAATCGCGGCGAGTCCGGGCGGTCGAGTTGGCGGTTCGGCTTCGGTGGACATCCGGTTGGGAAAACGCGCGACCACTTCGGGCGCGAACGCCCCGCGTTTCAACAGCAGCGCCAGGCGCAGTTGCGGACAGCGGCCCAGCGCGGCCTCGCCGACAGGATACAAATCCGGATCGCCCAGGTAAGCCGCCGCGCCGCTCGCGGACAATTCCTGCGCCACCTCCGGCCCTTTGCTGGCCGGAGTCAGCATGAGCGTGACAAGGCCGGCCCGCCAGCAAGCCAGGATCGTGGCCGCGAGTTCAATCGAGTTCAACGCGTGGAGGCCGATGCGTTCGCCGGGCTGCAAGCCCAGGCTCTCCAATGCTGCGGTGCAATGTATCACCCGCTCGCGCAGTTCGGCCCAGGTGACGGCCTCGCGGTCGTCAATGATCGCGCGTTCTTCCGGCGCACGCGCGGCTTGTTGATCCAGTGCGTCGTTGAGGGTTGTTCCTGGCGGAAGCTCGGTGGCGATTTCGGTTTTCATAGGCTACGGCCTGACCAGACGGAAGAACTCCGGCCCACCCCACGTGGGGAGCGTGACGGTGTTCGTGTTCTCAGAGCCGATCAGATCCTGCCAGTCGGGATTCGTGAGCCGTGTGGCGCGCTGCAATCGCGCTGGGCCGAAGCCTTCCCACGCCAGTTTGATGTTCGGGCCGTCCTTCGCGATGGATTTGATGAACGGCAGCATTTCGATGATGGCGAGACTGCCACCGGCGGCGACGAAGATTCTGTCTTGACTGGCGATCATGCCGTGCGGCTCCGGCCAGGCGCTGCCACCCACGCGTCGCGGGGCGGCTGGGTTGGACACGTCAATCACTTCCAAGCTCCCGGAAACTCCGACAAAGGCGTAGTTGCCCCAGACAGCTACCGTTTGCGAATGATCGAGGAAGTCAAAAGCTCCCGCCCGCCGCGGGTTGGCCGGGTCGGAAATGTCGATCACCAGCAGGCCCTCGCGATAACCCGGAGGACGTCCATCCCAGCTAATCTCAACAAACATCCCTCCGCTTACGAACAGGTGATCGCCCGAGACGGCCAGGTCCGTCATGCTTCTGGCCGAACCGCCAACTTCGCAAGCACCGATACGCCTCGGATTCGTCGGATCGGAAATGTCGAGCACGAGCACTCCCTGGGGAGGAGATTCCCCGAAAACGAACCCCGCAGCGAAGAGGCGATTGCCTGACACCATCACGCGAGCGCCAAGCAAGTTGGTGACTAAACCTACGCGGCGGAGATCTGATGGATTTGAAATGTCGATGACATCCAAGCCGTTGTCGGCCGACACAAACGCGTGGTGGCCGGCAATCGCTACATCCCTCGCCCAGCCGCTTGTGGGGTGAACGCTTATCTTGCGGAGGTTCGCCGGATCGGAGAAGTCGAACACCCAAAGCCCCAGCTCTCCCCCGACCACAAAGGCATTGGTGCCCCGGACGGCCACGGCCAGAGCGTCGAACTGCCTGTAAGTCTTGCACTCCCCAACCGTTCGAACATTGGCCGGATTCGAAACGTCGAGGATTTGGAAACCAGCCCAGTTTTTGGCCACGTAAACGAAATTATCCGACACGGCAATCCCCGGCGTCAGTTCGATGTCACCCGAGGTTCCGGCTAGACGCGGAACCGCCGGGTTGGAAACGTCGATGACAATGACGAACACGCCCCGATTAGGCGAGGACAGATAAACGGACAGATAAACGTAGTTCCCTCGTGCAGCGATGTCGTTCAACCAGATGAAGGAGTCGTAGCCACCCACTCTTCGCGGGTTCGTGGGGTCAGCGACATCGATGACTTCCAGACGACTTCGAACTCTGTCGCTGGGAGCATCCCACCAGGTTTCCACCAGGTAAGCGTGGTCACCCGAAACCACCACGCGACCGACGGAGCGCGCCGAGGCATACCTGCCGGCCAGGCGCGGCGCGGCGGGATCGGAAATGTCGATCACGTAAAGCTCGTCGTAAGACCCCGTCACGTAGGCGTAGCGACCGGACACGGCCACACGCATGGCGACGCCCGGGGTGGGACAGCCTCCGATGGGGCTGGGATTGGTCGGGTCGGAAATGTCGATCACCCGCAATCCCCTGATCCAAACCCCGCCCTCGTTCCACTCGGCCGCCGCGTAGGCGTAGTTGCCCGCCACGGCCACATGATTGACTCTGAAGTCGTTGGTCACGGCTCCCACTTGCCTGGGCTTCGCCGGGTCTGAAAGATCAATGACTCGCAGGCCAGATCTCCATGTCGCCAGGTAGGCGTGGTTGCCCTGGAGGGCGAAGCCGGAAAAGGAATCACCGACTTCGTACCGACTCAACCATTGCGGATTGGCGGGATTGGAAACGTCAATCGGCACGAGGAGACCCGCATCTCCATCAACAACGCAAGCGAGGTTGCCAGACACCTCCACGTCCCTGGCCACAGCCCCTCTCTCGGCAAACTCTCCCACCAACCGGGGAGCCGCAACGTCGGAAACATCGATCACATTCAAACCGCCGCCCCAGTTTGCCAGGAGGGCGTAGCGACCTGAAACCACAACGTCCAGCGCTGTGCCCCCGCTCGGACCCCACCAGGCTCCCACCAACACGGGATTGACCTCAGCACCCAAGGCCAGACGCCCCGTCGCCGCCAGTGCCAGCGCCCAGAGCATTGCGGTTCTTAGCAAGAATTGAGTCTTCATAGCTTTGCCTGCACGTTTTGGCGACGCGCCTATGGCTGCGGGCTGCGGAGGCGGAAAAACTCCCGCGCCTCTGTCGCCGGCAGCACCACCTGCGTCACGGCGTTCTCCGTGAACGCGGGCTGCGCGATGGGCGACCAGGCGCCGCTCAGGCTGGCCGAACCTTCCAGCACCGCCTGGCTGAACAGGGACGAGTAGCCCACGGTGATCTCCAGCATCGGCACCAGGTCCACGCGCTTGAGCACCGCGCCGTTGAGGATGTTGCCGTTGCCGTTGTCGTGGAGGAAATAGAGCGCGGTCCCATCCGGCGCCAGAGCGGAAGGCACGACCTGGTTCCACGGTGAGTTCACGGCCGAGCCGATGCTCACCGGCAAACCCCAGGGACTGTTGCGGTCCCTGCGGGTCGAGACCCGGATGTCCATTTGCCAGGAGGGATCGCCGGATACCAGGGTGCTCGTCAGCAACGTCAGTCCATCCGGCGCTGGCAACGCCTGCCATTGCCCATACGGGAGGTTGAGGTAGTTGGGCAACACGGTGGCTGGTCCCCAGGCCGTGTCCCGGCTGGCCCGGCGGCTGACGTAGAGCTTGGTAACGCCTCCAACCGCATGGCTGGAGAAGTACAGCTCCAACGTGTCAGCGGTCAGTGTGGGTAGCGCCTCGAACCCGGCGGTGTTGACTTGCGGACCGAGATTGACCGGTTCACTCCACGGGCTGGTGCGGTTGGTGCGCGTGGACATCCAGAGATCGCTGTTGCCCTGGCCGCCCGGACGCGGGTCGGCGACGAACTCCCAGCCGTCGGACCAGAGCAAGATCAAGCCGTCGGCGGAGATGAACGGGCCGCCTTCGTAAAACGAAGAGTTGACGGGTGCGCCGACGGGTTGGACCGGCCCCCACGGATCGCTGGGGTTTGCGCGTGTGGCGACGAAAAGGTCGTGGTTGCCGTCAATCGGATTGCTCAGAAACACCTCCGTGCCGTCGGCGGTGAACGAGACAGTGGGGAGATAATTCCAAGCCACGGCCGGCACTTCCGTGGTGGTGGGTGCGCGGATGGCGCCGAGCCGGACGTTGAATCGGCTGGGAGGCGGTGATTGCGCCTGGAGCGAGAACGCCCAGGCGGCAATGAATAGACAGGATGCGAACGTGGTTCGCTGGGGGATCAAGGTCTTCATAGGTCAATGTTTGTTGTTTGGCTGCATTCAAAGCGGCTGCCACCGTTGGCAGCTTGGGCTTCTGCTTGGTGCAAAGGAGAAGCCGCGGAATAGTTGCGGAGAAAATGCGCTGGCATCCTGTAGCGGCGTCTCGTGAGAGCGCCGCATTCTCGGCGAATGGAAATTGGCGGCGCTCTCACGACGCGCCGCTACAGGGGAACCTTGCTGCAACTTTTGGGCGGGTCTTCCTTTGTAGAGGTTGAACGGTTCTCAACAAAAACCAAAATCAAATATGAAAGGCATCACAAACATCACACTAAATCGAATCCTCATCGCGCTCGTCGGGCTGGGCCAAATGGTCGGCCTGCTGGCGCAAGACCTGCCCAAAACGCAACCGAAGCTCCTGACGATCATCCGGGAGGAGGTCAAGGTCGGTCGCAACGCGGCTCACGCCCGCCACGAAGCCGGCTGGCCGGCGGCCTTCGAGAAGGCCAAGTCGCCGGACTATTACCTCGCCCTGACGTCGGTTACCGGTCCCAACGAGGCGTGGTACATTATTCCGTCGGAGTCCAACGCGGCGATCGGGGAAAGGATGAAGCGGGAGGCTGCCGATCCCGTGCTTTCGGCGGAACTGGAGCGGCTGGCGGCAGGGGATGCCGACCACGTTCAGAGCGTTCGCGCCGCTCAGGCCATCGCCTGGCCGGACTGGGGACTCGGGGCGTTTCCGGACCTGGCGAAGGCCCGGTTCCTCCACATCACGAGATTCCAGGTCGCGCCGGGTCAGTGGCTTCGCTTCGAGGCCTCGGCGAAGGCTTATCGGGCGGCCCGCGAACGGGTGAATTCCAAGGTCGGCTACCGCATCTATGAGGTCACCAGCGGCATGCCCGCGCTGACCTTCTTGGCGGTCACGTCGGTCGAGAGCTACGGCGAGTTCGACACGTCGTTCGCGGAGCACGTCGCGGCGATTCAGAAGGCGACGCCCGAGGAGGCGGCTCTGTTCGCGAAGCAGGACATGATCGTCCACCAGGAGGCCGCAATCTTCCGCGTGGATCCGAAGCAAAGCTATGTGTCCAAGGAAGTCCGCGCGACGGACCCGGAGTTCTGGAACGGCAAGTAGGCGGCCTCGCCCCGGACACTTCGCGCTCCGCGTGAAGAACACCCTGTAGCGGCGCTCGTGAGAGCGCCGCTCTATGAGCGAGCCGGAATTGGAAAGCGCCAGAGGGCTGGCGCACTACAAAACGCTGGCGCGTATCGGAGCGCACGGGCGCGAACTCGCGAAGCGTCTTGGACTGCGGTAGCCCTCTACCGCTTTGGGATCGCGCGGTGTGTAGCAGCGGCCTTGACTTCGATCCGCCGCCTGGGTCAGAGAACAGACGGGGATGCTCAGTCGTGTCGGGCCGTCTGCGAGTTCAACTGTGGCGCAGACTTCCAAGTCTGCCGTATCGCGGGTTTCAAAACCCGCCGCCCGAGGAGCATTGGCCGGTTCGCCGATTGGGAAATCGGCGACACAGCAGGTTTGGAAACCTGCGCCACGCCGCCAGTGACTGAGCACTGCATCCGCGCACTCCCAGTAGCGGCGTCTCGTGAGAGCGCCGCTCTATGCGCGAGCGGATAATTGGCGGCGCTCTGACGAGACGCCGCTACAATCGGTGACATGTCCGGCTTACGGCCCCTGCGCCAGCTCGGCGTCTATCTCCCTGAGCGTGGGCAGCGGGTTGATCTGGATCGCCTCCGGCGATTCGGCCGGGCGCGTGAGGAACCAGTTGCCGTCCGGCGACACGGCGAACGGCGTATCCAGTTGTCCCTTGAGCGCCAGCATCTCCTGGCCGGTGATCGCGCTCCAAACGCGCAGTCCATCCAGGTCGCCATCAGTGATGATGGTCCTGGAATCTGGCGTGTAAGCGGCGGCGGTGGTCGAATGCAAATGCCCGCGCGTCAGCGCCAAAACCTCGCGACCCGTGGCCACGTCCCAGACCCATACCGTGCCGTCCCAACAACTGGTCGCCAACCGGCGGCTGTCCGGGGAGAACCTCAGGCCGTTGACAAACCAGGGATGCCGGGCCGCAAACGGCGCCAGGCGCCGGGACCGCACATTCCACAGCTTGGCGACGTAATTCGTGGAGGCATAGGCCAGCCAGCGTCCGTCGGGCGAAAACGCGGCGACGCCAGCGTCGCTGTAGGGGGCACCGTCTTTCAGATCCGCCTCCAGTTCTTCGCGGGCCAGATTCCACACCAGGAAGCGTTGCTCCTCGGCCACCCAGAGGGCGGCGCGCGCCTTGTCCGCCGACAAGGCTGCGACCTGGACACTGCTGCGGCCCAACGGCCAGGACTTCAGGGCGCGTCCGGTGGTGGTATCCCAGACCCGCACGGTCCCGTTTCCGGCGTTCACCAGCAACCGGCCCGGGGCCAAGGCCGGTGGGACCTGCCACCGGCTTTCCGGCGGCAGTTTCATTCCCGGAATCGGCACACCGTTGGTCAGGTTTCGCAGGACGGTTTCGCCTTGCTCGGAGCGCGTCCACAGAACGTCACTTTCGGGGGAGAACCACTGCCTGGCGCATTCGCTGCGCGGAAAGGTCGCACTGCGGCGAGAGGTCGCCCGGGCGTCCCAGAGTTTTGCCGTTCCGTCTTTGCTCGCAGTGACCAGCGTCCGGTCATCATGGGAAAAAGCCACGCTCCACAGTTCATTCTCGTGGCCCCGGCGAGGCGGCAACGGACGCAGCTTCGCCTGGCCCGGAGTCGCGGTGTCCAGTTCCCAAAGCAGGAGCAACTGCTGGTCACTGGCCCCGGCCAGCACGCGCCCGTCCCCGGAGAACGCCAGACCGTAGAGACCCTTTGACGGGAATTCCGCCTTCGCCATCAAGGTGCCGGCGGCCACATCCCATAAGGCCAAGTCGCAGCCGCGGGCGCCAACGGCCAGCCACCGGCCCTCCGGCGAAAGGGCCAGCGAAAAAATTCCCTCAGCGCTCGGCAGCTCGCGCAGAAGTTTGCGCGCGGAGACATCCCACACTTCCGCGTGCTTCATGTCCGAGCAAGACACGGCGAGGAATCGGCCATCGGCGGACACCGTGATGTAAGGGTTTGCAGCGCTGGGAATTTTCGCGGGCAACGAGAATGAAGTCCAGCGTTCCGTGTCCCACACCTCGACGGCGGAGGACTTGAGGCGGGCGGTGCCAGTGATCAATTCTCCAACGGCCACGGCCAACACGGGCGCTTGCCGTGACGTCGCCAACGCGGCGCTCGCGCAGGGCAGTTGCCGCCGGACCGTCCAGGAGCCGACCTCGACGACGGAGACGGACATGCCGCCGATCACCAGGTGCCGCCCATCGTGGGTGAACGCCAGGCAGACGCTCCACACGCCGTCGAACCAAATGCCGGCAAACTCCGCAACCACCTTGCCCGTGGCCAGGTCCCAAACCCGGACTCGAGCGCCGAAACTAGCCGTCGCCAGCCAGCGTCCGTCCGGACTCAGCACGGCGCAATACACACAGCCCGGATGTTGGAAGCTTCTCTGCTCGTCACTGCGGCTGGCCTCCCAGAGGTAACGCCAGGCGAAGTCGCGCAAATCCTCCCGCCCGGTCTGTGGGAGGTAGCGGCGCAACAACTCGTGAGTCCTTCCCAGGTTGTTTTCGGCGAGCGCGATTTGGGCGGCCCGCATGTCCGAGGCGTAGGCGCGCGCTTCGGCCAGTTGCCGCGCCCGGTCAATGCGGTACGCCGCGATGGGCGAGCCGATGCCCACCGTCAGCAGGAGCAAGGCGGTGGCGGCCCCGAAGACCGCCAGCCCCGGTTTTCGGCGGCACCAACGCCATACGCGTTCCGCCGGACTGATGGGCCGGGCCAGAATCGGTTCGCCGTTGAGAAAGCGCGCGAGTTCGTCGGCCAACTCCTTCGCCGTGCGATAGCGGCGGGCGGAATCTTTCTCCAGGCACTTCAGGCAGATCGTTTCCAAGTCCGCCGGAACCGACGGCGTGAGCAGGCGCGGGCGGACCGGCTCGGTGTTGAGCAACGCCTGCAACGTCTCCGCCAGCGTGCCGCCCACGAACGGCGGGCGGCCCGTCAGCGAATGATAAAGCATCGCGCCCAGCGCATACACGTCGCTGCGGCGGCTGATCTTGCCGCGATCCGTCGCGGCCTGTTCGGGCGGCATGTAATTCGGCGAGCCGAGCGTTTGCGCGCTGAGCGTGACTTCGGTTTGGTCCGTGAGCCGTTTGGCCAGGCCGAAGTCGGTGACGTGCGGCTGGTCTTCGGCATCCAGTATGACGTTGGACGGTTTGAGGTCGCGATGCAGGATGCCGTGCTCGTGGGCGTGATGGACCGCTTCGGCGACGGTCTGGAGGATCGCGGCGGCGCGTTTCGGCGCGAGCGGTTGCTGGCCGATGGCTTCCGCCAGCGTCCGGCCCGCGATGAAGTCCATGGCGAAGAAGTGTTGCTCGGCTTGAAAGCCCACTTCGTGAATGGCCACGATGTTCGGATGCTGCAAGCTGGCCGCGGCGGCGGCTTCGGTGCGAAAACGTTGAATGAACTCCCGGCTCGCCAGCGGACCCGAGAGCAGCATCTTCACCGCGACGATGCGGTCCAGGCTGCGTTGCCGCGCGCGATACACCACGCCCATGCCGCCGCGGGCGATTTCCTCCAGCAATTCGTAGTCGCCGAAGTGCCGCAGCGGCGCGGCCAGGTCCTCGACCGCGCCGGTTTCTTCGCCCGATGGGGTGCCGGAAGCCGGAGCCGTCCACACCTCCAGCGCGCCCTTGAGTTCGCACTGCGGGCAGACGCCCGGCGGCGCGCCGGCCGGAACTTGCGCCCCGCAGCGCGGGCAATGCCGAGGCGCGCTGGACTCAATGCTCATGTTGTCGTCAGCCACTTCCACGATGATTCAAAGGAGCGTTCGGCAAAAAGTTGCACCGGAAACATCCGAGCTAGCCAGCCCTAACCGGCAAGCACCGACTTCAGGTGCCGCAATTCCTCCGCCACGTCCGCCGGTGTAGCCACGGTTTGAGCGACTTCTTCGCACAACAACTCGCGATAGCGCAGACGAAACCGGCGCAGGTGCGATTTGAACGTGTTCTCTGCCATCCCCAATTGCGCCGCCGCCGCGGCTCCGGTGGCGGGTGGCGGTTCATCCCCTTGGAACTGGCGCAAGACCGCGAACAATTCCGCCCGGCCCGCCGCGGCGAACTCCTCGCGCAAACGGGCCAGTGCCTGGTCCAGCAACGTCAGCGCCCAGCGCCGCTCGAAAATCCGATCCGGGCTGGCGTCATCCGCCGGTTCGAGCCGATACCGCTCCTCGGCGGTTTGGGCGTCGAGGGACAAGGGCGGTGTTCCGCCGCCGCGTTTGAGCGCCCATGCCTTGTCCCACTGGTCGGCGAGAAAATGCTTCAGCGCGGCGAGCAGGAATGAGCGGAAGCGGCCATTCTCCCGCGATAGGCCCCGCAAGAAATCCCGCGCCAGCAAGTGGGCGAAAAACCCCTGCGTCAAATCCCGCGCGTCCTCCGGGCTGCGCCCCTGGCGTCGCACAAAGGCGTAGAGCGGATACCAATAGCCGCGGCACAGTTTCTCCATCGCCTCCGTCGCGCGCGTTCCCTCACCCTCGCGCGCCGCCAGCACGACGCTCCAGTGAGTCGTGACAAAAACGGGTGACCGCGCGGGAGGTCCGCTCGGCGCGTGGGTTGCCGAGTCTAGTGGGTTCACGGCAGCCAGTGTAGCCACTCGCCACCGCGCCTTCAACTTTTGGATGTCGCCATCTTCAACGCCCGTTCCCGCAGCGCGCGCCGATCCACCTTGCCGGTGCGACCGCGCGGCAAGCTCTCGGCGAAGTAAATCTCCTCCGGCACGCCGCAGTCCTCGACGCGCGCGGCCACGAAATCGCGGAGCACCGTCGCGTCCACCGTCGAGCCAGGCTGCAGCCGCACAAACGCCACGGGCACTTCACCGTGTTGCGCGTCCGGCATTCCGACCACGCCGGCCTCGACCACGTCCGGGTGTTCGAGCAGCGCACTCTCGACGTGTTGCGGGGAAATCTTCTCGCCGTCGCAGGTGATGATCAGTTTGAGGCGGCCGTGAAACCAGAAGTAGCCGTCGGCGTCGCGATGCGCGAGGTCGCCGGTGCGGAACCAGCCATCTTGGATCACGGCAGCCGTGGCCTCTGGGTCATTCCAATAACCGGCGAACAAGGCGGGACCGCGAAGCTGGAGTTCGCCGATTTCTCCCGCGGCGCAAAGGTGATCATTCTCGGTCACTACGCGGGCCTCCAAGTGCGGCCAGAGGAGACCCAAGGAACCGGCTTGAACGTGGTCCGCCCAATTGCCCAGGACCGGCAGGATCTCCGTCAAGCCGTAGCCTTGACGGAGAGGAGTCGGGAAGTGTTGCGACCAGTGCTCCGAGAGACCGGTCGGCACGGCGTCGCCACTCACGCACCACCACCGGCAGGTGCGAGTGTCGCGCGGCTGCAATTGCTGGGCCTGAAGAACCAGTTGAGCCAGCACGGGCGTCAACGCCATCACGAGCGTGCAGCGGTGTCGAGCGACGACCTCCAGGAGAACACCGGCATCCGGGCGTCGCAGCAGGATCGAGAGCCAACCGTTGACCAGCCCTTGGGCGAGCGGAGTCACAGTGTAAACGAGGGGCGGCACGGCCAGGATCACTTGGGGCGACTTTGCGGTTGCGTCGTTCCATGCCACGCCCATGGCGGCCAGCGAAGCATGCGTGTGCATCACACCTTTGGGAATCCCGGTGGTGCCGGAACTGAACATGATCGCCGCCAGAGCGGGTGGCGAGTCCGGCATTCCTGTGACCGCTCGGCCCTCGGACGTGAACCGCGCAACGACTTCCGGACGGCTGGCGCCGCGTTTGAGCAGCAGGCCTAGCCGCATCGTCGGGCAGCGCCCCAGCACCAGTTCGCCTACAGGGTAAAGGTCGCCATCACCGAGATATGCGACTGCCCCCGTGGCGGACAGTTCCTGCGCCAGTTCCGGTCCTTTGCTGGCCGGGCTTAAGAGCACCGTGACCAACCCGGCTCGCCAGCAGGCCAGGAGCGTGACCGCGAGTTCAATCGAGTTCAGCCCGTGAATGCCAATGCGCTCGCCCGGTTTGAGTGCGAGCGCCTCCAGCGCGGCGGCGCATTGTCGCACGCGATGGGCAAACTCGGCCCAGGTGATTTCCTCCCGGTCGTCCACGAGAGCCCGTTCAGTCGGGTGCGTGGTGGCTTGCCGTTCCAGCGCGGCGAGCAGCGATGGGAGTTGTCGGCTCATGACCTCATGGAATGCTGTTCGCGGCCAAGAGTCGTTCCCGCAACGCACGCCGATCCACCTTACCAGTACGTCCGCGCGGCAGAGCTTCGACGAAACGAACCTCCTCCGGCACGCCACAGTCTTCGACGCGAGCGCTGACGAATTCGCGCAGTTCTGCCGCGCTGACTTTCGCGTCCGATCGCAACTGCACGAACGCCACCGGCACTTCGCCGTGTTGCGCGTCCGGCTTACCGACCACGCCGGCTTCGACGACGTCCGGGTGTTCGAGCAGCACGCTCTCGACGTGCTGCGGGGAAATCTTCTCGCCGTCGCAAGTAATGATCTGCTTCAGGCGTCCCCGGAACCAGTAGTAACCGTCGGCGTCGCGATGTGCGAGGTCGCCGGTGCGGAACCAGCCGTCCCCCATCACGCGCGCGGTGGTCTCCGGATCATTCCAGTATCCGGTGAACAGCCACGGGGCGCGGAGCAACACTTCGCCCACCTCCCCCACGCCGCAGGAGCGACCGTCTTCAGTCACCAGGCGCGCCTCGACGCCATCGCGGAGCACACCGATGGAACCGGGGCGGTTGCGATCAGGAGCGTTATAGAACGCCGCCCCGCACTCAGTCGAAGCGCAGCCTTCAAGGAGAGCTGCTGGAAAATGGTGTGACCACTGTTCCAAAAGGCTGGTGGGTACGGCGTCACCACTGGCTAACCACCACAGGCATGATCGCGTGTCGCGCGGCTTTGCTTGTTGGCCTTGAAAGACCCGTTGCGCGAACACCGGCATGAGCGCGAAGACTACGGAGCACCGGTGCCGAGCGACCAGGTCAAGGAGAGTGTCCGCATCGGGGCGGCGCATCAGAACCGAGCACCAGCCGTTGATCAAGCATTGAGCCAGGGAAAAAAGGGAATAGACCAAAGGTACTACCACCAGCAAGACGTGTGGAAACCGGGCGGTGCTCTCGCTCTCCGCCACGCCCAGTGCGGCCAACGAAGCGTGAGTGTGCATCACGCCTTTGGGAATTCCGGTGGTGCCGGAACTGAACATGATGACCGCCAGACCGGGCGACGGGTCCGGCATTCCTGTGACCGCTCGGCCCTCGGACGTGAACCGTGCAACCACCTCCGGCGTCATGGCTCCTCGGTTCAACAACAGGCCGAGTTGCATCGTCGGACAGCGCCCCAGCACCAGTTCGCCCACAGGGTAAAGATCGGCATCGCCGAGATACGCGACGGCTCCGCTGGCGGACAGTTCCTGCGCCAGTTCGGGTCCTTTGCTGGCCGGGCTTAACAACACCGTGACCAACCCGGCTCGCCAGCAGGCCAGGATCGTGACCGCCAGTTCAATCGAGTTCAGCCCGTGGATGCCGATGCGCTCGCCCCGTTTGAGTTCGAGCGCCTCCAAGGCAGCGGTGCATTGTCGCACGCGATGGGCAAACTCCGCCCAGGTGATTTCCTCCCGGTCGTCCACGAGAGCACGTTCGTCCGGCCTGTGCGCCGCCTGATGCTCCAATGCTTCGCTGAGGCTCATCGTCGGGGGAACGCTTGTCGTGATTTCGTTTTGCATGATCTTGGCCTTCATGTCTCGCCAAAAAGAATGGTGACGCGCCGTAGCCGCCGCTTGGAAGGCACAGACCATGGAACGGGCTTGCTACCTGGTTCTGCCCGCGCACGTGTTGCGGCTGGCCTCATGATGGTTAGGTCTTCCTGCTTCATTGCGCGGAACGGAGTCGGTAAAAGCGGGCGAGATGATTCGTCCAGTCCGCGTCGTTGAACTGGGACGATCCGTTCACAAGTGGGTTCGTGCTCATCGGCGCCCAGATGGGTTGGGCGAGGTCTGTGCAAGCCTCCACCACAACTGCCGCGTTCGTGGCCCAGGAGATTAAGAAACGGAACCCGCTGGTTTGTACGCCAAAGCCGGGGCTGCGGTTCAAGATTACCGGATAAGGCAACACCCACGGCGCGGTGGGACGCCCACGAAAGCTGGGTCCCCAGCCCGTGGTGCCGGGCAGGTAATAGACGGTGACGTTGTTTGCTTCGTAGAAAATATCTCCTGCGTCACTTGGGGCGTTCCCGCGAAAATAGACTCCAATCAGGCTAAAGCAGCTACCGAATGCATCGCTCCCAATGCTGGTGACGCCGTTGCCGATGCTGATCGTCGTCAGTCCGTAGCACTGTCCAAAGGCCTGGTTTCCTATGCTGGTCACGTTGTCGGGAATCACCACACTGGTCAGGCTGGAGCAGTGAGAGAACATAGAGTCCGCGACTTGGGTCACGCCGGTGCCAATAACAACGTTGGTTAGGCTGCCGCAGTTCGAGAATGCCCCGTACTCGATGTTGGTAATGCTTTCGGGTATCGTGATACTGCTCAGGCTGGAGAATGCGAACGCCCGCTCCCCGATGCTGGTCACGCTGTTGCTCATGACTACGTTGGTTAGACCGTAGCACCCGTAAAAAGCTTCGTTCCCAATGCTGGTGACGGTGTCGGGAATCGTGACACTCCTCAGAAGGCAAAAACGGAATGTTGCGTCCTCGATGTGAATGATCCCGCTGGGGATCGTGACGCTGGTCAGATGGGTCGAAGCGAACGCCCACGGTCCGATGCTCGTGACGCTGTCGGGGATTGTTACACTGGTCAGGGGAGTCCAAGCGAACGCCCGCTCCCCGATGCTGGTCACGCTGTTGCTCATGACTACGTTGGTTAGGCTAGTGCATCCCGAGAGTGCCTCGTTCCCGATGCGAGTGACGTTGTGGGGAACGGTGTAACTCCCGGTTTTGCCCGCGGGACATTGGATCAGTGTGCTCTGTAGTGTGTCGAACAACACCCCATCCACACTCGCGTAGCAGAGGTTGTTCGGATCCACCATGATCGCGTTCAGTCCATCACAAAACCCGAACGCCCCGTCCGCGATGTTGGTGACGCTTTCGGGGATCATCACGCTAGTCAGTCCGGAAGAGGAGAACGCATCGTCCCCGATGCTGGTGACGCCGTGGCCGATCGCCACATTGGTCAGGGGGTGACACCACCGAAACGCGTAATCCTCGATGCTGGTGACGCTGTTAGGGATCGTGACACTGTTCACAGATCTCACGTCCTGGAATGCCTGCATTCCGATGCGAGTGACCGGCAGGCCGTTAATGGTGTCCGGGATCGCCACGGACCCTCCGGACCCGGTATACCTCGTGATGGTGATCGTGCCGTTGTTGGTCGTGTAACTGAACTGGGCTTGCGCCAGCCCGGGCAGGGTCAAGGTGAAAGCTATTGCGATTTGTCGGATGATCGAGTTTTTCATAGGGCTTGATGTATTGGTTTTCTGCGTTCGTGGAGCATCATACGCAGCCGTTGAATGGCACCAAGCCGGCGGGGGTTAGCGGAGGGTTAGCGGAACGGTGAATGACCACTCTCCGGACCGTTGCCAGATCCGTGCGCGTTCGTTTTGGCGCCGGAGCCGTGAACCTCGCGCCAGCGTCGTGGAGTGTCCATCCTCCGCAGTGGCGCTGCTACGGAGGACGGACGGCAGTCTTCTGCCGCTTTTCGATCGCGAGCTAAACAGGCCCCCAATCGGCCACGCGCGTCCGTGTCGCGGGCCAGCCTTCCAAAGCGCCAGAGGACTGGCGCAGTCCAAGACCTGGCGGAGAGGCGAAGCGGCCGGGTGTTCGCGAAGCGTCATGAAGTTCTCTCCTACGGCCGGACCAGCCGGAAGAACTCCGCGCCGCCGTTGGCCGGTAAGGTGGCCGTGTTTGTGCCCTCGAAGCCGCTCAGGTCCTGCCAATCGGGATTCGTGAGCCGCGTGGCGCGCTGCAATCGCGCCGGGCCGAAGCCTTCCCACTCCAGCTTCACCTTCGGCCCGTCCTTCGTGATGCACTTGATGAACGGCGGCATTTCAAAAATCGCCAAGCCCTCGCCGCCATACGCGGCCATGAAGATCTTCTCGCCCCGGACGGCGATGTGGCGTCCTTCAAACGTGGAGTTGCCGCCCACGCGCCGGGGTTTGGCTGGCGTCGAAACATCAAACACTTGAACGCCGCCCATCGGACCCGACCGCACGGCGACATAGAGGTAATGCTCTGACACCGTGAGCCGGCGCACGTTGACATTGGTTCCGAGTTCATGCCCGCCCACCAATTGAGGATGTGTTGGGTCGGCGACATCCAGCACTTGCAGGCTCAGAGTGTTGCTCCGCCAACTCGTCGTGAACGCGTGATGACCTGACGCGGCCACCCCGAAAAGCTCGCCAAGAAAATGCCCGTAGCCGCCGACCCGCTGCGGTGCAGCCGGATTGGAGACATCCACCACGACCAGCACGCTGCCGAAGCCTTCTCCCGGGTCCGAAAGCACCAGAGCGTTCGAGCCGGACACGGCCAATTCAATCGCAGTGCCCCCAAAAGGCCCTGCGGCACCGGTCGGTAGCGGGTTGGCCGGATTGGAAACGTCCAGGACCTGTAAACCGCGACTGTCCGCGACGTAGGCGTAACGGCCCGAGACCGCCACCGCCCACACCCAAACGGCCCTGCTAAAGCCACCCACGCGCTGCGGATGGCTGGGATCGGAGACGTCAATCACTTGCAGGCCAGCCTCCCGATCCGCCACGTAGGCGAAGTTGCCGGAAACCGCCACGTCGTCGGCAAAGCCGCTGGTGTCGTAGGCGCCGATGGACACGGGATGAGCGGGGTTGCGGACATCAATGACCTGCAAGCCGAGATTGCCATCGGCCAGGTAAGCGTAATCACCGGCCACCGCCACCGCCCGCGCCACGCCGCTTGCCGGCTGCGGCCAGGAACCGATCAGCACGGGATTGACGTCGCCGGCCATGGCCGCGTGGCCCACCGCGGCCAGCAGGAGGGTGAGGACGGCGACGAGTCGCCGGCGGAGGAATGACATCTTCATGCTATTAAAGATTGGAAAGTTGTTCCCGCAACGCGCGCCGATCCACCTTGCCGGTGCGGCCACGCGGCAGCGCTTCGACGAAACGAATCTCCTCCGGCACGCCACAGTCTTCGACGCGGGCGGACACGAAGTCGCGCAATTCCGCCGCGCTGACCTTCGCGTCCGGCCGCAACCGCACGAACGCCACCGGCACTTCGCCGTGTTGCGCATCCGGCTTACCCACCACGCCGGCTTCGACGACCTCTGCGTGTTCGAGCAAGGCGTTCTCGACGTGCTGCGGGGAAATCTTCTCGCCGTCGCAGGTGATGATCTGCTTCAGGCGTCCCCGGAACCAGTAGTAACCGTCGGCGTCGCGATGTGCGAGGTCGCCGGTGCGGAACCAGCCGTCTTGCAGGAGTTGCGCGGTGGTTTCCGGATCATTCCAATATCCGGTGAACAGCCACGGGGCGCGGAGCAACACTTCGCCCGCCTCCCCCACGCCGCAGGAGCGACCGTCCTCAGTCACCAGGCGCGCCTCGACGCCATCGCGGAGCACACCGATGGAACCGGGGCGGTTGCGATCAGGAGCGTTATAGAACGCCGCCCCGCACTCAGTCGAAGCGCAGCCTTCAAGTAGAGCTGCTGGAAAATGGTGTGACCACTGTTCCAAAAGGCTGGTGGGTACGGCGTCACCACTGGCTAACCACCACAGGCATGATTGCGTGTCGCGCGGCTTTGCTTGTTGGCCTTGAAAGACCCGTTGCGCGAATACCGGCATGAGTGCGAAGACGACCGTGCATCGCTGACGGGCGACCAGGTCGAGGAGAGTGTCCGCATCGGGGCGGCGCATCAGAACCGAGCACCAGCCGTTGATCAAGCATTGAGCCAGGGAAAAAAGGGAATAGACCAAAGGTACTACCACCAGCAAGACATGCGGAAAGCGGGCGGTGCTCTCGCTCTCCGCCACACCCATGGCGGCCAACGAAGTGTGCGTGTGCATCACACCCTTGGGAATTCCGGTGGTGCCGGAACTGAACATGATCGCCGCCAGACCGGGTGGCGGGTCCGGCATTCCTGTGACCGCTCGGCCCTCG
>Ga0194113_10001661_pt1 | contig 30483 bp, 18 predicted proteins | sample TA2MahC200mmetaG_FD_146193 | JGI IMG/M metagenome (GOLD analysis project Ga0194113, IMG submission 146193) | Freshwater microbial communities from Lake Tanganyika, Tanzania - TA2015017 Mahale Deep Cast 200m | ecosystem: Environmental > Aquatic > Freshwater > Lake | place: Tanzania: Lake... | reverse complement strand
CGCTGACCTGATCGTCCAGTCCGCCATCCTGGATGCCATGCGTCAGGGGCCAGAGGGCGTGATCGTGACGCACATGGGCGGCGTCTACGGCGACAGGGCCGCGGCGCGTGACCGCTTCTGCGCGGCCCACGATAGGCTGCCGGAAGCCGTGCGTCGCCGCCTCGTGCTCGAAAACGATGACGTGCGCTTCGGCGTCGCGGATACGCTGTGGGTGCACGAGCGCACCGGCATACGCCTGGTATTCGACAACCTGCACCATCGGTTGAACAACCCCGACGGCCGGCCGCCCCGCGCCGCGCTCGCGGACTGCCTGGCCACCTGGCCGGCCGGCGTGCGGCCCAAGATCCACTTCAGCACCCCGCGCACAGAATGGCTGGTGGAAGAACAGCGAGGCAGCCTGCCCCCACGCGTGCGCCAGGCGCGCTGGCAGCATCATGCCGATTATGTCAATCCATTCGAGTTCATTGATCTGCTGCGCCAGGCCGAGGGGCTGCGGCCGTTCGATGTGATGCTCGAAGTGCGCGCAAAGGACCTGGCGCTGCGCCAGTTACGCCGCGATCTGGCGCGCTATGCGCCTGATCTGGCGGCGCGGCTGGAGCCGGCGCTCCCGGCTGAAGATCACGCCGCGGCGGAGGCCCTCACGAGCGATGAGGAGGTAGGGTGACTGTAGGGAAGCCAGGTCCAGGACTTCCTGCGCAGGACCTCGATGCGGAAGTCGTCGCAGTGCGTGAGGAGTTGGACGGCGCCGGCCCGGCCTTCAGCAGGGAGCGTTACGAGCGGGAGCAGACGCCGTTCCTGCTCAACTTGCGGCGGGAGGGGGTGCCAGTATGAAGCCCGAAGTAGCGGTACTGTTTGAGAAAGCCGCCAGCAGCCGCGCCGCCGTGCTGCTGGCCGGCCGGGACTACCTGGACTTCGCGGCCTCGCGCGCCTACTACGCGCTCTCTTACGCGGCCGAGGCTTTGTTGCTGACCGAGGGTCTCTCCTTTTCCAGCCATGCCGCGGTGAGTGCCGGATTTGGATGTGAAGTTGGCTGAAGAAGCCTGAAAGGACGCAGAAGAAGGAGCACACAGCCATGCCAAAACCAAAGCTCACACCCGAAGTCAAGCTCCAGGCCGATGCCATCGTGGCGCGCTTCAACGTGGAGCAACTGCGCGGCCAATCCTGGGCGCATTACGTGACCAACTACCGCGGCGCTCACCTGTACCTGGGACACCAACGGGGAGGCCGGTTCTGGCCTATTTGCCGCCTGACCTACACCGGGGACATGAATCGCTGGGAGTTCGCCATCTACAAGTACAGCGACGAAGCCTACGACCCCGATGAGTGGTTCTTCACCGGCGCAGAAGAGGTGGATGGCACGATCGAGGGCGCCATGCGCGCGGGCTTGAAGGCGTATCCCCCATGATCGCGACTGACAGATCATGATCCCGCTGGCTTCCCATACCCGCCGCCGCCAGGCGTAGCGATGCCGATGCGATCGCCGCGGCGCGCATGGAAGCTCGTCTTGCCTGGCAGCCGACGCCAGCTCGGCTCGACCCCCGCCGCCACACGATGACGATTCTCGCCCAGTGCGCCCGGCTCGCCGCCCGCCAGACCGTAGGGCGCGTGACGCCGGCGCTCCGACAAGATTGTCACCACAGCGTCAGCAAGAAGTTCGATCTCGCGGTAGAGACCATCGCCGCCCCGAAAGCGCCCGGCCCCACCCGAGCCGCGGCGCAGCTCGTAGCGCATGACGCGCAGCGGATAGGCGTACTCTAGCGCCTCGACCGGCGTGTTGAGGGTGTTGGTCATGTGGACGTGGATGCCCGATAGCCCAGCGCCGGCCGGCCCCGCGCCCATGCCGCCTCCGATCGTCTCGTAGTAGGCGAAACGCTCGCCGGTTCGCCCGTCCGCGCCGCCGATGGTCACGTTGTTCATCGTGCCCTGTGAGGCGGCCGGCGCCAGGCCAGGCCACGCCTGCGCGCACGCGCCGAGCAACACATCCACGATGCGTTGGGACGTCTCCACGTTCCCGGCTGCCACCGCGCGCGGGAAGCGTGCGTTCACCACGCTGCCCTCGGGCAGAATCACCCGCACCGGTCGAAAGATGCCCGCATTGGCCGGCGCCTCCGCGTCATCCAGCAGGCAACGGAGAACGTAGAACACCGCAGACAGCGTCACCGAGCGCACGGCATTGATGCCTCCCAGAACCTCGGCCGCGGAGCCGGTGAAATCCACGAGCAGGTCGTCGCCAACCACCTCCATGGTCGCCACGATCGCGATATCCTCCGTTCCGCAGCCATCATCATCCATCACATCCGAAAAAGAGCGCCGGCCAGGAGGCATCCGCCGGATCAGGTCGCGCACCAGCCGTTCGGCATAGTCCTGCAGGCGCGCCATGTACTCTGCCAGCAAAGGCGCGCCATAGCGAGCGGCCAGCTCGCGCAACCGCCGATCGCCGAGCCGCTGTGCGGCGATCTGGGCCGAAAGGTCGCCCAGCCGTTCTTCCGGCGTGCGGCTGTTGCGGACGATCAGGTCGAGCACCGAGTCATCCAGCACGCCGCCGCGTTGCAGCAAGACCGGGGGAATGATCAGGCCCTCCTGGAAGATCTCTCGCGCCAGCGGCATCGAGCCGGCCGCGATCCCGCCGACATCGGCATGATGCGCGCGGCTGGCCACGTAGCCGAGCCGCTGATCGGACGCGAAGACCGGCGATACCAGGGTGATGTCGGGCAGGTGCGAGCCGCCGCAATAGGGGTCGTTCAGCACGACGATGTCCCCTTCGCCGACAGAGGGGAAGCGCTCCAGCGCGGCGGCCACCGAGAGCGGCATCGCGCCCAGGTGTACGGGGATGTGCGCGGCCTGGGCGACCATCTGACCGGCCGCATCGAAAACCGCGCACGAGAAGTCGCGGCGCTCTTTGATGTTCGGCGAGTAGGCCGTGCGCCCCAGTGCGCCGCCCATCTCTTCCGCCACCGCGGTCAGCAGGCTTTTCATGATCTCCAACATGACGGCCGCTTCGGGAGTGCTCATCTTTCCTCCCTTCTCTCGCACACGAGGTTGAGCCAGGGGTCAACCTGGCCGGACCAGCCGGGGATGATGACGATCGTGGCATCCTCCTGCACCACCAGCGCCGGGCCGGCCAGCCGGCCACCAGGACAGAGCAGGTCACGCTCGTAGACCGGCGCCAACTGCCACTGGCCGCCAGCCCGCAAGCGCGTCTGGCCAACTTGGGCCGCGGCGGGATCGGGCGAGGGGGTGGGCGTCTGCGCCGTGAACTCTGGCCGGCTGCGGCGACCGCGCGCGGTCACGCGCACGTTGACCAGCTCGATCCCCGCGCGCGGGTCGCTGCCCGGCGGCATCGGCCGGGCATAGCCGTAGCGCTGCTCATGCGCGGCGTGGAAATGCCGCGCGGCCATCACGGGATCGGTCTCATCGGCCGGGATCGTCAGCTCGAAGGACTGGCCGCGATAGCGCAGATCGAGCGCCTGCTCCAACCCGGTCGCCTGGGGCGGGAAACCTTCGGCCATGAGATCGGCCTGCCCTTGGGCCAGCAGAGGCGCGAACAGCGCAGCCAACGCAGCGCGGTCCACCTCGACCAATCGGCGCATCACAGTGCGCGAGTGATCGGTGGTGAAATCAGCCAAGACCAGGCCCAGTGCGGACAGAACGCCGGGATGGCGCGGGATCAGGACACGGCTGACGAGAAGCGCCTCGGCCAGATCGAGCGCGTGCATGGGACCGGCGCCGCCGAACGGCAGCAGCGCGAAACCGCGCGGATCGAACCCGCGCGCAACAGAGATCACCCTGATCGCCTGCTCCATGCGGGCGTTCGCCACCCGCAGCACCCCCTCGGCCAGTTCGACGGGCGTCATGCCCAGCAGCGCGGCCAGCGGGTCGGCCGCAGCCTCGGCCGCGGCCCGATGGAGGCGCATCCGGCCTCCCAAAAAGCGCGCTGCGTCGAGCCGGCCGAGGAGCAAGTTGGCGTCTGTCACCGTGAAGACCGGCCCAGCGCCGGCCGATGCGCGGCCGTAGCAGGCTGGCCCTGGCTCGCTGCCGGCGCTCTGGGGACCAACGCGCAGCGCGCCGCCCGCATCAACCCAGGCGATAGAGCCGCCGCCGGCTCCCACGGTGTGAATATCCAGCATGGGAACGCGCACCGGCCAGCCTTCGATGCCTCCGAGGCCATCGAACCCCGGCCGGCCTTCGTGCGTGTGCGAGATCGCGGCGTCAGCCAGCCACGGACTGCCGCCGGGCAGCGCGACATCGGTGGAGGTGCCCCCCATGTCGAAGGTGATGATCTGATCGCAGCCGGCCGTCTTCGCCACGAAGACCGCGCCCATGACGCCCGCGGCCGGCCCCGAGAGCAACGTGCGCACCGGCTGGCGCCGGGCCGCCGATGCGCTCAGGATGCCGCCCGAGGACTGCATGATCCACAGACGCGGGCCGCTCGCCGGCCGCGGTCCGCCGGCCTCCCGTGTCCTTCCCGGAGTTTCGACTCCGAACTGCCCACCGCTCTGGCCCCGGCTGGCCAGCCCCGCCTCAAGTCGCGCCAGGTAGCCGTCCATCAGCGGCATGACATAGGCGTTGAGCACGGTGGTCGAAGTGCGTTCGTACTCGCGGAACTCGGGCAAGATCTCCGACGAGACAGAGACCGCCAGGCCGTGCGCTTCGGCCATCTGCTTGAGCCGCGCCTCGTGAACCGGATTGGCGAAGGAAAAAAGCAGACAGATGGCCAGCGATTGGGCGCCCGCTGCGACGACCTGACGCAGCACGGTCGCGGTCTCGGCTTCGTCGAGAGGCGTCAGTATCTCGCCGCCAGGCCCGATCCTTTCAGTCACTTCGAAGCGCAACCCATCGGCCACAGGCAGCCAGCGAGGGGCGAACGCCAGCCGATAAAGAGCCGGCCGCGTCTGCCGGCCGATGGCGAGCACGTCGCGGAAGCCGCGCGTGGTGATGAGCGCTGTGCGTGCGCCGCTGTGCTCCAGCACCGCGTTGGTAGCCACCGTTGTGCCGTGAGAGACGATCGCTTCGGCCGCGACGTTCAACGCGGCGAGCCCGGCCAGCAAGGCCGTCGAAGGATCAGCCTTCGTGGACAACAGCTTGAAGATATGGAGCCGCCCCTCGGCGAAGTAGACGAGGTCGGTGAAGGTGCCGCCGACATCCACGCCGACGATCGGCGCATGGCTGTTCGGTGAAGAGATGAGAGTGATGGCAGACCTCCAGGATGACTGGTGAAAGCCAGGAATGGCCTGCGGCGGATTATAGCACACAACTCGCGCCGGCCGCACGTGGCGCAAGATGGCATCTTGCGCCACGCATTCATCCGCCTGGCTATGAGAATCGCGTTGTCTCTGGTACAATCAGGCAGTGCTCGACTGTGCATCCTCTGAAAGCCCCGTTCTCGTCGTTGTCGTCAACGACCCGGCCGACCTGGCGCGCGCCCGCGAGCAGGGCTGGTATCGCATCCCGCTGGCGCATGCGCCGCGACGCATCGCGGCCGAACACCTGGCCCTCTATCAGACCGCCGCGTTCCCGCCGGAGGAACGCTGGGCTGTGCGCTGGCTGGCGCCTGTGCGCGGCTATCGCCTGGCGCGGCGTCGCGAGTTGCTCCCCGAAGAGCCGGATCACCCCAGAGCAGATGCGCAGTATTACAAAGTCACGCTCGGCCCGCTGGAGCTGCTGCCGCGGCCGATTCCGAGCCGACGCTTGCGTCGCATCACGTTCATCTCCACCACCCTCGACAGGCTGTTGGCGGCCGAGGAGATCAACGATCTGTGGATCAAGAGCACGGCCCAGGAACGCCTGTGGGCCGCTCTCAAGCAGGCGGATGTGGAAGCCGAGCGCCAATACCCGCTGCGCGAGGATCAGCCGCACTACGTCGCTGACTTTGCACTGCTGTGCCGCGGCGGCAGGGTAGCAGTGATCGTCGAAGATGAACCGCGTGAAACGGACGGTCTGCGCGAGTCTTGGCCGCCCGACTATCTGCTGGCGGCCGAAGGCTGGCGAGCAGCGATCGTCACACGCGCCACGCTCGAAGCCGACCCGGCCGGCTGGGCCCGGCGGTTGACTACCATGGTCGCCGAGCTGGGCGGCATACTTCATCCCTGTGAAAGGGGTACTCTCACGTCATGACCTACGATTTCGACCGGGTAGTGGAACGACGCCACACTGACAGCCTCAAGTGGGACGTCTTCAACGAGGATGTGTTGCCGCTGTGGGTGGCCGACATGGACTTCCCCGCGCCGGAAGCGGTGACGCGTGCCCTTCACGAACGGATTGACCACGGCATCCTGGGCTATGGCAGGATTCCCGCAGGCTTGCGCGAGGTAATCGCAGAACGGCTGGAACGGCTTTACAGTTGGCGGGTGGGGCCAGAGGCGCTGATCTTCACGGCAGGGGTCGTGAACGGCTTCAACCAGGCATGTCATGCGATCGCCGAACCAGGGGCCGGCGTCCTGGTGCAGACGCCGGTCTATCCGCCCTTTCTGACTGCGCCTGGAAATGCAGGCATGGCGCGCGACGAGATGGAGCTGACGCGGCAGCCCGACGGCTGCTACGTGATTGACCTGGACGCCTTCGAAGCCGCGATCCGCGACCGCACGCGTCTCTTCCTGCTGTGCAGCCCGCACAACCCGGTCAGTCGCGTCTTCGATCGTCGCGAGCTGGAACAGATGGCTGAGATCTGCCTGCGCCACAACCTGGTCATCTGCTCGGACGAAATCCACTGCGACCTGATCTTCGACGGCTACCAGCACATCCCCATCGCCGCGCTGAGCCCTGAGATCGAGGCGCGCACGATCACCCTGTTGGCGCCCAGCAAGACGTTCAACATCCCTGGCCTGCACTGTTCGGTGGCGATCATCCCCGACGCGGGTCTACGCAAACGCTACCAGGCTGCGCACAAGGGGCTGGCTTCGCACGTCAACGTGCTCGGCTTCGTGGCCGCGCTCGCGGCCTATCGCGACGGCCAGCCGTGGCTGGAGGCGTGTCTGCACTACCTGCAAGCCAATCGCGACTACCTGACCGGCTTCGTGCGCCAGCGTTTGCCGGGCATTGCCGTCAGCCCTGTGGAAGGCACCTACCTGGCATGGCTCAACTGTCGAAACGCGGGCATCGCCGGCAACCCGCAGAAGTTCTTCCTGGAGAAAGCAAAGGTCGCGCTCAACGATGGTCCCAGTTTTGGTCGCGGGGGCGAGGGCTTCGTGCGGCTCAACTTTGGCTGCCCGCGCGCGGTCTTGACCGAGGCGCTGGAGCGAATGGCGCGGGCGCTGGCATGAAAAGAGCCGCCGCTCTTGGGAGCGGCGGCTCTTTTTATCAGATATCCCAGGAGCGATTCGAACGCTCGGCCTCTTCCTCCGCAGGGAAGCGCTCTAATCCACTGAGCTACTGGGACATAGCCCCCTGGAAACGAGATTCCAGGGCTGGCGGGGAGGGCGGGATTTGAACCCGCGAAGGATCTTTAATTGACCCTTACCCACTTAGCAGGCGGGCGCACTCGACCAGGCTATGCGACCTCCCCAGGGTACAAGTATGCATTTGTCTGGCGGAGGGAGAGGGATTCGAACCCCCGGTGACGTTGCCGCCACAACGGTTTTCCTTACCACACCTGCTTTCGCAAGCCGCTGATGCGTTGTGGTCTGGACCATATCTTCGCCATCACAGGCGTCTCGCGTATGGTCTCTGAGGATCCTGCCAACGTCCTCCAGATCAGTGATTACCCATGCCTCGCGATCTTCTCGTCGCTGTTGCTGTCGCAAATTCAACTGAGCCCTCGACGCCACTTCACTTGATCGCAAGAAACACACCTTGTCAAGTGGTTCGATGTAGATCGCGAGAATATCACATAGAGACGGATCGAAGTGGTGGATCACGTTTTTCGTTCGGTTGGATCGCACCGATTTCAGCCAGACCCGATATGTACCATACGGGGTCTGGCTTGCCGTCGCTTTGACCTGAACTCGGTAGAGACGGCCATCTCGGCCAGCAACAAGATCGAACGGCGCCTTGCTTGAAAACTGGACGAACACATCAAGACCGCTCTCTACCAGTTTTGTGATGACTTTCGCCTCCGCCAGACTGCCAAGACGAGTGCGAGCGTCCATTATTAGTCAGGCTCCGGCGGTAGCTAGGCAGTTTCCTGCTGGTCGTCCATTGTTCATCCGACCCGGGTTATCACCTGTTCGGTACCGTCGGCTTTAGGAGTTTCCAGCATACAGCGAGATGACTCCCTGTCCGTTCGTTTCCGGACAGAGGCTCGATCTTCCAAGACCGTCGCCATAAACCTCTCGGCCATCCCTCCACGATGCTATACCGTTTCGCAACAATGGTAAGTATAGCACGGCGCGGCGGAGATGTCAAAAAGCCGATCCGATGCGAAGTGTAACGCAAAACCGTCGGCGACTTCGTCACTGCGAGTTCCCATGCCGACACCGGCATGCGCTCCGGCAAGAACATGCGCGACCGGTTTCGAGGCTGTGCGAAGCCTCCTCTAGGATCAGCCGGTTCAGTTGGCTGAGCGACAGACCGCCTAAAGGCTCGAAACCGATAGAGGCGGTTTCCGATGTGCGCTCCCTCCCTCACCCGATGCGCGTCAGCCCACCCATGTAGGGCCGTAACACCTGGGGGACCACGATCGAGCCATCAGCCTGCTGGTAGTTCTCGATCACCGCGATCATCGTGCGCGGCAGGGCCAACCCTGACCCGTTCAGGGTGTGGACGTATTCTGGCCTGGCGCCCGGCTCGCGGCGAAAGCGGATGTTGGCCCGCCGCGCCTGGAAGTCCATGAAGTTGGCGCACGAGCTGACCTCCAGCCATTCGCCGCACCCCGGCGCCCACATCTCCACGTCGTACTTGGCGGCCGACACGAAGCTCAGATCGCCGGTGCACATCTGGACCACCCGGTGTGGAATGCCCAGTCCGCGGCAGACGTCCTCTGCGTGGCCGATCAGTCTGTGCAACTCATCCAGCGAGCTTTCCGGCGTCACGAACTTGACCATCTCCACCTTGTCGAACTGGTGGCCGCGTTTGATCCCGCGCACATCGCGGCCGGCGCTCATCTTCTCGCGGCGAAAACAGGCCGTGTAGGCGACGTGATTGATGGGCAGCCGGCCGCCATCCAGGATCTCGTCCCGGTACATATTCGTGACCGGCGCCTCGGCCGTGGGAATCCACCAGAAGTCCTCTTCGGCGTCGTGATACAGGTTGTCGCCAAACTTAGGCAGGTTGCCCGTGCCCACCATGATCTCCGATTTGACCATGTACGGCGGATACACCTCGATGTAGCCGTGCTGCTCGATGTGCAGGTCGAGCATCCAGGTGATGAGCGCCCGCTGCAGGCGCGCAGCCGCGCCCTTGAGGAGATAGAAGCGCGTGCCACTGAGCTTCACCCCGCGCTCGAAGTCAATGATGTCGAGCGCGACCCCCAGGTCCCAGTGCGCCTTCGGCTCGAAATCGAACTCGGCCACTGCGCCCTCGGCGCGTACGACGACATTCTCGCTTTCGTCCTTGCCCACCGGCACATCAGGATGCGGCAGGTTGGGGATGCGAAGCATGGCGTCCTGGAACGCCGTTTCTACCCGCGCCAACTCCTCGTCCAATGCCTTGATCTGATCGCCGATCTGACTCATGCGGCCCTGTAGCGCCTGGCCCTCGGCCCGTTTGCCCTCCCGCATCAGTTGGCCAATCTGCTTCGAGCCGGTGTTGCGCTCGGCGCGCAACGCCTCCACTTCGGTCAAGATCTGGCGCCGGCGCTCATCGAGCGCCAACGCCTCGGCCACGGGCGCATCGGTCGCGGCCAACACCGCCATCGCCGCGAAAACCCCGTCGCGGTGCTCACGCATGTATCGAATATCCAGCATCTATGCGCTCCTTTTCGCTGTCCAACTTCCAGCCTCCAACCTCCAACTTCCAACCTTCACACCCGCCACCTGGCCCACCACAGCCGCCGGAAGGCGGCCCACAGGGGGGTCCAGCGTGCGTCGGGGCTGGCGTCGGCGTGCGCAGCGATAGCTTCTGGCGCGTAGAGCGAGGTTTCGTAAGCCTCAGCGACAAACGCGGCATCGGCGCGCACCACCTCGGCCGCCCATTCTGCGCTGGCCCGCCGGACCAGCACGCGTTCCAGCGCGCGCTCGACCGCCCCGTCCAGCGCGGCCACATACTCGCGCGACGTGTCTGTTGCGCGCAACGGCTGGCCGAGCCGTCCGCCCCAACGCGCCAGCCGGGCATACCAGCTCGCCGCGCCTGTCGGGGGTTCGCCATTGCGCAGTCGGAACCAGACGAACAGATAGCTTAGCACGAGCAGCAGGTTGATGGCGCCGAGACCACGCTGCGTCCGGAGTGTGCGCGTAGCCGCGGCTGCATACACCGAACCCTGCTCGCGTATCTCATTCAGTCCCTGTTCCCACCCGATAGGGTCTTCATACGGATAGAATCCCGCGCCGGCCTCGCCCCCACGCGCCGGGGTCGCGCGCGCGGGGGTCGGCTCGAAGGGCGCCCAGCCGAAACCCGGAAAATAGATCTCTGGCCACGAGTGCGCCTGCAGCTCGCTCACCTCATAGCGATCGGAGCGCGGGTCGTATTCGCCGGTCGCGTAGCCGATCGCCAGCCTGGCCGGCACGCGATTCAGTCGCGCCAGCACCACCATCGCCGAAGCAAAGTAGTCGCAGTAGCCCTGGCGCAGATCGAACAAGAACCACGAGACCACTTCGCGTCCTGCGGGGGGCGCCGGCACGTCCAGACTATAGGACAATCGTCGCAAAGCAGCCTCGATCGCCAGCGCCTTGTCGTAGGGCGTAGCCGCGGCCGATGTGATCTCCGCGGCATAGGTCCGCAGCTCAGCAGGCAGGTTCTCGGGCAGGCCCAGGTACAGCTCTGCGATGTGGCCGGGATAGCGCTCGCCCGCAGCGCGCAGCAGATTCGGGTCGGCGTCGAGCACCGCGCCGAGCACGGTGTAGCGCACCGGCCCGCCCTGACCGGAAAGCGCGACGAGCTCGCCCGGCGCGCGCACCGTCGCCTCATACGGCCGATCGGCCGACAGCGGCTCGCCGGCCGCATAGAGCACCGAGCGGGAGGCCTCGACCACCTCTACCGAGCTGAGCACCTGATGCCGGCCGGCGGGGCTCAGCTCGATCCACGACTCTCCGGCCTTCAGCGCCTGCCGCACCAGATCGCTCCACGCCGGCTGTCCACCTGACCCACGACCGGCCGCAGGAGCGCCCGCCTCCCACCCGCGGCCAGTATAGCCGGCGAACGTCTGGCCGCGCCAGTAGAGCAGGTCGCTGGATCGCGCGCCGCGCACCCGCACGCGTAACGCGATCTCCTGCCCCAGCTCAGGCCGGCCGCCCAGCAGATGGGCGCGCGGCAGACCACCGGCCGCCACGCCCGACGGCGGGATCAGCGAGCGGCCCGGCTGCACGCCGACAAAGCTTTGCGTGAGGCGCTGCTCCACCTCCCGGTACGGTTCGCCAAACATGCGCCAGAACGCCTCCGACGCCTCTCGGGACGTCAGGAAAGGCAGAGTCGGCGAGGCGATCAGCACCAGCGCCACGAGCAGCAGCCCGATCAGCCCCGCCTCCAGCCGGATTTCGGGCGAATAGTCCACGCCCGTGCGCTCCCATTCCTCGATCAGCCAATGGTTGCCGCCCAGCACGAGCAGCATCGTCAGCGATCCAGCGTAGACGAGCAGCCAGGCATACCCGGCATCGGCGTTGTAGGTCTGTTGCACCAGCAACATCCCTGTGGGCAGCAGCGCCACGAAAGCCCGACCGCGGCGAGCCAGCCACCAGCCTGCCCAGGCAGCCACGAGCCAGGCGAGCAGCGCCGCAAACCCCACCAGCACCAGGTTATCGGCGAGCCCTTCGCCAGAGACCACGCCGTTCACCCACCAGCCCACCCGTTGAGCGAACGCAGTCAGCCGGTTGACCTGCTCCTCGAAGAAGACCGCAGCAGGCGCGGGCCGCGCAAGCTCGGGCATCAGAATCCGGCCAACCCACCAGATCAGCCAACGCGCCCCTTCGGGGATCAACGGCAACGGGTTGAACACATAGACGCCCCAGATCAGATCGGCGATGCAGCCGCCCAGCAGCGTCACAGGGGCGACGAGCCAACCCGACCAACGCCGATGGCCCAGCCACCAGGCGAACGTCAGGCCGAGCAACGCCAGCCAGACGGCCGCCCCAAGCCCTGGCAGCAGGCGGCCCTCGATGGCCGCCATCGGCAGGCAGATCACGCCGGCCGCGGCCAGGATGAAGACGATCCATCCTTCACGCGGCTGAGCCTTGCGCAAAGCGCGAACGAACCAGGGCGGCGGTGCGGATGCATCGAGCGCCACTGCATTCACGCGCGTGCCATCCTCAGCCAAGCAGGGCCTCCTCGCTGTTCTCTGGCAAATGCGACCCACCCAACGCACCCGCCACTGAGCTACACCTCCTCCACCACTTCCACTTCGATCACCCGACCCGTGCCGGCCAGGGTCCTCAGCTCGCGACGGCGTCTGCTGATGCGCTCCACAGGCCGGAAAGGAAAGCCCTGTTCCATGATATGGGTGGGGATGCGCAACTGCGTCAACAGGCTGCGCAGGCCGACCAGAGCCTCCTTGTCTCCGGCCGGGGGATCGAACGTCGTGCTGTCCAGGAGGACGACGGTCGGCGCGTTGCCGCGCGCCACAAGCGGCAGGAGCGGCGCCGCCCAGCCGGGATCTTGCGAGGGCGTGATGATCACGACGGTGCGGCCGCTGCCCATGCTGGAACCGGCGTCGCCGATCAAGGCCGCAAGGGGCTGCCCGGCCGCGGGCTCGGCCCTGGCCAACGCCTCCAGGATGCGCCACTGCTGGGTTGGGCCCCGGCCGGGGTTGAGATACACGGGCTTCTGCCCCGACAGCAGCAGCCCGACCGCGCGGCGCTCGCCCTGGCGGATGAACTGCGTGGCGAGCGAAGCGGCCATGATCACAGCGTACTCCTGCGTGGCCTCGGCGCCTTCGCCTGCCTGCACCGCGGCATCCATATCCACCACCAGCCACAGGTCGCCGGAAGGCTCACGATCGAATTCGCGCACCATCAGTTGATCGTGATGCGCAGTCGCGCGCCAGTGGATGCGACGCAGGCTGTCGCCCGGCAGATAGGGCCGCAGCCCGCCAATGGTGATCGTGTCTTCGGCTGCGCGCTCGGAAATGGTGGCGCGGCCTGGCGCCTGGCCGCGCGGCAACTGCAGGTCGGGCAGATGCGCCGCACGCGGATAGACCATGATGGTGTTGACCGTGGGATAGTGGTGAGTGACCGCGAAGAAGCCGCAGGGATCGCTCATCTGCACATCCCAGGGGCCAAGCCGAAACACGCCTCGGCGTTGGCACACGCTGGCATAGGTCCAGCGCCGCTGCGACTCAGGGCTGGCCGACTCGACGCGGTCTGCGCAGTAGCCGGGCACGACTGAGCGGTCGCGCACGCGCGCCCAGAGCACCGGCAGCCAGCCGTGGTTCGTCAGGGTGAAATTCTCGCGCAGTTGATCGCCGGCCACGACCCACGTGCCCAGCGCCTGGCGGGTCAGCGTCACGCGATCACGCATCATACGCGCCCAATAGTAGCCGATCGCCAGCAACAGGGTCAAGCCCACCAGCAGCCAACTCCAGGCGCGCGACGGCGTTATGATCTGCATGAAACAGAGCAGACTCCAGGCGATGAAAGGCAAGATGCTGGTCGGCCGCAAGCGCCGGATCACGGTTTCGGGGCTGTCCATGGGATGGCAGTATACCATAGACCTGGCAGCGCCGCGAGTTTGGAACCTCCCCGCTCGTTGCGGCGTCTTGAACGCAGGTTCGCACATCGGCGTCCATGAGCAAGGAGGAGAAACCCATGACCCGCATTTCCCTGTCCACTTCGCCCAAGTGGTCCCGGCCGCGGCCGTGGCTGGCGCTGATTTCGCTGCTCGTCGCCGCGTTCTGCGCGCTCGCGGCGCCCCCTGTCCACGCCGACGGCATCATCATCCCGGTTCCGCCGCCGAACCGGCCGATCCCCTGGCGCGAAATCCCGCTGACGATCAAGTATCATCGCGTCAAGGTCGCCATCAGCGACCAGATCGCGACGACTCACGTGGATCAGGTCTTCGTTAACGAAGCAAGCTTCCCGGTCGAGGGTACCTATATCTTCCCCCTGCCCGAAGACGCAGCCATCGCCAGCTTCGACATGTGGGTGGATGGCCAGAAGCTAGAGGGTAAGCTGTTGGGCAAGCAGGAGGCGCGCGCGATCTACGAGGAGATCGTGCGCCAGCAGCGCGACCCGGCCTTGCTCGAATACGTGGGCCGCGGCGCGTTCCGGGCCAGCATCTTCCCCATCCCGCCGCGTGGCGAGCGCCGCATCGAGTTGACCTACAGCCAGGTGTTGCCGGCCGCCGAAGGTCTGGTGCGTTACCGCTATCCGCTGAACACCGAGAAGTTCTCGGCGCGGCTGATCTCCCAGGTTGCGGTGACGGTGAACATCGAGGACAAGCTCCCCTTGGCCGCGATCTACTCGCCCAGCCATGCGGTGGACGTCAGCCGTGACGGCGACCACCGCGCCACGGTCAGCTTCGAGGCCCGCAACGTGCGGCCGGACCGCGATTTCGATCTATTCTACAGCCGACGCGCTGCCCGGCCTGGCGCGCCGGATGTCAATCTGTTGAGCCACAAGCCGTTCGATGAGGACGGCTACTTCCTGCTGCTGGTCACGCCGCCTATCGAACCGACCGGCCAGATCGTCGCCAAGGATGTGGTGCTGGTGCTGGACGTCTCTGGCAGCATGGAAGGCGAGAAGCTGAGCCAGGCGAAGGCGGCTGCGGTCTACGTCCTGGAGCATCTGGCCGCGGACGATCGGTTCAACATCGTGGCGTTCAGCTCTGCCACCCGGCTGTTCGCCGAGCGGCCCGCCGCGGCCAGTCGCCGCGGCGAGGGCCGCGAGTTCGTGCAGCGACTGACAGCCCAGGGCAGCACCAACATCCAGCGCGCACTGTTGGAGGCGCTCGCCGGCGCCGACGCACAGCGGCCCACGGTGCTGATCTTTCTGACCGATGGGCTGCCGACCGCGGGCGAGACGGTTCCTGATCGAATCGTCGCCAGCGTGGGCCAAAGCGCGGCCAAATCGGTGCGGCTCTTTGCCTTCGGCGTAGGCTATGATGTGGACACGATGTTGCTCGATCAGCTCAGCAGCAACCATCGCGGCAGCAGCGTCTATGTGCGGCCCAACCAGAAGATTGACGAAGAGGTGTCAGGCTTCTACGCCAGGGTCAGTGCGCCGGTGCTGGTAGATGTGGGCATGGCATTTTCAGGCGTGACGGTGGAAGACATCTACCCCTATCCGCTGCCCGATCTGTTTGTGGGCACGCAGTTGGTAGTGGCCGGCCGCTATCGACAAGGCGGCGTGGTCAACCTGAAGCTGACCGGCTCGGTGAACGGCCGGCCCCAGACGTACACCTTTTCTGAGCTGAGCATTGCCAACCGCGGGGGCGACGAGTTCATCCCACGGCTGTGGGCGCAGCGCAAGGTCGGCTATCTGCTGGCGCAAATCCGGCTGCACGGGCCAAAGGATGAGCTGGTCAAGGAAGTGATCGCGCTCAGCACTCGGCATGGCATCGTCACGCCCTACACGTCGTTCCTGGTGCTCGAGCCGAACCTGGCGCTGACGCAACCCGGCCGCGATGAGCTGAGCCGCCGCGTCCAGACGCCGATGCCGGCTGCGACCCCGGCGCCGGCGGTCGGCGGGACGCCAGGCAAGGTGGGAGCGCCGACCAAAGCTCCCGAAGCGCCCGCAGCCCTCGCGCCGACCGTGCGTTCGGGCGAGCAGGCAGTCGAACGGGCTGTGGTGGAAAAGGAGTTGGCCCGAAGCGACGTGGCCGCGTCGCCATCCGCGACGCAGGTCAAACAGGTCGGCGACAAGACCTTCATTCTCCACAACGGTGTATGGACCGACACGGCGTTCGATGCCACCCGGCTCAAGACCGAACCGATCGCCTTCGGGAGCGAGCGCTACTTCCAACTGCTCTCGCAACACGCAGAGATCGGCCGCTATCTCGCCCTGGGCGATCGCGTCACGGTGGTGTTGGCGGGCCGGGTTTATGCGGTGGGGCCAGAGGGACAGACATCGCCTGCTGCGACGCCTGTCGGCCCTGCCAGCCCAACGCCGGTGCCCGCGCGGCCCGCGACCGCTACCGCGATCGTCCACGCGACCGCGGCGACTGCGGCGTCGCCGACCATCTCAACGCAGCCCGTTGCAACGTCAGAGCCAGCTCAGCCGCCGGTCGCAGGGCCGGCGCTCTGCCCTGGCGCGGCCGCGGTCGGGCTGCTGGGCATCGCGCTGCCGGTGTGGGTGGGCCGGCGGCGGCGCGGGTGAGAAACGCCCGGAGAACTGCTACAGGTCTCCAATCAGGCTCGCCAACTCCTTCATCGCCCGTTGACTCTCTCGGAGCGCAGCCTCGGTTCTCTCAAGCGTTCCCTGCTGCGCCTCCACGAACTGCGTGTAGGGGCTCATCGCTTCCCGGATGCGCTGCAACGAGCTGCCCAACTCGGTCTCGAATTGGGCCGTGAGCGCCTGGCTCAGGCGGCTGCGCAGTTCGGCAAGCCTGGCTTGCAGCTCGTTCTTGGCGCGGCGGCGCTTGTTGGGGATCAGATAGAAGCCCAAGGCAGCAAGCGCGCCGGCCGCCAGCACGCCGCTGACATCGGCCATGGTCGCAGCCAGCAGCTTGACCAACAGCGCGCCGAGGCCGATGGCCCCCACCTCGACGATAGCGGTCTGCGCGACGGCGATCTGCACTGATTCGGCCAGGGCGCGGGCCTCGGCCTCCTTGTCATAGGAGGCCACGATCTCGCGTGCGGCGCGACCCACCGACTGCAGTAGCGTCTGCCGGTTGAGCTGGAACTGGCCTCCCACCTGACCGATGATGCGATCTTCGTGCAGGGCCAGACGCTTGTTGAGGTAATCCATCACCGCCCGCCATTGGGCGAAGTCTCGCTCCACCAGCCAGTCAATCAGCTCGTGAGTGTGAGCTTCCACGCGGATCGAAGTATCTGCGACGACCTCGCGTTCGAATAAACCGCGCACCCGTTCAGCATTGACCAGGTCAAACACGCGGCCCAGCCGGATCGTCTCATCGAAAAAGCGGTTGCCGCGATCGGCCATCGCCAGGAGCACGTTGTCCACGTGGCTCAGATGATACTTGAAGTCGCGGCGCAGATCGGCTTCATACGCGGTCAACTGGACCTGGATCGCGCCGATCGTGGTCACGTCGGCGCGCAGAAGGGTTTTCCGGGCCTCTACGACAGCCAGGTAGCGCTCGACCAGACGCTGAGCAATTCCCAGAGGGTTGCTCAGCTTCAGCCGCAGCCGCTCTCGCTCGTCCAGCGTGCGCAGGATGTAGCTCTCCAGCGGCTCGAAGCGGCTGGCGGCCCAGAGCCGCGTGCGCTCATCCGCGCCGATCGTCTCTTTGGCCTGCCGGGCGGCCCGCGCGGAGATGGGGAAGATGATCGGCTTGCGGCCCAACAGCTCACGGCCGTTCGTTTCCACGAAGGCGATCACCTTTTCCACGTCTGCAGGCGACTCCAGGATGTCAATCTTGTTGAGGACGATGACGACCTTCTTGCCCCACTCTCGAATGCGCTGGAGAAAGAGCCGCTCGCTCTCGCTGAAGGGCCGATCGACCGAGGTGACGAAGAGCACCAGGTCGGCGCGCGGTATGAACTGCTCGGTGATCTGCTGATGGCGTCGCACGATCGCGTTGGTTCCCGGGGTATCCACGATGTTGATTTCGCGCAGCCATTCGACGGGGTAAGTGACGACCGCCAGTTCCGGCTCGACCTGCGTCTCGCTCGCCTCCCCGCCGTACTTCAAGACGTTGATCTGCGTGGTGGTGGGCGTCACCCCTTCGGTCAAGAAACGGTGGCCGAGCAGCGCGTTGATGAACGCCGACTTGCCGGCGTTGAACTCACCGACGATGACCAGAAGGAACAACTCATCGAGCTGCAACAGACCGCGGTCGAGCACAGCCAGATCATCCGCGGCGGCATCCAGGCTGGCCAAGGGGCCGCGCAAGGCAAGCAATTGCTCGCGTTCCGCGTGCAAGAGCTCTTGCTCTGTGGAGGTCAGAAAACGTCGTAGCATCGGTATAGATTTACTCCTGGTCTGACTGCGATCTCCCCGCGGCCCAACTCCAGCAGCGCCGCGGTCAACGCGGCTGCGCGCTCCTCGGGCGCGACGATCTCCCACGTCACGCCAGCGGCGAAGGTACGATCGGCGATCTGCGCCTCGAAATCGGGCAGCAGGCGGCCGACCGGAGTGACGAAGCTGTATGGTCCCTCGGCGACCAGCCGAACCAGAGCGACCTTCTCCCGCACCGGCAGGCCTGCCAGAACCGCCTTCACTCCGCCGCTGTATGCGCGCACCAGCCCGCCCGTCCCCAGTTTGATCCCGCCGAAGTAGCGCGTCACTACCACAGCAATGTCGCCGACCCCACTGCCCAGCAGCACGGCCAACATCGGCCGGCCGGCGGTTCCGCTCGGCTCGCCGTCATCGCTCATGCCCGCCTGCGCGGTGGAACCGGGCGCGCCTGCGACAAACGCGTAGCAGTTGTGCGTCGCATCCGGGAACTCGGCGCGGATTTCGGCGATGAACGCGCGAGCGCGTTCGGGCGTATCGGCCGGCGCAGCCGTGCTGATGAAGCGCGAGCGAGAGATCACCTCTTCGACACGGGCGCGCGCGGCAGGAATCGGGTAGCGTGCCATGCTGGTCTCAATAGCTGGAAACTCTCAGAAGTATAGCAGGGATTTCGGCGTTCTCAAAGGAGACCCACCGCGCCACACGCTTCCGGCCCGTCGCGGCGCTTCCACTTTCTAAATCTCAGTGCTATAATCTGGAACCACCGAACACACAACACAGAATACGTAATACACACTACGCAAGGAGACCCATGCCCCCCACTCCGCCCAGGCGTCGCCCCTGGACCTTCATGGTCTACATGGCCGGCGACAACGGCAAGGTGTTCAGCACCGAGGCCGGCAAGATCAAGCTGATGGCTGCGATGGCCGAGGCGGGCTACCGTGATCTTGCCGAGATGGCCACAGTGGGCACGACCGATCATGTGGCGGTCGCCTGCCTGTTCGACACGTCGGAGGGCGCCCACCTGGTGGAGGTGCGCCAGGGCCGCGGGCTGGCGTCCAGCGCGGTGCGGCCGCTGCGGCAGGTGAACACGGGCGATCCCGCGACGTTGCGCGAGTTCATCGTCCGCAGCGTGGCCTTCTATCCCGCGGAGCACTACGCGCTGGTCATCTGGAATCATGGGACCGGCTGGCTGGACGTAGACGCCTACGCGACCGTGCGCGCCTTCGCAGACACACATCGCTCGCACCAGCCCATCTTCCGCACGACCGGCCGCGTGCTCTCCGCGGAGCGGACACGGCCGATCGCCTTCGATGACTCCAGCAAAGACTTCCTGGACAGCGCGGGGCTGCGCCAGGCATTCAGCGAAGCCCAGGCCGTGACGGGCGCGCGCCTCGATCTGATCGGCATGGACGCCTGCCTGATGGCGATGATCGAGGGCGGCCGCGAGCTGGCGCCATTCTTCGACTATTTCGTCGCCTCCCAGGAGATCGAGCCGCTTGCGGGATGGCCCTACGCCGCGCTCCTGACCGCGCTGAACGCCAGACCCACATCATCCCCGCGGGAGCTCGCCGAGACGATCGTGCAGGAATACGCCCGTCACTACGGCGGGGCCACGCGCGGCCAGGCCGCCGCCACTGTCACCCAGTCGGCAATCATCCTGGCGCGAACCGAGACGACAGAGACTTTATGCGCCGAGTTGGTCAGCGCGATCCTGGCCACTCCCACCGCCACCCTGCGGTCGCTCGTCGAAGAAACCCGGAATGAGACGCTGGTCTTTGCGGACCAGAACTACCGCGATCTGGGCGATTTCGCAGCGCGGCTGGCCGCTCGAGCTGAGTGGTCCGACTACCCGGCCGTGGCCGAGGCCGCGGCCGGGCTGCGCGATCACCTGGCGGCCCGCGACGACGCGACCCCCGTGCTGCGCGTAGGGTTTGGGCAGGACTATGGCCGGGCGACCGGGATGTCTGTCTATCTGCCAGCGACCTTGCCAGCGCCGAAGCGACGCGAGACGCTGGACATCTACGGCCGCCTGGCCTTCCCGCAGACGACCGGTTGGGATGGGCTGGTCGGCTGGCTGCTCGGAGAGTTCACGAGGAGGTTGGAAATGACCTATCGTCACGAGACCGCAGAGGCGACGTTGCGCCAGGTGCTGGACGCCGTGCTCCAGGAATGGGCCAACATGACGCCTCGTGACCAAAAGATCGTGCGCGACCTGATCCTGGCCCACGGGCCGAAGATCGCGGCTGCAGACCGGATCGCCGCGGCCCCCGCAGAGATGGCGCGTCTACTGGATGCGCTCGCGGGGCGCGCGGCCGCTCTCCCAGCCCCGGCCAGGCAAACGCTCGAGGCCGCGGCGCAGCGCGACAGAGGGGCGCCGGCATTGCGTGGGCCGGCAGCCGTGAGCGAGGAGGAATGGTTAGCTGTGTTGGAACGCATGGCGCAGATCGCGGACTTCCGCAGCTATGCCAAGCCGGTCCAGCTTGCCGGCGAGCTGAGCGAACTGATCGAGGCGCATCAGGATCGCCTGGATCGTGGCGAGCGTGTCCGGTGGCAGGAGCTCGACGCCGCGTTCCACCGCGACCAGGATGCCGTGGGCTATCTGAAGGGGATCGAGCCGCTGCTCGGCGGCTATCCGAAGATCGCGGGGAAGATCGCCCAGGGCAAGCCGTGGGCGCCGCGACCCCTGGCGAAATCCCCGCACGCCTCGCCGCTGCGGGGCTGGATCGCGCGGCCAGGCCCCCTCGCGCCGCTGGCGCCCCGCATCGCGCCATCTCCGCCGCCCGCGGCCGAGACGATCGAGGATGGCGAGGAGACGGTGCGTTACGTCAACGTCCATTTTCCGGCCCAGGTGCTGCTCTCGCAGGCGATGGCGCCGCTGGTGGTGCACGTGGCGCAGCAGTACCAGGCGGAAAGCGCCCAGGTGAGCGAAGAGGCCAGCCGTATGACGCTGCGCATCGGCGATCTGACGATCCTGGTCAACGCCGAGGGGTTCCGCATCGTGCGATCCATCGGCGGGTTGCCCGTGCCGAACCTGCCGGCCGGTCGCATCGTGCAGGTCGTATGCGATCGCGACTGCGAACCGACCGTGTTCTTCCTCCGGCCGATGTCGGCCGGTCGCAAGCGCATTCGGATTGACCTGTTCCAGTTCATGCGCAATGTGGCTTCGGTCGGCTTCGAGACCCAGATTCTCCCCCTGGGCGCCATCTCGCAGCCAGATAGCGTGGCGATCGCGCCGACGCCGGTGGTTTCGCCAGGCGCGGGCGCCGAGCCAGCCGACCTGGAGCTGCGGGTGATGCTCGGCGCGGATGGCCGCACACTCTACTACACACTACACTCGCCCCGCGCCGGCGATTACAACTTCAAGCCGGCCGGCCAGGTGACGTTCCTCGCAGAGCCGCGCACCTTCTTCCAGCCAAAGCTCGATCTGTTGAGCACTCTAGCAGCTGCGGACAAATCGGTTCGTGGCCCCGACGAGACCCGCCGCGCGCTCGACAAGATCGCCGATCTCGGCCAGGGCTTCTACGACCAGCTCTTCCCGGCCGAACTCAAGCAAGAGTATCGGAAGTTCCGGGAGAAGTATCGGGGCAAGAGCCTGCTGATCACATCGGATGAGCCGTGGATTCCCTGGGAAGTGGTGCGGCCTTTCGAGGCCGATAGCGACGGCGGGACGCTGTACGACGATCCGCCGCTGTGCGAGATGTTCCGCGTCTCGCGCTGGCTGGCGGGCCGCGGCGCGCCGGACTTGTTGAAGACGAAACGGGGGGCCTGGATCGCGCCCTCCGATAACCTGCAAGCGGCTCAAGAGGAGGGGGACTACTTCAGCGAGTTGCATCGCCTGGAGTGGGATGTCAGCCTGAGCGGGCCGTTGACGACCGTCGCCGAGGTCGAGGATCGCTTCCGCGGGGGCGACACGGATCTCTTCCACTTCGCGTGCCACGGCAACTTCGACCTCGCGGATGCCGACGAGTCCAAACTCAAGCTTGCCGGCGACTTCCTCCGGCCCAGCCAGATCGTCGGCCCCAAGCAAGCCGGTCTGTTGCGATCCAGGCCGATCGTCTTCCTCAACGCCTGTCACGCCGGCCGGTCAGGCTTCACCCTCACCCACCTGGGCGGTTGGGCGCGCAAGTTCATCGAATCGGGCGCCAGCGCCTTCATCGGCTCGCTGTGGGAGATCAACGACAGGCTGGCGGCTCAGTTCGCCGTGCAATTCTACAATCGGCTGTGGGGGTTGGCGGGCTTCCCGCGCATGACGCTCGGAGACGCGTTCTACGAAGCGCGCATGGCCATCAAGCAGGCGGACCCTGCCGATCCCACCTGGTTGGCCTATGTGCTATATGGCGATCCCCACGGCCGCGCAATCCTGGGGTAGTGGTCACGTGATCAGAAGTCAGCGCCACAGGCCATCCGAGACGACCGGATGGCCTGTGGCGTCAGTGGGGACACAGTGCGCTCGCGCGGATCACTCTGCCCCGTCAGGTCACGGGATGAAGCCTGAATAAAGCAGCTTGTTGGGCGAGTTGCTGCCGGGGCTCTTCACGACGTTAGGGGTCGCATTAGCCGTGAGCGCGCTGACCACCTGAGCCGGCGTCGAGGTCGGATTGCGCTGCAAATAGAGCGCGGCCACGCCCGCGACGTGCGGCGTCGCCATCGAAGTGCCGCTGATGGTATTGGTTGCGGTGGTGCTGGTGTACCATGCCGAGGTGATGGACGAGCCGGGCGCAAAGAGATCCAGGCACTTGCCATAGTTCGAGTAGGACGCGCGAGAGTCGCTGCTGGTGGTGGCTCCAACGGTAATGGCGGTCGCCACCCGCGCTGGCGAGTAGTTGCAGGCGTTCTTGTTGCTGTTGCCCGCGGCGATAGCATACGTGATGCCGGCCTTGATCGAGTTGGAGACCGCCGTGTCCAGCGAGGTGGAGATACTCCCGCCCAGGCTCATGTTGGCGACGGCTGGCTTTCTGGCGTTCGACGTTACCCAGTTCACGCCTGCAATCACGCCAGAAGTGCTGCCCGAGCCGGAGCAGTTGAGCACCCGCACCGCCTTCAGCGTGACGGACTTGGCGACGCCGTAAGTGGAGCCGCCGACCGTGCCGGCGACGTGCGTGCCATGGCCGTGACAGTCAATGCCGTTCCGGCCGTCGCTGATCGCATCATAGCCGACCGTGGCCCGGCCGCCGAACTGCGTGTGGCTGACGCGGATGCCCGTGTCAATGATGTAGGCTGTGACGCCTGACCCCGTGGCGTTGTAGTTGTAGGTGTTGTTCAGCGGCAAGGCGCGCTGGTCAATGCGATCCAGACCCCAGGTGGCCGGGCTCTGCGCAGTGTCAATGCGGATGATGCGATCGGCTTCGACATACGCGACGTTCGGATTGCGGCTCAACCGGGCTACGGCGGCTGCGGGAAGGGTTGCGGCAAAGCCGTTCAACGCGGCGTCGTAGCGATGGTGGATTGCCACGCCGAGGCTCTCCCACCGTTCGGGACTGAGATCAGCGGCTGCGATCCCTGCCGCCTCGGCCGCAGCCTGGGCCGCCTCCGCGATGGCGGCCTCCAGGTCGTCAGCGGTCGCAGAATCCTGCATCACGACGATGAACTGGCCGGGGATGATGTCGGAATCCACCTCGGCCGCCGGCGCGATAGGGCCGCTATCAGCGGCAAGCGCCGGGCTGACAGAGGCGAAGACGAGGGCGAACAACATGCCAATGAGCCAGAGACGTTTGACCTGCATTGGGACCCCCATGGAAAGAGAGTGTGGGCGGTTCTGCCGCATCGGAGAGGCTGCGTACAATCATGAGACATTTTATCTACTATCGGGCGTTTGTCAAGTAGTACTCTTTGGCTAACAGCGTTTCGGATCGCCCTGGGCCGCGAAACCTCACGCGTCTGACGCCGGCCAGTAGCTATTGGTCGCTCCCCGCAACCCGATGTATAATCGCTCCGTTACCCAATCCACCAACCTACCAACCTACCAATCTACCAACCTACCATGACCACACCTATGCGTAGCCAGTATCTGGCGATCAAAAAGCAGTACCCCGACATCATCCTCTTCTTCCGGCTGGGCGACTTCTACGAGACGTTCGACGACGATGCGAAGCTCGTCGCGTCGGTGTGCGATGTCGTCTTGACGTCGCGGCCGGTAGGCGCAGACGAGCGCGTGCCGCTGGCCGGCGTGCCCTATCACGCGGTGGACACCTACATCGCCAAACTGATCAATGCGGGCTACAAGGTGGCTATCGCCGAACAGATCGGCAGCGAGCCGCCCAAGGGGGAGAAGCTCGTCCCGCGCGTGGTGCGTCGGGTCGTGACGCCGGGCACCCTGGTAGAACCGGCGCTGCTGTCGGAAAAGGCCAACAACTATGTGGCCGCATTGGTGACGAACCTAACCCCCTCTGCTCCCCCTTCCCTGATAGGGAAGGGGGAAGGGGGGATAGGTAACGCAGGCCTGGCCTACGCCGACATCTCCACCGGCGAATTCGCCGCCACGGAGATCAGCGACGGCACCGATGTGTTCCGCCGCGTATCCGAAGAGCTGGGGCGCCTCAGACCGGCTGAACTGCTCTTCCCGGCCAAAGACCCGCGCTGGGCGCAGGGGACATCCGATGTGCAATCCGCAATCGGCCATCTGCAATCGGCAGTCCACATCACCCCCTACGCAGCCTGGCGCTTCGAGGAAAGCACGGCCCGCCAGGCGCTGCTCGACCATTTCCGGGCTGGCTCGCTGGACGGCTACGGCTGCGCCGATAAGCCGTTGGCGGCGCGAGCAGCCGGCGCGCTGCTGCAATACCTTCAGGAGACGCAGCAGGGAAACCTGGCGCAGATCGTCAGCCTGCGCACCTACAGCATCAGCGAATACATGCTGCTCGACGAGGCCACCCGCCGCAACCTGGAGCTGACCGAGAGCATCCGCGGGGGCACAGTGCAGGGCTCGCTGCTGGGCGTGCTCGACGCCACCCTGACCCCCATGGGCGGCCGGCTGCTGCGCCGCCGTCTGAGCCAGCCCCTGCTCGACGTGGACGCGCTGAATCGCCGCCTCGATGCCGTGGCCGCCTGGCGCGACGATGCGCCACAGCGAGCCGAGCTCCGCCAGCTCCTGCGCGGCCTGGGCGACCTGGAGCGTTGGGTCAACCGCTGCATCCAGGGAATCGCCCTCCCGCGCGACCTGGTGGGGATTCGGGAGGCGTTGGGCCGGGTGGAACGGATCAGGAGTCAAACGTCAAGCGTCAAGGGTCAAGGGCCAGCCGCTGCATCTCATGAATCATCGGCTACGGATGACGTTTCACGTTTGACGTTTCACGATTCACACCTCGATCCCTGTCACGACATTGCCACGCTGCTCGCCGCGGCCATCGCCGACGAACCGCCCGCGACACTGGCAAGCACTGGGGTGATCCGGCCCGGCTTCTCGGCCGAGTTGGATGGCATCCACCTGGCCACGCGCGACGCCAAAGAATGGATCGCGAACCTGGAGACGGTCGAGCGCGGGCGCACCGGCATCAAATCGCTCAAGGTGGGCTACAACAAGGTCTTTGGCTACTACATCGAGGTGACGACCACCAACGCGGCCCTCGTCCCCGCCGACTACATCCGCAAGCAGACGTTAGTCAACGCGGAACGCTACATCACCCCAGAGCTGAAGGAGTACGAGACGTTGGTGCTGCACGCGGAGGAGCGCGTGCTGGAGCTGGAGGGGCAGCTCTACCGCCAAGTGCTGGCGCAGATCGCGGCGACCGCGCCTGCCCTGCTGGCGACCGCACAGGCCATCGCGGAGCTTGACGTGGCCACCGGGTTGGCCGAGGTGGCCGAAGCCAACCGCTACGTGCGGCCGGTGCTGACCAACGACCGCGTGATCGACATCCAGGCCGGCCGCCACCCCGTGGTGGAGAAGTTCCTCGTGGGCGAGCCGTTCACGCCCAACGACGCGTACCTGTCGGCCGAACAGGCGATCATGATCCTGACCGGGCCGAACATGAGCGGGAAAAGCACCTTCCTCCGCCAGGTGGCACACATCGTGCTGATGGCCCAGATCGGTTCGTTCGTGCCGGCCGAGTCCGCAGCCATCGGGCTGGTGGATCGCATCTTCACGCGCATCGGCGCATCGGACGAGATCGCCCGCGGGCAGAGCACCTTCATGGTCGAGATGATCGAGACTGCCAACATCCTGCACCATGCCACCTACCGCTCGCTGTTGATCCTGGACGAGATCGGCCGCGGCACCAGCACCTACGACGGACTGGCCATCGCCTGGGCGGTGGTCGAATACATCCACAACCACCCTGGCCTGCGCGCCAAGACCCTCTTCGCCACCCACTATCACGAGCTGACCGATCTGGCCGAGCGGCTGCCGCACGTGGTCAACTTCAACGTGGCGGTGGCCGAACAGGGTGACAAGGTCGTCTTTCTGCACAAGATCGCGCCGGGCGCGGCCGACCGCTCCTACGGGGTCCACGTGGCGCAGTTGGCCGGGCTGCCCAGGCCGGTCGTGGCGCGCGCGCGAGAGATCCTGGCGGACCTGGAGGCCTCGGGCGCGGCCGGCCCGCGGCGCTCCGCGGCTGCGCCGGCCGTCTATCAACTCTCGCTCCTGTCGCACGAAGACCCGGTGATCGCAGATCTCAAGGCGCTGGACGTGAACAGCCTCAGCCCGCTGGCCGCGCTGAATAAGCTGTATGAGCTGCAGCAGCGGGTGCGAGAGTAGGCGGAGGAGATGGTTCAGCATTTGTTTGCACAGGCTGTATTGGATGAGGCGGGCGACACCGGCGCCAGCCCGCGCTCACGCGTATCACCGGGTATACGCTGAAGCGATCAAGCAGGTGCTCGCTGATCATCCTCGATGTAACGTTGTCAAGGAAATCCTGCTCCTGAAATGACAAAAAACCGGCTCACCCTGGGAGCCGATTCTCACCGTTCACGCCTGTCGCGACAAGCGGATGCGCCGAAAGGCCCACCGACGGAATAGCACCGACTTACATCGGAGCAGCCGATCCAGGACTTACGAGTCCGGTTCTGACAACAAGTATGAATCAAGATTCGACGCGCGTCAAATCCGCTAAAATCATGGGATTCGTTCTGCAGCGGGTGAAATCCTGACCTTTGGTCTGGCGCTGGACTTGCTCGCCTAGCTGAGAATGGTTACAATGGGAGCGACAACATGGACGTAGACAGCCTCGCCTATCTGGACAAAGCCATCCAGAGCCTGGCCGGCGCGGAGAGCGAGTACGCCAACCGGCGCTACAACAACTGCGCGAACCGCTGCTATTACGCTATGTTCCAGGCCGCGATTGCCGCGCTGATCGCTGCTGGCATCCGGCCGGCCGGTGACAGGGAGCGCTGGGAGCATGAGTTTGTGCAAGCGCGCTTTGCTGGCGTGTTGGTCAAGCGACGCAAGCTCTACGGCTCGGGTCTTGCCAATGCGTTTGATACCGTTCAGTCCGCCCGGCTTACGGCAGATTATGAGATCGAAACCATCAGCGAAAAGGCAGCAGAACGCGCTCTGGACAAGGCCCGCAGGCTCGTTTCCGATGTGAAGGAGCAACTCCTATGAACAAGAAGCTGCGAGCAGTAGTGGAGGAAGCCACTCGCGAGATCCTGGAGCGCTATCCAGGCGTCGAGTTGGAGGCCTATCCGCACAGTCGAAAGTCGGCCTACATCTACGTGACTCCACCCGAGAACAGCGCTTGGGACGGTGAAGGCGTATGGGATCTGTTGGAAGAGATGACGCCACGCCAGGTGGAACGTTTGCTGGAGACCAACTACCACATCGTTTTGCTACCCCGTTTTCGGCGTCCTCCGACCGTTGATGTAGCTGCGCTGCGCGAACGGGCGGCGCTCTGGCTCACACGGCCCGAAGAGGACGAAGCGACCGCCGACTGATGCGCCAGCGCGACCAGGGCGCGTGAGGCGGCCCGGCCTGGCGCCGGGCCGTTGACTTTAGAATGAGGTGTACGTTTGACCACACAAGCCATCCCCACCATCATCGCCGCCGAACTCAAGATTCCGGCGTCCCAGGTCGCCGCGACCGTCACGCTCCTGGACGACGGCAACACGATCCCCTTCATCGCGCGTTATCGCAAGGAGGTCACCGGCAGGCTGGACGAGGTGCAAATCCGCGACATCCAGGCCCGGCTTGAGTATCTGCGCAAGCTGGCCGAGCGCCGCGACGCGGTGAAGGCCGAGATCGCGTCGCAGGGCAAGCTGACCGAAGAGCTGGCCGCCCAGCTCGATGCCGCAACCACACTTCAGGCGGTAGAGGATCTCTACCGGCCTTACAAACCCAAGCGCCAGACGCGCGCGCAGATCGCGCGCGAGCGCGGGCTGGAGCCGCTGGCGCTGGCGCTCCTGGCTGCCTGTCGGGGCGGCGCCTCCGTGCCTGCCCCCGCCGGGGCGACCGCGGAGCCGGGGGCGACCGCGGAGCCGGGGGCGACCGCGGAGCCGGGGGCGACCGCGGAGCCGGGGGCGACCGCGGAGCCGGGGGCGACCGCGGAGCCGGGGGCGACCGCGGAGCCGGGGGCGACCGCGGAGCCGGGGGCGACCGCGGAGCCGGGGGCGACCGCGGAGCCGGGGGCGACCGCGGAGCCGGGGGCGACCGCGGAGCCGGGGGCGACCGCGGAGGGATCGCCCCTACGGTTGGCTGCGGGATTCATCACCGACCAGGTGCCGGATGCCGAGGCCGCGCTGGCGGGCGCGCGCGACATCATCGCCGAACAGGTGAGCGACGACGCGGCGACGCGGCAGGCGACGCGGCAGCGTTTCGCAGCCGATGGCTTCATCGCCAGCCAGCGCGCCAGCGACGAGGCCGACGCAGAGGGCCGCTATCGCGTCTACTATGACTTTCGCGCGGCGTTGCGCGTGGTCCAGCCGCATCAATGGCTGGCGCTCCAACGGAGCAGCGAGGACGGCAGCCTCAAGGTGCGCATCGAGACCCCCGACAGCCAGATCGTAGACGGCATCGCGGCCGCGTGGATCAAGGCCGGAGGCAGCCCTGCGGCCGGCCAGGTGCGGCTGGCGATCGAGGACGGCTACGACCGGCTGCTGCGGCCATCGGTCGAGCGCGAGGTGAGCGGCCAGCTCGGCGACTACGCCGGCGACCATGCCATGGAGGTCTTCGCGGCCAACCTGCGCAACCTGCTGCTGCAGCCGCCGCTGCACGAACGCAGTGTGATGGGGATTGATCCCGGCTACCGCACCGGCTGCAAGGCGGCGACGGTGGATCCTACGGGCAAGCTGCTGCACACCGCCACGATCTATCCGCACGAGCCGCGCAACGAGCGCGCGAAGGCGCTGCAGATCCTCGCCGGATTGGTCGAGTTGGACAGAATCAGCGTGATCGCCATCGGCAATGGCACGGCCAGCCGCGAGACCGAGGCGCTGGCGGCGGAGTTGATCCAAACCTTTAGGGTCTCGGAGAACCTAAAGGTTTCTCCCCTCGCCTACGTCATGGTCAGCGAGGCGGGCGCGTCGGTCTATTCAGCGTCCGATGTGGCGCGCGCCGAGTTCCCCGACCTGGATGTCTCGATGCGCGGCGCGGTCTCGATTGCCCGGCGGTTGCAGGATCCACTGGCCGAGCTGGTCAAGATCGACCCGCAGAGCATCGGCGTCGGGTTGTATCAGCACGATGTGGACCAGAAGAAACTGGCCACGACCCTGGCTGCGGTGGTCGAGTCGGTGGTCAATCACGTCGGCGTGGATGTGAACACGGCCTCGGCTGCGCTGTTGGGCTATGTGGCGGGGATCAGCAAGCGGGTGGCGGCCGCAATCGTGGCGCACCGCGACGAGAACGGTCCGTTCGGTTCCCGCGCAGATCTGAAGAAGGTCAAGGGGCTGGGGCCGAAGGCGTTCGAGCAGGCCGCGGGCTTCCTGCGCGTGCCGGGCAGCCGCAACCCGCTGGACAACACGACGATTCATCCCGAAAGCTACGCCGCGATGAAGCAGTTGTTGGAGCTGGCGGGCCTCAACTTGCGGATGGCTGATCTGCCGAATCGTCTGCGGGGGTGGTGTGAGGAGAATGACCTAACCCCCCAGCCCCCTTCCCTGTCAGGGAAGGGGGAGGCACACTCCTCTCCCCCGCGAGGGGAGAGGCCGGGGGTGGGGTCCGCGGCCGACATCGCGGCCCTGCTCAATATCGGCGTTCCCACCCTCCACGACATCGTGGCCGCATTGCTCCGCCCTGGCCGCGACCCGCGCGATGACCTGCCGGCGGTGATCCTCCGTCGTGACGTGCTGACCATCGAGGATCTGAAGGAAGGCATGACGCTCAAAGGAACCGTCCGAAACGTCGTAGACTTCGGCGCGTTCGTGGATATCGGTGTGAAGCAGGATGGCCTGGTGCATGTGTCCAAAATGGCGAAGAAGTATGTCCGCAACCCGCACGAGGTGGTGGGCGTGGGCGATGTGGTGG
>Ga0194113_10001658_pt1 | contig 30528 bp, 30 predicted proteins | sample TA2MahC200mmetaG_FD_146193 | JGI IMG/M metagenome (GOLD analysis project Ga0194113, IMG submission 146193) | Freshwater microbial communities from Lake Tanganyika, Tanzania - TA2015017 Mahale Deep Cast 200m | ecosystem: Environmental > Aquatic > Freshwater > Lake | place: Tanzania: Lake... | reverse complement strand
ACCCTCCCCCTGAAAGGGAGGGTAAGCACTGAATTCCTCCCCTTTCAAGGGGGAGGTCAGAGCCTGCCCCGTACTTGATACGGGGAGGGGGATGGGGTCAATGTTGCAGATGTTCTCAGGAGATTTATCACATGATAGAAAAACTTACTCTCTTCAGGACAACCCGAAGAATTCTCTTTGGATCCGGGGCTATTGAAAAACTTGGGACAGAAGCCCAGCTTCTCAAGGCCAAGAAAGTTCTCATTATCACCGATCCTGGTGTGATTCAGGCAGGGCTTCTTGAAAGTGTTAAGACCTCCCTTCAATCGGTTGGTCTTCCTTTTGTGATATTCGATGGCGTGGAGCCTGACCCGAGAATCGAAGTGGTCGAGAATAGCGTTGAAAAGGCAAAGAGCGAGGGAATCAATCTCATCATTGGTTTTGGAGGGGGAAGTTCGCTTGACATCGCCAAGGTTACATCCGTCCTCATCACCAATCCTGGCAAGATCGACAGCTTCTTCGGAATCGATCTTGTGCCCAATCCAGGGCTCCCTGTTATTTTAATCCCCACCACAGCAGGCACAGGAAGCGAAGTCACTCCCATCGCTATTCTATCCGACACTAAGGAAAAATTGAAAAAAGGAATCGTCAGCTCTCACCTTTTCCCGGAAGTGGCCATTGTCGATCCCAAATTAACGGTTGGGTTACCCCCGTCGGTCACTGCCTTCACAGGAATGGATGCCTTAACCCATGCCATCGAGGCATACTATTCCATTAACGCTACCGACCTATCGGACCTTTTTGCTATTAGGGCGATGGACCTGATTTCAAAAAATATAAGAGTGGCCTATGCGAATGGAGAAAACCTGATGGCCCGCTCAAACATGATGGAGGGAAGCCTACTGGCAGGAATCGCATTTGCCAATGCCGGTGTTGGGGCAGTCCATGCCTTTGCCTACCCTCTTGGAGGAGAATTCCACCTCGCCCACGGACTCACCAACACATTAATGCTTCCTTATGTGATGCGGTTCAATATCATTGGATGCCCCGAGAAGTTCGCCCGGATGGCTAAGGTTTTCGGAGAGAAGGTGGAAACACTTTCCGCGCTGGAGGGAGCCGAGATGGCGGTCAAATTTGTGGAGCGGCTCTCTGACGACATCCGGGTCCCGAGGAGGCTCAGAGATGTTGGAATCCCGGAGCATGCAATTCCCGGGCTGGCTGAGGCAGCCATGAAAGTGACACGCCTCCTCGCCAATAATCCCAGAAAAATAACACTCGAAGATGCCATCGCCATCTACAACTCCGCTTATTGAGGTGCTTATTTAACATTAACAAAATATCTCCCAACCTTTTCTTGTAATGCCCCCCTCTTCTATCCTCTCGTTGAGTCGTTGTGAAGAAACTTAATTATTTGCCAATAGTTCCATAATCTTGTATAAATGGGCGTGGGTGGAAATCGGAGTGGAGGAATAAGGTATGATTCAGGAAAAGTCACTTAATCCCCAATTGATGCTAAATTCAATTTATAATGGCATTGTTGTTATCAATGCGGAGGGAATAATTACTTATTTTAATAAAACCGCGGAGAGAATTTTTAATATCCCTGCCCACGAGGCCATCAATCGTTACATCCTGGACGTCCTACCAAACACCGGTGGTAAATTGCTCGAATGCCTCAAAACTGGAAACCCCTTTTATGGCGAAAAACTTAAAGGGGAAAAAGTGGCCTTTGTCTCCAATATCAATCCGATTTTCACCAATAGAAAAATCTCAGGAGCAGTCAGCGTTTTTCAGGATATCTCTGAAATTGAAAAGGTATCCAAGGAATTGGATCTCTTTAAGGACATGAAAAACTGGCTCGATACCATCATCGATTCTTCTTATGATGGTCTTTGGATCTCAGACCACGAAGGAAAAGTCATCAGAATCAACAAAGCTGCCGAAAGGATTGATGGAGTGACATCCGACGAAGTTCTTGGAAGAAATGTGAGGGACTTGGTTGCCGAAGGATTATTTGATAAGTCAGTGACTATAGAGGTCCTAAAGAGAAAGAGTTTAGTCACGATGATTCAGCAAATTAAGGGGACGAAAAAGGTTCTAGTGACAGGAAGTCCAATCCTGAACGAGAAGGGGGAAATTTGCTTTGTCGTAATAAACGTTCGTGACATCACGGAATTAGATAGCCTAAGAAATCAACTTCAGGAGACACAGGCATTGACAAAAGGGTATATTTCGAAGCTCTCTGAATCAGAAATGAAAGGAATTGATTTATCCAATATCATTTTCCGAAGTGAGGGGATGGAAAGAATTCTTGAGATTGCCTTTAGGGTAGCTAAGGTAGATTCTGCTGTACTTCTGCTTGGAGAATCTGGTGTTGGAAAAGGCATGATCGCAAAACTTATTCACAAACACTCAGAACGAACCCATGGTCCTTTCATGCGAGTCGATTGCGCTGGGATCCCTGACTCTCTTGTTGAATCGGAACTATTTGGCTATGAAAAAGGAGCTTTTACAGGAGCGAAAACTGAAGGGAAACCTGGATTCTTTGAACTCGCCAACAAGGGGACCCTCTTTCTTGACGAGATTGGCGAAATCCCTTTAGCCACCCAATCAAAGTTGCTTCGTTTTTTAGAGGATCATCAAATTATCCGTGTTGGAGGAACTGAACCTAAGGAGATTGAGGTAAGGGTAATTGCAGCCACGAACAAAAATATTGACGAAATGGTAATCGCCAAGAACTTTAGAAAGGATCTTTATTATCGACTCAATGTTGTTCCGATACATATTTCTCCTCTGAGGGAGAGAAGAGATGATATTCTGCCTTTAATCTTTCATTTCCTTGGTAAATTCAATAAAATTTATAGAAAAGAGAAGGTCCTTTCTCCAGAGGCAAGAGAAGCTTTCTTTAAATATGATTTCCCTGGAAATATTCGTGAACTGGCAAATATTATTGAGAGGCTTGTAGTCATAACCGATAAGGAGCAAATTGAAGCAAGAGACCTCCCAAGTGTAATCATTGGCAATGTGCCCAAAGTGTCGGAACATTCTTTTTTAAATGAGGGGATCCCTCTTAGAGATTCCTTAGAAAAGTGTGAAAATCTCATTATTAAAAGAGCAATTAAGAAATATGGATCTCAGAGGGAGGCTGCAAAAATCTTAGGAGTCGATCAGGCGACCATCTCTAGGAAAATAAGAAAATTATCGTCCACAAAAATGATGTTATAACGCATAAATGGGATGTAATTTTACATAACTTATTTTTTTATTATTTCAACATATTATATATAATCTACATTTTTTATCTACAATATGATGCTATTTTACATAATTTAAAATCCCAAATACATCCCAAACCTATCTTCCTATCCTGACTTAATAATTCATTTTATTAATAAATTCAAATCGTTTCAGAGTTAAAGCATCCTAATTATTCTGGTCACGATTTTATCTATCTTTTGGCATAGAAAGTGAATCACTTCTTTCATTCAAAATTTAATCATCTGAAAGGAAAAAATGGCTTCTACAAAAACAAACAAATCTCTATTAAAAGAAAGAAATAAACATATACCTCAAGGTCCCTTTAATGTTCACCCCATCTTTGCTGAAAAGGCAAAAGGGGCGATCATTACCGATGTCGAGGGCAAAGAGTATATCGATTTTGCAGGGGGCATCGGTGTAAACAACGTGGGCCATTGTAATGAAGAAGTGCTCAAGACGGTGCAGGATCAGATTCAGAAATATATCCACACCTGCTTCCACGTGGTGATGTATGAGCCTTATGTGGAATTAGCCAAAAGGCTGAACGAGATGACCCCGGGAGACTTTCCTAAGAAGACCATGTTTGCAAACAGCGGAGCCGAAGGGGTTGAGAATGCCATCAAGATTGCTCGCCACGCGACAGGCCGGCCAGCGACCATTGCCTTTGAAGATGCCTTCCATGGCCGAACCCTTCTGGCTTTAAGTCTTACCAGCAAGATGAAACCGTATAAATTGGGGTTTGCTCCATACGCTCCGGAAATTTATCGAATGCCCTATGCTTACTGTTACCGGTGCGCTTTCGGTCTGGAATACCCCTCTTGCGAAATTCGATGTGCCTATTTTCTGAAGGACTTTTTCCATACCCATATTTCTTCGGAACAGGTGGCGGCTTTAATTGTGGAGCCGGTATTGGGTGAAGGAGGATTTGTTGTTCCACCGAAGGAATATTTCAAAGTTCTTTATAACATCTGCAAGGACAATGGAATTGTCTTTATCGCGGATGAAGTTCAAACAGGTTTTGGTCGGACGGCAAAGATGTTTGCCATGGAGCACTACGAGGCAGAACCGGATATCACAGTGATGGCCAAATCGATGGCCGATGGATTTCCTTTAAGCGCAGTCACGGGTAAATCGGATTTGATGGATCACCCGCAAGTGGGGGGCTTGGGGGGAACCTATGCGGGCAACCCTGTAGCCTGCCGAGCGGGGTTGGCCGTGATCGAACAGTTTAAGAAGAAAAACCTGTTAGCCAGAGGAGAGAAGATCGGAAAGAAAGTAATGGAGAAGTTTAAGGAACTTCAGGAACATTATGAAATCATTGGGGATGTCCGTGGGTTAGGAGCAATGGTAGGAATGGAGCTGGTGGTGGACCGGAAGACCAAGGAACCTGCCACGGCATTTACGAAACAGTTGGTGAATTGCTGTCGTGAGAATGGGTTACTGATGATCTCAGCAGGAACACACTCCAACATCATTCGGCCTTTGATGCCACTGGTGATTACCGATGAACAGCTTGATAGAGGTTTAAAAATCATTGAAGAAGGTTTAGATGAACTCAGTTAATTGTAAAGAATTTAAGGACCTCTTGCAAGGAATCCCTCTTGATGATAATTACGCCCATATTATTATAGAATACGATCAAGGAGAGATATCCCTTAATCAATTTGTGGAATCAATTAAAATGAATGGTACACAAGTGCTTGAAACCACCGAACTTCAGGTGGGACAAACAGGGAAAAAATCGATCCTATTAAAACTCGGCGGCCAGGACACCAGAGAGGTAATTTTAAATCTTTCCAAGTATCCCTTGATTAAAGCAATGGGTTACAATTCTAAAACTAAAATTAACCAGACGGGGAGGAACCGATGAGAGACAAATTCAGAGGAAGGGATTTTTTGACACTGATGGATTTTACCCGGGAGGAAATCAATGACATTTTGAACGTCTCCTATGAACTGAAGGCGAAGTGGGCAAGGCGGGAATCCCACGAGTTATTGAGGGGAAAAACGATTGCTATCGTCTTTGAGAAGGCTTCGACTCGGACCCGCACCTCCTTTCAGGCCGCCGCTGCCCATCTCGGTGCTCAGAGTTTCTATATGAGGCCTGACGAAATGCAACTTTCCCGGGGAGAACCGCTCAAGGATACGGCCAGGGTGATCGACCGATACTGTGATGCTCTGGTTATGAGGACTTTTGGCCAGGACCGTTTGGAGGAGTTTGCCAAATATATGAAGAATCCCGTGATCAATGCCCTCTCTGATCTCACTCATCCCTGCCAGGGACTTGCTGACCTCCTCACGATCCGAGAAAAGAAAGGTGATTTCAAGGGTCTGAAGATGGGGTTTATTGGAGATATTTTTAACGTTCTTCACTCCCTCATGATCGGAGCTTCCACCATGGGTTTTGATCTCTACGCGGTTTACCCTGATGGCTATCCGCCCAACCCAAAAATCTTCCAATTTGTCAAAGAGAAGGCCAAACAAACGGGAGCAAAGATCGTCCTGAGCAAGGATTACAAGGAAATCTTTAAGGACGCCGATGTCGTTTACGCAAATACATGGCACAGCATGGGAGCCGCTGAAAAAGAAAAAGAAAAGAGAGCAAAGGACTTTGGCCCCTATCAGGTCAATGAGAGAGTGTTGGAGCTGGCAAAGCCTGATTTCATTTTTATGCATTGCTTACCGGGATATCGTGGTGAGGAAATGACGGATGATATCATTGAGGGCCCTCATTCTGTCGTGTGGGATCAGGCGGAAAATCGAATGCATACGGAAAAGGCGGTCCTATCCCTGTTTGTAGGATAAAAAGTTGATTCATAACACATAGCTGAAAACGGATGAAGAAGCGGATTGTGATTGCCTTAGGTGGGAATGCGATTAAGCAGCCTAATGAGTTGGGGACCGCCCAGGAGCAGATGAAAAATATCAAGAATTCGTGTCAACAGATACTCCAAATCATCCAAGCAGGCTATGAAGTGGTATTGACGCATGGAAATGGTCCACAGATAGGAAATCTTCTTATCCAGCAAGAAACGGGAATTCCAAAAGTTCCGGGCCAACACATGGATATTTGTGGTGCTATGAGTCAAGGCCAGATTGGATATATGATACAGCAGACGTTGGTCAATGGATTGAAGGCTTACAATCTGAATCTAAACGTGGTCACAGTTATCACACAGGTCTTGGTCAATCGGGAAGATCCGGACTTCAGGAGTCCGAGCAAACCCATAGGCCCATTTTACGACCAAGAAACGGGAAAAAGAAACCAGTTCGAGAAGGGTTACCAGATCAAACAAGTACTCCCAAATGGGGAAAAACCTTTTCGTAGGGTGGTCTCTTCCCCTGATCCGATAAAGATATTGGAAGGAAAAGCGCTGAAAAAGCTCGTCGATGCCGGGATGATTGTCATTGCTTCAGGAGGAGGAGGGGTCCCTATCATTTTGAATGATCATGGAGAACTGGAGGGGGTAGAGGGAGTTACCGACAAGGACCTATCAGGGGAGAAACTGGCAGAGGCCGTTGGAGCAGATATTTTAATGATCCTCACAGATATGAATAAGGTCAAGCTCGGGTTTGGCACCCCAGAAGAGAAAGATTTGGATAAGATAGATGTTACTCAAGCGAAACGCTATTTAAAAGAGGGGCATTTCCTACCAGGGTCGATGGCTCCAAAAATCTTAGCCTGTTTACGGTTCATTGAATACGGCGGGGAAAAGGCTATCATTGCCGCATTGGATAAATCTTGGGAGGCCATTCAGGGGCAAGAAGGCACACATATCATTCCATGAGGATGGAGAGGATGGTACTCCGCCATATAATCGAAGCTCAGCAGTTTAATAAGAAAACCCTTCAGGAAATATTTATTTTTGCAGACCGTGTTAAAGAACGTATAGAGCATGGGTTTCCCCTGGAACTTTCTCGTGGAAAAATCTTAGCCAATCTTTTTTATGTTAAATCCATTCGAACCATGTTCTCTTTCGAGACCGCCATGAAACGGCTGGGGGGTGAAGTCATAGGGACTGATAGTGGAGAAGCCTTCTCTTCCGAACTTGTAGGAGCAACCCTCGAAGATACTGTAAAAATGGTCGGTTCATTCGTTGATGTCATTGTCCTCAGACATTATCAGAGTGGCTCAGCAAAACTTGCTTCAGAAGTCTCCCCTGTTCCGATCATCAATGGAGGGGATGGATCAGCCCAGCATCCAACCCAAGCCATTATCGACCTATACTGCATTGAAAAGTTAATGAGAGGAGTGGATGGGGTCTCGATTGCCTTCCTCGGCAACTTGATGAATAGTCGAACGATTCGCTCCCTCGTTTATTTCTTAGCTAAATATTCAGGCATTAAAATATATTTCGCCTCCCCAAGAACCCTGAAGATGAAAGATGACCTTAAGGAATACTTGACCGAACATCGAGTTTCTTTCTCAGAATCTTTCGACAGCGCAGAGGATCTGATGGAAATTGCTTCCAAGGTGGATATTCTATATCTAACCCAGATACCTAAAGATCATTTTGGAGACCGTATTTACGATTATGATAAATCTAAGGAAATCTTCAGAATTAATCAAAATATCTTGAATAGGTTGAGGAAGGATACCTTCATCATGCATCCATTCCCACGGGGTGATGAACTTCCGGTCCCAGTGGACCAAGACCCTCGCGCTATCTACTTTGATCAGATCAAATATGGACAATTCCTCCGAATGGGTCTATTATGCTATGTGCTGGGAATGAGGGTAGATTAGAAGAATGAAATAAGTAAGGAGGTGATGAAATAAACTTTTTCGTGCCTTAAGTCAAAGAAATAATCCAAAATTCTTTCAGAGAAAGAAAAGAAGGGAGGTTTTATTATGTGGAAAATTAAAAAATATTTCTGGTTTATAGTCATCGCCCATTTGGTTCTCTCTTTTTCTTTTCCTTTCTGTGGTGAAGCAAGGGAGGACGAGATTAGAATAGGACTTCATGGGCCGTTTAGTGGACCAGTCGCCTTCTCCGGTGAGTTGATGAAAAAAGGGTTTTTATTGGCCGTTGAAGAGATCAACAAAGCAGGAGGAATAAAAATCGCCGGCAAAATACTCAAAATTAGGACCTTCGTAGAGGATGATCGTGGTGTGCCAGCAGAGGGTGTGGCTGTGACAGAAAAGTTGATCACACGGGATCAGGTCCATGCCATTGTGGGTCCTTTCAATAGTTCTGTAGGTTTGGCAGTCGCTGAATTATCAGACCGGTATAAGGTCCTTCGCCTTGTTCCAATCGCTGTGGCAGATGCCATCACGACACGCCATCCCTGGGTATTTCGAAACTGCCCGAATCAAACGATGCAGACGGTTCAAAATGCCGAATGGGTCGTGAAGCAAGGGAAATGGAAGAAGTTTGCCCTTCTTCTTGAGAATACAGATTATGGAAGGGGCGCTGGAGAGATTTGGACAAAGGTGGTGAAGGGAAAAGGAGGAGAAGTCCTTGCCACAGAGTATTTTAATCTTGGAGACACGGACTTCACTACTCAGTTGACTAAAATCAAAGGGAGAGATCCCCAGGGAATCTTTCTGGTTGGATTGATCACCGAAGGGGCCCAGGTCCTTCGGCAGGCAAAACATTTGGGAATGCATCAACAATTTATCGGTCTTGGAGGATTTGCCAGTGATAAATTTATTCAATTGGCCGGTGGTTCGGCAGAAGGCTTGATTAACAACAGTTACTGGGAACCGAACCCAAAAATTCCCAAATCCGTCTCCTTTAAAGAAAATTTCGAAAAATTTTCAAAGATGGAAGCCGAAATGTTTTCAGCAGCAACGTACGACGCAGTCTATATTTTAAAAGAAGCCTTTGAGAAGGCTGGTGCCTCGGGCACGGACACCGAAAGTAAGGAGGCCCTCCGTAAGGCGATGCATAAAGTTGATTATGTGGGCGTCCAGGGAAAAACCACTTTTGATGAGGAAGGTCAAGCGACCCTCCACGTCCATATTGTACAGGTAAAAGAGGGAAAACGCCGGATTATTGGACCATAAATGGATTAAAAATGCCCCCTGTCTTTTTAGATGTATGCTGGAAGATGAGGGCCAATTGTTTTGAGACATCTTTTATCCGGAAGGGGCGGAGGTTTGTCCATGATACCGACAACAGAATTGGCTCAACAGGTAATAAACGGCCTGGTAATGGGTGGCGTATATGCTCTGATAGCCTTAGGGTTAACCCTGATCTTTGGAATCTTGGATCAAGTTAATTTTGCCCATGGGGAACTTTATATGATCGGGGCTTACGCCACTTTTTATTTCACCGGAATGTTGGGTGGAGTTTATTTCTTTGGCATGATTTTCGCCATGCTTGCTGTCGCCTTTTTGGGCTTGCTCTATGAATGGCTCCTTTTCCGTCCCCTTCGTGGCAGAGGACATCTGCCTGCCATTATCTCTTCTCTAGGAGCATCCATTTTTCTCTGGAATCTTGCGCTCCAGGTTTTTGGTTCCATCCCCCACCAAATGAGAACAGATATATCGGAAATCACTATAAATCTTTGGGGAATTTCAATTACGGTTCAACGACTGTTAGTCCTCATCGTTGCTTTGGTATTAATCATTGGCCTTTACTTGATAATCATGAAGACTCGAATTGGAAAAGCGATGAGGGCCACCGCCCAAGATCCGGAAGTGGCGGCCCTTCTAGGAATCAATATCAACCGTATCGCCGAGATGACATTTATCATTGGTGGTGCCCTCGCTGCGGCTGCCGGTGCTTTAATTGGACCCATCTTTCTTATCTACCCCGCAATGGGGCTGATGGCTTGCTTAAAGGCTTTCGTGGTCGTCATCCTCGGGGGTTTGGGAAATGTAATTGGAGCGGTGGTTGCTGGGTTTGGCCTTGGCGTGATTGAAAGCTTAGGGGCTGGATTCATCTCCTCGGCATATAAAGATTTCTTTGCTTTTTTAGTCTTAATTCTTGTTCTCTGGGTAAGACCAGAAGGAATTTTAGGGAAGACAGCAAAAAAGGCAGGATAAAAAATGATATTTTTGAAAAAACTATCCATCCATCTCCTCATCCTCGCTGGATTAATTTATCTTCCATGGGTGGTTAAAAACCCATACTACCTCCATATCACGATCATGTCCGGTATTTCCGTCCTCTTAGCCTCCAGCATGAATTTGATCACAGGATGTACCGGCCGGCTTAATTTGGGACATGCAGCCTTTTATGGAATCGGAGCCTATTCTTCCACCTTATTGGTGATGAAATTGGGCCTTCCCGTCTGGGTGGCCATGTTCCTATCCGGATTGGTCACCACCTTGTTTGGTGTCCTAATAGGAGTCCCATGTCTGAAATTGAAAGGATCCTACCTGGCCATCACCACCCTTGCTTTCGGTGAAATTACTCGATTGGCTTTGATGAATCTTGTTGACCTCACCAACGGCCCTTTAGGGATCCGAGGAATCCCAGGTCATCCTACGATCGCTTTGAGTAATTCCCTCGCGATCTCTTTCGAATCCAAAACTTCTTACTATTACCTGCTATTGACCTTCTGCCTGATCTGTCTTCTTATCATCAGACGACTCCTAAGATCACAGATCGGCCGAACTTTTATAGCGATTCGTGAGGATGAAATTAGAGCCGAAACCGTAGGCATCGACACGACTCAGATCAAAATTATGAACTTTGCTTTAGGCGCCTTTTTTGCTGGGATCGCAGGAAGTTTTTATGCTCACTATGTCCGATTCATCAGTCCTGACACATTTACACTCAGCGAAACCTTTAACATCTTAACGATGGTGGTGGTTGGAGGATTAGGTACGTTCTGGGGCCCTATTCTGGGCGGTGTGATTTTTACTTTTTTACCAGAACTTCTTCGGGCGATTGCAGAATACCGAATGATGATCTATGGTTTAATGATGGTTGTCGCCATAACATTTATGCCGGAAGGAATTATCGGCCTTTTCTATTCCTTAATTCCAAGAAGGAATGGAAAGGAATAAAACCAGGGTGAATTAAATGGAAACCATTTTGAAGGTGGAAGGACTGACTAAAAATTATGGTGGCCTTGCTGCGGTTGCGGAGCTTGATCTTTATATAAAAAGAGGAGAAATCCTTAGCCTGATCGGCCCTAATGGAGCTGGAAAGACCACGACCTTCAATCTTATCACCGGATTGGAGTCTCCCACCCATGGAAAAATTGCATTTAAAGAAATAGGGATCATTCAATTAAAACCTCATGAAATTGTGGAAAAAGGAATCGTCCGAACTTTTCAAATCACTAGAGTTTTTCGCAAGATGACTCTACTCGAAAATATAGCAGTTGCCCAACATATAGCAATTCGCCCTGGCCTTTTTTCGACCCTTTTCTCAACCTCTGAAAGGAAAAGGGAGAAGAAAGGTTTTGAGAAAGCAGAGGAAATGCTCCAGTTTGTTAATCTAATCTCCAAACGAGATGAGCTTGCTACCAATCTCTCCCTTGGAGAACAGAAAAGATTGGAATTGGCCATCGCCCTTTCTATGGCTCCTGAACTCCTTTTACTCGATGAACCTGTCGCAGGAATGAATCCAAAAGAAACCGAGGAGATCATCAATCTGATCGGAGTAATCAGAGGAAAAGGGATCACCGTTTTTCTGATCGAACACGATATGAAAATGGTGATGGAAATCTCCGAAAGGATCATCGTATTAAACTATGGGAAAAAAATTGCAGAAGGGACACCAGAAGATGTAAGCCGAAATCCATCCGTTGTGGAGGCCTATTTGGGTAGGAGGGAATATCAATGCTCAAATTAATTGAAGTAGATACCTTCTACGGTAAGGCTCATGTCCTCAAAAAGGTCTCCATCGATCTGAAGGAAGGAGAACTCGTCACTTTAATCGGTGCCAATGGAGCTGGGAAAAGCACCACCCTCAAAACGATATCTGGAATTCTTCATCCTGTTTCTGGAAAAATAGAAATGATGGGAAGAAGAGTAGAAAAGCTCTCGCCCATTAAAATCGTAAGGATGGGTGTTTCACATGTTCCGGAGGGAAGAAGGGTATTCCCAGATATGATGGTAATTGAAAATCTGCAGATGGGAGCATTCGTCTTAGGAAATAACAGAAAAATGCTTGAAAAGGCTTTAGAAAAGGTATACCAACTTTTCCCAGTTCTAAAGGAGAGGAGTGCCCAGCTCGCCGGAACGCTCTCCGGTGGAGAACAACAGATGCTGGCCATGGGCCGTGGATTGATGTCCGACCCGAAGCTTTATCTTCTTGATGAACCCTCCCTCGGCTTGGCTCCTAAACTTGTCGATAAAATATTTGAAATCATCTTGGAAATTAACCGACAAGGAAAAACAACCTTATTAGTAGAGCAGAATGCTTATCTTGCTTTAAGTATTGCCAACCGAGGTTATGTTATGGAGACTGGAAAGATTTCATTAGAAGGGAAGACATCCGACCTTTTAGACAACGAACACGTTAAAAAAGCCTACCTCGGGAGGTGATGAATAAATTACCCCGCAGCAGAGCTGCGGGGTATTAAAAATCAAAACTCAACTGCTCTTGGTGCTGGTACTTTATGTATCGACGTATGACCTCTGAGGTTACTTTGTCTCCAACAGACCGAACAAAATACCCATCGCTCCAAAACTCTCCCCCCCAAAGCTGTTTCTTTATCTCAGGAAATTCCTTAAACACCACTTTAGCTGATATACTCTTTATGATTTGTACTACCCCAGCCGGAGAATATCGCAGAGGCGCCGACAAAAACAAATGAACATGATCTTCATTCACTTCCATCGTATCTATCTCAAAACCATACCTTTCGGCTATCTCTACGAAAACTTCTTTCACCCTTTTGGCCAGATCCCCCCTCAAAATCATCTTGCGGTACTTGGGTACCCACACCAGATGATATTTCAAATCGTAGACCGCATGGCTTGTTCTTTTTACCGAGCTCATGCTGTACTTATAGCATGTTTTATCGCTTCGCGAACCTGTTTTCATCCGCCCAGCAGAGCTGGGCGGTATTCAACAGGTATTTTTTATAAATTAGTGTTCAATTAAGTGGATAAGATGGAGCCCCCCTTTTTATTATTCCGCCCTCATCACCCATTCACTGTGTTCCCAATGATCCACTTATAAACTGTTAAGTAGGAATGTGGGGAGATCACTCAGCCAACATTCACATAAGCATCTGATAAGAAAGGAGAGAACTTTGATGGAGAAGACAATTAATGTTGTTCAATATGGTCTTGGCGCAATGGGGAGCTTGATGGTTCGGTTGGCCTTAGGCAAAGCTAACTTGAAGGTCGTTGGTGCGGTTTCGGCATCCGGAAGGTATTTGGGTGTGGACCTCGGTGAAGCTTCGCGGCTTGGGAAACGTTTGGGTGTTACTGTAAAATCATCCATCGAACAAGTGATCGAGGAAACCAAAGCGGATGTGATATTGCATACGACAGTGTCTACAATGACCGAACTTATGCCGGAGATTCTCCCCGCTATACGGGCGGGGCTAAATGTTATCTCAGTAGCAGAGGAGCTGTCATATCCTTGGGAGCGGAATCCTGAGCTAGCGTCTGAGTTAGATCGAGCTGCAAAAGAACATGGAGTTACAGTCCTTGGCACAGGTTTAAATCCTGGTTTTTTGATGGATCTTTTACCTCTTAATCTTTCAGGAATTTGCGGGTCTGTAACGGCCGTACGGGTGCGGCGAGTGACTGATTTTTCAGTATACGGACAAAGCGTAATGAAACATATTGGAGCCAACTTGACCCCTGAGGAGTTTGAACGTGGTCTTCAGGATGGTTCGGTAGTATTGCATGTCGGGCTTCCCGAGTCGATTCAGATGGTGGCCAGAGGACTCAATTGGAAACTTGACCAGCTAGAGGAGGACCGTCGCTCCTTGGTGACCCGTACCAATCGTTTAGCAGAGAGTATAAAGGTAACAAAAGGACGAGTATGTGGGTTTTGGCAGACGGCCCGAGGCCAAGCAAAAGGAAATACAATTGAGCTAGAAATTTATGGTATAATATTACCCAATCCTTCAGAGGACGAGGTTTCGCCCGGGACCTGGGTTGAAATCAAAGGAGATCCTGGTATAAATGTGGCTATTTCTGGAGGTATATGTCAAGCTGGTGGGTTAGGGACTGTGACACATGCAGTCAACGCAATCCCCTTGGTAGTTGATGCGAGACCTGGATTACTTACCGTTAGGGAATTGCCCTTAGTCTCATGTCTCTCTTAATAAAACTGAACCTCTCTCGCTTTGAAGGCGCGGGATTTCCACTATCCCTGAATAGCATTCTAATAGAGACTGTTCCGAAAAAAATGAAAAATAGCCTTTAAAGGTCAGGGGTGTTTAAAATATGAATGATATTTCTCATTTGACGCCGATAGAAATTCAAAAGGTAGGTTGGAACATATTGAGAAAACAGTTGGGACCCGTAGGGGCATTGAGATTTCTTTTGCAGTTTGAAAAAGGAGAAGGCGATTACACAAAATTTAGGAGGAAAATGTTTAAAGGCGAAACTGTGGACACATTAATCCATAAAATGAGGAAAGAACGAAAAATATAGCGAGGTCGATCGCCTGGGTCGGAAGGACGCCTGGATTCATAAAAATAAGAGAAGGGATTAGAAGAGATATTGAATCTAAAGGGACAAAAATTGATGTCGCTTCGACTCGAAACCGAGATCCAGAGAATAGAGACTCAGGGGTGAAATGATGCGCGGATTGTCATTTGAAACACGTAAGGTCTCGCCGGAGCACTGGCAGGTGTTGAAAGAAACCACTATCACGGACGTCGGCCCGGGGACTATTCTGAAGGATTTTGAGGCTCTTCTGAATTACCTCAGAAAACAGGAGTTACCGGTTGCAGGAACCCATCGTCTGCCGAGAACGGTACTGGGAGAAATCAATGGTCTTCTAACCCGCCCCATTCAACTTCGGCTGAAGCGGCCCGAGCAGAAATCATACCCGCATATTCAGGGATTATATCTGCTTTTGCGGGCCTCTGGACTGGCCTGCATTGAAGGAAAAAATGGAAAGCTCTTCCTCTCTGTGGAAGATAAGGCATACCAGGTTTGGGAAAGTCTCAACCCCACGGAACGATACTGTGCATTGTTGGAAAGCTGGTTGCTTCGGGGAAAGGAGGAGATAATCGGCGAACGGAGTGGCAGTCTGTTTTCAACCCCAAATGCCCTTCGAGGCGCGATGGACCTCCTCAGGCGGACACCTGAAAAGGGGTTACGGGTTGAAGGAGACAAGAATGCCCAGTATCTGCTGAGGTATGTGCCGGGGTGGCATAATTTGGGCCTTATGGAACTGTTCGGTCTGATTTCCATCAAGCCCGGCTCCCCCATCGAGGGCCAGGGATGGCAGATTGAGCACATCGATCACACAATATTTGGCGATGCCCTGGTTGCTCTGCTTTTCATAAACGTCTTTTGGGATTCAAGCCTTATCATTGAATCGGAAAAGGATGGAAGAGCGCCGGTCGGTCTCCTCCAACCCATCCTTCAGCCTTATTTCCCGGAGTGGAAAATAAATCTCTCCATTCCTGAGTGGGTTTTTCGAGAGGGAACCCGCGTCTTTAAGGTCACTCTGGGGCGATTATGGTTTCGGATCGCTATCCCGGCAAGCCTTACCCTGGAATGGCTGGCGTCCGCTATTCTAAAGGCGGTCAAGTTTGATTACGATCATCTCTATCATTTTGAGTATGAGAATCCGTTTGGGGCTATTGAGAGGATCAATCATGATTTCATAGACGAAGGGCCGTGGGCAAGTGATGTTCGAGTGGGCGATGTGCCCCTTCGGGTCGGACAGAAGATGACTTACCTCTATGATTTTGGCGACCACTGGGAATTTGATGTGACTCTGGAGCAGGTTGATCGTGCCGGAGATGTAAAAAAGCCGAACATTCTTGAGATGCACGGGAACCCACCGGAACAGTATCCCAGATGGGATGAATAATTACTCCTTTTCATCTGCCGAGATGAACGACACTTCTCGGTTTCGAGTTGCAATGACTTTTCTGAGAAGATTGAGCAACCTCTTCAGGGATTCGAACAGGGGTAAGATCTATCTCTGCATTCAGGATCTGGCTGAAAATGGGCTTCAGGTGGCGCGATTTTCTCCTGACGCCCCCATTCCAACGCGTCATGAGGTGACTCAGTACCTTGCGGCGTGGTGCCGGCATGCAGGGCTAAGCCAGGAAGACTGCCTTGCCTGGTTGGTCGAATACTCCGTGACCATGCTTTCGTCCATCTCGAAGGCATCTCCGTCGGGAATACGGCATAGCACTAAATCCAACGTCAACTATATCTACCGTGCCGATATTCCATTTCTTTGTGAATGCGATGAGAATCCTTTCATGGCGCTCTGCAGCGCCGACTGCCCCCTATATGCCGACATGCAGGCAATGCTCGCCGAAAAGAGAAACAAAAAACCCGATATTTCACATGTCATTCAAGGGCCGGTGGGAATACCTGAAATCCAAAAACCCTCAGTCAGAGAGACATACAAAAACCAATTTGAAGCGGCCATGGAGGTTATCCGTAGCGAGATGGAAAAAGGAACGGAGAGGAAAGCGATTCTCGATCTTCTGCTCGAGAGGGGGTTCAAGACCAGAACGGGAAAGAAATGGACCTATTCGATCCTCGGTAATGAACAGAGTAGAATAAGGCAGGGTCAACTCATAGAGTCCCTGCCCGTCCGGTAGGCGGGGGGTCTACGACTTGAAAGATCCGCTGACAACATGACGAAAGAGTGGAAAGAAGGAAATCCTTAACAGGCGCAGTCACAGGTATCATCCGTAATTTTTTGCCTTAGGATTATACCAGGAGGCGCCAATCATTCAGGAGAAAGGAAAGAACAATGAAAGGCTTCTTTAATAAAATTCTGAGGATCAATCTCACATCTAAAACCTATAAAGAAGAACCGATCCCGGATTCGGTTTTGGAAACCCATCTGGGTGGAAAGGGGCTTGGCACCTATCTCCTTATGAAGGAGAACCCTCCGGGCGTTGATCCCCTCTCTCCTGAGAACAGACTGATCTTCTGCCTTGGTCCGATAACCGATAGCCGGATCTATGGGTCCTGCAGGCACGGGGTTTTTACGAAATCTCCTTTAACCGGAATCTTCTCAGAATCCTATTCCGGCGGCAGAGCCGCAGAACCCATGAGCCGGACAGGTTATGACGCCTTCATCTTCGAAGAAGCCTCCGATCAGCCTGTCTGGGTTGAAATCTCCGATCAAAGCGTTCGTTTTCATGACGCCAAGGAACTCTGGGGAAAAGACACCTTCTCCACGGAGGATGAAGTTTTAAAAAGGACCGACAAGAAAGGGGCAGGAGCTCTGGTCATTGGACCGGCGGGGGAAAACCTTGTTCGGTATGCCGTCATTGAGAATGATTATTGGCGGTCCCTTGGAAGAACAGGGGTCGGCGCGGTCATGGGCTCCAAAAAAATGAAGGCGATCGTCTTCCATGGAGAAAAGAAAAAAGAGCTTGCCTATCCTGACCGGGTTGAGCAGTTTGCAAAGGAGACGTTTGAGCGAGGAAAAGATAACCCCGGAGTCCAAAACTACAAAAGGATGGGAACTCCCATGCTGGTTGCTATGAACAACGCCGTGGGAGGTTTTCCATCGAAATACTGGCATCTGGGGACCTTTGAGGGTTGGGAGAAGATCAGCGCCGAAGCCCTTCTCGAACGTTGCCGGGTGAAACCTACAGCCTGCTTCCGTTGCTTTGTCGCCTGCGGGAATCTCAGTGAGATCAAAGAGGGAAGGCATAAGGGTTTGAAAATCGAAGGGCCTGAATATGAGACGATCTATGCCTTTGGAGGCCTCTGCATGGTCCACGAGATTGAGGAGATCGCCTATCTGAATGATATCTGCGACCGCCTCGGCATGGACACGATCTCCGCCGGAAGTCTCTGCGCCTTTGCCATGGAGGCATCGGAGATGGGAAGAATTAGGGAAAAGATCTCCTGGGGCGATGTGGACCGGATCGCCCAACTCCTTCATGAAATAGCCTCGAAGAAAGGACTTGGAGCGGTTTTGGCAGAAGGAATTCGTCATGCCGCGAAAACATGGGAGATGGAAGATATCGCCATCCATGTGAAGGGACTCGATCCAGCAGGTTATGAACCCCGCGTCCTAAAAGGCATGGGGCTTGCCAATGCCACTTCCGACCGGGGGGCCTGCCATTTGAGGGCAACCTTCTATAAGGCCGAACTGGCCGGAATGATTCCCATGGATCAGATGGAAGGAAAGGCAAAACTCTTTCTTGAATTTGAAGACCGCTTCAACATTCACGACGCTCTCATCTTATGCAGATTCTATCGCGACCTTTACTGGGATTGGACCTACCTTTCGGCGATCGTTGAAATGACGACCGGGCTCAAACTGGATGAGGCCGGGTTGAGAAGAATTTCCTCCACCATTCAGAACGAAACCCGGAGGTTCAGCCTCCGCGAAGGCCTCGATCCCAAAGACGACACCCTTCCCAAAAGATATTTCGATGAACCCCTCGGAAAAGAAGGAAAGACAATCCGGAGAGAAGACCTTTCACGGATGCTTCAGGATTATTATGCCCTGAGAGGCTGGAGTCCTGAAGGGATTCCGATATAGGCTTGTATAAAGGCTACGTTTATCGTTGTAGAAACTCGTATCGATGCCCGATTTTCGATGCTTGAAACTCGACTTTTTTATCGAGCTTCTTTCTTCGAGCTTCATACTTCGATACGAGCCTCGTCACTATAAAACGAAATTAATATTTAATTTGACAAGCTAAAACTCTTTTGATAATTTGACAAGCAACGGGTGGGAGGAATGACTTCAAATTTACCCCGTTAGAAAGCCCTGTGTGAGCCATCCCGTTAAAAAGTCGAAAACTTTCTAACGGGGTTTATAAAACCTTAATAGATGAGAGTTCAGAAAGGAGGGGCTAAAGATGGCTAAGAATATTTCAAGAAGAAGATTTTTAAAGAATGCAGTCGTCGGAGGTGTGGCTATCGGAACCGGTCTGGGAGGATATCAGGTCACCTATGGCCAGTCTAAGAAACCTTCAGGGCCGATCAAGATCGGTGGTCAGGGCGCCATCTCAGGTGCCCATGCCGATTACGGATGGCAGATGATGGCCGGAGCCACTCTTGCTATTGAAGAGGTAAATGCAAAAGGGGGAATTCTTGGCAGGAAACTTGAAATGAAATTTATGGACGAGGAACTGAAACCTGCCACTGCCGTTAAGAATGCGAGATACCTTGTAACGGATTGGGGTGCCGACTTCCTTTTCGGCGTCGATTCAAGCGGAAGCGCCATGGCTCTGGGTCCAGTTCTGGCTGAATTAAACCGCCTCCATTTCTTCTGCCATGCCGCCACACACCGCCTGACAGAAGAGCTCGTCGCTCAGAGAGGCATCCCGCAGATCTTTCGGATGGTCGCCCCTGTCTATCAGGATGCCCTTGCCGCCTGGGTCTTCAAGGATAACCCGGAGATCAAACGCTGGGCTGGAATCAACTGTGATTACGAATATGGTTATGTGACCTGGAACCTGTTTAAAGAAAATATTAAAAAGTTCCGCCCCGACGTGGAATTTGTAGCGGCTGCCTGGGCGCCTTTCTGGACCATGGATTTCTCTTCCCATATCGCTGCGGTCATGGCTGAAAAACCGGATGCTATCTTCGCCACCCCATGGGCAGGTGAAGGCGTCATGCTTCTACGTCAGGCTCTCATGCTCGGCGTCTTTGATAAAATTCATGCATGGTGGCAGGGGATGGGTGGCTCCGTTGATCTTCTTGAAGGCGTTTCCAGAGAGATTGAGGGGGATAAATTTAAAGGAAAACTCTGGGCCACTGCAAGATATATCCATAATTATCCCGTCTCTCCTGAAAACAAAACTTTTGTCGATGCCTTTAGAAAGAGATGGGGGAAATATCCCAACTACTCAGCGGAGGCAAGTTATTCCACAATCTTTACCATCAAGGCAGGAGCTGAAAAGGCAAAATCCCTCGATAGAGAAAAAGTGGGAGCTGCGCTGGAAGGCATGGAATTAAAAACTCCTGCGGGAATCCGTCTCATCAGAAAAGAGGACCATCAGGCGATCTACACGGTGCCTGCCGGAAGGGCGACTAAAAGTCCGGATCACGTCATCCCAATCCTGAGTGATTTGAGGGTAATTCCGGCAAGAGAGTATTTCCGACATCCACCTTTTACGCCTGTCGCTGCAACAAAATAGAATCTACAAGATTGGGGAGGAGAAAACACTAATCCAATGGAATGGAAAGCTCCTCCCCAATTAAAATTCGAAATTCGAATATCGAAGTCCGAAACAAATTCGAATTTTCAAAATCCAAATTTTCAAAACATTTTGCTTGGGACATTTAATTTTTAATCATTGGGAATTGTTTCGAAATTCGAGTTTCGTATTTCGGATTTAATTTTACAAAAATATGCTTGAAAAACTACTCTTTCAGAGTTTGATTGGTTTGAGCCTTTCGATGTATCTCTGGCTACTGGCCGCCGGACTGACCCTTGTATTTGGAGTTCTGGGCGTTCTCAATTTTGCCCATGGTAGTCTTTTTATGCTGGGGGCTTATGCCACATTTACTCTTTACGGAAAGCTTGGGCTCAATTTCTGGATCGCCATTCTCTTGAGCCTGATTAGCGTGGGTATCATCGGAGCGGTTCTTGAACGCTTTTTCTTCCGCCGTATCTATGAGATTGATCTCCCCTACCAATTGATTCTGACCTTTGGTTTCATTCTCATCTTCGATGACCTGGTCAAAATGATTTGGGGCGGTGTGGCCATGATCCCTCCGATGCCCTCTTTCCTCGAAGGGAATCTCCCGATCCTGGACAGGCCTTATCCCATCTACAACATATTCATCATCATCGCAGGGGTAGTTGTTGCCATCGTTTTATGGCTTCTCCTTGAGAAAACATGGTGGGGAAGGATGATTCGAGCCTCTGCATCCGATCGCGAAATGGCGAGCGCAATTGGGATCAATATTCCCGGCCTGTTCACCACTGTTTTTATCTTTGCGGCGATGCTTGCCGCTCTGGGAGGAGCATTGGGAACACCTGTCCGAGTAGTGGCGCCGGGAATCGGAACGGCCATGATCATTCAGGCCTTTGTCATCACAGTGATCGGTGGATTGGGGAATTTAAAAGGAGCCTTCGTAGGCGCATTGATCGTCGGCATATTAACCTCCTTTGGAATATTGCTCTTTCCGGTCTTCGAACTTTTCATCATCTTTGTAGTCATGGCAATTGTGTTGTTGGTAAAACCGGAAGGACTGTTCGGCAAATGAACAATAGCCCTTTAGAGAGGCTATCAGATGATCAGGTTATCAGGAAGTGGGCATCAGAATATCAGGATATCAGGTTAAGTAAATAGACGGTTATTATTTCTCTAAGATCCTGATACCCTGCTATCCTGCACCCTGATACTCTGGTCACCTGATTGCCGTATTTTTCCATTGACAAGTGTGATTCTTAAATAATGAAACCTCGGACTATATTCCTCATCGCATTGCTCCTCTTCCTTCTCTTCCTTCCCATCTTGGGGGGTAAATATATCCTTTATATGGTTATCCACATCCTCATCCTTTCCGTCTTTGCCCTCGGTTTTAATCTCCTGTTGGGCTATACCGGCCTTCTCTCCTTCGGCCAGGCAGGATTTTTTGCTGTAGGCGCCTATGCCTCCGCCAAAATTCTTCTCGTCATTCCATCGCTTCTCATTGGGACATTAGTTGGAACGCTGGCTGGCGGTATTTCAGCCCTCATCCTCGGTTACCTCTGCATACGTCACACTCGAATCTACTTTTCGATGCTCACGCTCTCATTTGGGATGATGGTCTACTCACTGGCCTGGAAATGGAGAGAGGTAACAGGTGGTGATGACGGATTGGTAGGTATCCCGAGAGCTCCCCTGGAGATCCCTGGGATATTTAGCATCAATATGAACCCCATGGAAAACTATTACTACTTTGTCCTGGTTGTCTCAATCGTGGCCATCTTCCTCATCTACCGCATAGTCAACTCCCCTTTTGGCCTCACATTAAAGGGGATTCGAGATAGTGAAAATAGAGTTGCATTTGCAGGAGTGTCGATCAGAGCCTACCGTCTTCTCTCTTTTGTAATAGCGGGGCTATATGCGGGGCTCGCCGGTTCCTTTCTCCCTCCTCTTGAAAATACGGTTACCCCTCCCATTGCCCACTGGACACATTCTGCAGAACCAGTGATGGTAACCCTTCTCGGAGGTATCCATACCTTTTCAGGGCCGATTATCGGTTCTATCCTTTTTTACATCATTAAAGACCTCATTGTCAGATTTACTCAGTACTGGCTGATCGTTTTTGGCTCTATCGTTATCCTGTTAGTTCTGGTCTTTCGAGGCGGGGTGGTGGTTTTCTTTTCCGAAAACATCCTGCCACGGTTCATTAAAAAATAACGGGCCAGCAAGAAATGCAAGAGATCCTCAGAACAGAAAAACTGAAGAAATATTTCGGAGTGGTGAGCGCAGCAGATGGCGTTGACCTCTCCCTTGAGAGGGGAGTGCTGACTTCTATTATCGGCCCTAATGGGGCAGGTAAAACGACCTTCATCAATCTTCTCACTGGTAATATCCTCCCTGACTCTGGAAAGGTCTTTTTCGATGGCGAGGAGATCACCCATCTCCCAATTCACAAAAGGGTGAAGAAGGGAATCTGCCGTTCCTTTCAGATTATGAATATCTTTCCAAAACTCTCAGTTTACGAAAACCTGCAGATCCCTATTTTCTCCCTCTTCAATCGGAGCTTAAGTTTTTTCAACCCCCTTTCTCGTCATGTCGATGTAAACGAGAGGGTTGAAAAATTGCTTCGGGAGATTGGCCTCTTCGATAAAAAAGATGTTCTCTCGGGAACACTGTCTCATGGAGATCAACGGCTCCTTGAAATTGCATTAGCCATAGCTCCCGAGCCCAAGCTCCTCTTCCTCGATGAACCTACCGCGGGGATGAACCCGGTGGAACGGGTGAAGGTCTTGGAAAATGTCAGGCGATTGTCAAAGGAGAAACAATCCACCTTTGTCATCGTGGAACACGATATGGACATCGTCTTTTCCCTGTCGGATCGCATTGTCGTATTGCATCGCGGTCAGGTTCTGGCAGACGGTCCTCCTGATCAGATCAAGCAGAACGACGATGTCCGTAAGGTCTACCTCGGAGAAGAAGTCCTCTGGGAAAAAATATGAAGGCTGAACAGAACTCACCCCTCCTTCACGTTGATAAGATCGACACCTTCTATGGGCAGAGCCATGTCCTCCAGGGCGTTTCCCTGGTGATTCAAGAAAAAGAAGTGGTCTGCCTTCTCGGTCGGAATGGAGTGGGTAAAACGACCACCTTGCGCTCCATCATTGGCCTCACCCCTCCACGAACTGGAAAAATCGTTTTCAATGGAACAGAGATCGCAGGGAAACCCCCTTATCATATTGCACAGTTAGGAATAGGCTATATGCCGGATGACCGGAGAATCTTTCCTGACCTCACCCTGTACGAAAACCTCGAACTGGCCCGACGATTGTCAAAAAAAGGAAAGATCCTCTGGACCTTTGAAAAGGTTTACAACCTCTTCCCCGTTTTCAAAGACCTGAAAGACCGCAAGGGGACTCAATTGAGCGGTGGGGAGCAGAAGATGCTCGCCATCGGACGGGCGCTGATGAAGAACCCTGACCTGCTCCTTCTGGACGAACCCTCTGAGGGACTGGCTCCCTTGATCGTCCAGAACCTGGTAGAAGTCCTCAGCCGAATTCGAGGAGAAGGGGTGACCATTCTTCTTGCAGATCAGAATCTCAAGTTCTGCCGAAAGACCTCTGACCGTGGATATATTCTCGAAAAAGGGATGATTCAATACCAGGGACTCATGGAAGAGATCTGGCAGAACGAAGAGATCGTCAAAAAATACCTCGTCGTTTAAAGCTCCAAATCCCAAATTCTAAACTCCAAATAAGTTCCAATAACCAATGTTCAAGCAATAAAATGAACCTCTTTGGAATTTCGTACATTCGAAATTATTTGTTATTTGGTGCTTGGAGTTTGGTGCTTATCAGGGACGCCTCTTTACAAAAACAAACGATGCTGATAATAAATTGACTGATGCGAATCCTATCCCTTAAATTCTCCATCCTCATCATGGGTCTGAGCGGCATCGTCGCTCAGATCGTCCTCCTGAGAGAGCTCCTGATCTCTTTTTTGGGTAACGAACTCACCCTTGGCATTATCCTGGCGAACTGGCTGATCCTGGAGGCTATCGGTTCATTCCTCATCGGTAAAACAGTGGAGAAGGTGAAAAAGGAGATGGAGGTTTATGTCTTCCTTCAGATCTTCTTTTCGGTTGCCCTTCCCTTTTCCCTCTATCTCTGCCGAATATTTAAAACGTTCCTCCTCATGAGTCCAGGAGAAGGGCTTGGATTTGTCCCAATCCTTTACTCTTCTTTTCTCATCCTTCTTCCCGTCTCTATTTCCCATGGAGCCCTCTTCACCTACGGCAGTAAACTCTATTCGCAGTATGAAAAGAAAGACGCCCCCTCTATCGGGAAAGTCTATGTCCTGGAGACTCTCGGCTCCATCATTGGTGGTTTTCTCATTACCTTCGTCTTAGTCCAATATTTCAACTCCTTTGTGATCGCCTTCATGATTTCATTCCTGAATGCTCTCGTCTCCTCCTCCCTCCTCTGGCCGGAGCAGAAACCCTATTTCCAAACACGACATCTCGCCTGGGCGCTCTCTTTTCTCTATGCACTTCTATTCCTCCTGATCCTTTTCACTCCTCTGTCCGACAAAATACACCGGGCTTCCCTTCAGTTGCAGTGGAGAGGATTAAATGTGATCCATAACGAAAATTCGATCTATGGAAACATCACAGTCACCCAGAGAGGTGAACAATTTACTTTTTACATTGACGGCATTCCCTCGGTCACCACCCCTGTCCCTGATTTGGCTTCCATTGAAGATTTCGTTCATTTTCCGATGCTCTTTCATGAAAAACCTCAATCGGTTTTGATTCTGAGTGGTGGCGCGGGTGGGATGATCCATGAGATCTTAAAATATCCGGTTAGCCAAGTGGATTATGTTGAACTCGATCCCCTCCTCTTAAAACTGATTGATCGATTTCCAACTCCCCTGACCCAATCTGAACTCTCGGATTCGAGGGTGAGAATTCACTACACGGATGGACGTTTTTTTGTCAAAAGGACGACGGATCGTTTCGACCTCATCTTTATTGGACTTTCAGCTCCTCAGGAGCTTCAAAGTAACAGGCTCTTTTCGTCTGAATTTTTCTCTATTGTCCGGGAGAAAATGAACACCGTAGGCATCATCACCTTAACCCTTCCAGGGTCATTGACTTATATCAGTCCAGAGCTGAGAGATCTAAATGGATGCATTCTCGATACCCTAAAGAGCGTTTTCAAATATGTGAGGATCATTCCGGGAGAGACGAACCTATACCTTGCTTCAGACTCAAAAACCCTTGGAGAAGTTACGCCCCAGGAGATAATAAAAAGGCTTGATGAGAGGAAGATTCAAACGAACCTCTTCACCCGAGGTTATATCGAACACAGGCTTCATGAGAGGTGGTTCAGTTGGTACTCAAAATCAATGGAAAGAAAAGAGGTTCATATCAACTCTGATTTTCGGCCACTGGGCGTCTTTTTCAGCCTCTCCTACTGGAATGCCCTCTTCTCCCCTTATCTTTCAAAGTTATTTAAATGGTTTGAGAAACTGGAGCTGGAGTTCATGATTGGGGTGATCGTTTTCCTTACCATTTTCCTCTCCATCCTGTTCATCAAGAAACCTTCTTTATCAGGCTACTCCCTTCCCTATGCCATTTTTACATCCGGTTTTGCCGATATGATGCTTGACCTTGCCATCATCTTCACTTTTCAAACCCTTTATGGCTACCTCTACCATCAGATTGGCCTTCTCATCACCCTCTTCATGGTGGGCATCGCATTGAGCAGTTTTCTTGTCACTCGAAACCTCGATCGAATTAAAAAAGATAAGCGTTTTTTCTTAGGAACCGAATTAGCATTTATCCTGTTTGCCTTGTTTCTCCCTTTTGTACTTACCATCCCTTCCCATCACCTCGAAAAGGCCGGCGTCTACATCCTCCTCTATGGAACCTTTCTTTTGATGTCTTTTCTCTGCGGCGCTCTGGTGGGACTCCAGTTTCCACTGGCAACAAAGATTTATTTAAAAGCGCGTTCAGAGGGAGAAAAGATAGGTCATACGGCAGGGCTTCTTTACGGAGCTGATCTGTTTGGAGGGTTCTTTGGCGGTCTTTTAGGTGGCGTCCTCCTCCTGCCCCTCCTCGGTCTCAACATTTCCTGTTTCACGGTCGCGCTCATCAAGATGAGCAGCCTCGCCCTACTCATGATCTTTACTCAAATCAAAAAACAAAATTAAATCGAATATCAGCGATTTCTTATTGTAGTGGTCTGTGTGGATCATCCCAACGTAAGGGTCAAGGCCTGCGATGATTCAAGCTTTCTCCACCCTTGAATATAGAATAGCACACCCGTCTAAAAGGGTCGCCGAATTCATCCAGAAAGATCACATCGATGTTGTTATCCATGGCCAGTTTGATGGCATCTGTGGAAAGGTAGGCGCTCTTGGTGTTCATAATGGACTAGACCTTCTTGGCCGACACCTCGAAGGTCTGGTCATCGGTCTTGACCAGGAAATTCCCCTCTTTCTTTCTGAGATAAGAACCAAACATATTAATCACGAGTTGCATGTTAGAAACACCTTAAGGTTTTTCATGAAGCCTCTCTTGAATAGCCTTCCAAATTTCGGTGAGATCCAGACGTTGGACCCACTGATCAATATAAGATAGATCGATTTCTTCTCCACTCACCTCCAGAATTCCTGTAATATCACGAAGATGTTTCTCGGAACCACCCTCCTTGTAATACTCCATCTTCTTAATGATCACATCTTCCGGAGATGCAAAAAACGTGTTTTGATTTGAGAAGATTGTGCTCCTTTTTCTGCGGGCAAATTCCGTTTGAGAAAAAGGCGTTGTCTTTGTCAGGATGATGTCAATTTTCATCCCTGAAGCGCTATGAATAATATTAAATTGACCACGCCTATTAATTTCCGCCTCTATCATTTCCCTGTCGCAATAAAATTCATTCGAAGGGAAATACTTTATAAAATCTTCACCCTGCTCACGGTCTATATCAGCCACGATATCAACATCTCTTGTAAAGCGAGGCTCACCGTAATATCCGGAGGCTTGAGAGCCGGTAATCATATACGGGATTCCCACGATTTCCAGCGCTTGTATGACTAATCTCATAAGTTCACTTTGATCCATGGGACACCCGCCTGACAATCTCCTTCTGGATTTGCTCTTCTGTCCATTCAGGATGTTGGCTTATTAGAAAGGCTCTGACTGTCTTCTCATAAAAAGTCCATGCATCCCAGACCATGTTCAGTCGTTCTTGACCCGATTTGGCCCTCAGTATCTCTGCAACCTTATCATCTATGACCTCGATTTGGCCCTTATCTAACCGCAACTTCTTCATTTAGTCCTTATCTCCTTCTTACTGATCACTCCACACTGATCATTGTTCACTCGTTTCACCGTCCCAAACCCCTTCGACACCGATCCTGAATCATGTTCAGGGCAGGCCTCCCAATCCCCTGTATTTAAAAAGGAACATACTAAATTTAGAGAGGGGTGTCAATGAAAATAGGGGAGATTTCTGAAAAGGTTCAGAAATATCTGATTACACTGATAGGGGAGGGATTACACAGATTTAAAATGTATGGTGAATTAAGAGCATAAGGTGAGGGAAATAATGAACCTCATTGATTGGACCAGAGCTTATAGATCTGGCCCAAGATCTCTTTCTTCTTTTTGAGCATCTCCTGTTTCGACCGGCATCGTGTGTTCCCTGCCGCAGCCCCGGGGTGGCCGTCCCCCATATTGAGGGTACGCATGATTTCGCCGATATTCTTTTTTCGATTTCCCCGATTCCCGTCGATGGAAAGGGACATCGAAAAACCAAGATGATTGCTCTTTACCCCCTGCTCCACTAAGTTGTAAACTTCCAATACGCTTAATGCCTCAGGGTAAATCATAAGAGCCAAATTCTTGATGAGAAGCGGTCTCCGCTGATAAGAAGTGAGATCTATGACCGCAATCTCTCGCTTCTCATCCTGTTCGATAAAATAAGACGAATCGCGGATGACTTTCAGCATTCTTCCTTCTTCTTCCCGGTATTGTTTCAGCCGTTTTTGGACAAAATCGAGTTGAGAGACCTCTTCGATGGGTCGGTCCCTGAGTTCACGGACTACATTTCTCATATGCGAGGCCTGTTCTTCCGCAGATGAAAAGTGAACTTTTAACGTCAGATCAATCATTTTTCCCGGGGTCTCTCTCCGCCACTCCTCCAATGAGGAATAAGTAAATCCATCGATGATATCGGCTTCATCAACCGCCTGTGCGAAGTGTGGCGGAAGTTCCATTCTTTCTGAAAAATAGTCGAAGACCACCCGGCTGCAACTCAGTTTCAGGTCGAACCGACCGGGGATAGACGCTGGCTCAATCTTTCGGTATTCGAGTTCCTGGAAATTTCCCTCATGGTGGTCGAACCAGAGTCCGCATTGGAGTGGGTAAGGAAGGTCGCAGACTACATCTTTTTCGGTGATGGTGATCTGGGACCGAAGGATGGTCAGGGGTCCGGCAAAGAGAATCTTTCCCACGCCCAACGCCCGCGCGCAAAGGGCTGCGCTCACGATTCCATCAAAATCGTTGTGGGTGACGATCTTTTCATAACTCCCTGTAGAATCCCTAAGGAAAGCATGCTCCATGAACTAAATTTAACAAAGATCAAAGGTCGGGTCAATGGTGTAACCCTTGACAAAGAGGAGTTTGCCCCTTAAAATGAAATTGAAATTCATTTTCAAAAAGGGGAAACCATGGAGCCCGACCAATTTAAAGCCCTGATTTCTGAGGAGGGACTGAAATCCACCCGGCAGAGGGCAGACATTCTCGACGTCTTTCTCAGTTCCACTGGCCATAAAAACCTGACGGAGATTTATGCCCAGGTGGCCAGGATTAACCCGAAGATCGGTTATACCACCGTCTATCGGACCCTAAAGCTTCTCACCCGCCTGGGCCTTGCCACAGAACGAAAATTTGCCGATGGGGAGACCCGATACGAATCCACCTCCGAAGGAACTCACCATGACCACCTGATCTGTCTCCGGTGCGGCAAGATCATCGAATTCAAGGAGGAGGCGATTGAATCCCTTCAGGAGCGGATTGCAAAACGGCATGGTTTCAAATACTTTCACCACCGCATGGAGCTTTATGGCTACTGCGACCCGTGTTCCCGTAAAAAGTCCCCTTCACGGAGAAAAGGTTGATGGATTCCTGCAATCAAAAACTTAAACAAAATAGCACCCAAGACACAAAAGTGATTCTTATTGGTAATCCCAATGTGGGGAAATCGGTCATCTTCAACTACCTTACGGGAAAATATGTCATCGTCTCCAATTACTCCGGGACAACGGTCGAAGTGGCCACCGGCACGATGTCCAGCAGAGGAAAAAGATACCAGGTCGTTGACACTCCGGGAATCAACTCCCTCATCCCCACCTCAGAAGATGAGAAGGTCACCCGTGACATCCTCCTAAAACAACCCTTCACGTATCTGATCCAGGTCATCGACACAAAGAATATCAGACGGGGACTTCTCATCTCGATTCAACTTCTTGAAATGGAACTCTCCTTTCTTACGGTCCTCAATATGTGGGATGAGGCAAAAAGCAGAGGCATCGAAATCAACCTTAAGAAACTCTCAGAATATCTGGGAATGCCAGCCCTTAAGGCGGTGGCCACACGGAGGAAAGGCCTCGATAAAATAAAGGAAAACTTACAGTCCGATCCTCCTTCTTTTCCTGCCATCACCTATCCAGAGGCTATCGAGGATGGCGTTTCTCGAATTATCCCCTCTCTTCCTGAAACCCCTATCTCAAAACGCTCTCTTGCATTGATGCTTCTCTCGGGAGACGAAAGTCTCGCCGAATGGCTCCACCAGAATCTATCGGAAGAAGAAATCTTCAAGATTGATAACATTCGACATGAGGTCCAGGCCCGTTTTAGCGATCCCATTGGGTATCTGATCAATCAGGCGCGCCTCAAAAGAGTGGATGAAATCCTTTCCCGGGTGAGAACCTCATCGGAGAAAACTCCAAAGACGTTCTCCACTTCTCTCGGAAATTTGATGATCCATCCTTTCTGGGGAATCCCGATTCTACTCTTCGTTCTCTTTCTTACGTATCAATTTG
>Ga0194113_10001643_pt1 | contig 30658 bp, 25 predicted proteins | sample TA2MahC200mmetaG_FD_146193 | JGI IMG/M metagenome (GOLD analysis project Ga0194113, IMG submission 146193) | Freshwater microbial communities from Lake Tanganyika, Tanzania - TA2015017 Mahale Deep Cast 200m | ecosystem: Environmental > Aquatic > Freshwater > Lake | place: Tanzania: Lake... | reverse complement strand
TTTCATCACCCGCACACGCAGCACATCCAAAGCCGCCGGCGATAGACGCCGAGTATCGTCTTCTCTCATTACTCACAGTATACACCAAACCGACTCCCATGTCAAACATTTTATGCTCTGATTAGTAACTTCAACTCGCCACCATATCCCTACCTGATGGCGATTGAAGGAAACAAGCGCTACCCGATGCCCTACGGCTTCAACCATCTGCTCATCGACAACGGTCTGAAGGTGACCGACAAGAACATCATCGAACTGGCGAAGGCCTTCGTCACCGTGGCAATTGGTGAAGGTTTTCCCAGAGTCACGTTCCTACAAGCGACCAGGACAAAGCAGGTGATAAGCGGCACGCCCTACAGCGCCCGACTGGAGGTCCAAACTGACGAACAAACAGAGGAGTGGTTCTTCTCCCTCTCATACTGGCATGACAAGTTTGGGACGGTATACCGAAGAGGCCCGCACGGATACATCGACTCTTACAACCCCCCGACGGACTGACCCCCTCCGAAGCAGCTACCGCCGGCCCAGCCGCCAGTGGTCGCTAACGTGCAGCTTCTGGCGACAACAGTGAACCGCATCATCCGTGCGACTGGCCGCGCCGGATTGGCCGTGAGGATGCCGTAGGTGGATCGGATTCCGGACCGGCCCCGTCGGCTGCGGCCGAGCGGCGGCTTCAGCGGGTTGCGGGCGTTCCAAGCGGCAACCGTCATCTACGACGCGACCGTGGATTTCTGCAACCGGTTCGTGGACAAGCGCTCGCGCACCCACGACCAGATGGTTCAGGCTGCGAGAAGCGGACGGCAGAATCTCGCTGAAGGCAGCCGCGCGGCTGCGACATCGAGCCAGACCGAGCTTCGCCTGACCCAGGTCGCCCGCGCCAGCCTTGACGAACTGCTGCTCGACTTCGAGGACTACCTCCGCCAGCGCAGCCTGCGCCAGTGGAACAAGGACGACGCCGAGGCGCGGGCAGTCCGCGCGGTCGGGCTCAGGCATCCGACGGATAGGACGGATCCGACGGATCAGGCCGAGTACGCCCTTTGGCTCTGCTCACCTGACCCGGCAGTCGTCGCCAACGCGCTCATCTGCCTGATCCACCAGACCAACTACCTGCTCGACCGGCTGACAGCCTCTCTGGAACGGGACTTCATCAAGCGCGGCGGGTACAGCGAAGGACTGGCGGCGGCCCGGATCGCGGAGCGGGCACGCGGCAAGCAGGAATCATCCGCTTCCGCGCCTCCTACTTGCCCGCAGTGCGGCAAGCCAATGGCCCTGCGCACGGCACGCAAAGGCGAACACGCAGGGCAGCAGTTCTGGGGCTGTTCGGCCTATCCCGCCTGCCGCGCAACCCTGGCATATGACGGATCGGTCGGATCGGGCGGATCCCCTCCGGGATAGTGACGGCCGGGAGAAGCGGCACCAGTACTCCCGAGGAGAAACGGGGACATGATACTTAATTGCCTCCGAAGCGCCAAGATGCTATCGGTGCAGGGACAGGCACGCCACTTCGGCAAGCTTCCACGAGGCATTGCAGATTGGCGCGGGCTTAGCCCGCTAGCCTCAAGCCGCAAGCATCAAGCTAGCCCAAGCGCAAGCACAAGCCCACCCGGCTGACCGATTCCGGCAACTCCCCAATCCCCAGCCCCTCTCCCCTGCCACCAGAGCAAGCCGCGCGGAGCCTTGCGGCCCCGCGCGGTTCCGAAGGAGGCGGTAGGTCTAATGGAGTGTCCGCTGTCGGCGAAAGTCGAGTGGTGGCACGGAGCCGTCATCAATCTCACAGTTGCCGCCGGGAAACAGATCGAGGTGGACGACCGAACTTCTGAACACGAGCGCTGAGCCCGAGCCATTCAGAGCTGAGAGGCGCTGGAGCCTGCCCGCACCTACACTGGGCTGATCGGTCACCGTGGCCCGTGCTGCAGTCTGGATGAACTGCTGAGCCTGCTTCTGCCCGATACTGCCGACAGGCCGGCTCTGCATCGCGTCAATCACGTAGGACCGGAGCAGCTTGGGCCACATCTTGCGGAAGAGAGCGGGCGAGCCGAAGGCATCCACGCATATGATCCGGCTCCCGACCGCCACCAGGACCCCGAGCGCGCCCGGGCAGAGTTCGGGCAGGCGGTCGAGCTGGTCGTAGTACGGCCGGGCCTGTTCCTGCGCCGCCTTGTCCTCGTAGACCCTGGCAAACGCGCGGCTCTCCGCGGCCACGCCCAAGCCGTTGTGGGCGGCATCGACCTCAGCCCAGACTTCATCCTGGCTCTGGCTCTTGGCCGCGCGCCCGCGCACCGCTCCGGAGGCGACGTAGCCCTTGGTGCCGAAGCTCATCGAGCTCCCGGCCCAGCGCCCGTGTTCGGTGCAGTAGACCGGTACGTCGAGCCAGCCTGAGCCGGGCGACAGGAGCACATCATCCCGGAGCATCCGGTCCTGCTTCGCACCGGAGACGATCTCCCCGGCCATGCCGAACACGTAGGTCTTGCCTGTGTTCTTGACGCGCACCGTGTTGACCTGGCCTCCGTCCTTCTCCTTCACTTCGACCTGCCCGGAGCGGATGGCATCGTCGAGCAGGGTGTAGCTCGAGTAGGTTGAGGCCGGTCCGACAAGCGGGAACAGAGTCAGGTTCTCGTAGCCGGACTGGCTTTTGACGGTGACTCGCGAGAGCAGGTTCGTCGCCGCCGAGCCGCCGGCCGGCTGGGCAGCAGCCGTCGCGGCAATTGCCGCCACCAGGGCGGCAACACGCGGGATTCTCTTCATCAGGTCCTCCTGAGTAATATCGGATCTTTCAGAGGCATTGTCTTGCTCACAGAGGTACATACCAGCAATGCAGATTGGGTATTCCGGCCGGAAACGGCCGGCCGTACTTCCCCTATCCCGAGATGGATGGCGGCGAGGAAGGGCAGTATCCAAGTTCGAAGCCCGAAACTCGAATGACGATTCAAGCCCGAATTGCCGATTCGTCATCTCCCGTTCGAGCTTCAATCGGAATTCGAACTTCGGGATTCGTGCTCGCCGAGGTATTGCTTTCGTTGCTCCAATCCAGGTTCCGGGGATCCCCGCCCCTTGCTTGACTGAGTCACGCAACCGGCTATAGTAGCGCCATGAAAATCGCGATGATCGGCTCGGGTTATGTCGGGCTCACCAGTGGCCCCTGTCTGGCGAAGGTCGGCCATGAGGTAATTTGCGTGGATAACGACGCTTCGCGGATTGAGTCCTTGAAACGCGGCGAGGTGCCGATCTATGAACCCGGCCTGCCGGAGATCATCGCCGAAGCCGCGAAAGCCGGTCGGCTGCGCTTCACCACCGACATCGGTGCGGCCGTGCGCGAGAGCAAAGCCGTATTCATCGCGGTCGGCACGCCACCCCGCGAGAACGGCCAACCGGACCTCACCTTTGTCGAGGACGTGGCCCGCGACATCGCGGCCAACATCCAGGACTACAAGCTGATTGTCGAGAAGTCCACCGTGCCGGTCCAGACCGGCAAGTGGGTACGCACCACCATCGAGCGGTACAAGAAATCCGACACGCCTTTCGACGTGGCTTCGAACCCCGAGTTCCTGCGCGAGGGATCGGCGGTCGGCGACTTTCTCTACCCGGACCGCATCGTCTGCGGCGTCGACTCCGACCGGGCCCGGGAGTTGATGAAGGAAATCTACGCCCCGATAGACGCGCCGATAGTCTTCACCGACCTGGCTTCGGCCGAGCTGATCAAGCACGCGTCGAACGCGTTCCTGTCGATGAAGATATCCTTCGCCAATGCCCTCTCGATTGTCTGCGAGGCCTCGGGCGCGGACATCAGGAGAGTCTGCTCCGGCATCGGCATGGACAAACGCATCGGCCCGGCGTTCCTCGAGGCGGGCGTCGGCTACGGCGGGTTCTGTTTCCCCAAGGACCTGAGCGCGTTTATCGCCATCGCCCAGGAACTGGGCTACGACTTCCGGTTGCTCAGGGAGGTCGAGGCGATTAACGAGGACATGAAGCGACGGTTCGTCCGCAAGATCCAGTCCGTGCTCTGGAACCTGCGCGACAAGAACATAGGCGTGCTCGGGCTCGCGTTCAAACCCAACACGGACGACATGCGGCTGGCGCCCTCCATCGACATCATCAACGGTCTGGTGCGAGAAGGTGCGAGGGTGAAGGCGTTTGACCCGCAGTCGATGGAGCGGGCGAAGGGCCTGCTGCCCGGCATCACATATTGCAGTCGCGCCGAGGACGTGGCCGACGAAGCCGACGTGCTCGCGGTCGTCACCGAGTGGCCCGAGTTCAAGAAGATCGACCTCGTCGCGCTGAAGCAACGGATGCGCCTGCCCATCATCTGCGACGGACGGAATCTGTTCGAACGGAGCGAGGTCGAGAAGCTCGGCTTCACCTACATCGGGGTTGGCCGGTGAGGGCGCTGGTCGCGGGTGGAGCCGGCTTCGTCGGCTCGCACCTCTGTGACCTCCTGCTGGATAACGGCTTTGAAGTCCTGTGTCTGGACAGCCTTCTCACCGGTTCGAAGCGCAACATCCGCCACCTGCTCAGCCGTCCGGACTTCCGGTTCCAGCGCGTCGACGTAACGAAGCGGCTGCGTCTGCCCGGTCGGGTGGACGTTGTTTTCAACCTCGCTTCCCCTGCCTCACCCAAAGACTACATGGCACTGCCGCTCGCGACCCTGGCCGTCGGTTCTTCGGGAACCCGCAACTTGCTGGAAGTCGCACTCGGGAAGAAAGCGGTATTCGTCCAGGCCTCGACTTCTGAGATCTATGGCGACCCGCTGCTCCATCCTCAACCGGAGAGCTATTGGGGAAACGTCAACTCGATCGGCCCCAGGTCTGCGTACGATGAAGCCAAGCGGTTCGGCGAAGCTCTGGTCATGGCCTATCACCGCCGCTACGGACTCGCGACGAGAATCGCCCGGATCTTCAACACCTATGGTCCCCGGATGAAGCTCGACGACGGCCGGATAGTCCCGACGCTGGTCCACCAGGCTCTGACCGGCCGTCCCCTGACGGTATTCGGGACCGGACGCCAGACGCGCAGTTTCTGCTACGTATCGGATATGGTTGAAGGGCTCTATCGTCTCGCCTCCTGCTCCGACCCGATGCCGGTCAACCTCGGCAATCCGCACGAGTTCACGATCCTCCGCTTCGCTCAGGTCGTGAAGAAACTGACCGGCTCCGTGAGCCCGCTCAAGTTCGAGCCGCTGCCCGAAGACGACCCCAAGCGCCGCAGACCGAACATCAGCCGCGCGCAGCGACTGCTCCGCTGGCAACCGAAGGTCCAACTGGAACCGGGACTCAAGCTCACCATCGACTCGTTCCGCAAGAAGACCTGACGTGAGGCCCGTCGGTATCGGACTCGCCGGCCTCGGCCGCTGGGGCCGGAACTACGTAAAGGCCCTGCTCGTCCTGCCGGAATGCCGGCTCGTCGCTATGGCCGACACGGACCCGGCGATCCGCGACCGGCTCTCCGCTGAGACCGGCATCGCGGTCCGCGAATCAGCCGACGAGCTGTTCTCGGAACCTGAAGTCGAGGCAGTGGTGATAGCCACACCTGACCGCACTCACTGCAGTCTCGCCGCTACCGCACTGGCCGCCGGCCGCGACGTGCTGATTGAGAAGCCGATGGCGCTTCAGCCGGTCGAAGCCGAGGTGCTGGCTGCACAGGCCGAATCCGGCGGGCGAGTGCTGGCTGTTGGACACACTGCCGTGTATCACCCCGGCTTCGCGGAACTGGTTGACGAGATCAGGTCCCGGCCGCCCGACGCGGAGAGGCGGGCATCGGCCATCCGCACCTCCTCCGGCTACAGCGACGGCCGTTCCCATCCCATCCTAGACCTGTGCCCGCACGACATCGCTATCGCAGTGCTCCTGTTCGGTACTCCGGCCGCGGCCCGCGCGCGCTCAAACGGGAAGAGCGTGGAGTACGAAGTCAGGTTCCAGGGAGGAGAGTTGCTCAACGGACGCGCCGAATGGCACGACCCGCCGCACGTCCGCCGGTTCGAGGTCGCCGGCGCGAATAGCACACTCCGGGATGAGGCAGGTGGCCCCAGCTCCCGCGACATCCGCGAAACGCTCCTGGGGCGCCAGTGCCTGGACTTCGCCGAGTGTTGCCGGACCCGGCGCCAGCCGCTCAGCAACGGCCGGGTGGGCCTGGCCGTAATGCGCTGCATCTCTGCCCTCGCCACGTCGTGCGCCGGCAGCGGCGACTGGGTGCAACTCAAGCCAGGGCTGCGAATACCAGATGGCGAATGTCGAGTACCGGACTCCGGACCTCGGCCTTCGGAGCTCGGAGTTCGGGCTTGAAGCTGAGCGTGGTCATCCCGGTCTACAACGAGGAGTCATCGGTCACCGAGCTGGTCGAGCGGGTCAAGGCCGTACCGGTAGAGAAGGAGATAATCACTGTCGACGACCACTCCAGTGACGACACGCTCTCGGTGCTGCACCGGATACCAGGCATCCGGGTGATTCCGCACCCGGTCAATCGCGGCAAGGGCGCCGCAGTTCGGACCGGGTTGTCACACGCCTCCGGCGAAGTAGTCGTCATCCAGGACGCGGACCTGGAATACAGCCCTTCCGACTACCCCGCGTTGCTCGAGCCCTTCTCCGACCCCCGGGTCGACGCCGTGTATGGTTCGCGCTTTCGCGGCGGCGGCAGCTTCCTGCTGATGAGCAAACTGGCCAACTACTTTCTCAGCTTTCTCACCAATGCCATGTTCGGGGGACGAATCACCGATATGGAGACCTGTTACAAGCTCATCCGCCGGCCCTTGTTTCAGGACCTCTGCCTGTCTGCCGACCGGTTCGAAATCGAACCGGAGATAACCGCGAAGCTACTACGCAGGCATTGCCGGATTGTCGAAGTTCCTATACAATACAACGCGCGTCGAGCCGGCAAGAAGATCGGTCCCCGCGATGGTGTCTCGGCCTGCCTCGCTCTTGTTCGGTGGTACGTGCGCTAGCTTATGGCAGACTCCTCTGCGTCCGACTCGATCAACGCCGTCGAACTCGTCGGCGTTTCGCGGCTATACCAGCATTCGTGGCCGGCCCTGACCGATGTGAATCTCACCATCGAGAAGGGCGATTTCATCTTCATCCTCGGCGCCACCGGCGCCGGTAAGACCACACTGCTGCGACTGCTGTATCGCCAGGACCTCGCCGACTCCGGCAAGATCAAGGTCCTCGGGTACGACCTCAAGAAGATGCCTCCCTCCGAAGTACCGCACCTCCGGAAGCGCATCGGTATCATCTTCCAGGATTTCCGCCTGCTGGCGGAACGGACTGTTTACGAGAACCTTGAATTTGTGCTGAGGGTCATCGGCACGGACCCGAAGGAGATTCCGGGTCGAATCCAGGAGTCGCTCAACCGGCTGGGCCTCGTCCACAAGAAGGACTCGTATCCGCACCAGCTTTCCGGCGGCGAGCAACAGAAGACCTCGATTGCCCGGGCCCTGGTCAAGGAACCGGAGATACTCCTTGCGGACGAGCCGACCGGAAACATCGACCCCAAGGCCGCCGCCGACATACTGAACATTCTCAAGGATATCAACTACCAGGGCGCCACCGTACTCATGGCTACTCATGACGCAGACCTGGCGGAACGCACCCGGCGACGGCGCGTGACCCTCGACGCCGGCAGGATAGTACGCGATGAGACCTAGCCACATCCTCCAGGAGACTTTCCGCAGCATCAGCCGCAACCGCGGCAGTTTTGTCCTGGCGGCGACGGTTCAGGCAATCTGCCTGGTGCTGTTGTCCGTGTTCATCATCCTCACCTGGAATCTCGTTCGGCTGTCGGAAGCGGCCAGGCGAAACGTCGAGCTCTATGCGTTCGTCGCCGACCAGGCCGACCCGATGCTGCTGGTACAGCGGATTGCCTCGCTCGATGGTGTGGCCCAGGCGCGCTACGTTCCCAAGGCCGAGGCTCTCACCGAACTGCGGGCCGACCTCGGGTCTGACTCGACCCTCGTGGACGCGCTGGAGCAGAACCCGCTACCTCCTTCAGTTCGCATCACGGTCCGTTCCGGGTTCGCGTCTCTCTCGGAACTGGCCGCTATGGAGCAGAAGATCCAGCTGATTCCCGGGGTCACCGAGGTCTGGTCGGGTAAGGAGATGGTCGAACGGCTCGAGGTTATCACCCGCACGGTGATGTTCCTCGACATCGGCATCCTCGTAATCGTCTTCTGCGCTGTCCTTTTCATCGCCTTTCAGACCGTGGAGTCTTCGATTGCGTCGCGCCATCACGAGATACAGATCATGGAGCTTGTGGGCGCTACGAATGCCACTGTCCGCCTTCCGTTCCTCTGTGAAGGAACCGCCCAGGGCATGCTGGGCGGAGCGGCCGCGTTCGTCCTGGCGGTGTTGTTCCACCGGCTGGCGGCAGTCGTCATACCGGCGACCGCCCTGCCGGTCGGAATCGTGCTGCTCGCTGACCTCGGTCTCGGAGCTCTGTCCGGTGTTGCCGGCTCGCTCATCGCTCTCAACCGCATTCACCGCGCTCCCCAGGCAGTCGTCACGGACGATAGTGAAGAGTGACGCGCCAATCGTCGCTGGCTAGCCGCCGTCTGCCGGTCGCGGTCCTTTGCTCTGCACTGCTGGCAGCGGCACTTGCGGCTCAGCCCCTTCCGCTCCTGAATCCGGACACTACCGCGTCCGCAGCACCGGAGACGCTCACCGTCCGGCAGCTCGAAGAGCAGATAGAGCAGAACGAGGCTCAACTCGAGCAGACCAGACAACGCATCGCTCAGGTCGAGAGCCAGCTCGCCGACCTGGCGGGCAAGGAGCAGGCCGGGCTGGCCAGGTTGGCGTCGCTGGAAGAGCAGATCGGACTCACGCGGAGCTACCTCGCTCGACTCAGGAACCAGGCGGCGGCGCGCTCCGGCGAGATCGCCCAGGTCGCCAGACAGATTGAGCAAACGTCTGCCGAAGCCGCCAGCCGCAAAGATGCGCTGGGCCGCCGGCTCATTGCCATCTACAAGTACGGCCAGCTCAATCCGTTGACCGCCCTCCTCTCTACCCGCAGCGTGCCTGAGGTCTATCGCAAGATGCTCTACCTGCGTTGGGTCGTACGCGCGGACCAGCGTCTCGCCGCCGAGCTGGCGCAGGTCAACCTGGAACTTTCCGCGCAGCGGTCGCGGCTCGTCGCCGCCCAGGCCGAACTCGATCGCCTGCAGCGCGAGCAACTTGACCAGCAGGCAAAACTGAATCTGGCGATTGCGGCCGAATCTGCACTGCTCCGGAAGGTACGAAACGAGAAGGAAACCGGCCGGGCCCTCCAGCAGCAACTCACCGAATCCTCGGGCCGACTCCGCGATCTGGTCGTCGGCCTGCAACTCAGGAAGGAGAGGGCACTGCCCCCGACGACTTCCGAGTTTGAGACCGGTAAGGGCAGCCTGCCCTGGCCGCTGCGCGGCAAGGTGATCGCCACGTTCGGGTCCAAGGTTCATCCCCGCTACAAGACCAAGACCAGCAACCTCGGGATCGACATCAAGGCCGGGTCGTCGGCCTCCGTCAACACGGTGGCTCCCGGGCGCGTCGCCTACGCCGATCAGTTCATGGGCTACGGGAATCTGGTCATCGTTGACCACGGCGGGGGCTTCTACAGCCTCTACTCGAATCTAACCGAGATGTCGGCGCAGGTCGGTGCCGGCGTCGCCGCCGGCACTCAAATCGGAGTCGCGTCCGACTACCTGCACTTTGAGATCCGCAAGGACGGCAAACCGGTCAACCCTATCGACTGGCTCAAACCCTAGCTGGTGCCCGACCCTACCCCCTCTGCCCCGCTCATCCGTCTCCCGCTGGTAGGTCAGACCAAAGCGGTCCGCTTTCTGGAATCGTGGGTGGCCGGCGGCGAGTTTCCACCCCTGCTTCTCACCGGACCGGCCGGCGTCGGCAAACGGACCGCTGCCATTCTTCTGGCACAGGCAGCCAACTGCACCGACCCGGGACATCGGCCCTGCGGAGTCTGCCGCCCCTGCCGGTCAAACGCCGGGCTCAGCTACCCGGATCTGAAACTGCTGCTGCCAATCAAGCTGCCCAAGAAGGACCCGGAGATCGAGGACATTGCCCGAGCGACGCTCGACCGTTATCCTGACTTCACTCTGGGTCAAGCCCAGCCATTACCCGACACCAAACTCAAGATACCGATTGATGCGGTACGCTGGTTGCGCATCGAAATGGGAAAACCTCCGCTCCTGGCGCGGCGTCGTTTCTTCGTGGTCGTCAACGCACACCAGATGAATGCCGAGGCGGCCAATTCGCTGCTCAAGGCGCTGGAGGAACCCCAGGCCCAGAGCACCTTCATCCTGACCTCGGCGCGCCCGGCCTCTCTGCCTGCCACTATCCGCTCACGCTGCCAGGCGATCCGATTTGCCGCAATCGACCAAAACCTCGTCAGCCGATGGCTGAGCGAGAATTCGAGCGCATCGCCGGCCGACGTCGAACTTGCCACGGCCCTGGCCGATGGGTCAATCGGAGCGGCCCTGCGCTTCCTGGACAACCGGGAGGAATTCCTGGTCGCTCCGGTAGTGGACTACTTCGCCGGGCGGTCCGGCAGCGATGAAAAGTCGGTCCTCGCGACGCTTGATGCGGGCAGCCAGGCCCCGCCGGCAGCAGTGACCGGGACTCTGCTGTTCCTGTACCAGGAGGCCCTGCAAGTGAAGCTCGGTGGCCGGTCGGCCTACGCGAGCAGAAACCCGGGTGTCATAGAAACGAACTCCGGCCGCGATGCCGAATACCTGCGCCGGGCATTGAAGTTCCTGCTGTCGCGCAGCCGAGAGGCGGGAACAAATGTCAACGCGCGGCTCTTCAATTACACCCTGCTGACTACCCTGAAGCCGCCGGCCCGGGGCCGGCTATCGGCCTGAATCGGCTGCGGTCGGATCGAGACCGACCATCACCATTTCCTTGAGCACCGAGTAGCGCTTCTTCCCTATTCCGGACACCGACTGCAACTCGCCCACGTGTCTGAACCCACCCTTGCGCCGTCGGTACTCGACAATGCGTCCGGCCAGAACCGGCCCAATCCCGGGCAGCCCTTCAAGCTGAAGGACCGTTGCGTGATTGAGGTCGACTGGTGACGGCAGTCCAACTGAGTCCACTAGAGGCTTCCCCGGCGCTTCCTGAACCACTGCGATCGGGTTGAGCGCTGCCTGACGCTCAAACCTGGCCCGTTTGTAGTAGAAGATGCCGAAACCGAGAAGGAAGGCCACTGTCACCAACAACAAGACAGCCTGCTCGCGCCGGTTCACTAGAACCTGAACAGAACCCAGAAGTCGATGTTCATGGACTCGGTGGTAGTAACCGAGAGTCCCCGGCTCTGGTTGTAGCCGGTAGTCAGCCCCGCTTCAATACTCCGGGAGAATCGATATGAAGCCGCCAGCGATGTGCCGAATGAGTTGTCGCGCTGCAGTTCGCTGGTTGTGTCCGCCGGCGAGCCTTCGGCCCAGAGCTGGAGCCAGCGGTGAGTCTGAGAGAAACGAAGCGACCACGTCAAACTCAGGTCCGACGAGAACTTGACCTTTTTGAGAAACGGGAGCTTCAGGCCCTGTGGGGCGGAGAAGGCGTAGGAGAGAGAGAGGTCGGCGCCGCGCGTGTTCGTGTGCGTGACGCTGCGCTCGCCTCCCGACTCATCCATGAAGTTGGTAGTTGAGCCGAAAGTGTAGTTGGCCGAGAGCGTCGTGCTGACGCGCTTCTTCCATGTGGTACTCCAGGAGAGCAGCGGACTGAACTCATTGTTGTCGGTTTCGCTGCGTCCGAGCATGCCGAGTGATTCGCGGGCAACGCTGTCGCCGCCCACCAACTGGTGGTAGGCCACGAACTGCCCGCTGACATCGCGACGATGCCTGTAGCTGGCGGTGAGCCGGGAGTCGGTCGCCCAGTTCTTGAACAAGCTGTGAACCTTGCCCTGGGTCAACTCCAGGTCGGGCCAGGTCGTGCTCCGGTCAAGCATGGTTTTCGAGAGAATACTGAGCAAGTCCTGTCCTTCAGTCGACTGGTAGGAGATGCGAGCCGTCAAATCGCGCACCTGAGCGCCGGTCGAGATTCTGAGTGTGTTGCGACGCTCCCGGTTGGCACTGGTCGGCCGCCTCAGGCTGTCAAAAGGAAAGAGGTCGCTGAACCCGAGGCGGTAGTGCCAAGGCGAGGCATCGTATACTCCCACCAGGTCGCTGTTGCGCGTCATGGTGTAGCTCACCTCGACCGGATCGAGCGCCCGTGACAACCCCCCGGCTCCTCGCCGGAGAGCATCGAGGGGACTGGACTTCGGCTGCGGCGGGGCGACCGCGCCGGTCGTGTCTTCACCAGCCAGCGAATCCACCCCCAGAGAATCTTCCCTGGGTTCTCGTTCCAGTCTTGCCCCGCGTGGCTTCGCAGCCCTCGACTCCGCCGGAGCAAGTTTGCCCAGCAACTCCGGCAGGTCGGCGCCCAGCGTGAATGCCAGGTCACCCGAGTTGCTCATGTTCCGGTACGCCGAATAGCCGGTGCCGACCCTGGCGCGGTCATCTGAGTAGTCCCCGTTGAAGTCGATCCCCGGGGTAATGGCATCAACAATCTCGAAGTTGTATCCGGCATCGAAGCTGTGTTCGCGGCCGGCCTCGGTGCCCATGGCCAGAAACCAGAGGGAATCGGTTGACGGTACCAGCAGGTCTCGATCGGTCTGTACGTCATATCCGAATGTCAGGTCCTCTATCGGCGAGTAGTCCACCCCCAACTCGGTACCGAGGCCGTGTCCCAGCAGCGTGTCAACGCGGAAGGCGCTGTCGGGGCTGGCACGCGTGCCGCGCAAGGACCGCTGACTGGCCTCGGTAACGCCCAGCCTGATGTCCTGCGGAAACCAGGCCAGTTCGTTGTCTTCGCCCAGCCTGACTTTGAGGTCGGGGGCCACCGCGTAGCTCCACTGGAACGTTCGCGCCGAGGATGAATCGCGGGCCAGAGGAGCCCGGACCTGGCCGCGCCGGCCGCGCCACGACAACGCCATAGCTTCCAGCGTGTAGTTCAGCCAGGGATTTCCCGACTTCTGCTTGCGCACGTTGTCAATCAGCAGCTCCTCGCTCCGTCCCGCGGTCAGGTAGTCCGGTGATGAGGCCAGTTCGCCGGGGAGCAGGAGATCAGGATAGAGCGGCGAGAACTTGGGCACATCACGCTGGTCGGATATCGAGTAGCCCACCGGCAGGACCAGACCCCAGGCAACCGGCAGGAGCCGGTCAAGATTGGCCCGCAGGCTGGCGCCGACGCTGCGCCCAAACCCGCCGGCCTTCACGCCCCGGCCCTCGCTGAAGCGGCGGAAGTTCGGGTCGGAATATACGTAGCTCAACCCCAGCGAGACGAAGTCCGAGAGAGAGACATTGGCGCGAGCCTGCAAACCGTATCCCGGGTCTCGGTGCGGAGCCGTCAGCCGCAGATCGTTGAACCAGAGCCCGCCGGATTTCTTGCCGCCATCCGGGTTCTCTATGCCCAGCGCCGTGTAGCGGATATCGGAGAGCGACGGAGTTCCCATCAACCGATAGGGACCGCTCGACCAGAGGCTGGCCGCCGGCACGTCGGCCTCATCCCGCCGCTGCTTCAGCGCCGGGAAGGAGTCCAGCGGAATCACGAACTCGTACCACCTGCCGTCGCGGCCCGGTACGACCGCGCCGCTCGTGGCCGGTGCCCGGTACTCGTAGTAGTTGACCGAATCCGCCCCCAACCTGAGGAGGAAAGCCAGACCGTTGCCGTCGTCGTGAATGTACATCCGCATGTCGCGGTACTCCCGGTAGTCCTCCTTGTCCACCGAAATCTTGTTCACGGTTGCGCGGCGGTAGCCTTGCAGGTTCTCATAGCCGAACAGAAGCGCTGCCTCGTCCTCAAGATTGCCGTTGGCATCGCGCTTGAGCTGGAACGGCGGCAGGTAGCTGGTGTCGGTCTTGCGGGAAATCTGCGTCGCCCAGACCTTCTCCGTCGTATCGACCGGGACGTGGCCGGGCATGCGACCGGTATCACGAAGCGACGTGAGCAGCGGGCGGGCCCAGCGGCTGCCGACGAACTCGATGGAGTAAAAATCGATCGTGTCCGGTTCCTCAAAGTCGTCGAACCAGACTCGGACCAGCCGGATATCTTCCCACTTGGGCTGCCCCACGGTCCTGAAACCGATGCTGTCGCGCAAAGAAACGCGGCATAGCTTCCAGCCGTTGACAAGATCGGTGAAGTACCGCGTGTCGCCCAACGGAATATCACACTCGAAATAGTGGTTGTAGCGCGAGAAACCGTTGCGGTCCAGGTCTTCGGCATCCAGGTAGTTGTTGCCCTCTGTGCCGGTCGGGTTTGTCTTGCTCTCAAAGTCGTCGTTGCCGTCATCGGCCGAGTCCGCACCCCAGAGGCTGTCGGTCCCAAAGACGCCATCGAGACCCGCATCCTCCGGTGGATTGGCATCAAGCACGCCGTTGGCGTTCTTGTCCTCGGTGTTGTTGCGGCCGTCCAGACCGACGATTGCCCCATCCCGGTTCCGCCGCGGCGCGTCCTCGTCGATGGACATCCCCACCGTGACGTGGATCGTCCCGGTGCGCGACCTCGGCTTCAGGATCATCCGCAGGTCCTCGACATCGCTCAGGTTCATGCTCATCCCGGACTGCGCGGCCGATGTCATCATGCCGGCCCAGGATTGCCGATCACCTGAGTCCGGGGAGAATACGACCTTCAGTATCTCGTGCCGCTCCAGGTCCCGGTCTTCCGTGGCCCCGAACACGCTGTCGTTGCGCACCCCGATGGTCGGTCTGACCCAGACCAGCCGGGAGTGCGCGAAGTGGGCCGTGTCCTTGCCGACCGGTACCGAACTGAACGACCACAGCACCGGCGCGGTTGACACGTCGCGCGTGATGGTCGTTCCCTCGAAGTCGTCCAGGTAGGCGACGCCACGCGTGTTCGGGTCAGGCATGGAGATCGCGCCCTCAGCCGAGGCGCTGAAGGAGGACGGGGCCTGGGCGCGCAGTAGTGGCAACCGGTCAAAGAACGCGCTGGCCGCGTTCGAGGTGACCGAATAGGAAGCATCGGTAGCGGCGATTACCCGGCTGAAGGGCTCGGAACCAAGCGACGGCTTCTCGTCCCGGGTGCCATCGCTGCGGTAGAAGACGCTGGTGCCGAGCTTGCCCTGCTGGGAAGCCGCCCACTCGGCCCGGCCGCCGACCAGGGACTTCTGGGAAACCGAGAAGAGCGGGCTGTACTCGTAGGTAACCTGGATGTCGGCATCCGGCGGCAGCGCCCGGACAAAAGAAAGAACGCCACTTGAGTAGTCAATCGTGTAGTCGCTGTTCACCAACCACCGCTCGCCGTTTACAACGACCTTCTCGGAACCACTGGTGATATCCGGCTGGCCGAGGTAGTAGGACTCAGTCGCACTTGAGTACTCGGCGACCATGTAGTACTTGAGCCCCTCGCCGGATCGAAGCGAACTCGGATCGCGCCGATAGATCAGAGGCTCTCGTACCGAGAGCGCGCTGGTATCGAATGGCTTGGACCCCGGAAAGCGAATGAACCCCGTCTTGGTCTCGAACTCCGGGTACTCTATCCGGCCGTCGCGGTTGGGGTCGAGTCCCAGCACTTCTGCGAATTTGCGGCCCTGGTTGATACCGGCGTCCTCACGCTCCAGGTCCGTTGCTTCCGGTACGTCCCGGAACAGTCGAAACGACGAGAGCGACACTTCCCCCTGCGGCAGGGAATAGACGTTGCGCTGCTCGTGGTCCCAGGTCAGGGAGAGCGAATCGGGCATCTCCGGCTTCAGGAGCTTCAGCACGAGGGAATCTCTCCACAGGTTTCCCCCGACGGTGTCGTTGTCGGTGAAGACAACCAGGCCGACTACGTCGGACTGATCGAGTGCAGCGGCAAACTCGATGATGTTGCCTGTCTGAAGGAAGTAGTCCTTGCCGAGAGACTTCAGGTCGAAGTCGCCGCCTGCCCGGTCGTAGTCCCAATCCGGCAGCGAATCCGGCGAATCGGGAAAGACGGTTGCTATGGCCGCATAGGTCTTGCCCTGGTTGTTACTGGGGTTACGGTCATCGACGTAGACCCGCAGATTGCTGATGGTCCCGGGCACGTCAACGTGATAGAAACGGCGTGTCACATACTGGTACTCGTAGATCGTGTCAGTACTCACTCGGCGCCTGCCGGTGAAGCTCTGGCTTTGGCTCTGAGATTGTTCGCGCGAAGCGATTGCGTACACATCCACCCCGCCGACTTTGCCCTTGGCCGACGCTCCGAACAGACCGTGATGCGTCGGCAGATCGCCGGTGTAGCCCGTACTGGGTATGGTCAACCGGGTGTCGCCAAGTTCGACCGACTGGATGATCTCGTCCTCTGTACCGGTGTAGGAGAGCATTACCTTGTTCCGGGACTCCTCCCGCTCCGAATCGTGGTCGATGCTGACCTTGGTACGTTCGCCGATGGTACCCTTGAGTAGCACCGAAAGCTGCTGCTCCATCTTCAACTCCGGGAAGAGGCTGCTGCTGCCCAGGGATTGCGCTGCCCCGTGGACAAACGTCTGGCGACCGCCGAGCGTGATGCGGTCTTTTCCGGAGATGTCGATCTTGCTTCCCTCTCCGAAGAGCGGGAGCTTGGGCAGCTGTATGTCCGGAATGAGGCCGGAGGCGTCGGCCTCAAGCTCCTGTTTCTCCCGGTTCCGTGCCGCCTCACTCTGCCAGGCCTCTCGGACCGACTGGGCCAGCTGATAGTCGAGGTACTCGCTGATAGGCAATACCTGGTCAACTCCGAGGAAGTAGTCTCCGCGCCAGCGGTCGAGGTAGACAAGGCCCAGAGAGTAATCGATCCGCGGCACGATTCGCGGTGGATCGTAGAGCGAGTAGGCCGCGGCCAGGCTGGCGGCAAGCGCCAGAAGGAGAGCTGCTCGTCTCATCGCTGGATCTCTAGGCGTGGATGCTAGGCGTAGGACGTCAGGATCTGCTGCAGCCTGTCGGCCAGCTTCTCAGGCGAGAGCCCGGCCTGGTCAAGCAGCCAGTCTCGCGGTCCCTGTTCGTAGAAGCGGTCCTCAAGCCCAATCGAAGTCACACGGGTACGCCTGCCCGAACGCTCGATCAGCTCGCTGACGGCGCTGCCGTATCCTCCGGATAGCACGTTCTCCTCGACTGTGACGATCACAGGGTGTCGGTCGGCGAGAGAGAGAATCAGTCCCCGGTCCAGCGGCTTGACGAAACGGGAGTTGATCAGAGTTACGGTCACCCCCCGGTCTCTCAGGATTTCCGTCGCGCGACTCGCAACGCCTGCCATGAAGCCGACTGCCAGCACGCAGCCGCCCTCGCCTTCGCGTAGCACTTCGGCTTTGCCGAGTTCTATGGGTGCGATACCCGTCGCCCGTTTCGACATTGACCCGCCGCGCGGGTACCTTATGGCAGTCGGGCCGTGAACGTAGCCTACCGCGAATTCGAGCATGGCGGCAAGCTCGGCCTCGTCCATGGGCGCCATGACCGCCAGCCCGGGCACCATGCTGAGGTAGGAGAGGTCGAACACGCCGTGATGCGTCGGTCCGTCCTCACCCACCAGGCCGCCTCGGTCAACAGCGAAGACGACCGGCAGCTTCTGCAGACAGACGTCCTGGATCACCTGATCCAGTCCGCGCGTCAAGAAGGTGGAGTACAGTGCAACCACCGGCCTCATTCCCGCCATGGCCAATCCCGCTCCGAAGGCAACCGCGTGCTGCTCGCAGATACCGACGTCGAAAAGGCGGTTCGGGAACTTGTCGCGAAACGGCAGCAGACCAGTTCCGAGACACATCCCCGCCGTGATCGCAGCAACCCGCTCGTCGTTGCCGGCAAGCTCAACCATCTTCTCGCCAAAGGCGCCCGTGAACGTCATCCCGGCCGACGCCAGCGGCTTGCCCGTATCGACGTCAAATGGCCCGGTGCCGTGAAAGACCTCCGGATGCCGCATCGCCGGCTCGTAGCCCTTGCCCTTGCGCGTCACCACGTGGACCAGGATCGGCCCGCGCAATTGTCGCACCCGCTTGAATGTATCAAGCAGATCGGCCAGATTGTGTCCGTCCACCGGCCCGACATATCGGAACCCGAGTTCCTCGAACATGATGCTCGGGACAACCAGGTTCTTGAGGCCCTCCTGGAGCTTGCGGGCCGCGACCCGTGACTTGTCGCTCAGGTCGTCGGGCAGATGCCCAAGCAGGTTCCACGCGTCGGCGCGCAGCCTGTTGTACATCTTTCCGGTGATAATCCGGTTGAGGTAGCCGGCCATCGCGCCGGTACTGCGGGCAATTGACATCTCATTGTCGTTCAGGACAACTACGACATCCTGTTTGAGACAGCCGGCGCTGTTCAGCGCCTCGAATGCCATCCCGGCCGCAACTGAGCCGTCGCCAATGACGGCGACTGAACGCCGCGTCGAACCCCTGAGCCGGTCTCCGACAGCTGCACCCAGCGCCACACCGATCGAATCCCCGGAGTGGCCGGTGTCGAATGTATCGTAGTCGCTCTCCGACTTCTTGGGGAACCCCGAGATCCCGCCCTTCCGGCGGAGTGTTTCGAACCGGTCCCTGCGCCCGGTGATGATCTTGTGGGCGTAGCACTGGTGTCCGACGTCCCAGATAATCTGGTCTCTCGGAGTATCGTAGACACAATGCAGGGCGAGCGTCAGCTCGACGACTCCCAGGCTCGGCGCAGTGTGGCCGCCGTTCTTCGCCGTGGTCTTGACTATCAGGTCCCGGATCTCGGCTGCCAGTTGCTGCAACTGGGACAGCGACATGCGCCGGACATCAGCCGGCGAACGCACGCCTTCAAGCAGCGCCATGGCTATGAAGTCCGCTCCAGAACCAGGCCGGGAAAACCGGCCAGCAGCCGGTAGTCGGTACCCAGCGACCTGAACAGCTTCGCCGACTTCATCGCTTCCGACGCAGCTCGACGCGCGGTTCCGGCTCTCCCCAGCGATGAGATCATCGTCGTCCGCTCGGCCTCGCTCTTCTGCCCGATGTCCAGCAGGTCATCGGTCATCTGGAAGAGCATACCCAGTGCCAGACCTGCCTGCCGGACTCTTCGCTGTGCCGCCGGCGCAGCACCGCCCAGGACCGCGCCCGCGAGCAATGCTGCGGCAATGAACTCCGCCGTCTTCTTGCGGTGGGTCATCGTGACTTCGGACCGAGACGCGCTTCGGAGTCCATCGGACTCGATGTCCAGCATCTGTCCTCCGGTCATTCCTGATGGCCCGACCGCCCGGCAGACGACACCTATGGCGGCGAGCTTGCGGTCAGCCGGCCCCGGGGCGTCGGTGAACACCTCGAACCCGAGCGCAAACAAACCGTCGGCTGCGAGTATCGCGGTCGCCTCGTCGAACTTCCTGTGCAGGCTGGGTCGTCCCCGCCGGAAATCGTCATCGTCCATGCTGGGCAGATCATCGTGTATCAGAGAGAAAGTGTGGATGAACTCGATGCCTGCGCAGAACGGCAGCACGACCGCCAGATCGCGGCCTCCGGCGGCGCGGAAAGCTTCAAGCGCAAGCATCGGGCGTATTCTCTTGCCCCGGCCCAGCACCGCATAGCGCATGGCTGCCGCCAGCCTGGCCGGCACCTCTTTGTCGAAGCGCAACACCCGGCGCAACTCCGCATCCACCAGTCTTCGGTCTGCCTCCACGATCCGCTGCACTTGAGTCACAGTTCTACGTTCCCGACGCCAGTTCCGCAGCTCGTACGGTATTGGCGAGCAGCATTGCCACCGTCATCGGACCGACTCCGCCCGGAACCGGCGTGATGGCCGATGCCTTGGCAGCAACCGACTCAAAGTCAATGTCTCCGACCAGCTTGCAGTCGTTGCTGTTCGTCCCGGCGTCGACAGCGACAACTCCCTCCGTCACCATCTCGCCCGTCACGAGTCCGGCTCGCCCAACGGCCACCACCAGGATCTGGGCGGTACGACAGACCGCGCCCAGGTCCGGAGTGCGGGAGTGGCACACGGTCACGGTTGCGTCGCCGCGCTCTCCTCGCAGCAGCAGCATGCTCGCCAGCGGCCGCCCGACGAGGTCACCGCGACCGACGATGACCACCCTCCTGCCCGGGATGGAGATGCCGTTTCGTACCAGGAGTTCGATTATCCCGGTCGGCGTGGCCGGCGTGAACCGAGGCCGTCCGGACGCGAGCGCCCCGAGGCTTGCCGGGCCTAGTCCGTCGACATCTTTGTCAGAGCCTACCAGCTGGAGTACGGCACACGCGTCAATCCCGCGCGGCAGTGGAAGCTGGACTATGAACCCGTGGACTGTGGAATCCAGGTTCCACGCACCGATCACCCGGGCAATGTCCGCGAAACAGCAGGCATCGGGCAGCCGTTCGACCCGCGCGTCGATGCCGATCATTGCCGATGCTTTCACCTTGCTGGCCACGTAGATGCTCGAAGCCGGGTCAGCTCCGACCTGCAGGATGCGCAGGCCTGGCTTCACCCCGCGGGCCTGGAGCGCGTCAACGCGCCGGGCCAGCTCGACCCGGACGGCCTTGGCCGCTGCCCTGCCGTCAAGCAGCCTGGGCTCTGCCATCATTTCCCGCGTAATTGATATGGATACTCCAGTCGGAGTGCCAATTGCCACACCGAGTTGTGGTGCTGCACCGGCACGTAATCGGGGCTACCGTCGTCAGTGCGCAGTCTGGATCAGGCAACATTCAGGACAGAATGCTCGCTAGGTGCTCCTTTCGCACGAGACCATTCTTACACAAAACTCCCTCTCCGTCAATAGGTGAGTTCTCCCGGTCAACGACACCGGGCTTCCCGGAGCAAGTACCTGGCAGGTCAGGTCTTGACCCGGGAAGCCCTTTCCCGATTCCTTGAAGCTACCCCGTCAGCTCAGTCGCCGGGCTCGACTGCGATGTAGAGGACGGACCCACCGCGGTTGACGCGGAACAGGACGGCTCTGTTGCTGCCCCTGAACTGGCGCACCGCGCGGCTGTAGTCGTCCATGCCACCGATCCTCGTCTTGCCGACCTCAAGCACGATGTCGGCGGCCTGGATGCCGGCCTCGTCAGCGGCGCTACCCGACTCCACGTCCTCAACGATCACGCCACCCGAAACCTTCGCCTGTGCCCGCTCGTCCTGGGTGAGACTACGGACGCTGATCCCGAGCCAGACCGATGGCTGCTCCTCCTCTTGCGAAGGCGCCTGCTGCCCATCCACGGGCAGTGTCGCCAGGGTCAGGCCCTTGCTCAACCGCTCGCCATCTCGGACGATCTCGACCGTTATCTTCGATCCAGGCGAGAACTCCGCCACGCGCCTCCGGAACTGCTCGACGCCGTCGACTTTGACTCCGTTAACCGAGGTAATCACATCTCCCGACTCGATGCCGGCTTTGTCCGCCGGTTGGCCTGAGATGACTTCCGCAACCAAGACGCCCTTGCTGTCCTCCAGCGCCATTGCCCGGCGGATTGCCTCGGTAACCGGCTGAGGCCTGATACCCATGTATCCTCGCACCACTTTGCCGGTCTTGATGAGCTGGTCGGTAACCGACTTCACTATGTCGACCGGGACCGCGAAGCCGATGCCGACGTTGTAGCCGGTAGGGGTCCGGATTGCGCTGTTCACGCCCATGAGTTCGCCTTTGATGTTCACGAGCGCGCCGCCCGAGTTGCCGGGATTGATGGACGCATCGGTCTGTATGAAATCCTGGTAGGTCGGGCCCTCGGGCAAAGGCAGGCCGGATCGGCCCTTGGCCGATACGACACCGACCGTCACCGTACCTCTGAGACCGAACGGATTCCCGACCGCTATCGCCCAGTCACCTACCTTGATATCGGCTGGGTTCGCCAGCAAGACCGCAGGCAGCGGCTGCTTGCTCTCAACCTTGAGAACGGCAAGGTCACTCTGGGGATCCCGGCCCACAACCTTCACGGCCTTGCCTTTGAACTCCGTCTCATCCGAGAGACGGACGGCGATCTTGTCGAACCCGGAAACGACGTGATTGTTGGTGACGATGTACCCGTCCGTACTGATGAGAACTCCGGAACCCAGCGAGCCCTGCCGCTGTTCCTGCGGCATCTCGGGCATCCCCCGCATGAAATCCCGGAAGAACTGCTCGAGCGGGGTACCCTCCAGCCGAGATCGCTCTGACACCCTGACCGTCTTCTCGGCCGAGATGTTGACGACCGCGGGCAGCACGGCGTCAGCAACCTGCGCGAACGGGCTGTGGTCTCCTGCTCCCAGGCCAAGCCCGACTTGCGCCAGCTTCGTTTCAGTCTGAGCCAGTGACGGCCGCAGGCTCAGTGCCCCGGCCAGCACCAGTCCGACTACAAACGCTACAAGTACGGCCGGCGCCAGTATAGCGCCGACCAGTTTCAGCGATATGCGATGATTCACCTATCCTCCGTTTTCGTCTATCCACCAGCCCCGACCGATCCCTTATGTTCCCAATGTACAACTATAAGACGCTGCAACCCCTCTGTCGGTTCGCAGAAGGAGTCTTTTTGGTCCGGACGCCGGCGTCCGACAGTCGTCTCCCCTGCCCGCAGCCGGACTGCCGGCTACCCCTCTACCAGGCCCTCGACTTCTCGCGTCAGAAACTCGTTCGCAACGCTCTGGGCGACAAGATCGAGAAACACCGTCTCTCCTCGCCCCAGCTTCTCAGCCGCTACCGCCTGACGCTCTAGGTACTTCAGGCATTTCATCAGGTCCGCGGCCTCCGTTCTGGCCATCTGCTTCTCCCCGCGCTCGTGCCGGGTCGCAATCGACAGCAGCTCGTCGCCGAGCATCTGCACCCGCGGGTCAGGTGAGCGGAAGTCGAATATGAGCCCGCTTGACCGGGTCCGCATCGTGTCGGCTGCGTTGACGAATGCCTGGCGTGCCTCGTTGTCCTTCAGGTCGCGCACCCGGCTACGGCGGAACCGCGTTACGCTGAGGCGCAGGTTGTGGAGCACGTCGCCGTATCGAAGCTCCATATCGGGCCCGCCGCCCAGTTCCGCCAACTTCAGCAGCGAGGCCCGAGCCCCGGCCCGGAAATGAGGGCACGTGTCCGGGCAGTCGATCGTCCGGCGCCTTCCCTTGCCGCAGCACTGGGAGCAGATTCGGCGCTGGTCGGAAGTGCCGGCCGCGGTCCGGCCGTGCTCCAGTGCGGATCCGGCGAGACACTGCCTGTTCGCCTTGCGGCCGCATACATGGCACACTGCGCTCATGGCCCAATCATACCCACCGCCAGCCAATCCGCAAGTTGACCCGCGCAGGTGGCGCTGTATCCTGACCCGATGGCCCACCAAGACGGATCCAAGGGTTCACGGGTTCAGGGGTCCGGAAAGAACCCGGAACCCCGGCACCCCAGAACCCCGGCACCCCAGCACTGTCCGACAGGGGCCGTTGAGGCCAACCCCGCCTACCAGTCGGCGCGGGACGATTTTCTCGTCTGGCTGGAGAAGGAAAAGCAGTTCTCAGACCACACCCTCCGCTCCTACACCAACGACCTCGGCCAGTTCTTCGAGTACTGCTCTGACCGGCTCGGCGGCAAACCGCTGGCCGCTCTCACGCACGCCGACATCCGCGACTTCCTCGGCGCGTTGCTCCGCTACGGATACGAGAAACGCTCGGCCGCACGCAAGCTGTCCACCGTCAAGTCCTTCCTCCGCTACCTCGTTCGCAAGGGCGTGCTCTCGGCGAACCCGGCGACCGCGGTCAAGGGCCCGCGGCTCGAACAGCGCCTGCCCGGATTCCTGACCCAATACCAGGTGCGAGAAGCCATCGAAATCAAGGGCAACGCCGAGGTCGTGGTGCGCGAGCGGGCGATTCTCGAGACGCTGTACGGTTCAGGCCTGCGTGCCGCCGAACTGGTCGGCCTGAATGAGGCTGACGTCGACTTCGTCGCCGAGACTATCCGCGTGCGCGGCAAGGGCGGAAAGGAGCGAATCGTACCTTTGGGCCGGGCCGAGAAGCAGGCGCTGGACGAATGGCTCGCCCGCCGCACTCACAAGCACGCGGAGCCGGTCTTCACAAACAACCAGGGCGGACGCCTCACGACCCGCAGCATCCAGAACATCGTCCGGAAAGCGCTCTCAAGGGTGGCCGATGCCACCGCTACCAACCCCCATTCCCTGCGCCACGCGTTCGCCACGCACCTGCTGGAACGTGGCGCTGACCTGCGCGCTGTTCAGGAGTTGCTGGGGCACGTCTCTCTCTCAACGACGCAGATCTACTCGCACGTCACCGTAGAACGGCTGAAGCAGGTATACGACCGCGCCCATCCCCGGTCCGGTTTTCAGAAATGAAGGGGACTGTCCCCGCACGGGGACTCTCCCCAAAGTGCTACTGGAACTGACCGAGCAGCTCGTCGAGCAGGTCCGGGATGCGGTCCGGGTCCGAGAGACGGGGTCCCAGGGTCTCCCCGAGCAGCTCATCATAGCTCTTGCGGCCTGACCTGTAGATGACGCCGACTGGAATCCGGTCTCCCCACTCCAACGCCTTGTGATAGGCTTTATCCCGATCGGTCGGGTCGTGCTTCTCGTCGGCCAGGTCGTAGATGCGATGACTGTACCACTTGGCCGTATTGACGTGGTTGAAGCTGACGCAGTTCTGCAGGATCTCTACCAGTGAAAACCCGCGGTGCTGAACCGCCAGCTTGATGATGTCGGCAAGCTGGCGCGGCCTCGCGCAGAATCCCCTGGCCACGAACCCGGCATCCATCATCACCGCCAGGGCCAGAGGCCTGAAGGCAGGCTCGATCGCGCCGCAGGGCGTAGTCCTGGTCTTCATCCCGGGCTCGCTGGTGGGCGAAGTCTGGCCCTTGGTCAGCCCGTAGATCTGATTGTCGTGAACCAGATAGGTCATGTTGACGTTCCGGCGCAGGGCATGCAGGAAATGGTTCCCGCCCTCCGCATATCCGTCGCCGTCTCCCCCCTCAGCCAGGACGACCAGACCGGGGTTGGCGAGCTTCACCCCGGCCGCGACCGGCAGGGTCCGGCCGTGCAGGCCGTTGAACAGGTTGCAGCGGATGTAGTGCGGGGCCTTGGCCGCCTGCCCGATTCCCGAGACAAAGCAGGACTGCTCCGGTTTCAACCCAAGCTCTGAGAGCGCCAGCTTGACCGCTTCGCGGATGCCGAAGTTACCGCACCCCGGGCACCAGGCAACGTCAACGTCTTTGGGCACTGCCCATTCTTCAGCCAAGGTGCGCTCCGCCGCTATGCGCATGGATGACGCGCATCAAATGACCAGTTCCTCGTTGATTGGTCATTAGGAATTGGGTATTGGGAATTGGTGTAGCCATCTATCTCATCATCTCCTCAAGCCCTGCCTCAACCTCGGCGACCGTGAACTGCCGGCCGTCAAACCGCCGCACTGTCCCCGCTGCGCGAACGCCGCACTCCTGCAACAACAGCTGGGCCAGTTGTCCCGAGTAGTTCTGCTCGACAGTCAGAGCTCTCTTCTCCTTCCCGACAAGACCGGCTACGGCATCAACCGGGAATGGCCAGATATGGTTCAGGTGCACCATCGCGGCATTGAGCCCCTTGGCCCGCAGCCGCTTGAGCGCCTCTGAAACCACCCCGCGACTCGAACCGAAGCAGAACACCAGCGTCTCAGCCTTTTCCTCACCCTCAGCCTCAACCTTAACCTCGACCTTGACCCTGGCCTTGACCTCAGCCTCAGCCTTAACCTCTGCCTCTACCTTCGGCACCGCCAACTCCCGCCTGATACCAGCGAGCTTCGCATTCCGCTTGTTCACCATCAGTAGCCGTATCGCCGCCGATTCGGCAATGTGTCCTTCCTCGGTATGCTCATCGGAGTCGGCGTAGACAAGCTGTTGCGCCGTTCCGGGAAGCACCATCGGCGACACGCCACTCTCCGTGACTTCGTACCGTCGGTACGAGTACGGCTTGATGGCTGCAGAATCCGGAACCAAGGTCGAGGGACTAGCGACTCCGGACCTAAGACGGCTCCGCTCAACGGTCCACAGTGCATCGGCCATGAACTGGTCAAAGAGAATGATAACCGGGGTCTGGTACTTCTCGGCAATCCGGAACGCGTCCTGCGCAGCATGGAAAGCCTGTTCCGCGTCCGCCGGGGTCAAGACCGCGCGCGGAAACTCGCCGTGCCCGGCATAGATGGAGAACAACAAGTCAGCCTGCTCGGTCCTGGTGGCCATTCCGGTTGCCGGGCCCGGCCTCATCCCCACGCACAAGACCAGCGGAGTCTCAGTCATTCCGGCAAGGCTCAGGGCCTCGTTCATCAGGCAGAACCCGCCTCCGGCAGTGCAGACCATTGACCGCGCTCCGGCGAACGCAGCCCCGATGGCGAGATTGGCAGCCGACACCTCATCTTCGGTCTGCTCCACAATCAGACCTGCCTCCTGCGCGTGACGGAAGCAGTATTCTACAATCGGCGTGGCCGGCGACATCGGATACCCGGTGACGACGCGCACGCCTGCAGCGATTGCGCCCAGCGCCAGTGCCTCCGCCCCGGAGATGAGTACCCGTTCGCCGGGCACGCCTCCTGCCAACTTGGGGGGACAGCACCCCTTCCCGCCCTCCACGACCGCACGAAACCCGGCCTCGGCTGCGGCCACGTTCCGCCTCACCACCTCCTCGCCCTTGCCTCGGAACTGACCACTGAAGATCTCTCCGAGTCCGGCCGGGTCGAGCCCAACCAGGGCCAGCGATGCGCCGACCGCAACCGCGTTGACCATCACCGGTTCTCGGGCAAGGTCGGCGAACGGCAGCCTTACTGCATTGACTCCCTCGGGTAGGGTGCCTGCCGCATCGGTAACAACGACTGCATCCGGCGCGAGATGAGGGATGTGTCGTTCGACCAGCGCCGGGTCAAGCGCGACCAGGACTTGCGCCGCGTCGCCGTCGGCATACACCGGCTCTGTGCCGACCCGCAACCGTGCGAAGTTGTGTCCGCCGCGAATCCGCGACATCACGTCCTGCGACAGAAAGACGTAGTACCCGGCCCGGACCAGCATCCATGCCAGTGTGCGTGAGATGACCTGCAATCCCTGCCCGGCATGCCCCGCGACAATCAGGTCCATCTCGTTCACTCGAACTCCCCGATTGCCTTCTTCGCCACGCTCACCGGGTCCGCACCTCGGCGTTGGCCTCCGCGGCCACCGTCCGACGGTTCTGCGTTCGCCGTTCGCACTTCCCGTCCTCTCCCCTTGCCCTCACTTCGGCGTTCGGCGTTCGCCGTTCGCCGTTCCACCAGGCCGCAAGCCTCATAGGCCTCCCGGCGCGAACTGTAGAAGACACCGATAGGAATCTGCTTGACCTCTCCCTCAGCCGGCCATTCGAGGGCCCGCGCCCGCGCCGCATCCGCGTCCGCGGGATTGTGCGCCTCGAGTGCAAGGTCATAGACCCGTTCCTTGTACCAGTCAAAAGTATTGACGCGGTTGTAGGTCACACACGGCTGCAGGATGTCGATGAACCCGAGCCCTTTGTGGTTCAGCGCCTCGCCGATCAGGCGGGCAAGGTGCTTCATGTCACCGGCAAATCCCCTGGCGATGAAGCTGCCTCCCATAGCGAGCCCGGCCGCCAGCGGGTTGAACGCGGGAACAAGCGCGCCCATCGGCCGGTTCTTCGTCGCAAACCCGAAGCCGCTGGTGGGGGCGATCTGCCCCTTGGTCAGACCATACACGCCGTTGTTGTGTACGAGGCAGACTATGTCCGGGTTGCGCCGGAACGCGTGCAGCAGGTGATTGCCGCCCTCGCTGTACATGTCGCCGTCGCCGCCCACGGCAATGACCTTGAGTTCGGGGTCGGCGAGCTTCACACCGATCGCGTGCGGCAGGGCCCGGCCGTGCAGCCCCTGCAGGAAGTTGGCGCCCACGTACTGCGCCACTTTGCCCGACTGCCCGATACCGCCCACAACCACAACCTGCCACGGCTCGAGCCCGGCCGCGGCCAGCGCCTGCCTCAGCGCCGCGAGGATGCCGAAGTTCCCGCACCCGGGGCACCAGGTTACTTCAGCGCTCGCCGACCACACCCTATCCTCGGCCATGCTGCTCTCCATCGTCCAAGACGATCCTGTTACGTCTCAAATGACCAATTCCCAATTGCCAATTCCCAATCAAGTCCCAATGTCCCAGTGCCCAACCCGGCATCGAGACTCGGTCATTTCCCCTTTCGTTGGGAATTAGCAGTTCGGAATTAGGAATTGTCACTGGCATCTGTCGCCGATCTCCTCTGCCAGTGACGCCGCCTCAAACGGTCTTCCATCATACTTCAGCACCTGCGCGTCGGCCTTGATGCCTGTTTCCCGTCTGAGCAGGGAGGCAAGCTGTCCGGTCGAGTTACCCTCGACCGTGATGACCTTGCGCGCCGAGGAGAGCCTTGCCGCCACGCGCGCGCGCGGGAACGGAGCCAGCTCGCACAGATGGAGCAAAGCCGCGCTCATTCGCTCCTGCCGCAGAATGTCCACGGCCTCGCGGGCCGCGCCATAGGTCGAGCCGAAGCAGACAACGACGCAGTCCGCCGTCTCCTCCGGGTAGCAGGTCGGCTCATCCACCGCCTTGGACATCGCCGCCAGCTTCATCATCCGCTTCTCGTGCATCTTTGTCCGCACGCCGGCATCCTCGGTCTGGAAGCCGTCTTCGTTATGCTCGGCCCCGAGCATGTGGACCAGTTGACCGCGCAACCCCGGCCGCAGCCTCGGCGACACTCCGCTCGGGGTGAAAGCGTAGCGCCTGTAGCTGTGGGCAGGACGGCCCTGCCACGCCTGCTCGTCAAAGTCATCGCTCGCCTTGACGCGGCCGAAGTTGAACCCCGGCACGGTCCAGAGCGAGTCCGACAGGAACTGGTCCGAAAGCACGATCGCCGGCACCTGGAACTTCCCCGCCAGCTCGAATGCCCGGTTGGTGGCGTAGAACGCTTCCTCTGCGGTGCCGGGCGCGAACACGAAACGCGGGAACTCGTCCTGCGACGCGCTGATGGCGAAGAGCAGCTCGGCCTGCTCGGTCCGGGTCGGGAACCCGGTGGCCGGGCCGGGCCGCATCGCGATCACAATCACCACAGGCAGCTCGGCCATGGCGGCCATGCCCAGACCCTCGACCATCAGCGAGAACCCGCCGCCGGAAGTAGCGGTCATGGCGCGCGCGCCCGCGTAGGAAGCGCCGATCACCATATTGATGGCCGCAATCTCATCCTCGACCTGCTCCATCACCAGCCCGGCCTCAGCCTGCTTCGCGGCCAGATACTCCATTATCGAAGTCGAGGGCGACATCGGGTACCCGGCATAGAAACGCACGCCCGATGCCAGCGCGCCCAGCGCAATCGCGTGGTTCCCGGTCATCAGCAGCCGCTGCCCGGTGCGCGACGGCCGACTGACGATTGCCGATTGCCCCAACACCCGACACTCGACACTCGACATTCGACATTTCCTCACATAGTCAGCCCCGGCCTTCAGACACTCGAGATTCTGACGCACTACCTCTTCGCCCTTGGAATCGAACCGCTCCTTCAGCAGACTCTGCAGCTTCGAAAACGGGGAATGCACCGGATTGCGGTCGCGTCCTCGCGACCGGGGGCTCTCCCCGTCTTCCGTCAGCGCCATCAATGCTCCCAGTCCGACCACATTGGCCATCGTCTTTGACCCGCCGTGCTTCTCGGCGATCTCCGCCATCGGCACCCTGAACACCCCCGCCTCCCGTCCCGCCTCCTGCATTCGACCTTCGAGCTTCGGACTTCGGGCTTCGGTTATCACCGTCCCGCCTTCCACCATATCCTCACGGTGTTCGTCCACCGAACGCTCATCCAGCGCCAGCAGCGCGTTGAACTTCCCCGGCGCCGAATAGACCTGCCGGTCCGAGACCCGCACCGCAGTGAAGTTGTGTCCGCCGCGAATGCGGGACATCAGGTTGGGATAGGAGAACGTGTAGTAGCCGCTCCGCACCAAAGCGCGGGCGAGAAGCTCGGACGCGGTATCAATGCCCTGCCCGGCCTGCCCGGCAATGGTCAGCGCGACATCCGTCACAGATGTATGTTAGGCGACCCCTGCCCCAACGCAAGCGAATTCGCTTGCCGGGTGTCAACCACGGATAGGCACGGATGCGCTGTCCGACAGGGGCCGTTGCGGTCAACGCAGATGACACAGATCCCAGCAGTGAACCACGGATAGACACAGATCAACACGAATGTTCCTGCCTCGATCTCAACCTCGACCTCAGCCTAAATCACTCATTGAGCGCGGCGTTGCGTCTCGCGAAGCACCAGTCGAAGCTCGCGGGAAAACACCGGCCGACGCATTCCGACTTGCTTGCTCACTTGCGCGAGCAGATGCGTCATTCGCTCCATCTCGACCTGAACCTCGACCTCAATCTCAAGTTCTATCGTTCGCTGTACCGCGAGTTGCTCGCGAACTCGTACCAGTCGTTACTCCGGCAGTTGTTCGCGACGTTGCTCGTCTCGATGTTCACCGCGTTGGCTTCTGGCTTCTAGCTTCTGATCTTTGACTTCCTAGGTCTGCCGATGCTACCCCCCAGGCGGCCTGTGGGCCGAGGAGTGGGCAGCAGAATTGTGGTCCGACGCCCAGCCCATACTACAGGTTGTGGGTCTTCTAACCGGCTGCAAATGGCCCTCGACCAGCCCAGACAGGACCTTCAGACGCCCCTAAACAGGTGTTTCTAGCCGAAATGACATAGTTGTGTGCTATGTTGTCTGCAAAATGGCCGGTCGAAACGGCGGAAGACGGCAGGCGATCAACTGGCCATGGGGTCTCGTAGAATGTAGGGATGAATCAAGAAAAGGAGACCCCAATGGCCAGTAA
>Ga0194113_10001639_pt1 | contig 30680 bp, 25 predicted proteins | sample TA2MahC200mmetaG_FD_146193 | JGI IMG/M metagenome (GOLD analysis project Ga0194113, IMG submission 146193) | Freshwater microbial communities from Lake Tanganyika, Tanzania - TA2015017 Mahale Deep Cast 200m | ecosystem: Environmental > Aquatic > Freshwater > Lake | place: Tanzania: Lake... | reverse complement strand
TTTGCGAGCCGGAGAAATTTCTCAGAGGTAACGCCCGGGGGTTGTCCGGCGCCTCCGGGGCACCGCCTCCACGCCAGGCCTTCGTTTCCCGGGCGTTGACAGCCTTGCCGGGTTTCCGGGATCAGGCCTTGTCTGCCTGGATCATCTTCCGGTCATAAGCCTGGCGCACCTTCTCCAGCAGCTCGTCCAGGGCCACGGGTTTCATGACATAATCAAAGGCCCCCAGTTGCATCCCCTGAATCCCCGATTCCACCGAGGCGTGGCCGGTGAGCATGATTACTTCCACCCGGGCTTTCTTCTTCTTGATCGCCCGCAACGTTTCAATCCCATCCATCCCCGGCATCTTGACATCCAGGACGATGACATCAACGTCATGCTTATCCAGGAATTCCAAGGCCTTGTAGCCGCTGTCCACCCCGGCGACCTCAATCTTTCTCGCCTTCAGCCGCTTGATAATGGTCTCCAGAAAGTCCGGCTCATCATCCACCACTAACATCTTGAACTTCTCCATGCCATCGCCTCCTCGGGTCATTTCACCGGCAAATAAATGGTGAACGTGGTGCCTATGACTTCCTCTCCTCCAGAAACAGGTCAATGGAACTGGCTCGATTCTCCGCCAGGGTTTTCATGTTGTCCATGATCTTGGCGGTATAGGACACGCTGAACTGGTGATAAATCACTCCTCCCAGGATAAGCAAGGGGAATACGGAGAAACTCAGGGTCGCGAGGATGATTTCCCACCATAACTTCTTGTAGTGTCGCGCTTCCATCAGTGCCCCTGCAGGTCAAGTGCGGAAAAGGATCCGGGCAACCCGGCGCCTCCAGGCATACCGCGTCCTTGATTTATCAAGCAATGGTCGTTCCAACCCCGCCAGCCCGCCTGATTCAAGATAACTGATGGAATAACAAGGGAAAAAAGAGTAAAACGCCCAAGCCGGGAGCGCCTCTGCCCTGGGCCTCTGTCAACATTTTTTACGGGTTGTAAAGGGGCGGTCACCGCTGTAACCTTTTTTGTTATAATTAATCGTATCTTAACGGCAGTGCCGGAATGATGTCAAGGGAAGATAGGGCTATCCCGCGCGGCCCCGATTCCCCTTGAATCTCCGGGCACTCTGGGCTAAAGTTTTAAGATACGGCAATTTTTCGGCCCCGGGGCCAGACCCGGCCGTACCCCAGAAAGCGAGATGCCCATGAAGCGCCACGAAGACCCCAAGTGGGTCCAGAGCATGAAGTTGAGCCTCGACCACAATTATGCCATGGCAGAGTTCCTGGGAGAGCGCGGCCTTACCGAAACGGACCTGCAAGGCTTGGCCCCCCGGCTGGGGGCGCTGCATCAAGACCTGGCCGCCCGGCGGGAGAGCGGCCAGATGGGTTTCATGGAGTTGCCCTACCAGACCCAGGTCGTCAAAGATATCCGCCAGATTGCCAAACCGCTGTTGGAGTGGTGCTGGGATTTGGTGGTGCTGGGAATCGGCGGCTCCGCCCTGGGAGCCCGGGCCCTGCATCAGGCCTTGTGCCACCCCCAACACAACAAGTTCCCCATGGCCCGCCGCCAACTGAAGCTCGGACTCTGGATGGCCGACAATATTGACCCCGACTCCCTGTACGGCCTGCTGGACGGCCTGGATATGCGGCGCACCGCCTTCAACGTCATCAGCAAATCAGGCCATACCGCCGAAACCCTGGCCCAGTTCCTGTGGATATACCAACTGTTAAAAGGCCGGGTGGGGGAGGCCAAGGCCCGGGAGCGCCTCATCATTACCACCGACCCGGAAAAGGGGCCGCTCCGGCGCCTGGCGGCTAAAGAGCGCCTGGCTTCCCTGGCCGTCCCCGCCAATGTGGGGGGCCGTTTCTCGGTGCTCTCCGCCGTGGGGCTCTTGCCTGCGGTTCTGGCCGGCATTGAGGTGGAGGAACTCCTGGCCGGGGCCCGGTTCATGGATCAGCGCCTGAAAGACGCGGCGCCTGACCAAAACCCGGCCTATCGCCTGGCCGCCCTCTTCTATCTCTTTGCCGCCGCCAAAGCCCGGCCCATTCTGGTGTTCATGCCCTACGCCAGCACCCTGGCCGGGATGGCGGATTGGTTCTGCCAACTCTGGGCCGAAAGCCTGGGAAAGCGCCATGATCTCCAGGGCAACGTCGTTAATGCCGGCAGCACCCCGGTCCGGGCCATGGGAGCCACCGACCAGCATTCCCAATTGCAGCTTTACATGGAAGGACCCCATGACAAGCTGATCACCTTCCTGGCCGTGGATAAGTTTAAGCATCACCTGGAGATCCCGGACCTGTATCCCGACCAGGAAGCCCTGAGCTACCTGGGCGGCCGCTCCGTAAACGAGTTGCTTGAGGGAGAGCGGCAGGCCACCGCCTTTAATCTCATGAAGGCCGGCCGGCCCAACCTGACCTTGCACCTGCCGGAGATCAACCCCTTTACCATCGGGCAATTAATCCACCTCCTGGAAGTGGTGACGGTGGCGGCGGCTTTCCTCTTCGGGGTCAACGCCTTCGACCAGCCGGGAGTGGAGGGGGGCAAGCAAACTACCTATGGCTTGATGGGCCGGCCGGGGTTCGAAAACTATCTCCGGGAATTTACCGAGGCCCCGCCGGCGCTGGAGAAATACCGGATTGCCTGAACCATCATGAAGCCCCTGAAACTCACGACCTCCTGGTGGCGTCCGGGGAAAGACCTGGACACCTTCGGCCTGGTAAAATTTTTCTCCTTGCCCGGCTTTGTGGTCATTCTGGTGTTTACCGTCATTCTGACGGTGCTCCTGACCCTCCGGACCCAGCAGATGAACCTGAAGAAAAACGAAGACTATCTGATCCTGCTGGCCGCCAACCTGAACCACCAGATCTATCAGCAATTCGTCCTGCCCACCGCCTTCGAAAAGGGCGGGCGCATCACCCTGTCGGACCCGGAGCAATCCAAGCGCCTGGACATGGTGGTCCGCACCACCATCCATGGCTTTCACGTGGAGCAACTGAACCAGTACGATCAGGAAGGGGTCTTCTCGTACAGCACCGCCCCAGTGCCCCTGGGGAAAAAATGCGCCGATGTCGTGGGGGTGCAACGGGCCCTGGCCGGGGAAAACTACTTTGAGTTGCCCGGCTACAGCGCCCTCTGGAGCATCTTCTGGCCTCGCAGTTATCAGCACCAGACCCTCAAGGCTTACATCCCCTTCCGGCTGGAGGAGAAGCTCATTCCCCAGACCGGTCCGGTGGTGGGCGTCATTGAGATAACCCAGAACATCTCCGGGGACTTTGCCGAAATCGCCAACTTCCGGCTGATCATTTTGGTCACCCTGGTGGTGATCATGGGCCTGTTATTTATTGTCTTGCGGCAAATCGTCAAGCAGGCCGGCATCATCCTGGAGCGGCGCCAGGAGGAGCAGCTTCGCCTGGAAGCGCAACTCCACCGGTCGGAGCGCCTGGCGGCCCTGGGGGAGATGACCGCGGGGGTCGCCCACGAGGTCCGCAATCCCCTGGGGATCATCAGTTCCACCGCCGAGATCCTGCGGGACCGGCTGGCCCGCTATGAACCCCAAAATCGCCTGGCCCAGATCATCGTGGAAGAGTCCAACCGCCTTAACGAGAAAGTCACGGAATTTTTGGATTTTGCCCGGCCCCGCATCCCCAACCTCCGCCCCTGCGATCTGGAGGCGACCTTAAACCGGGGTCTGGAATTGCTGGCCCCCGAGATCGACCGCCTGGGCATCAAAGTCACCCGGGAATATCAGCTTGACGGCCGGGTCCTCATGGCTGACCAGGATCTCCTGTACCAGGCCTTCTTGAATATTCTCCTGAATGCCATCCAGGCCATGCCCCGGGGCGGCCACCTGACCGTGTCCACCGCCCCCGGCCCCCGCGGTCAGGGGGGAGAAATCCGCTTCGCAGATGATGGGGAAGGCATTGAGCCCGAGGTCTTGAATAAGATCCTCAACCCCTTTTTTACCACCAAGGAAAAAGGCAGCGGCCTGGGACTGCCCATCGTCAAAAGCCTCATCGAAGCGCATCAGGGTCAGTTGGAGATCAGCAGCGCCCCGGAAACCGGGACCACGGTCAGCATCACCCTGCCGGCCCCGGCGCTGCAAAAGGTAAGTTAACGAGTGCCGCCACTTGACCGTTCACCGTCCGGCCAGGCGGAAAGCGAGTCCAGACCACCATGGATACTATCCTAGTCGTTGACGACGAAACCAATTATCTCACCGTCATGGAAACCCTGCTGGGGGAGGCCGGTTATGAAGTTCTCACCGCCCCCAGCGCCATCGAGGCGGTGAAGATCGCCGGGGCCTCCGATCTGGACCTCGTCCTCACCGATATGAAGATGCCCAAAATGAGCGGCATCGATCTCCTGGAGAAATTGCAGCCACTCTACCCGGAGTTGCCGGTGATCATCATGACCGCGTTCGGCACCGTGGAAAAAGCGGTCTCGGCCATGAAAAAGGGCGCCTTCGATTACATCCTCAAGCCCTTCAAAAACGAAGAGATCCTGGTGACCATCGCCAAGGCCCTGGCGTACCGGCGCCTCATCCTGGCAAACCGCCGGCTGAACCAGGAATTGGACAAAAAGTACGGCTTCCCCAACATTGTGGGAACCTCCCGGGTCATGGAGGAAATTCTGGCCCTGGTGAAAAGGGTGGCCCAATCCCGGGCCACGGTCCTGGTTACCGGCGAGAGCGGCACCGGCAAGGAACTCATTGCCCGGGCCATTCACCAGTGCAGCAACCGGGCCGCCAAAAGCTTCATCTCCGTCAATTGCGCCGCCTTGACCGAAACCCTGCTGGAGAGCGAACTCTTCGGCCATGAACGGGGCGCCTTTACCCACGCGGTGGCCATGCGCAAGGGCCGGTTTGAATTGGCCGACGGCGGCACCCTGTTTATGGACGAAGTGGCGGAAATGTCCCAGGGCCTCCAGGTCAAGCTCCTCCGGGTGCTCCAGGAGATGGAATTCGAGCGGGTGGGCGGCGTCCGCACCATCAAGGTGGACGTCCGGGTGGTGGCGGCCTCCAACCGGGATCTGAAAGAGGCGGTGGAGGCCGGGCGTTTCCGGGAGGACCTGTTCTATCGCCTCAACGTGGTCCACCTCCACCTGCCGTCCCTGCGGCAGCGCCAGGAAGACATCCCCTTGCTGGCGGCCCATTTCATTAAAAAGTATGTCCAGGAAAACCTCCGGGACAAGACCCGCATCACCCCGGAAGCCTTGAAAGTGCTGATCCAGTATGCCTGGCCGGGTAACGTCCGGGAGCTGGAAAACGTCATGGAGCGGGCGGTCATCCTGTGCAGCCACAACGTCATCAGCCCCCAGGACCTGCCCGGGGAACTGGCCCCCGCCCCGGCCGAGCCCAGCCTGGACATTGACCGCTTCATCCCCCTGAACACCCCGTTGCCCGAGGCCCTGGACGGCATTGAGGAGCAGATGATCCGCCGGGCCCTGGAAAAAAGCGGCCAGGTCCAGGTCCGGGCCGCGGAACTCCTGGGCATCACCAAAAGCCTGCTCCAGTACAAACTGAAAAAATATCATTTGACGACTTGATAATAATATTTTAAGGGGATGGTAAATGAACAGCATAGAATCTTTAAAGGCCGAAGTCACAAAATTAAAGATTGAGCTAAGTAGCCTCTGGCCGCGGCCTGGAACCGGTTCCCGGCTACGGCGCTTTGTCCTTCAGGCTTGCCTGGCCGCCTGGGGCCTGGCCCTCCTGGCGGCCCCGGCCGGGGCCGCGCCCCCCTCCGGCAAGCTCCTGGTAGCCGCCACCATTGTGCCCCTGGGCGACTTCTGCCAAAAAATCGGCGGCGATCTGGTCCAGGTCCAGGTACTGATCCCGCCGGGGGCCAGCCCCCATGTGTTTGAACCGGCCCCCTCGGTGATGGCCCGAGCCTCCCAGGCCCGGGTGTTCGTGTATATCGGCGCCGGCCTGGAACCCTGGGCGGCCAAGTTGTTGCGCTCCCGGGGAAACTCAGGCCAGGTGGTGGTGGAAGCGGCCCAGGGCCTTCAGCTGTTGCGAGAAACCTGTCATCACGGCTGTGAGCAGCCCGGCGCAAAACCTGCGGCCTCGCACCGCGAGACGGAGGCCGCGCCTGAGCGCCATCTAGGCGGCAATCCGCACATCTGGCTGGACCCGGTGCTGGTCCAGGATATCTGCCGGAAAATCGCCGGGGCCCTGATCCAGGCGGACCCAGACCACCGCGCCCGATACGAAGCCAATCTAAAGGAGTATCTGGCGGCTCTGGAGGCGCTGCACCAGGAGATTCAGCAGCATGCCCGCGCCTGGACCCTCCGGGATTTTGTTTCCTTCCATCCATCCTTCTCTTATTTCGCCCGCCGGTACAATCTGCATGAGGCCGGGGTCATTGAAGAAGCTCCCGGCCGGGAACCCACCCCTCGCCAACTCCAGAACCTGGTGACCGCCGTCCGCCGCTCCGGGATCAGGGTGGTCTTTGCCGAACCCCAGTTCAATCCCCGGATGGCGGAGGTGATCGCCCAGGAGGCCGGGGTGAAGGTCCTGATGCTGGACCCCATAGGCGGCCCGCCGCCTTACGGCTCCGATTACCTGAAGCTGATGCGCTATAACCTGGCGGCGCTGGATGAGGCCCTGCGATGACGGCGCCGGAGATAAGCGAAGCCGCCGTTAAGCTCGAGGGGGTCTGGGTCAGCTTCAACGGCGTCACGATCCTGGAGGATGTCAGCCTGACCATCGAGGCCGGCCGGTACGTGGGCATCTTGGGGCCCAACGGCGCCGGCAAAAGCACCCTGCTCAAGGTGATCCTCGGATTGATTCGGCCCCAGCGGGGCGAAGCCCGAGTCTTCGGCGAACCTCCGGAAAAGCTGCGGCATCATGGCAACGTGGTGGGCTACCTGCCCCAGCGGCCCCTGGGAAACCCCCGCTTTCCCGTCACCGCTCTGGACGTGGTGCTCATGGGCCGCTATGGCCGCATCGGCCTATTCAAACGGCCCCGCCGGGAAGACCGGGAAATGGCCCGGCGCCGGCTGGAGGACCTGGGGATCTCCCATCTGGCGGACCGGCTCATCGGCGATCTTTCCGGGGGAGAGCAGCAGCGGGTCTTTATCGCCCGGGCCCTGGGCGTAGAACCCCGGATCCTGGTGCTGGACGAACCCACGGTGTCCCTGGATGTCTGCGTCCAGGACGACATCTTCGAGATGATCAATACCCTCAGAGAAAAGCTGCACCTCACGGTCCTCATCGTGTCCCACGACATCGGCGCCGTGGCCCGCCACATGGACGACGTGGTCTGCATCAACCGGCGGATTCACGTGCATCAACCCCCGCCCATCGGCCGCCTGGGGCTGGAAAGCACCTTTGGCTGCGCGGTGGAATACCTGTTTCACGGCGAAATCCCCCACCGGGTGGTGAAGAGCCGTGATGATTGATCTGTTCACCCTGGGGTTTCTCCAGCGGGCCCTGGTGGCGGGCATCCTGGTGAGCCTGCTGTGCGGGGTGCTCTCCACCTTCGTGGTGCTGCGGCGCATGGCTTTCATCGGGGTGGGCATTTCGCACTCGGCTTTTGGCGGGGTGGCCCTGGGGTTCCTCTTAGGCGTCGATCCCTTGTGGACCGGCATCGGCTTTGCCCTGATGGTGGCCCTGCTCATTGAGTACGCCCAGACCCGCACCACGGTGGAGGAAGATACCGCCATCGGCATCTTTTTCGCGGCCTCCATGGCCCTGGGCCTGGTCTTCCTGCATCTCTCCCGGGCCTATAACGTGGATGTTTTCGGGTTTCTCTTCGGGAACATCCTGGCCATCGGCGCCCAACAACTATGGCAGATCCTGGTGGTCACCGTGGGGGTTTTGGCCGTTATCCTGGCCTTTTTCAAGGAACTCGTCTTCCTGAGTTTCGATGAGGAGATGGCCTGGGTGAGCGGGGTGCCGGTGAAGGCCCTGCGCTATCTCTTTCTGGTAATTATGGCCTTGGTGGTGATCGTCACCATCTACCTGGTGGGGATTATTCTGGTCTCGGCGCTGCTGGTGATCCCCGGGGCCATCGCCCAGAACCTGGCCCGGCAGCTGAAAACCATGGTATGGGTCTCAACCGGAGTGGCGGTGGGGTCCGCGGTGGGGGGCCTGATGCTGTCCTACGCCATCGACTTTCCTTCCGGGGCCACCATCGTCCTGGTGCTGGCCGTTCTCTACCTCCTCACCAGCGGGCTGCGCCCCTGGCTGCACCACCGATGAGGGCTGGATTCTGACGGCCCTCGCCCCGTGCCCACTTTGGCCGTAATGGTCAAGACTTGACCAGGCAACCTCTCCACCCAGGTTTACTATCACCTGACCATAAAGAAGTTTTCAAAAAATATTCTGTTCGGCTTTCTTGCTAATTTTACTACTGGATTCTGGAAGTCCTACCACAAAAGATCCATTTTGCCTACTGCATCCACGAAAGTGGTTGCCTTGGGTCGAAAACGTACGCAATTTATTAATTTGGGAGAGAAGGGATTCAAGCCAATGAGTCGGGGCAAACGCAGTGGACATTATCATGATTTGGTTGTTATGGAAAATCCGTCCAAAGGGGGGGAAATTGCCGATGTCGCACTTTAAATTCTACGCCGGTGTATTCTTAGTCACTTCCTCTACGTTAATGCTCCAGTTGATAGAGACACGTATCTTGTCAGTGATTTCATGGTATCATTTGGCTTTTTTTGCTATCAGCATGGCCATGTTTGGTTTAACTGCGGGTTCTGTCTGGATTTATTTAAAGAGCGATCAATATACCCAAAAAACTATGTCATATGACTTGGCTTATTTCAGCGCCGCGTTTGCCATCACTACGGTCTTGTCACTTGGCATGCAACTGGTACTCACGTTGACCGTAACATTCTCCATTACCGGTATCATCGTCTGGGTTTTACTGGCGGTGTTTATGGCTGTCCCTTATTTTTTTTCCGGGGTCACTATCAGTTTGGCCCTTACCCGCGGCCCCTATCCCATCGGTCGGGTGTATGGGGTTGATCTCGTTGGTGCGGCAGTGGGTTGTCTGGGGGTGTTATTTCTGCTCAACTTTACTGACGGTCCCTCCGCGGTCATTTGGGTGGGGGCTATTGCCGCGGCAGGCGCTTGGTTTTTCGCCGGGTCCGGCATCGGTGCCCCCCCTGAAGCAAAACCCCCGTGGGCCTCGCTTCTTCAGAACCAGGGAAGGATTTTTATTTTGCTGGCGCTTTTGGCGATAGGTAACGGACTCACTCCGTATGGGCTTCAGCCTATTTTAGTTAAAGATCGGGTTGAAGGCCGAAGCTCCTCGGTGGTGGAGAAATGGAATTCCTTCTCAAGGGTGACGATATTTAAGGATTCCAGAATGGAAGCGCCGCAAATTTGGGGGCCTTCGCCAAAATTGCCCCCAGGGCTGGTAGTGGAAAGAAAATATATGGAGATTGATGGGTTCGCCTCCACCAGCATGTACCGCTTCCGCGGTGATGTGGCAGAGGCCAGTTACTTTAAATATGATGTGACTAATCTGGGGTATTTTTTGCCTAATCAAAAACGCGCTGCCATAATTGGTGTCGGTGGTGGACGCGACATTCTGTCCGCTTGGGTTTTTGGCCTCCGGGACATCACCGGTATCGAGATCAACCCGGCCTTTATCCACCTATTAACGGCTGAACCTGAGTTTACCGAATTTGCCGGCCTCGCCCAACTTAATTCAGTCCGATTAATCGTTGATGAGGCGCGCAATTGGTTCGCCCGTACCCCGGAGACTTTTGATATTATTCAGATGACCCTCACCGATACGGAGGCCGCTACCGGCGCCGGTGCTTTCACCCTGAGTGAAAATGGCCTTTACACGGTGGAAGCTTGGAAACTTTTCCTTTCCCGCCTGACGACCACAGGGGTTTTTACCGTTAGCCGCTGGTATGCTCCCGGTCAGGTTAACGAAACCGGCCGCATCATTAGTTTGGCCGTCGCGACCCTTCTGGATCTCGGGGTGAAGGAACCTAACCGCCATATTTTCGTGGCGTCGGCTAAGAATATTGCTACTCTGCTTCTATCGCCTGTCCCCTTTTCAACTAAAGATATTGAAACCCTGGAAAAGACAACAGCCGCGTACCAGTATCAGGTGATAATAAGCCCATATTCTCAGCCTCAATCAGAGGTTTTGCAGGCTATTTTTAAAGGCAAGAGTCTTAAAGAACTGGAGCACTATGTTCAAGGTTTTGAGCTAGACCTGAAACCGCCCAGTGACGACCGGCCGTTCTTTTTCAACCAATTACCGTTCTATCGACCGGTGGAAGTTTTCAAAATGCTGCTGCATCAGACCCCCTCCGGAGTGATGCGAGGCAATCTTATGGCAGCTGCGACTCTCCTCACTATCCTGATCGTCTCCCTGGGGCTGGTGTTCATAACTATTGTCATTCCTTTGCGACCTGCTATTAAAGACGTGGGGTCCAGATTGGTCATAACCGGCACATCTTACTTTTTTCTGATCGGCATTGGCTTCATGACCGTCGAAGTTGGCCTATTACAGAGGATGAGTGTCTTTCTGGGACATCCCATTTATTCCCTCAGCGTGGTTCTCTTTAGCCTTATTCTCACCACCGGATTAGGGAGCTTGATCTCCGACCGCTTTCCCCTCGATAGCCGGTTCAAGTTTATTATTTGGTCCGTATTAACCGCGGTCTATCTTATTACCTTACCCTATTGGTTGTCGGAACTGTTACTCGCATACGATCACGCCAATTTGTTGGAAAGATGTGCCCTATGCGTTGCTATCATTATTCCAGCTGGCTTGTTCATGGGTTTCGGCTTTCCCACCGGTATGCGGTTAGTATCTGTGGTGGATCCCAACCCGACGCCGTGGTTCTGGGGCATCAATGGAATCGCCGGCGTGTTGGCGGCCAGCACCACCGTAGCCATCAGCATTGCCTGGGGGATTAATTGCGCCTTGGTGATTGGAGGCCTTTGCTATGCCCTGCTGATTCCCGCGGCCTTAGGTATTGGCTTCCGGGAAAAAGCAGGAGATGTGGCCGCAACCTGAACTGCTTTGCAGATAATACCCGGAATTTTCCTTGTCCTGGTGCTACCTGCCCTGATCCGAAACTTATCACCGAGCCAAAAACCTTCCATATTCATAGCGAAATTGATCTGTTGTGGGGGGATCTCCAGAATCCTTTTTTGTCCGATGATATTATGCCTTGATGGCGAGGTTGCCCGGTGAAGTCTTGACCATTATCTATGGTAATTACTACTCAAGGAGATGCGGCGCGCAGGTCCGGTTCCGGAGCCGGGTCCGTAAAACTCCCCACCCGCCCGGTTCAAGCGGGTAGGAGAAAAGTTGGTTCAGCCCCGATGCCCAGGCCCCCTATTTCTTCTTGCCCCGCATCCAAAAGGGGAGGTCACCGGGCCCGGCGCTGGCCGCCCGGAGTTGGGCCAGTTCATCTTTGAGCTGCGTCACTTCGGCCTGGAGAGCTTTGACGGCCGCGGCCGCGGCCTTGAGAAGGTCAACCTCGCGGCGCAGCTCGGCCAATTCCCCCGGCAATCCGGCGACCGTGCCCTTCAAGGAGGCCGCTTCTCCTGCCACGGTTTTGAGCCCCGCCACCTCGGTCAAGAGCGTCTTGAGGCCGGCTGCCAGTTCGGCCAGGCGCGCCTGCACCTCGGGGGGCGCCTCCGGCGCCGGTTGACCCCGGCCGGTTCTGGTCATCGCCGAGAGATCGGGCACGACGGTATCCAGCGGATTTTCCTGATTGACTGCATCCAGGGGATTTTCGCCGATGGTGCTGCGTTTGGCCATGTCGTTTAACTCCCTTCTTGGCTGATGATCTCGTCGGCCAGGGCCCGATAGTCCGCGGCGCCGGCGCTCTTGCCGTCGTATTGGGTGATGGCCTGGCCGAAGGAGGGACATTCGGCCAACCGGATGTTCTCCCGGATAACGGTGCGATAAACCAGGCTGCCGGACCGCTGGCGCAATTGCTCCACCACCTCCCGGGCGTGGCGGGTGCGAAAATCCACCCGGCAGGCCAGGATGCCCGAGACTCTCAGATCCGGGTTGAGGCGGTCCCGGACCACCTCCACGGTCTGAAGCAGTTGGGCCAGGCCGCTCAGGGCCATGACGTGGGCCTCCACCGGCACCAGGAGTTCCGCCACCGCCACCAGGGCGTTGACGGTGAGGACCCCCAGGGTAGGCGGGCAGTCGATGAGCACGTAGTCCCAGCGGTCCGGCGGCAGGCGGTCCAGGTTGCGGCGCAAAATGGTTTCGGCCCCCACTTCCCCGGCCAGCATCTTCTCAGCCCCCACCAGCCAGGACGAGGACGGCACCAGGTCCACCCCGGCCACCCCCGAATCCTGCACCAGCTCAAGCATAGAGCCATTTTCCGCAAAGATCCCCAGCACTCCCTTGCCGGCTTTTTTGATCCCGAACCACGCGGTGGTGGAATGTTGCGGGTCCAGGTCGATGACCAGCACCCGCCGGCCCTTCTCCCCCAGGGCCGCTGCCAGATTGACGCTGGTGGTGGTCTTGCCGCTCCCCCCCTTCTGGTTTGCAATGGCAAAAGTCCTCATGGCGAGCCTTTCTCCCTCAAGCCTCAGTACCGGGCGGCAGCCGCCGCCAGGCCCAAACTTCCCCCGCGCCTCGCCCCGGGGCGCGGCTCCCCGTCAGAGCCTCACTATGCGCCGCACCGGCAAGATCGCCCCCAAACAGCCCAGCCCGGGCCCAGTCAAGACCCCTGGGGGGCCGCCGGCGCCTCGGACACCGGGACCCTCGCGCTGCCAGTCTTCTCAGCCAACGGCCCCAGCGGCCAGCCTCCCGGTTTATTTACTACTTAAGTTCACCATGCCACAACCAGACCGGCCTGTCAACCTGCGGTCTCTGGCGGGTCAAAATCGTTGACATATGCCGCTGTTTGTGCTATTGTAATGCTTACAAAAATGTGCGCCCTGAATTAAAGAAAACTCTCTGGGGGCTAACCTCGGAAGGGAGTCTGACAAACCCGTTTTTTGACCGCAGTGGCCAAGGCCGCCGGATAATCTAGGCTCTAACCGGGTCAGGAGGAGTACTTCACGGGAGAAGGTTATGCACAAGTTCCGGGCAACTTATCTCGGCGCTTTTATCCTGGGTTGGCTGCTGGCTGTTGGAGTTGCGCCCGCGGCAGCCTATTATTCTCCTTTGCCAGCCACCGCCACCTTCACCAGCAATTCGGTTTCGCGCACGGTTTACGATCCTAAGCTTAAAAAACCCTGGGGGTTCATTTCCTGGTTCGGGGGAGACAATGTCAGCGTTGTAGATTTGAAACAGCATAACGGCGTCATCGCCTGGATCATAAAACACGGGACCACTTACCAAGTCACCTGCAGCGTCTATGACCCCGGCGCCGGCACCTTTATAGAGGATACCCAGGGGCCTTTTACTGATATTTCCCAATTTCAGATTGTTGATGGAGTGGTGGCCTATGTGGCCGGCATGCCGCCCACCATGTCTGATCCCGCTCATCCCGAGTTCAAGTACGCCACTTATGATCCGGCCAAGGGGGCCTGGCAGAATAGATCACATTTCCCATCTTGGCCTAATGTCTCTAATTTGACGGTGGCAACCAAAGATGGGGTAGTGGTCGTCTCCTATACTTGGGAACTCATTGGATATGCCCCTCATTCCGTTCTTGCGGTCGATATATATAATAGCGCGATAGGCAACTGGCACAGCGCGTCACAGGGTTTCCCATCAAGCTTTTTTACCGACAATATCCTAACTTGCCAATATGTCATAACAAATTCCACGATATATACTATATTGTTCCATCCCACTTTTGGTCAGGTGGGGTCTGATACTTGGGGCTATGATGCCAGCGCAAACCATTGGTACCTGGGGCCCACCAAGCCCATGGCTCATTTTGTGGCGCAGCCTAAGCTCGGGTCAAGCCCCCTGTGGGTCTGGTTTACCGACATGTCCATCGCCGGGGCCAACTGGAGCTGGGATTTTGGCGACAACACCAGCCCCAGTTCGGACCGCAGCCCTTATCATATCTTCACTTCCCCGGGAAACTTCCAGGTAACCCAGTGGATAAGCGGCCCCAGCACTTACAGCCAGACCATCACGGTGTTGAAGGGGAAGAGTTTACCGGGAATGCTCCATTTGCTCCTGCTGGCCGATTGACGCAGGCATGGCTTACTGGCGCTCTTCGAAGCAATCCGGTTCGGGGAAGGGGAAGGCGTCTGTGAGATTCCCCCCGATAAAAATTAAGGCGCTGGGCCAGGGGCATGGCCGGCAAACCTCTGACGCCATCATTTCGGGATCGAACCATGACCGCAGGGCTGAAACTTCTGACCGTCTCCGTCCTCCTGCTCATCAGCGCCTGTGTCTCCGCCGGCGCCAAGGCCATTACCGATGCCGGCGTCGTCTCCCGGATCGAGGTGGGCAAGTCCACCCGGGCCGACGTCGCGGCCCTCCTGGGTTACCCGATCACCGCCTCCTATGGCGGCCAGGGGGAGGAGACCTGGCATTATACCCGGGTCACCACCGGCCCCAGTAGCAAACTTTGTCTCTTATTTCCTCAGTCCAGTAATAACTGGAGGGCTGCGCCAGGATTACCGCCACGCTCATAATTGATTTGGTCATAGGTTAGCTGGATATTGTCAAAAGCGCCTTTTACAATCGGTCCCGAGAAAGGTGTGTCTCTATTGAGATTGAGGTTAACGCTAGTAGCCAAACCTAAGGACGGATCGGTAAAGGACCCGACTAATTGCCATGCCGCACCATTCCAATAGGACCCCGCCATCGTATTACCGGTCCTCGTCATTCTCAGCTTTCCGGAAGCGCCAGAAGCCGCAACCTGAGTCATCTGGCCCTTAATCATGGTGAAATAGATCTCGCCCCCACCTCCCTCATTTACCCCGCGGCTGCGGCGGAATATGGAAAAATCGTTCGCCTGATCTATAGTTAAGCCAATTTGCGCTTCATTATTCGCCGGCCACGTCAGCAGATCGAAATCGACCACCATATCGAAGTCGCCCACTAACGTAAAGTTGCTTCCCACCCCCCCCTGGTAACGAGTGCCCCCCGAACTTTGCGGTAGGGTGATCTCCAGGCGATTATTGATCACGCTGCTTGAAGACCCCAGGCCTTCTTCAAATTTATACCACAAATTTTTGTTATATTCGTTGTTATCGAAATTTTCGGCAATGACCCCCGCTTGGGAAGGGGACACCGTCAGGAGCAAAACCGCCAGAAGCAACAAGCTCGCCAGGCCCAGTTTTCCACGTGATAAAAACATGATACCTCCTTGAGCGCGCCAACCTAAGACCGTCCGGTCCATGAATGGCCCGAGATTATGCGATAATCTTGGCCATGCGGTTGAAATTGGTTTTGAGACCTTCTATCCGGGGGTCGATTCCGAAGAAGTTCCTCTTTTTGTAGCCCAATAGTCATGCTGAATGAAGGTAGCACAAATTCCCCTCAATATTTATCTTTATTTTCAGATTTTGAATATACCACCCCCTTGGTTCGCAGATTCTGGCTGGGGCGTCGATCTATGAACCCCAGGACAGCACCGCCCGATAGTGGTGCGATAGAGGAAAAGCCGAGGCTACATGGACATACCCCCGGCCCGGCTCTGATACCAATGAGCACTCAAAAGACTATTTTTGTCATTCTGAGCGCAGCGAAGAATCTCTCCTTTAAAGCCGCCGAGATTCGTAACGAAGCGGCGCTCCGTTCAGAATGACATGAATTTTCATAGTTTTTTGACTGCAACTTCGTATGAGGTCAATTTCAATTGGCCTAAAACTTGAAAGAACTAACCTAAAAAAGGCGACCGATGCGGTCGCCCTGCATACAGGCGATATTTTTCCCCGGCCGAATTATTTGTTAGCTTTTCCGCCCTCAGGGTGATGGCCCCGCCTTTTCCCAGCCTCCGCCCAAGGCCTTGTAGAGGGCGATCAGGTTGGTATCCACGGTGCGGGTGCTCTGGGCCAGGGCATCTTCGGTAACAAACAGAGAGCGCTGGGCGATGAGGACGTTCAAGAAATCCGACTTGCCGGCGAGGTAAAGCAGCATGGATAGTTCCACGGCTTTGCGGTTGTTAACCACGGCCTCGGATAGGGATTTGCGGGTTTCCTGTTCCTTGGCATACGCCACCAACGCGGTTTCCACGTCTTTCAAGGCGGTGAGCACGGTCTTTTCATACGTGAGCAGGGCCTGCTCTGTGAGGGCATCCTGAACTTTGATGTTCCATAAGATGCGGCCGCCCGCAAAAATCGGCCAGGTAACGCTGGGGCCCCAGGACCAGAAATTACTGGACCAAGGTCCCAACCTGGCTACGTCACTGGCGGACAGGCCAAAGGACCCGGCCAGGTTAAACTTGGGGAACAGGTCGGCGGTGGCCACCCCGATGCGGGCCGTGGCGGCATGGAGTTGGGCTTCGGCCCGGCGGATGTCCGGGCGGCGCCGCAGCAGCTCTGAGGGCAGGCCCACGGGAATCGAAAGGGGGGCGGGGGGAATCGGGGCTACCTTGGCCAGGTCTGGTGAAAGGGCCGCCGGTTCCCGCCCCAGCAGCACCCCCAGGCTGTAGATGGCCGCCCGGGCCGAGGACTCGAAAACCGGTATCGTGGCTTCAGTGGTGGCTACCTGGGCCCTGGCGTTGGCCACATCCAGGCCCCCCACAAAGCCGGCGTCATACCGCTTCCGGATGATTTCGGCATTGTGCTTTTGCGCCTTAAGATTTCTCCGGGCAATATCGATCTGCTGTTGCAATCCCCGCAGGTTGATATAGTTGCTCCCCACGTCTCCCATCAGGGTCACCAGGACGTCGCGGCGGTCCTCCACCGCGGCCTGGAGGTCGGCGGTGGCGGCCTCGACGCTGCGCCGCGTGCCTCCGAAAATATCCACCTCCCAGGCGGCATCGAGACCGGCCTGCCACAAGTTCTTGAGCGCCCCGGCGGTGGCGATGGCGCCGCCGCCGCCGACTTCACTGGCTCCCTGGCTCCTTTGGTACAGCGCCGAAGCATCCGCCTGGGGCCAGAGGGGCGCGCCCGCCACCCCCCGGGCCGCCCGGGCCTGGCGGATGCGGGCTTCGGCCAGGCGCACATCCAGGTTGGCGCGCACGGCCATCTCCACCAGGGAAGACAGGGTCGGATCGTTAAAGGCGTTCCACCATTCCGCCAACGTCACCGGGTCTAGCGTGGTTTTGCTGGGTTGGGCCGGGGTGACGACATTCTGGCCGTCCCAGTCTTTGGGGACCTTGGTCTCCGGCGGGCGGTAATCCGGGCCCACGGCGCAGCCGGAGCCGGCCCCCAGACAAAGGGCCAGGCCTACAATTAATAAAAGTTTTCCACGTTTCGGGCTGCCGTCAGCCATTATAGACATGGGTGCATTCACTTTCATTGGTGGCACAGCCTTTCCAGGCTGTGCCGTATTGAGCTCATCACTCTTCTATAGGTTCCCCTGGTTCCCATAAAAATGGGTATTCTTCAGGAGACTGGCATAATCCGGTTTTGACAGGATTATTGCGGATATAATTCCATTTTTCCAGATACTCATCATGATCTCTCACAATACGGTCAAAACTTTCTTCCTGCCATAAAGAACCTTTACTGCCCCTGGCTTTATTGATTTCCCGGGCGCTATAACCTTTAATACCTTGCAAAATCTTACTTAGCGGATATTCCATTTCTGATTTAAATACAACAGGTTTCAATATTACATGCGCATGATCCGGCATCACCAATGCCGTTGTCACCCAATATCTTATCTGGTGAAAGTGTTTCATAGCATCCAGCACAATTCTTCTCTCATCCTCAGTAATAATCCCTGATTTCAAACGGAAAGTAATAAAATAAGTGCTGCCGGGCAATTGCCAGTGAGGCAGATTTCGGCGATTAATGGACAACTCATCTTTTTGAGCACAGGCTGGAAAGCCTGTGCTACCGGGTTTATCAGTTTTTTCTTTCGCCTTCATACTATTTTCTTGGCTTATAGCCCTATTACTCTTGGTAGCACAGCCTTTCCAGGCTGTGCCGGGTTCTTTTCAGGGCGACCATGGTTCCCAGAGAAATGGGCGTTCCTCAGGAGTCTGATACAAAAAATCATTCATAGCGCAGGGCGATAATCGGGTCCAGACGCGAGGCTTTCCACGCCGGATAAAAGCCGAACACCATGCCCACCGTCACGGAAACCGCAAAGGCCGCGACGATGGCGGCCAGGGATAATTCCGTCGGCCAGCCCAGAAATGCCCTGACCAACAGGGAAATCCCCCGGCCCACCAGGATGCCTGCCACCCCGCCGCAGAAACAGAGAATCACGGATTCCGCCAGAAATTGCTGGAGGATATCCCGGCTCCAGGCCCCTACCGCCATGCGCAAGCCGATCTCCCGGGTCCGCTCCGTCACCGACACCAGCATGATGTTCATGATGCCAACGCCCCCGACCAACAGGGAGATCAGGGCCACCGCCAGCAAGAGCTTGGTCATCATAGCGCCGGTGGAAGACAGGGCTTTGGTCATTTCGGTCATATCCCGGATGCTGAAGTCATCCGGCTCCCCCGGGCCAATCCGGTGCCGCTCCCGCAGCAGCTGGGTGATTTGCTTGATGGCGGCAGGGATTTCCTGGGTGGAGCGACCCGCAGTCAGGACCTGATCCACATTGATAAACCGCACCGGCTGGGGAGTATTTGCGGCCTGCGTCGCCGATGGTATGGGATAGAGTTGGTTTTGAGCCGTGGGGTAGATCTGGTTGAGAGTATTCACCGTTGAGGAGCCGCTGCTCGCGGCGCTCTGGTTCGCGGTGGTCGCGGAAGCGCCGGTCACCCTGAATTTAATCGTCGTCCAGGGGGCGAGCAGGACATCGTCCTGATCCATGCCCATCATGTTGGCCCCTTTGCTGGTGAGGACCCCGATCACCCGGAAGGAGACATTCTGGACGCGGACTTCTTTGCCGAGGGGCGACTCGCCCTGGAAAAGCTCCCGGACCAGCCTCTGGCCCAACACGCAAACCTTGCTGGCATTGCGGACATCCCGATCCGTGAACATGTCGCCCTCGGCCAGGCCCCATTCCCGAACGTTGAGCCAGGCGGGAGTGGTGCCATAAATAAAGGAGGGCACCCAGTTGCGGTTGCCATAAATGATCTGGGTCCGGGCCCGGACCACCGGAACCGCGCCTCTGACCGCCGGGCACTCGTTCAGGATAGCCTCAGCATCCTGGGGGGTGAGGGTCATGACGCTGCCCGCGCCGAAGCTCACGCCGCCGCTTGAGGCGGTGCCTGGCAGGACTAACAGGTTATTGGCCCCCATACTGGCAATGGTCGCCTGGATGGCGCTCGCAGAGCCGCTCCCGATCTCCATCATGGCGATGACCGCGGCCACGCCGATGACAATGCCGAGCGCGGTCAGGGCCGCCCGCATGACGTTGCGCCTCAACCCGTGCAGTGCGGTCCGCACCATCCACTGGAGCCGCAGCCATGCCAATCCTGAGCGCATCTGGGCCACGACTTCTAAGCCCACCGGAGGCGATGACCCAACCTGCCCCCCCGGGGCCTTTTGAGTTTGGGGCGCTTCGGCTTCCACCCTCCCATCGGTAATCCTGATGATCCGTTTGGCGTAGCGGGCGACAATGGCGTCGTGAGTGACCAGAATAATGGTCACCCCTTCCTCTTCGTTGAGTTTCCGGAAGAGTTCCAGAACTTCTTCACTGGTCTTGGAGTCGAGGTTGCCGGTGGGCTCATCCGCGAACAGGATGGCGGGATTATTGATGAGGGCGCGGGCAATGGCCACCCGCTGCTGCTGCCCGCCGGAGAGTTGAGAGGGTTCGTGATCCAGGCGGTCCCCTAAACCTACCCGCCGGAGCAAGTCTTCGGCCCGCTGGCGCGCCTCCTGGTCGGAGAGGTGCTGCGCGGTATACGACAGGGGCATGATCACGTTTTCCAGGGCGCTGGTCCGGGGCAAGAGGTTAAAGGTCTGAAATACGAAGCCGATTTTCTGGTTCCGGAGTTGGGCCCACTCATCGGCCGACAAGGCCGCCACGTCCTGCCCCGCCAGTCGGTATTCCCCGGCCGTGGGGCGGTCGAGACACCCGAGAATGTTCATGAGCGTGGTCTTGCCCGAACCCGAGGTGCCCATCAGCGCGACAAACTCGCCATGAGAAACGGTCAGCGAGACGCCTTTCAGCACCGGCACGTCGATTTCGCCCAGGTGATAGGTCTTATAGAGGTCGCGCAGCTCGATAAATTCCATGCAGGCTCTCGTTATCCACCCTCGCCGCCGGAGGTCCCTCCGGAGGTGAAACTACTTTTTGCCGTCCGCGGGCTTCTTGAAGAGTTGAGGGGTAAAGGGGCTGCCGCCAGGCGCAGGTTGCCCGGCCGGCTGGCTTTCCATGCCGCCCACCACCAAGGAGGTCCCTTCCTTGAGTTCAGCGCTTTCCACTTCCGTCAGGCTGCCGTCGCTCATGCCGAGGGTCACCTGGACCGGACGCACCAGGTTTCCCTGGGGGACCCACACGAGGCCGCGGGGCATCGAAGCCTTACCGGCCTTAGCCGTGGGCTTTACCTGGGCCGGCGCCTCGGGCCCCCTCGCCTTCTTGGGGCTCTCCCGGAACTCTCCCGCTATCTGCTCCGGCTGGGGCGTCCAACGGAGCGCGGCATTGGGGACGAGCAGGACATTCTTGCGTTCGCCCACAATAAACGTGACATTCGCGGTCAGATACGGCAGCAGCTTGCCGTTAGAATTATCGGTGATAATCTCCACGGTGTAGGTGACCACATTCTGGGTCATGGTGGCGTTGAGCCGCACCTTTCCTACTTCCCCCGAAAAGACCTCACCGGGGAAGGCATCCACCGTAAAGGTGACCGCCTGCCCCGGCTGTATATGGCCGATATCCGCTTCATTGACCGCGACCCAGACCTGGAGGCGCTTCAGATCCTTGGCAAGGAGAAAGAGGCTGGGAGCATTGAGACTGGCCACGACGGTCTGGCCGATGTTGACCCGCCGGTCGATGATGACCCCTTTGACCGGCGAGGTAATGGTGCAGTAACTCAGGTTTTGCAAGGCCCGACTCAAGGCGGCTTCGGCCTGGGACACGGCGCCTTGCGCCTGGACTATGGCGGCTTTACCAACCGCGAGATTGGCCTTGGCAACTTCAAAGGCGGCCCGGGCCGCGTCGAAGTCGGTTTGCGACAGGGCGTCCGATGGTCCCAGCTTGCGGGCCCGGGCCCAGTCGTTCTCGGCCTGAAGAAGTTTGGCCTGCATTTGCCCCAGATCGGCTTGGGCCTTCTGGACTGAGGCTTTGGCCTGAGCCAGCTGGGCTTTGGCCGAGGCCGCGTCCGCGGCGTAAAGGGCGTCGTCAATCCGGGCCAGCACCATCCCGGCCTCGACAACGGAGCCGTAGTCCACCGGTTTGCCGTTCTTATCTTTGCCAAATGTCACGATCTTGCCGGCGACTTGGGCCCCGATATCGACGACTTCCTCCGGCTCCACCGTGCCCGTGGCGCTGATCGTCGCCTGCAGGTCGCCCCGGTTCACCTGGACTGTCTTAAACCCGGCCGACTTCCCGCTGCCGCGCAGCAGGTAGCCCAGGAGAGCCAGGGCGGCAACCACCGCCACGACGGCGATGACCAGGGTGCGCCTATCGGGAAGTCTCATTTTCTGCATCTGATATCCTCTGGCCACAGAGGCATAACCTCTTGATAGCCTCTCCTGACCCCAGCCAAAGCAGCCCCAGGCCAGGGGACGTGGGCGACAGAAAGGCCAAATAATTTAAGTATATTATGAATTGAATACCCAAACCTGTCAATCTGGTGAGCAAATTCATCATTGGGGGTATCCGGTTGACTCCCTTACCCACTATATGTTGTTTTTAATTAACGACTCCACGAATGGATCGCTAATGAACAAAAGTTTACTAACAAAGTGCTTTATTCCCTCCCCCTTGATGGGGGAGGGTTAGGGTGGGGGTGGGAATGCTATGTTCTACAGGGGTGTTGCCCAGACACCCCCTCCCCCCAACCCCCTCCCACCAGGGGAGGGGGTGTTTCCGAATCAGGCTGATCTGATGGAATTTCGGGCTTCCGTTCATCCCATATATAGTGGCCGGGAGAGTCAACCGGATAGCCCCAAAAAGTTATTGGCCAATATTAACATAGAATAGATATTTATCAAAGATTATAATTGGTTATATGTAATTTTGGGTGGATTGATACAGGCAATAATCAGGAATGAAATGGTCGGAGATGTACCTTTTTCGACAGCCTCAGCAGTGACCTTGCACCGGGGAATTTTTATTATACAATTATTTTGTAAACTTACCACTTCTATCTTTCTTTTTGCCGTAGGGCGGGAAAGTGAAACGCATCCCGCCTTTATTCTCTAACTCACGACAAAATTCAAAAAGGCCATGAACCGCATCGCCGGTCAGATGATCTTATCCCCGTGACGGGAAGTTGTCCGGCCGGGCCTTAACCATTGCCCCCTCTTATCCTCCTCAGCATTGCATAAATCCGGCGATAAGGTCATAATCCCGTCAGGAGATGATGACTCATGCTGGAAACTCTTAACCTCACCGACGCCCTAAAGAGCTACACCTACGACCAAGACAAGCTCCTGAGCCCGGAGGAGACCATCCGCCGGGTGCGGGACCGCCTGGGGGCGCTCGACCTCAAGCTCCTCCAGGAAACCATGCGCATCGACTCCGGCCGCCTAAATATCCCCGTGTACCTCAGCCTTCTGGGGGTGGACGCCCGCCGGGTGGTGCCCACCCAAAAGCAGATGGGCAAAGGGGCCACCCCGGTCCAGGCTGAGGCCTCGGCCCTCATGGAGCTGGTGGAGCGTTTCAGCTTCTTTTCCTATATGAACGACGGCCCCCTGGACTTCGGCTGCCCCCGGGATCTGGCGGGCCAGGCCCTGCCCTGGTCTTTACTCTGCCGCTCCCTGTTCGACACTTCGCCCGACGCCGCGGCTGCGGCCCGGCTCTATGAGGACTGGCCCCTGTATTTCGTGCCGGCCACCAACCTGACCCGGGGCGAGGCGGTCTATCTGCCCATCCACTGGTTTTACCTGATTGAGGAATATAACGGCCCGTCCGCGGGCAACTGCCTGGAGGAGGCCATCCTCCAGGGCCTGGGCGAAGTGGTGGAGCGCCACGTGGGCTCGGTCATCAGCTATGAGCGCCGTCCCACTCCGGCCATCGACCCCGAGTCGGTCACGGACCCCGTGGCCCGGGAACTGCTGGCGAAGTTTCGGCAGAACGGCATTGTCCTCCACCTGCGGGATTTCTCCCTGGACACCAGCATCCCCACGGTGGCGGCCCTGGCCTATGACCCGTCCACCTTTCCGGAGAGCAGCGAGATCGTCTTCGCCGCCGGCACCACCACCGATCCCACCAAGTCCCTGATTCGGGCCTTAACCGAGGTGGCCCAGCTGGCCGGGGATTTCCACCGCCGCACCAGCTACCGGCCCACGCTCCCCAAGTATGAGACCCTGGAGGAGGCGGCCTATCTCATGGCGCCCGGACCCCAAAAACCCCTGGACAGCCTTCCCAACCTCTCCCGGCCCAACCTCAAAGACGAGATCGATCTCTGCCTGGCGGCCCTGTCCCGCTTGGGGCTGGAAGTCCTGGTGGTGAACACCACCCACCCCGCACTTAATCTCCCGGCGGTGTACGTGCTGATCCCCGGCACCCACTTTCTGGAACGCACCCGCAACACCAGCGTCATTTTCCACCTGGCCAAGACCGCGGCCCTGTACGCCCCGCCCCTGGAGGCCCTGGCGGCCCTGGCGGAGCTCAACGCCGCCTTTCCGGCGCGCTTCGACGTCCACTTCTTCCTGGGTCTGGCCCTGGAAAACCAGGACCGGGCCAGTGATGCCCTGGAGCACTTCCGCCGGGCGCTGGAACTTAACCCCCCGACCCATGAACTGCCCAGCATCTACGTCCACCTGGGCGCCTGCCACAAAGACCTGGGGGGCTTCAAAGAGGCCGCGGCGGCCTTCACCCAGGCGCTGGAACTGGACCCAAACCTCAAGGAGGCCCTCCACTTCCTGGGATTTTGCTGCTTCAAGCTGGAGGAATATCAGCAGGCGGTGGAGTGCTTCGAGAAGGTCATCGAGTTGGACCCGGGCTCGGCCATCGACTACGCCAACCTGGGGATCAATTTGCAGCGCCTGGGCCACCGCAAGGAAGCCGCCTACGTGCTCAAACAGGCCCTGGAACTGGACCCGACCCTGGACTTCGCGGCCCGGGCGTCGGCGGATTTGGAGGGATAGGTTTTTATGGGGGCTATCTCTCCCCCGCCCTCCCCTCAAATTTCATTTCCCTAACTTCTCCCGACAAGCCCCGCAAAACCCCGGCCCCTTCTGGTCGGTGTCGGCCAGGGAGTTGGAGAAGGACATGACGCAGGCCGGATCGGGGCAGTGGCCCAGGCCCAGGAGGTGCCCCAGTTCGTGGACCGCCTCTTTGACGGCCCGCGCTTTGAACCGGCGGGGGTCCCGGGGCTGGCCGTAAAACTCCGGGTAGAGGCGGGCCAGGGAGATGACGGCGCAGCGCGATGGGGGATCGGCCAGGCCAAAGACGAAGTTGAGACCGGGCGCGGTGAGGTCCACCCCGGTGACCCCCAGGATAATCTCCTCCCCCGGCGGGCGGACGGCCGCCAGCGCCGCCAGAAAAGGGGGGCCCGGATACTGGCTGCGGCCCTCAGGGCAGGATGCCGGCAGGGGGAGGTTGCCCCCCATCCGGACGACCGCGCCCAGTTCCCGCGTTACGCCCTCCTGCAGGAAGCCGAGTATGGCCGGGGGCAGGGACCCCACGGAGATCAGCCTTACCGTGAGGGGGGCGGCGGCCCCCAGCCCCGCCAGGGCCAAAAGCGGCAGCCAGAAGAACACCCCTAGCCCTCCTGGAACGGCACGGGTTTCTTCCAGTCCTGAACCCCCGTCAGGTCCTTCTCCCGGCCAATCACCACCAGCACGTCGCTGGGCTTGATGACGAAGTCGGGGGCGGGCAAAAACACTAAGCGCGCCGGCACCAGTTCCCGGATGGCAATGACGAACACCCCGAAGCGTTTTCTCAGCTCAAGGTCTTCCAGGCTGGAGCCGTAAAAATCATCCGGCGGAGCCACGTCCATCACCCGGTAATCCGCTTCCAGGGGCACGAAGTCCAGGAGATTGGGGTTGATAATGTGGGCGGCCACCCGGCGGGCCGTCTCCCGGTTTTGGCCTTGGCCTGGATGGACCGCACCCCGATCTTCTTCAGGTGCAGGGTGCACAGGATACTGGCCTCCAGGTCTTCGCCGATGCTGACGATGACCTCATCGAAGTCCGCGGTGACCACCGAACTCAGGCCGGCAAAATCCCTGACGTCCAGGATCAGGGCCCGCTGCACCTGGTCCACGATGGCGTTGACGCGATTCTCATCCCGGTCCAGGACCAGGACCTCGCATTCCCGGGACAGTTCCCTGGCCAGCTCGGTCCCGAACTCGCCCAGGCCGATTATACAGATATGTTTTTTGTGCTTCATCCGATCATCACTTTTCCTTCGGGATACTGAACGGGGCCAGGTTTGGGTGTGAAAAACCACATGGCCAGGGTCAACGGTCCCAAGCGGCCCACAAACATGGTGGCTATAATCCATAACTTACCGGGCGCCGAGAGCTTGTCGGTGATGCCGGTGGAGAGGCCCACCGTGCCGAAAGCGGAGATTTGCTCGAAAATCACGTCGTGCATGCCGATCCCCGGACGGGCGCCCTCGGTGACCAACAGCAACAAGACCCCCACGATATTCCACAACAGGGCCAGACGCAGCAACAAGGAGACCCGCCACAAGGTTTCGTTGGGGATCCGGCGGTCCAGCAGCCTGACCTCGGTTTCGCCCCGGACCCTGGCCCGTAGCTCCGCCCAGGAGATGGCGAACACGGTGGTCTTGATGCCCCCGGCGCAGGAGGCCGGAGAGCCGCCGATGAACATCAGTATCGAGATCAGCAGCAGGGAGGCAAGGGGCAGACGGCCGATGTCCACGGTGTTGAAGCCCGCGGTCCGGGCCGTGATGGACTGGAACAAGGCCGCGGCCAGCCGGGCCTCCCAGGAGGTCTCGGCCGCGGTGAGCCCCAGGACCAGGATGACGGCCGCTCCCCCGACGATCAGGATGGCGGTGAACCGCAGCACCACCCGGGCGTGGACCGAGAGGCGCCGACAGTCAATATCCCGGTCCCGGCGGCGGGAAAACCGGCATTCCGCCCGCTGCCACAGTTCGTGGACCACGGTGTGGCCCAGACCGCCGATGACGATGAGGCCCATGATGGCGATGGTAAAGAGGTGGTTGTGGCGCACCTCCACCAGATTGTCCTTGTAAAGGGAAAAACCGGCGTTGCAAAAAGCCGACACCGCATGAAAAACCGATTGGAACAGGGTCTCGCCCAGATGGGCGGCCTGGGGCAGCAAGGCTGCGAAGAGCACCGCGACGCCCAAGAGTTCGGTCACCGCGGTGAGCCAGAGGATACGCCTGAACATGGTCTTGAAGTTCACGCCGATGTCCTGCTGGAAGAACGACCCGTGGAGCACCGACTGGGACCTCAGGGACAGGCGCCGCCCCAGGAACTGGAACATGAGGGCCGCAAAGGTCATGATGCCTAAACCGCCGGCCTGGATCAGCAGCAGGATGACGATCTGGCCGAACCGGGTGAAGTCGGTGCCGGTATCCACCACGGTCAGGCCGGTGACGCACACGGCCGAAGTGGAGGTGAATAGGGCGTTCAGAAAGCTGACCTTGCCCGGCTGATGGGTCCAAGGCAGCCTGAGGAGGAGCGTCCCCAGGATAATTACGCCCCCGAAACCGATGATTAGCAAGGCCTCCGGCAGCCCGAGCAACAGGCGAATTCTGCTTTTCGCCTTTATTGGCGTCATGCTTCCAATATTTTCCAGGGCCGTCTCTCCGGCAAGCGGTGGTCAGTCTCACTCGTTCATACTTAAAATAACCGCCCCTTTCAAGGATTATCCCCAGGGCTGAAGATTTTCCTGCATTCAAGAGAAATCCCTCGGTTATTGGCTTGGGAGCGCAAGGGCGTGGGTGGATAATTTCCCTTGACGTAGCTGCAAAAAAAAATTAAAGTAATAGTCGTTGGTCACAGCTCCATTCGGCCAACCGCCGAATTCTCCGAAACCCAAACGGAGAAGCGGGGGACCCAAGTTTTTGGGGCGAATCCGCATAGTTCGTCAATGCGGTAGGGCAAGCCACCTCCCGCCCGAGCCCGGCAGCTAACCCCGTAGGCAGGAGGAGGGTATGGCAAACATAGATATTGAGCCGCCCGCCGCGCATCTGGGCGGGTCTTTTAGGGGACTTCCCGCCCAGTCATATCCCCCCGTTCAGACAGCCGCTTTATCTGACGGTCGTTTATTCGCCGCCAGCCCCAGTCCGACGCCGCCCCCCGGGCCGGAATCCCATTCTCCCTGACACCTCATGGAAAGACGCCGCCGCCGCGAAAACACCTGCAGAGGATTAGCGCGGGTTTGGGGCCGAATGGGGCCTTGCTCCGGCCTCACTGTATGAGTAATCCGCCTCAATTATGGTGCGGATCTAAAAGTTAGGGAGTCCCCTGATACATGAAAGCTATCATTCTCATCTTGGTCAATCTGTTCCTGGTGGGGTTATTCATCTATCTGCCCCGGAAACCGGGGGCAACGGTCCCATCGTTATTGCCTTGGCCCTGACCTGATTTGGAGGACTTCCCATGAGCACCGATTCCTCAACTGACGGAACGCCGTCTCAGTCCTATTCAGGCAGCGCCCACCTGAACGGCTCCGGTCCCCCTCCCTCCGGGAGCAAAGACCGGAAGAGAACCCTGGTTCTGGCCATAGGCGCCCTGGGGGTGGTGTATGGGGACATCGGCACAAGCCCCCTGTACACCGTCAAGGAGTGCTTCCACGGACCCCACGCCATGTCCCTAACCCCGGTTAACCTGCTGGGCGTCATGTCTCTCATCTTCTGGTCGCTCACGATGGTCGTGATGATTAAGTACGTGATATTTATCTTAAAAGCCGACAATGAAGGGGAAGGCGGCATCTATGCCCTGGCTGCCCTCTTTCTGGGAAAAGGTGCCAAGCAGGTTTCAGAAAAGACCGTGAACCGTCTCGTCCTCTTGGGGATCTTCGGCGCCGCCCTGCTCTATGGTGACGGCCTTATCACCCCGGTTATCTCCGTGCTCTCCGCGGTGGAGGGCCTCAATGTGGCCACCAGCGCCGCCGAACCCTTCGTGCTGCCCATTTCCTGCGGTGTCCTGTTCGGTCTGTTTTTCTTTCAGCGCCTGGGGACCGAGCGCATCGGCAACGTCTTCGGCCCCATCATGTTGTTCTGGTTCACCTCCATTGCCGCCCTGGGCCTGGCCCAGATACTCAGGAGACCTGAGATTCTGGCGGCTTTGGACCCGCGCTACGCCGTGTCCTTCTTTGCCGTTAACCGCCTGCACGGCGTCGTGGTTCTGGGCGCGGTAGTTCTCTGTATCACCGGGGGTGAGGCCCTTTACGCCGACCTGGGTCATTTCGGCCGGGGCCCCGTCCGCCTGTCCTGGACCGTTCTGGTTTTTCCAGCCCTTTTGCTCAATTATTTTGGCCAAACCGCCCTCCTCCTGGAAAACCCCCAGGCGACGGCCCATCCCTTTTACGGACTGGTGCCCCGGATTCTGCTCTATCCCATGGTGGCCCTGGCCACCACGGCCGCGGTCATCGCCTCCCAGGCCATGATCTCCGGGGTGTACTCCCTTACCCAGCAGGCCATTCAGATCGGCTACTGTCCCCGGCTCCATATCGTGCACACCTCCGGCAAAACCAAGGGCCAGATTTACCTGCCCTGGGTGAACACTATGATGATGATCGGCTGCCTGGGGCTGGCTTTGGCCTTCAAGGAATCCAGCCGGCTGGCGGCGGCTTACGGCATCGCGGTGACCGGGACCATGGCCATCACCACCCTGATCTACTACTACGTTTCCCGATATAACTGGGGTTGGCCCGCCTGGAAGGCCCTGTTGCCGGCGTGCATCTTCCTGTTCTTCGATCTCTCCTATTTCGGCGCCAATCTCCTCAAATTCGTAGACGGCGGCTGGTTCGCCATAACCGTGGCCGTGGTTCTCACCGTGATCATGCTCACTTGGCGGGACGGCCGGGCTCTGCTGGCCAAGCGCAACGAGGACGCCCGGATGCCTATAGAAATTATCTTAAAGGATATTCAAAGATATAAACTGGTGCGCACCCCCGGGACCGGCGCCTTCCTCTCCGTCTCCCCCTTCGGCACCCCCATTACCCTGCTCCATCTCCTGAAACACACCGAGTCCCTGCCCCAGAGGGTGGTCCTGATGTCCGTCGTCTCCGCCAACACCCCCTATGTCGCCCGGGAAGACCGGTTGTCCATCAGCGATTTGGGCCAGGGTTTCCACCGGCTGATAGCCACCTACGGATTCATGGAAACCCCCAACGTTCCGAACATCCTGGAAATCGCCACGGAGCAGGGATTGGAACTCGACACCTTTTCCACCACCTTCTACGTGAACCGGGAAACCCTTCTGAGCACCGGCAAAGCGGATATGGCCTCCTGGCGCAAGGGGCTGTTCGCCTTCCTCTCCAGGAACTCTTGGAACGTCACTACCTACTTCGGCATTCCGCCCAACCGGGTGGTGGAGCTGGGCAGCCAGGTGGAGCTATAACCTGAAACAAACCTATTGGTGGGGCGGGCCTCCGTGCCCGCCAGCATTCAGAGAATTTGTTGCGACTGAATCAGGAACATGGGATTATTCGCCTGCCGCCCCTGAGGTTTTCGGGGCTTTACCGACTTGGGGCCGCCGGCGGCGCTCCAAAATGCTCGGTATAGCGCCCCCAGAACTCCGGGACTTCCAGCCGGTGTTCCTGGGTGCCCTGCTGTTCCACGCAGAAACTGGCCAGCACCGCGCCCATGCGCGCGGCCTCGGGCCAGTTGAGACCCAGGGCCAGACCCTTGAGCAGACCGGCCCGGTAGGCGTCCCCGGCCCCGGTGGGGTCCAGGACCTGGCTGGCCGGCACCGCCGGGACATCGTCTCCGCCCCGGTCAGTCTGGACCAGGGAGCCCTGCTCCCCCCGGGTGGTGATGAGACGGGGCGTGAGCTTCAGCAGGCCGGGTACGTCCAGGCCGGTCTTCTGCCGGAACAGTTCCAGTTCATAGTCATTGACGATGAGGGCCAGGGCCCCGGTGGCCATCTCCTTAAGCTCGTCGCCGCCCCAGGCCGGAATGCTCTGGCCCGGATCGAAGATGTAACGCACTCCCTGGTACTTGTACGCCCGGGTATAGATGCGCATGTCCTCCAGACTCCCCGGCGCCACGATGGCCAGGGTGGCCGACGGGTCCAGGTCGCCAAAGCGGTAATCCGAGGTGTGCTTCATGGCCCCGGGATTGAACCCGGTAATCTGGTTGTCGGCCAAATCCGTGGTGATGTAGGCCCCGGCCGTGAACTCTTCGGGAATCTCCTTGATGCCCGTGAGCGGTAAACCCAACTGCGCCAGCCACTCCCGGTAAGGGCCGAAATCCCGCCCCGCGGTGGCGACAATGACGGGCTTCTCCCCCAACAGGGACAGATTGTAGGCGATGTTGCCCGCGGTGCCGCCGAACCGCTCCGTCAAGCCGTTGACCATGAAACAGACGTTGAGGATGTGAATCTTCTCCGGCAGGATGTGATCCACAAACCGCCCGGGGAAATTCATGATCCGGTCATACGCCAATGACCCGGAAACAAAAATGCGCATTGAACCTCCAACCCA